>JGI26061J44794_1000989_pt1 | contig 11885 bp, 12 predicted proteins | sample MarorgKNORR_S2LV_5_FD_44794 | JGI IMG/M metagenome (IMG submission 44794) | reverse complement strand
GTTGGTATTACCTGCACGCATTAAATTTGCTTCTCGGGTCACGTCTATAAAATTTGGCTCACCAGTTTCAATTAGCAAATTTCTATAAAGTGTGGTTGGAATGTGTTGTGATCGGTCTGATGGTGGCATGTTTGAAATCACCATATCCATATCGCCATCGTTGTCGTAATCTCCCCATGAGGCACCCCGGCCTAATCCGGTCTGATTGTCCACTCCCCTTAACAAAGCAACGTCGGTAAAATTTTCTGAACCATCGTTTTCAAATAACCGGTTGCCTTGGTTGGTGCCGTGATATTCGGTAACAACATAAATATCTATGTCGCCATCGTTGTCGTAATCCACAAATGTTGGGCCGGAACTATTGACGCCAAGATCGGCAACTCCACTCTCGAAGCTGATATCGGTGAATTGAATATCACCCCCAAATACGCACGGAGATGAAAAGGAAACAATGATTGTCAGTAAAGCAAGTGGTTTTTTCATAAATGACTAAAGGAGCTTAAAATTGAAATTAAAATATTTAAATTCTAGTAAAGCAGAAACATTACTTTCTAGCTCGAACCGATAACCCTAATTCCTTCAATTGATCTGTTTCAGGTTGACTCGGAGCACCCGTTAACAAACAGTTTGCCGTTTGTGTTTTAGGAAATGCAATAACGTCTCGGATACTTTGAGCCAGTCATTAACATGACCAAACGATCGATCCCAAAAGCTATTCCGCCATGAGGAGGACAACCAAATTTTAAAGCCTCCAACAAAAATCCAAATTTCTCTTCTGCTTCTGTTGAACCAATGCCAATGATTTCAAAGACAGTTTGTTGCATTGTTTGTGAATGAATTCTTATTGAGCCCCCTCCTATCTCATGACCGTTGAGAACAAAATCATAAGCACAAGATAGGGCTTCACCTGGATTTTGAATTAACTCGTCTGTAGTTGTTACCTTAGGTGCAGTAAATGGGTGGTGTTCAGCCAATCCATCGTTTTTCTTTTTCATCCCAATTAAACATTGGAAAATCAGTAATCCACAATGGAAACCAACCGCTGTTCATTTGATCAAAATCCTCTGCCAGTTTTACCCTAAGAGCTCCTAAGGAGGCATTAACAATACTGATTTTATCAGCACCAAAAAATACAATATCGCCACTAGCAAGGGTTAGTCTTTCTATCAAGGAATGTATTGTCTTTTCATTCAAAAATTTTAAGATAGGCGATTGCAAACCATCAGCACCAGTGGATATGTCCTCAACTTTAATGTAGGCAAGACCTTTTGCACCGAATTCACCAACAAATTTGGTGTAATCATCAATTTGTTTTCTAGTGATATTTTTTGCATTTTTTAATTTCAAACAAGCAACACGGCTGTCTTTATCGTTGGCAGGGCCGGAAAAGACATTGAATTCAACTTGCCTCATTAAATCACTCACATCAACCAGTTCCATTGCTACTGCTAAGTTTGGTCTATCTGTGCCAAAACGAGCCATTGCATCTTCATAACTTAACCGAATAAATGGATCAGGTAATTGTTCAGACAAAACTTCTTGGAAGAGATTTCGAAGCATGGATTCCATGGTTTTTAGAACTCCTTCCTCACTCACAAAAGACATCTCAATATCAAGCTGTGTGAATTCTGGCTGTCGGTCTGCTCTTAAATCTTCATCTCTAAAGCAACGGGCTATTTGATAATATTTGTCAAACCCAGACATCATCAACAGTTGTTTGAACAATTGGGGTGATTGTGGCAGGGCAAAAAAATCACCTTTTTGAGTCCTACTGGGCACCAAATAGTCTCGAGCTCCCTCAGGTGTTGCTTTTGTAAGTATTGGCGTTTCAATGTCTATGAAATCTTTTTTATCGAGAAAATTCCTCAATGATCGGACTATGTCATGCCTTACTTTTAGGTTATCCGCCATTTCGTTTCGTCTTAAATCCAAGTATCGGTATTTGAGGCGGACGTCTTCATTGGCATACTCATTATGATGAAAAGGCGGTGTAGCTGAAGTATTTAAAACAACTAGAGATAAGACCAAGAGTTCGATTTCACCGGTAGGAAGTTCTGGATTTATTGTTCCTTCAGGTCTTTTACGAATGGTGCCTGTAACTGAGAGGACATATTCACCTCTTAATTTTTCCGCCTCTGAGAACAAGTCCTGATGTTCAGGATCAAACACTAATTGAAGCAATCCAGAAGTATCCCTAAGATCCACAAAGATTATTCCACCGTGATCCCTTCTTCGATGCACCCAACCGGCAACGGTAATTGTCTCACCCACATCGGTAACATTGACCTCTCCGCAGTAGTCGGTTCTCATTGGTTGTTCAGTCTTCATTGGTAGGCAACACAGTCTTATTCATCAGTATTGCCATTATTGTTGTCCTGATTAGGGACGACCACTCCGAGCGAGATCACCATTTTCAATGCGTCTTCGACATTCATATCCAATTCGATGACATCCTTTTCGGGCACCATTAAAATCAATCCTGAAGTAGGATTTGGTGTGGTTGGGATAAAAACGCATACAACATTTTCACCGGTCTTATCCTGTATCTCACCCAAATTTTGTGATGTTTGAAAAGATAGGCTGTACAAACCTTTTCGGGGATATTCGATCAACAAAACCTTGCTGAACGATTGCGATGAATCCGAAAGGACAACTTCAAGAAATCGTTTAACCGCTGAATAAATATTGCGAACCAGTGGAATCCGATCTAAAAGAGATTCCCAAAAATCAACGATCTTCTTACCAAAATAATTGGCTGCAATCAGGCCAGTGCTCAGCAACAAAAGTAGTGCTAATAAAATGCCAATGCCTTTGATTGGTAAACCTAGTATATTGGACAACCAACTATCCAAGTTTCCAAACAGGTCAAATAGAAGTCTGAGAACGAAGATGGTTGCGCCCAATGGTAACCAAACCAAAAGACCAGCGACTATTATTGTTCGTAATTTTTTCATTCCATAAAATTTAAAAACCTATCATTACAGTTTGCCCAACCAGCGAACAATTTCTCACATTATATTACGTAATGTCTTTACTTGTTTTATCTTCCGATTTTTTCTTTTTATCAGCATCTTTTTCTGAGGTTTTTTCATCGGATTTTTTGTCCTTATCCGATATTTTTTCTTCCTTGTTTTCTGCAAGGTTTTTTCGCCTGTCTTTCTTAAAATCAGTCTCGTACCAGCCCTCCCCTTTCAATCTGAAATTAGGGGCGGAAACCAATTTTTTCAAGGCATCTTTTTTACACTTAGGACAATCGCTTAAAGGTTCTTCACTGATGCGCTGGAGAACCTCAAAAAAGTGCCCACAATTCTGGCATTTGTATTCATAAATAGGCATTTGATTCAGAGTCTATTCCAGTCATCTTAAAAGTTGAGTATATTACGATAGACCAATTTAAATAGCTAAAGATTTTAGCTCTCAGGATATTGTAGGTCCTCGATGTCCTCTCTTTTTAACTGGCCATTAGATAACGCCACTAAAATTGCTTGGATGTCTGCAGGAATTTCGGACGTAATTGTTAATTCCTCATGAGAAAAAGGGTGCTTGAGCTTTATCTTGTTTGCATGCAGTGCTTGCCGTTTGAACTGTTGCAATTCACTCTGCAAAACCTTGCTTGCACCTGAAGGGATCATCAATCGTTTCCCNTATAAAGGGTCACCAAGAAGCGGATATTTAATATGTGNCATGTGCACTCTGATTTGGTGCGTTCTACCAGTATCCAATCTCAGTCCTATGTAGGTATGGTGGTCAAATTTTTTGAGNANNCGAAAATGAGTTAGCGCNTGTTTTCCATTCTTTGAGATTGCGAATTTAATGCGATTCTTTACATCCCGAGAAATATTGGCATCAACCTTACCGCCACTGCTCATGGCACCAACACATATTGCTCGGTATTCTCTCAAGATCTTTCTATTTTCAAGTACCGAAACCATTTCTGTATATGAACGACTTGTTTTAGCGATGACAAGGAGACCACTTGTGTCTTTGTCTAGTCGATGAATTAATCCGCCCCTGGGTAAATTTTTCAAGGAAGGCAGATAGTAAAGCAATCCGTTTTGAAGAGTGCCTGTGGGATTACCATGACCGGGATGAACAACAAGCCCACTAGGCTTATCAACTATTAATAGATCTTCATCTTCGTAAGCAACCCCAAAATCTATCTTCTCAGCGAGGGTTTCCTGTCGATCTTCGATGATAGGAAAAACTTGTATTTTCTGACCTTTATGCACCTTAGTTTTGGGTTCAGCAGTTTGATTGTCCAATAAAATATGGCCAGAATTTATCCATTTTTTGATGGTCATGCGTGAAAAATCCTGTACTAAAATTGCAACTACCTTGTCGAATCTTTGATTGTTGTTGTCATCACCAACAATTAAATTTATTGTTTTTTGACCCATAAAATTGCTTTAAGTTGAAATATTTTCACGAATATTTACGTTATAATTCCACATTACCTTTTTAACATAAACACATAATCCAAACGAACCGGTACTTATTCTATGAAAGCAAACTCAAAAAATATATGGATAGCAGTTATCGGGCTAATCATTTTAATGGGTTGCAGCAGAAGCGAAGAAAGAGATTCACGCTCGACTGCTGAAGTTGTTTATCAGAAAGCAACAAATTCTATGGAGGGTGGTAACTACAGAAATGCAGCCAACTATCTTGAGATACTTACTTCCTCTTTTCCTTTTAGCAATCAATCAAAACAAGCACAACTTGATTTGATTTATGCGTATTACAGAAGTGGGGGTTTTGAATCAGCTGTTGATGAAGCAAGGCAATTTGAAAAGGAAAATCCTACCCATCCCAGAGTAGACTACGCCCTTTACATGAGGGGCTTATCACTTTTTGAGGGACAGCATAAATATTATCATGATTTCTTCAATGTTGATTTAACCAAAAGACCCCCGGTAAAGACGGAAGAATCATTTTCAGTGTTTGCACAGTTAATTCGAAGATACCCAAATAGTCAATATGTAGAAGATGCTAAACAAAGAATGGTTTTTTTAAGGAATAGACTTGCCACGTATGAGAATCATGTTGCAAGGCATTACATGGAACGGGGTGCTTACGTTGCAGCAATCAATCGAGCTAAATACTCAATTGAACAATACAACGGTGCCCCTGCTACGGTTGAATCACTGCGAATCATAACCGAATCCTATGAGAAACTTGGGATGACAGATTTGGCTGATACTGCCGAGCAAATTTACCTTGCCAATATTCCTCAGGATCTCCCCGAAACAACATCTTTGGAGGAGAAGAAACCTTGGTACAAATTCTGGTAATTGGACCTTGGGTTCAACTGAAATTTATTAGTTCATCAGCGTCCTCATGGTCTCGCCAATAAGGGCTGGAGACTCAACAGTGGTTACTCCAGCTTTTCTGAACGCTTCATATTTTCCTTCCGCAGTCCCTTCCTTGCCACTAACAATGGCACCTGCATGCCCCATTCTTTTTCCAGATGGTGCTGAAATTCCAGCAATGTATGCAACAACTGGCTTTGTGATGTTCCCTTTAATAAATTCAGCCGCTTTTTCCTCATCAGAACCACCGATTTCCCCAACTAATACAATCCCTTGGGTTTGATCATCAGATTCAAATAACTCAAGACAGTCGATAAAATTAAGTCCTTTAATTGGATCGCCTCCAATGCCTACACAAGTGCTCTGTCCCAAGCCATTTTTACTGGTTTGGTAAACCGCTTCGTAAGTTAGAGTACCAGACCTTGAAATAATGCCTATTGAGCCTTGTTGATGAATAAAAGCGGGCATAATTCCAATCTTGGTTTGTTCTGGGGTAATAATGCCAGGGCAGTTGGGTCCAAGTAATTTGGAGTTAGAATTCCTAATGTTGCTCTTCACATTAATCATATCCTGGACTGGTATGCCTTCAGTAATACAAACAATGAGCTCAATCTTTGCATCCACAGCTGCAACAATAGCTTCCGCCGCATATTGTGCTGGTACAAAAATTATACTGACATCAGCATCTGTTTGTTCTTTAGCCTCTTTGACTGTATCAAACACTGGAACACCGAGATGCTCTTGCCCACCTTTGCCTGGTGTTACACCTCCGACAATTTTTGTTCCATAGTGCATACACTGTTTTGTATGGAACGTGCCCTGTTTGCCTGTAATGCCTTGGCAAAGAATCCTGGAATTACGATGAACCAATATGCTCAACTTGATTCCCTATAATTTGCAGCAGATTGGACTACCTTTTCAGCCGCATCAGACAAATCATCGGCGGAAATAATGTCCAGTCCTGATTCCAATAACTTTGCTTTCCCAGATTGAACGTTGGTTCCCTCCAACCTAACCACGATCGGCAGCGATGAATTAGTTGTTTTTACAGCATCTATAATCCCTTCTGCAATAACATCGCACCTAACAATACCTCCAAAAATATTAACTAAAATAGCACTCACATTTCGGTTTTCCAGAATTAACTCAAAAGCGGCTGTGACTCTCTGTGTAGTCGCATCTCCCCCTACATCAAGAAAATTAGCGGGCTCACCACCATGAATCTTAATGAGATCCATGGTTGCCATGGCTAACCCGGCGCCATTAACCATACAAGCAATATTTCCATCGAGAGACACGTAACTTAGACCATTCTCTGATGCCCTTTGCTCTATATCATTTTCTTGACTCGAGTCCTTGAGAAGGGCCAATTCTGGTTGTCGGAAAAGAGAATTGTCATCGACAACGATTTTTGCATCTAAAGCAATGAAAGTATTGTTCTGGTCAACAATGAGTGGGTTGATTTCAACTTGACTGGCATCAGCATCTTTCGCTAGTACAAAGATTTTTTTTGTTATGGCTATAAACTGTTCTTGCAAATTAACATCTAAATTTAGCTTCTCAGCCATTAAACTCAGTTGATGGGTATCAATCCCGATAGCAGGGTCTATGGTGTACTTATTGATTTTTTCCGGAGTTTTTTCTGCAACCATTTCAATATCCACTCCGCCTTCGGAAGAGGCAATAAAAGTCCAGGATTCCTTGGTTCTGTCAATGACCAAGCTTAGATAGAGTTCAAAAATGATCTGAGTCCCACACTCAATATAAACGAGATTTATTGGAAGCCCCATCTGATCAGTTTGTTTAGTAATTAATCTCGAGCCCAACATTGTGGATGCAATTAATTCAACATCATCTAAGCTTTTTGCCATCTTTACACCGCCAGCCTTTCCACGTCCGCCTGCATGTACTTGAGCCTTGACCGCCCATTGATCCCCTTGCAATTGTTTCGCGGCTTTACGCGCTTGTTGGGGACTATCCGCTACCATCCCTTCAAGAGTAGGGATGCCAGCATTNCGGAAAAGCTCCTTTGATTGGTACTCGTGTAAATTCATTTGNATGTAAAAAATTAATTAATTGACAAAAGTATGAGACTTCTTATAAAACTAAGTACAGTATTTTGATCTAAACTATGAGTTATTTAAACCNCTTGCAACTATTTTTGTAAAATGAATAGATCACTCAAAATTGGCCTTACGGGTGGAATTGCCTCTGGTAAAAGCACAGTTGCACATCTATTTGCAAATCTGGAGGTAGAAATTCTTGACGCAGACGAAATTGCTCATTGTGTAACCTCCCAACACGGATCAGCCTATGAGAAGGTTGTTAAGCATTTTGGCAAGGGCGTGCTTGGAGATGACGATGAACTTGATAGAAAAAAACTCAGAGCAATTATTTTTAACAACTCTGGGTTAAAAAAAGATTTAGAACAAATAATTCATCCGGAAGTCTATGCAACAATTAATCAGAAAACAGCTGAATCAAAAGGTCCATATCAAATTATAGTAGTCCCATTATTAATAGAAACCGGGTACCAAGATTTTGTTGACAGAGTTTTAATAATTGATTGCTCATTGGAAACTCAATTAGAAAGACTAATGAATCGTGATGGTGAAACATTGGAAAGTGCAGGAAAAATTATTGCCAATCAGATTGAACGGAATGAAAGATTACAATTTGCAGACGATATCATCGAAAATGAAAAAACGACATCCATCGATGTTTTGAAAAAGAAGGTTAAAAAACTACATGCAGCTTACTTGGAATTGTCTGAAAACAGTTTAATCTGATTGACTAATTTGAAACGTATAATAATGACCCAAAATCACCATTTAGCCTAGTACATGTCAGAACATATATATGAACTTCCACTGAATGAACGACTTAGAACTTTCATGCGCGTTGAGTTTCTCTACAAAAGGCTCAAATACACTCTGGAGAATGACGACACATGGGCAATCAGGTCATCAGTAAATACACTTTTAGAAATCTATTCGATCCTTTCCAGAACAGATGTTAGACGTGAAGTTCTCTTTGATCTTGACCGGTATATCTATCAAATGACGAAGTATCAGGGCTCCTCACTGGTAAATGAAGAAAGAGCAGAAGAAATTAATTCAAAATTAGAAAGTTTAAAAAACGACGTTGATCAAGTTGGCACAGGTTATTTGAGCCAAATTAGAGATATCGAGTTTGTAGGTAGCCTACTTCATCGTCACACTTTACCAGGGGGGAGAGCAGAGTTTGACATGCCAAAATATAAATTTTGGCTTGACTCTGGTCTAACCAGGACTCGACGTGATTTGAGAGAATGGGTGGGGGTCATACAACCTGTTTGCAAGAGCATTGATCAAATACTTTGGTTGTTGCGAGAAAGCGCAGAAGCGATTGCGACTGTTGCCATCAATGGCTTGTACAATCATCAGATCGAAAGAAACTCTCAGATCTCTATGGTTAGAATTTTTTTGAGTAAAAACAATGTTTTTCCAGAAATTAGTGGAAGCAAGCACCTTATTTCCATTCGGTTCTTGAATTGGGCAAAAACCGAAGAAAAAACAACTCAAGAAAACAAAAATATACGTTTTAAAATTTCTTTATGCTGATTACAATTCTGCAGCAAGCTTTTCGACCAATGACCAGTCTGCAGGTAAGATTTCTATTTCCTTTAATTGATCAATGGCACACCAAATTAATTCCTGCCCCTCCAAGCCAGAAGGATGACCAACATAATCTATGATTTTAAATGGCATTAACAAAACATCGTAGTGATCGTATTGATACTCAACCGGCTCCATTTTCTTACTTCTTCCAATTTCTACTCCCAACTCTTCTTGAAATTCTCGAAATAAAGCCTCTTCAGGGGTTTCATTAGGCTCAATTTTACCTCCGGGAAATTCCCAGTAACCCTTTAGACTTTTGCCCTTGATTCTTTTACCAAGGAGCACCTCATTTTTAGTATTTCTTAGAATACCAATGGCAATACTCAACAATTCTCTTGGATGATTCAATTATAAGGAATGAGTTTTATTGCTGGATAGCACCATGACATTTTTTATATTTCTTTCCTGAACCACATGGACATGGTTGATTGCGTCCAATTTTCTTATCTGTTCTTACATAAGGTCTCTGGTTTGCTTCATTCAGAGCGTCAGATGATTTGGATAAAGGGGTTTCAAAAGTGTTTGGATCTCTATGTTTTAACTCTACCTCAGTCATATCTGGTGTCTGTTGACTGAGAGTATCTGCATCTTCTTCCCCTCTGAAGCGAACTCTAGCCAAAATACTTATAACACTGCTTTTAAGTTGATCCATCATGTATGAAAACATTTCGAAAGACTCTTTTTTATATTCTTGCTTTGGGTTTTTCTGAGCATACCCTCGTAAATGTATCCCTTGCCTTAAATAATCCATTGCTCCCAGGTGTTCTCTCCAATGAAAATCAAGTTGCTGCAACATAACCGCTTTTTCTATCTCTCTCATGGGTTTTGGACCGATTGACTGCTCTTTCGAATCGTAATGCCTGTTGTATTGATTAAGTACGGTCTTCCAGATCTGCTCATCTTCTAAAGTGTCATCCTGATTAACAATGGTTTCGATGTCCATTTCAATGGTAAATTCACTGTTAATCGCTTTACTCAAACCTTCTAAATCCCATTGATCTTCTGGTACATCAGGATCGATATATTGCTTTACCATCTCTTGGATGACTTCCTCACTAATCCCAGATATAACATCACTGATGTTGTCGGAGGATAAGATGTCATTTCTCAACTGATAAATAACTGATCTCTGATCATTGGCAACATCATCGTATTCGAGCAACGTTTTTCTTATATCAAAATTATGCGCTTCCACCTTCCTCTGAGCACGTTCAATTTGTTTGGTTAAGAGTCTGCTCTCCACGGCTTCCCCCTCTTCCATTCCAACTCTGGACAACATAGTTTGCGTTTTCTCTGGATCTCCGAAAATTCTAAGTAAATCATCTTCCAGAGACAGGTAAAACCGACTTGAACCGGGATCACCCTGTCGCCCTGAACGACCTCTCAATTGATTGTCGATTCGTCTCGATTCATGGCGCTCTGTTCCAATAATGTGCAACCCTCCCTGTTCAATGACTTCATCATGGTTGTCTTGCCATACTGATTTGAGGCGTTGATGTTCAGTGTCGCCTATTTCATTACCTGCAATTTTTAATTCTGATTCTAAATTTCCTCCCAAAACGATGTCCGTGCCTCTCCCTGCCATATTTGTGGCTATGGTAACAGAACCAGTTTTACCAGCCTGAGCTATAATCAACGATTCTTTCTTGTGCTGTTTAGCATTTAAGACCTGATGTTTAATCTGTTCTTGGTTTAATAATTTGGATATATATTCTGTATTTTCTATTGTCGCGGTTCCTACTAAAACTGGTTGTCCCTTCGCTTGACGATCTTCGATATCTTTAATTATATTTTTAAATTTATCCTTTTTATTTAGATAGACTAAATCAGTCGTCTTGGCGAATCATTATTTCATGGGTGGGGATCACAACAACTTCCAAGCCATAAATCTGCTGAAATTCAAAAGCCTCGGTATCCGCTGTTCCCGTCATTCCAGATAATTTGTTATAGAGTCGAAAATAATTCTGGAAAGTAATGGATGCCACTGTTTGATTTTCTTCTTTTACCACCAAACCTTCTTTTGCTTCCACTGCTTGATGTAGACCATCTGACCATCGTCTTCCTGACATTGTTCTGCCGGTAAATTCATCCACAATAACAACATCATTATTCTGAACAATATAATCGACATCTTTTTTATACAAAGCATGGGCTCTCAGAGCTGCTGTGATGTGGTGCATGAGTCTTATGTTGGCGGGATCGTATAAGCTTTCACCCTCTCCAAGTACTCTGAATTCAGTTAAAACTTGTTCGACGTTGTCGTGACCTTCTTCAGTTAGGAAAACTTGTTTGGTTTTCTCATCAACTGTGTAATCCCCAGCCTCAGTTTCATCTATTGCTGGCTTAAGTCTTGGAACAATTTGATTCATTTTGACATAAAGCTCAGTTCCCTGATCAGCTTGTCCTGAGATAATTAAAGGGGTTCTGGCTTCATCAATCAAAATGGAGTCTACTTCGTCGACAATGGCAAAACTGAGTTGTTTTTGCATCTGGCCTTCTTTGTCAAAAGCCAAATTATCTCTGAGATAATCAAAACCAAATTCATTATTTGTCCCATAGGTAATATCGCACTGATATGCCTGCCTTTTTTCTGACTGTTTCTGACTACTATCTATACAGCCAACAGTGAGACCTAGGAAATCATAAATTGGGCCCATCCACTCAGCGTCACGTTCTGCCAAATACTCATTAACGGTAACAATATGAACTCCGTTCCCAGTAAGAGCATTGAGATAAGCAGGTAAAGTAGAGACAAGAGTTTTACCTTCACCAGTTTTCATTTCTGCTATTTTCCCAAAATGAAGAACCAGGCCACCTATTAACTGGACGTCAAAATGTCTTTCTCCTATGGTTCTAACTGAAGCTTCTCTAACAACAGCGAAGGCTTTTGGCAAAAGCCCATCTAAACTTGGATCAT
>JGI26061J44794_1000987_pt1 | contig 11888 bp, 9 predicted proteins | sample MarorgKNORR_S2LV_5_FD_44794 | JGI IMG/M metagenome (IMG submission 44794) | reverse complement strand
GAGCATTATCAAACTGCTCCTTTAACTCTTGATTAGGATTCACCTTTACATTGGAAATGACTAGTGCCGACCCCTTCAAATGGTCAAATGCAATCATATCTTCAAAAAGCATAAAAATTGCATCAGGAATATCCAAGACAGAACTATGATGAATGGGAATATCTTCCACCCAGGCGATTGTTTCATATCCAAGGTAGCCAACTAACCCGCCTGTGAAAGAAGGGATTCCCGGCAATTTCACCATATTATATTGGGATTGCATTTCTCGGAGTATATCTAGAAAAGGCGTATCTACGTTATTGGTTTCCCCATTTTCGGTGATAGTGGATAGTCCATCTTTATGCATAAGAATTTTCTGCGGATTGATTCCAACATAAGAAAACCGTGAATATTGATTCCCTTTTTCAACAGACTCCAGTAAAAATGCATATTCCGCCTTTTTGGAAAGGTGCACCCACGCCGCTACCGGTGTAAGCAAATCTGCCAGGATGCGTTTATACACAGGTATGGTTGCGCATCCCTTGGCAAGATCCTGAAATTCGTCGAATGTGAGTTGTGTTTTATCCATTTTGAGCAAAAAAAAACCCCGATTATCTCGGGGTTTAAGAGCAGTCAGCATGTACAGGTATTCCCTGGGACTACAAAACCCCTTCGCGGCTAAAAAACCAATACCAGCTATAATAATTTTTTGTATTCATGTTATTCATAACTAGGGATATTAAGGACTGGAATGAACCAGAACTAACCTTATTTTACGTCTTCTGCAATTTTTTTGAAATGTGGTAAATGGGTCCAAAAATAGCAGCAATGTCATCTCTATCCAGTTTCCCTTCTAACTTATTTGCAAGGCGGTTTATGATCTCCTGTTCTCGATTAGGATCACCAATATTGATGCTAGATGATGCTTTAATTTCGCCAATTTCTATAGATACAGCAAATCGCTGTACCAACAAATCCAGCATTTGGTCATCAAGGAAATCAATAATTTGCCGCAATTCGATAATTTTTTCTTTTGAATGCATGATGGAATTTACAAAGTTTAATTACTTATACTTGATTTAGCGCCTGCTTCAAATCTGCAATTATATCATCAGGATTTTCAATTCCCACCGATATTCTCACCAATCCATCGGTGAGTCCTCGGGCTTCCCGTTCTTCTTTGGGAACATCCGAATGGGTCATGGTGGCCGGGTGGGTGATCATGGTTTCCACAGCCCCCAGGCTTTCCGCTAATTTTGCAAGTTTTACTGAATTCATGACTGTTTTCCCCGCTGGGATACCGCCGTTCAATTCGAATGATATCATGCCACTGAATCCTGACATTTGTTTTTTTGCAATTTCATGGGATGGGTGGGATGATAATCCCGGATAAGTAACCGATGAAACTTTAGGATGAGCTTCCAGAAATTCCGCCACGGTTTGTGCATTGGAATCGTGTTTTTTCATCCGCAGATCAAGTGTTTTTATTCCAAGGATCGTGAGCCAGCAATCGAAGGGGCCAGGTACGGCGCCAATGGTTTTCTGAACGAATTTTAATGAGTCAAACAGGTCTTCTCGATTGGTAATGACAACACCGCCAATGAGTTGGTTATGTCCGCTCAAATATTTAGTCGTGCTGTGCATCACCAAGTCTGCGCCAAATTCCAATGGACGTAAAAAAACCGGTGTTGCAAAGGTGGAATCTACCCCAAACAAGATATTGTGTTTTTTTGCAATCTTACCCACAGCTTCCAGATCGGTGATCTTCAAGAGCGGATTCGTGGGTGTTTCCACCCAAATTAATTTTGTATTTGCTTGGATTGCATTTTCTATATTAACAGGATCAGATGAATCCACATAAGTGAAATGAAGATCATAATTTACAAGTATCTGGTTGAAATGTCGAGATACACCCCCATAAACATCATCAGAGCAAATCACATGATCGCCGGCTTTCAACAGTTTCATACAACTATCCACGGCAGACATTCCGCTGGCAAAAGCCACACCGAATTTTCCACCATCGAGATCGGCTAATATTTCTTCCATCACTTGTCGCGTGGGNTTTGACGAACGGGTATAGTCAAATCCTTTATCTTTCCCAACTTCTTCCAGGACGTAGGTGGCTGTTTGGTAAATGGGCGGTACAATAGCGCCTGTGGTGGGGTCGGGTNTCATTCCCGATTGGACAACTTTTGTATCAAATTTCATACTAACTCCTTAATTGTTTTTAACGCAGAGATGCAAAGTGTTTAATTCCTGTAAGCTTTTCATACTTACTTCTTTGTTCGGCATTTCTCTGCGTCTTGGCGCCTTTGCGTNTATACATTTTCCATGTTTACAATCAGGCTGCAATCAAATATTCCTTTAGGTCAGAAAATTGCTTGGACATTTTAATGGAATTTTTGTCTTTTTTCATGGCTATTTGTAATGATTCTGGTAGTGTTATCTTTTTCCCAATGATGGGTTCAATTACATCTGAAAATTTTCCCGGATGCGCCGTAGATAAAACAACACCCTTTGAATTAGAATTTGTTTTTTCTCTATATTCATTTAATCCCAAAACACCTACTGCCGTATGTGGGTCAATCAAATAATCAAACTCATTTTGGATATGTCGAATACAGTCTTTAGTCTCTTTATCTGAAAAACTCCAACTGGAAATTTTCGTCTTTACTTGGTTTACATCCTGATGAAATAGGTTTTGAATTCGATCTAAATTACTGGGAACACCGACATCCATAGCATTGGATATTGTATGAATCGCATCTCGTTTTTCTACATTTCCTGTTTTTAAATAATTTGGGAACACATCATTTGAGTTGGTGGATGCTATGATTTTCTCCATTGGGATACCCATTCGATTTGCTAATAGTCCACCAGTAATATTTCCGAAATTCCCACTAGGGACACTAAAAATTATTGGCCCAGTTTCATGGCTTTGGTTCCATGCCCAGGCATAATAAACAGACTGGGGGAGAAGTCGCGCCACATTAATGGAATTGGCTGAACTTAAAGAGTAGCGGTTTTGCAAATCATCGTCTTGAAAAGCAGCTTTAACCATTCGCTGGCAATCATCAAAGGAGCCATCAATTTCCAAAGCAATAATATTTTCGCCCAAAGTGGTGAGTTGTTTTTCCTGCAGTGCGCTGACGCGATTGGATGGATAAAGAATGATTACATTAATTCCTTCAATATTGAAAAAACCATTTGCTACAGCGCTGCCCGTATCGCCAGACGTGGCNACTAAAATGGTTATTTCATTATTTTTATTTTCAAGAAAATGGGACATGGTTNGTGCCATAAACCGAGCTGCAAAATCTTTGAAGGCTAATGTAGGTCCGTGGAATAATTCCAGCACAGAATCGCTTTCATTTAATTCTTTAATTGACAGTGGAAAATCAAAAGCAGATTCACAAATATCCGATAATTGAGCGTACGTTAAATCGTCTTTTGTGAATGGATGAATCATACCAACAGCTAATTCGGGATAGGATAGTTCAGATTGAAAAAAGTCTGTCCCTAAATGAGGGATAGTCTCTGGCATATAAAGACCACCATCCGGAGCTAATCCTTGAAAAAGTGCATCCTTGAACCCCACGGAATCAGTTTTGTTATTTATGCTAAAAAAGCGCAAGGTTTAGTCCAATATTCCCGGAGGTTTTCTGTGAATTGGAGAGCAATATGCTTTGCTGTTTAACCCTGAATTTTGAAAAGAATTCACCATAGCATTTCCAATTTGTTCTGCTTTTTCCAATGAATCCGATAAAGCAAAAACAGATGGCCCCGACCCTGAAATACCGCACCCAATTGCACCAGCATCTAGAGCGGATTGCCGTACTTTATTATATCCAGGAATGAGCTTGGCTCGATGGGGTTCTGCGAAATGATCCACCATGGAACGCCCCAACAAATCAAAATCTGATTTATGAAGACCCAGAGTAAATCCTGCGAGATTTCCTGCCTGTTCTACCGCAGAACTTAAAGGAACATCTTTAGGGAGAATCTGTCGCGCATCTTTTGTATTAATTGTCATTTCTGGTAAAACGGCTGTGCTGAATAAATTTTCTGGCACCGGTAAATTCAAAATATCCAACGGATCATAACTCCGGACTAAAATGATACCCCCAAAAAGCGCCGGTGCAATATTGTCTGCATGAATCCCGCCAGAGGCTACTTTTTCTCCAGCCATACCATGAATCAAAAGTTCATCTAATGATAAGGGGTTGTCCAATAGTTCATTGGCGCCAAATACCGCTGCCGCCGCGCTGGCAGAACTGGAACCAATTCCGCTTCCCGGTGGAATGCCTTTTTCTATATGGAGATTGAACCCTTGGTCGCTCTTTAAAGCTTCAAGCAAAGATATAATCGCCTTACTACCCGTATTATTTTCTGGATCACATGAAATAGAATCGGATCCAAGGCCTGACATAGAAATGTTTATGCCAGGTGTCCCCTTTTTGGTCAATGTTATAATGTCACCCGGATTAGAAATGGCATAACCGATACAATCAAATCCACAGGAGACATTGGCTACGGATGCATTTCCCTTTACTCGTATGGATTTACTCATGAAATAAATCCTTTCTGAACCAATAATTCAGCCAATAAAATGGCGCCACCGGATGCACCACGAACTGTATTATGAGATAATCCAATAAAACGAATATCAAAAAATGTATCTTCAGCAATTCTGCCAACAGTCACAGCCATTCCATTTTCAGTATCTCGATCTAATTTAGGCTGAGGACGGTCTATCTCGTTCAAAACAATGATGGGCGTTTCTGGCGCTGAAGGCAAACTCAAAGATTGTGGTTCTGCAGTAAATGAAGATAAAATGGATTTTAATTCATCCAATGACGGCACTTCATCCAAAAACCCAATATGGACTACGGCTGTATGCCCATCGATAACAGGCACACGTGTACATACTGCATTAACAATCAATTCTGTTGATTGAACAATGCCATCTCCTGTGACTTGACCAAATATTTTTAGTGGTTCTTTTTCTGTTTTTTCTTCTTCTCCACCAATATAGGGCACTACGTTTTCTTTTAAATTTGGGTTGGTTAATGCTTTATAGCCGGCACCTGACAATGCTTGAAGCGTTGTCACTTGTACGCGATCCACCATAAACCCTGCTTGTTTTAATGCTTCTAAAACAACAATATAAGATTGGATTGAACAATTTGGCTTTACAGAAACGAACCCTGATTTTGGCAAGTTTCGGTTTTTTTGTTGGATGGGTATTACATCCGAATGCTGTGGATTTATTTCCGGAATAATCATTGGCACATCTTCCGTCTGCCGATTTGCGGAACTGGTTGAAATAACACCATATCCTTTTTTCGCATACCCAAATTCAAAATCCCGGGTCTGTTGTTTTTCAGGTAAATCTAAAGCAGAAAATACGCAGGTTACACCTTCGGGAATTGATTCAAAATCATGTACATTTCTGATGGTTAATTCGGAAACTGCATCAGGAATATCTGATTCCATATACCATTTCCCATCCACCGCATCAGCATATGTTTTCCCTGCCGATCGAGAAGATGCGGCCACATCTACCACATGAAACCATGGATGGTTTTCTAATAATCGTATGAAATTTTGTCCTACCATTCCTGTGGCGCCTAAAACACTTACACTAATTTTTCTGTTTAATGACATTTCAAAATATCCCCTAATACGCCGGCAGCTGTGACTTCTGCTCCGGCGCCATGTCCCTTGATAACCATAGGGCTATCCTTATATCTTTTTGTGGTGAAAATAATAAAATTTTCACGTCCATTTTGATGATAAAATGGATTGTCTTCGCCCACAGATTTTAACTTAACGGTGGCTTTTTGTCCATCCCAGCTTGCAATATATCTTAACACTTTAGATTCCTTTTTGGCCAATTCAAAAAGATTCATAAATTTTGAATCATATCTGGAGAATTGGGTTAAAAAATCATTGACAGATAAATCAGGGCTCATTTCGGATGGAATTAAATTTTCCACAGTCACATCTTCTAGTTCTAATTGTGTGCCCGTTTCTCTAGCTAAAATAAGAATTTTTCGTGCTACGTCCATTCCATTTAAGTCGTCTCTTGGATCCGGTTCTGTAAACCCACTTTCTTGGGCATTTTTCACCAATTCACTAAAAGGAACAGATCCATCAAATTGACTAAATAAATAACTTAATGTTCCAGACATAATCCCTTCTATTTTTTCAATCTTATCTCCCGTGTTGATGAGAGTTTGTAATGTTTCAATGATGGGGAGTCCTGCACCCACATTGGTTTCGTATTTAAATTGAGCTCCACTTATTTTTAAATTTTCTCGAATTGAATCATAATAATCCTGATTCATGGAATTGGCTAGTTTACTGGCGGTAACAACGGAAATGCCTTTCTCAATAATGGATGCTGTTTTTTCAGCAATAATTGATGAGGAGGTTACATCAACTAAAACAGCCTTATGGGTTTGGGATGCCATGGAAATAAATGTATCTAAATCTGCTTTTTCGCCTGTACTTAAATTGTTTTTTACATCGTCTAATTTTAAACCATTATTATCTATAATCATATTTTGACTATTTGAAATTCCGCATACTTTCAATGAATCATTTTTTCTCATAAGATTAATTAATTCAGTTCCGACTAATCCTATCCCCAATAAAAATATATTTTGCATTTTTTGATTAGAAAATATAAAAGAATGCAATGCGCGGATGGCTGGTTTTACTTCTTCATTTTTAATTATAAAGGATATGTTTCTTTCGGATGAACCTTGAGCAATTGCTATAATGTTTACATTATGGTCGCCTAATACACTGAATAATTTTCCTGAAATTCCTGGTGTATGGCGCATACCTTCACCCACCACAGCAATGAGGGATAAATTTGCTTCAATTTTTATGGAATCAATGAAATGATTTTCCAGTTCAAACTCAAACTCCCTATTCAATAGTGATTGGGCCAATGCAACCTCCTCCGGCTGAATAGCAAAGCAGATGGAATGTTCACTAAATACTTGTGAAACCAAAATAATATTAATTTTCTTTTGTGCCAGTGCATCAAACACACGTCCAATTACACCATAACGACCCACCATTCCAGCCCCTTGAAACCGAATGAGCGTTATATTATAAAGTGAAGAAATCCCTATAGCAAAATGGCCGTCTGCCCGACGCTCTTTTGTAATGACAGTCCCTGGATTATCCGGCTCAAACGTATTTTTGATTCGAATAGGTATTGATTTATAAAGAGCAGGAATCATGGTTGGGGGAAAAATGACCTTTGCACCTGCATGGGCTAATTCCATGGCTTCTTCATAGGTGATATGAGAAATTGTTTTTGCTTCTGGAACTACAGATGGATCTGCTGAAAGAATCCCATTTACATCTGTCCAAATTTCAATCTCATTTACATTTAGTGCAGCGCCAAAAATTGAAGCTGTATAATCTGAACCACTCCGTCCAAAAGTGGTTGTTTCACCGTTTTCTGTTGAGCCGATAAATCCGGTTATAATTCGAGTGGTGGATTTTTTATCCCATACTGCGCGAATGCGATCATAAGATGTTTGATAATGGACAAAAGCACTTCCAAAATGATTATCGGTTAAAATGACATTTCGGGCATCTAAATATTCTACGTCTAATCCGTTTTCGAGACATGCAGTTGCAATAATATTGGCTGACATCCTTTCCCCAACACTTAATACAGCATCATTTAATTCTGGGGAAATACGTTGAGCACTAACAATAGTATTTAAATTTTTGGTCAATTCTTTTTCAATATTTTGAATTGCTTCGGCACCTTTTTTCAAATTTTGTTGAATATTTAATCCGTGAAGAAATTGAATATGGAAATTCATAAAAGATTTCAGTTCATTTGAATACTTTTTCCCGGATGCTGCCATTTGAGTTAATTCTATTAATAAATCTGTAACTCCACCAATTGCAGAAACCACCACGCCTGTAGGAGGTTCGGATAGTATGAGACGAATGACTTGTTCTACTCGTTCAGGCGTTTTTATGGATGTTCCGCCAAATTTTAGTATTTTTGTTTTCTTATCCATTTATCTTTTTAAGATTTTCCTTCATATCAAATATTCTAGACAAAAATTGCCATGAATTATTAAATAGTAATATATGTTCACAAAAAGCTTACGCTATGATTTTAAACCATGTCAAGATATAAGACGTTTATTTAATTTTTATCAAAATTGAAATGGATTAAAAATGGACACTGAAGAAATGAAAAAAATTGCAATTATAAGGACTGGAAACCTTGGGCAAGACATTAATGGTTAATGAGAGCTTGATGGCTCCCGCCACAGCTTTGTGTGGATCAGGTCTAGCTTTTTTTCTACGATCAATACGGGCAGCATCCCAAGGAGAACGGAAATCGGATTTCATGCAGATGAAGCGATACTGCTGGCAGCCCAAACGGCCCGCGGGGCAGCCTCTTTAACAATTGATTCGGAAATGCATCCAGAATCGGAAATAGATAAAGTAACCACCCCAAAAGGAATTACCATTTCCGGTTTGAATGAAATGGAACATCAGGGTTTCAGTTCAGCGATGATTAGAGCGATTGTCAGGTCAGCTGATAAAATTGATGAAATAATTAATGAATCATAAATAAACGTAAAAGGTAGATGTTGGGTATTGATTTCAGTTAGATTTATTCATAAGATTAACCATGGAATTACAAAATATCTTTTGGCGGAAGCCAACCAACAAAGTGAATCAGTTTAACTCTTTGTTTAATAATAATAATATGAGCGGGGGAGAAGCTTTGTAGCCACTAACTAAAGCTTTAAAACAGACCCCCAAAATAATATGTTGGGGGTTTTTTTTTACATAAAAATGAAGGAAGAACAATAAAATGTGCGGTATCTATTTTTATAAAGGAACAAAACATTCATGGGAGTCTCTTGAAAATGATATTAAATCGATTGAGTATCGCGGTCCCGATAATACACACCATGAAATGATTGGGAATGATATATTGTTTGCGTTCCATCGATTAGCCATTATGGGCACCACAGAAATGGGTGATCAACCTATGAAGCACCCCGACGATGATTCACTCACTTTAATCTGTAATGGCGAAATTTATAATTATAAAGATCTGGCTGAAAAGTATAGCTTTAATTTGGTAACAGGCTCGGATTGTGAAATAATATTACTCATGTTTAAAGAATTTGGTATTGAACAAACAGTCAAAGAACTGGATGGGGTATTCATGTTTGTGATCCTGGATGAAAAGGCGGGTCAACTTTTTGCAGGTAGGGATCCCATGGGTGTTCGCCCTGGATTTATAGGCAGTGATGGTAATGAAATCATGATAGCTTCAGAAGCAAAACCTTTAATAAAATATTGCAAGGAAATTTCTCCTTTCCCACCGGGGACTTGGTGGCATGTTGAAAATCCAAAGCAGTTTAATTCATATTTCCAATATAATGGAATTCAAATCCAGGAGAAAACAGAAGAAGATATATGTGATAAAATTCATTCCTTATTAACAAATGCAGTTAAGAAACGCCTCATGGCAGAACGGGAAATTGGGTGTCTTTTATCCGGCGGATTGGACTCAAGTTTAATTTCCGCTTTGGTGAATCAATATTACGATGGACCAAAACTCAATACATTTTCTATTGGGCTCCCGGAGAGCATTGATCTTGAATATGCCCAAACTGTTGCAGATCATTTGGAAACAAAGCACCACCAGATTGAAGTGCCTGAAAATGAGTTTTTGGATGCAATTGAAACTGTGATTTACAATATTGAATCGTATGATACAACCACCGTCAGAGCCAGTGTGGGCAATTATCTCATTTCTAAATACATTTCAGAAAATTCTGATTGCAAGGTCATCTTTAATGGCGATGGCGCTGATGAAGTCTGTTGCGGATATATTTATTTAAAGAATGCGCCTTCGTCCTCAGCTTTACAAATAGAGAGCGAACGCCTCATAAAAGAAATTTACTATTTTGATGTCTTGCGCTCCGATCGGAGTATCAGTTCTAATGGCCTGGAAGCCCGAACGCCTTTTTTAGATAAAGCTTTCGTGAAATATTATCTGTCTATTCCTCCAGAATTAAAACAATTTGATGGTATCAATAGATTGGAAAAATATTTATTACGGAAAGCATTTGATGGACAAAATATTTTACCGGAAGAAGTATTGTGGCGAAGGAAGTGCGCATTCTCTGATGGTGTCAGTGCAAAAAAGAAATCCTGGCATCATATTATTCAATCATTTGTTAATAAAAAAATTAGTGATAGTGAATTCCTACAAGAAAGCGGGAAGATTACTCATTGTACACCGGTTTTAAAAGAGAGTTATTATTATCGTAAAGTATTTGAGTCTTATTTTGGTAAAAATGAAAAATTAATCCCACATTTCTGGATGCCTAACTGGACAGACGTGTTAGATCCTTCCGCTAGGGAATTATCTGGTTATCAAGAATAAAATAAACAGTTTAAACATTTTTTTTAAAAAGAGAATAAAGTGTTGTATCTGATTTACAACCGTTTAATATTACTGAAATTGTAGGAACGGGTAAAATTGCAATGCGTCTTGGCAAAACACACAAAGTCAATTTTGAAAAAATAAACGAAAAAGAAGGTGAAATTAGTTGGAAACCAGAACAGGTTAGTTCTTATCAATATTAATGAGATATAAAAAAGGACAAAAATCATGAAACAAACAATTATAGTATTTGTGCAGGATGAGCCGGGCGTATTAAACCGAATTTCCCGTCATTTTTATAGATTAAACTATAATATTGAAAGTATTACAGCCGGAAGAAGTGAAGCTATGGGAGTAACCAGAATTACAATTGTTTGTAATCATTCAGATCAATATAACCAGTCCCTTATAAAAACTCAACTTGAGGAGTTGAATACTGTTTTGAATGTACAGGATATAACAAGCGTCCCCAGTATTGTTAGAGAATATGCTTTAATAAAAGTTCAGACTCAAAAGGAAGAGAAAGATAAATTGAGTGAGTTAATAAAAAACTACAGCGCAAAAATAATTGATAGCGGTGAGTTAGTTAGCATTATAGAAACAACAGGGAAAATGGAAGAAGTAGAATCGCTCATAAAATCAATTAAGCAATTCAAGATCCTTGAAATAATGCGTTCCGGAAATATGGCCATGGTTAGAGTTGACCAAGATGAACATCGCATTGAAATAGAAGAAATTGATAAGAAAAAGGGATGGGCAACGCAGCAAATAAGCGATGCCCTCTCATAATCAAATGTAAACGGATATACTGAAACGATTATTGAACGGTCAGATTATCCACAAGAGAAATGCAAAGCCATTTTAGATAATGAAGCGACAGCAATTCTCGGTTATAGTCCTCAAGGTTATGGTCAAGGCATGAATATGCGAGATCAAGGATTTAACGTCATGCTCGGTTTACGTCGTGGATCCAGTTGGGAAAAAGCAGTGAAAGATGGATGGGTTGAAGGCGAAAATCTTTTTGAAAGTGCTGAAGCATCCTTTGAACTTATACTCCAAAAAAGAAAGGGTGCGTATAAACCCTTTTTTGAAGTTTTGGAATCTCGTGTTAATGTTCATTATGATAAACAGGGGAACAGCAGCGCCGATGCCATGCTGAAAGTAAAAGTGGATGGAGAAATTGAGCATACTGGGGCAGATGGAAATGGTCCTGTAAATGCGCTGAATAATGCAATCAAGAAAGCATTGGTTCGATTTTTTCCAGAGCTTGAACAAGTAAAACTCACCGATTATAAAGTTCGTGTATTGAATGAGCAGGACGGCACCAGCGTAAAAGTTCGCGTTTTAATAGAAAGTTCGGATGGAAATGAAAGTTGGTCAACTATCGGTGTGTCTGAAAATATCATCGAAGCGAGTTGGGAAGCATTGAGAGATAGTTTTAATT
>JGI26061J44794_1000985_pt1 | contig 11896 bp, 15 predicted proteins | sample MarorgKNORR_S2LV_5_FD_44794 | JGI IMG/M metagenome (IMG submission 44794) | reverse complement strand
GCTTGGGCTTGGCGGATTTTTTCACGAATCTCGTCCTCGGACAGTTCCAGCATGCCGGCCAAATCCCCGGTGGACAGGGCGGCGTTTTCCCGAAGCAACTTAAGCAGCGCATCCATGGCCGGGACGATACCGCTTGGCCAAGCGCTTGGCCATGCGCGAATATCAGTTGGCGTTAAAAATGGAGCCGTAGTAGTTCGTCCAAAACCGGATAACAATGAAGGCCACCGCGAGCACCACCGCGCCGTAAACCAGTCCCGTTGCCATTCCGGCCGCGCTCTTGAGGCGGCGCGTACCTTCCTCGTGATACAGCTTGGCCAAGCGTTGCAGCGACTCGTCGAGCTGGCCGGATAGCTCGCCGGTGGTGTAGAGGTCGCGGAAGGTCTTGGGGAAATCTTCCCGCCGTTGAAGAGCCTCCGAAGGCAGCGAGCCGCTGTCCAGCTCCGGTAGCCAAGCGCNGACACTGGTCGCCAGCCAAGGCGAGCCGGATGCGCTGGCGGCGCTCTCCCACGCCTCGCGGATGTTGACCCCGGCGTTGAGCAGCGCGTACAGCGCGAACGACAGCCGTGAGAGCTTGAGCTCCTTTACCGCACGGCCAAACATCGGCGTGCGATGCCAAATGCGCTCGATCCCGTGGCGGATCGCAAACCCGCGATTGGCTTGGCCAAGGTAGAGGATAAAAAACACAGCGGCATACAGCACACCCAGCGTGAGCAGCGACGGGAAAAACGCGCCGAGGAGACTGCTGCTCCCGCCGCCAAGAAGGCTGCTCCCGTACGAGATGACGCCCGGCATCAGGATGATGAAGTGCAGGATGAACAACGGGTAGGCCAGCTTCATCAGCACGTCACGGATGAGCGCCGAGCGCTGGTGATAATGGTCAGAGAGAATGCGAAGGGTGTCGTCAAGCCGCCCGCCGGCCTCGCCGGCCTCGATCATCATCCGGTCAAAAGCGGGCAGCCAATCTTCGCGGCCGATGAGCGTCTCGGAGAAGGTCTCGCCGGCGTTGAGCCGGTCGATGGATTCACGAATGTGCTGGCCGTCACGCTGGCTCGGGGGGGCGATTTGCCCCAGCGACTGGGTCAAGCTGACACCCGCCTGCAGCATCACGCTGAGCTGGTGATAAAACTCGGAGCGCCGCCGATAGCTGTTGGGGGTCTCGATCAGGGAGGCCATATCCTCCCGGACAGCAGAGCGTGATTAAGCGTGGCTGTCGAGCATCCCCTGCAAGTCAGCCTTGCTGCGGGCGCCCACGGCTTGCTCCACGACTTGGCCGCCCTTGAAGATGAGCAGGGTGGGGATGGACTGCACGTTGTACTGCACAGCCAACTGTTGATGCTCGTCGATGTTGACCTTGCCGATCGTCGCCTTGCCGTCGTTCTCGTCGGCGAGTTGATCAATCATCGGGCCGATCATCTTGCAGGGGCCGCACCATTCGGCCCAGAAATCAACCAGCACGGGAGAGGCGGACTGAATCACTTCGGCGTCGAAGTTGTCCGCAGTTAATGTAACGACTTTGTCGGAGGCCATTTTTGAAATCGCGTGATGCCGGGATTAAAACAAATCACCGAGGTTGGCCAGATACGCCGCCAAGCCAATCGCGCCAAACGCCGTGACGGCTGCCACGGCGATGTCGAACGGGTTGTCGGCCGGGGCCGACTTCTTGACGCGGGCCTTCTTCCGCATGGGCGCTGCCGTGGCAACGGCCTCCTCTTCAACAGGAGCGGCGACGGGTGCTTCCTGCCTTGGCGGAGGCGCCGCCGGCTTGGTGGTTGCCGGCTTGGTGGTTGCCGGCCTGGAAATCCCCACGCTCGGCGTCGACGTCTTGGGCGGGACAGGAATCTTGATGGTGGAGGCTGCCTTGGCAGCACCGACAGGCGGCACGGAAATCTTGATCGTCGGCGAGGCCGCCGGCTTGGGCGGCAGGCTGATGCGCACCGTCTGTTTCTTGGACTCTTGCGAACCGCCAGCGGCAGGGGGTTGTGTGGTTTCTTCAGACATCGTTCAGAAATTCAAAAGGCCACAAACTCTATGGAAACGCCGCCGCCGTGTCAAACGCTTAAAAAATAAGCATGAACACCCGCAGTAATCGGCGAAATCCGTGTCCCAACTCGAAAACCGAGAACCGAGAACTCGTAACTCAAAAAAAGTGTCTCCGATCCCGGTCAGGCTGTAAGCCGAATTTTGTCTGCGCGAGCCGGACNAGCCGGACGCGGAGAGGGCCATTTATCTAATGCGACCCAACCCGGAGCCTCTACGGGACGGGCAATCCCGGACTCCCTATTTGGTCTTGCTCCCAATGGGGTTTACCGTGCCCCCTCGATTACTCTTGGGGCGGTGGGCTCTTACCCCACCTTTTCACCCTTACCCGGCGAACCGGGCGGTTTATTTTCTGTTGCACTGGCCGTCGGCGACGCCTTGAAGCGCCGTCTCCCGCGTGTATCCCACCCTCAAGGAGCGGGTTACGCGGCATCGTGCCCTGCGGAGTTCGGACTTTCCTCCCCCGGCAAGCCGGAGGCGACCCTCCGCCCTCCCAGGATCGAAGAACGCCGCCAAGCTACCGCCGCGCCGCCGCAGAAACAAGCCGCTTGGCCATTTGAAGCTCGAACCATCAATTGTTGTAGCCGACAATTGCCGTTCCAAAATGAACAGCCCTTGGCCAAGCGAGATTCTCCCGGCCGGCAGCGCCCGCATCACGGTGGGGCGCTCCGGCAAATGCGATGTCACCATCAAGCACGTGGCGGTGTCCGGCACGCATTTCTCCCTGCGAATTCAGGGCGGATCACTGGAGGTGACGNATTTGGACAGCCGCTACGGCACCTTCGTCAACGGCGCGCGCGTCAAGACGTCGCCCCTGCTGGACGGCGATGTGCTCAAGTTCGCCAACAGCCCGCCGTACCTCTGCGAGCATGGCCAACTGCTGCTTCAGGATGAGGGCGAGGGGATGGAGGTGCGCCTCGAAAATGTCGGCCTCGAGCGCAACGGCAAAAAACTCCTCGAGGGGTTGAGCCTCACGATTCACCCGGGGTCGTTCGTCGGCGTGCTGGGGCCAAGCGGCGCGGGCAAGAGCTTGACGGTGGCCTTGCTGAACAGCACTTGGGAGCCAACTTGGGGCGCGGTTTATTTCGACGGCGAAAAGCCGGTGTCCGGCAACGAGGAGGAGTACCGCTCTCGGCAGGGCACGGTGATGCAGGAGGACCTCGTGTACCCGGCGCTGACGGTGGAGGAAAATCTCGTGCTCGCCGGGCGCCTCCGCTTGGCCAGCCTCTCCGAGTCGGACTTGGCCAAGCCGGCGGTGCTTGTGACGGCGTACCAGCCTGATCCGCAACAATGGACGGGGGATTTTATGCGAAGAAAATCATGACGACGAAACGACAGACAAAACTAGTGCACGAAGGCGATTACATGGCTGAAGTGTCGGTGGATTTGATTTCAGACGACAACGGCTGGGCGCCGTATCTTTCGCCGGAAGACGCGGATAAGCTCGATACCGTGCGCGAGGCGTTGCGAAAAGGCGCCGTGGAATCGATCTCGCGGATGGCCAAGGTGTACTCGCTGACGCCGGTCGCCGGATAGGGTTGTTTTGGGCTGAATCGGCGTGGCTTGCTGCGCTGAAAAAACTTGAAACGCATTTTTTTGTGGCAACAAAAGCGGCTTACAGATTTATTTGGGACACCGATGGAAACGCCAGCAGAAGACAGCACCGCGAAGAAGGGAAAGGGAGTCGCCTATGTGCAATTCCCGGCTATCCTGATATTGATCGCGCTGGCTGTGACCAATCCGTCCGTGGACGATCACAAGGCCGCCATCGACAACGCCTTCCGGGAAGAGGCGATGGAATCCCCTGAAGCCATCCTGATCGGTGCCCTGAACCAATTCATCGAGGGAATTGGAGCCTCGATGTTTCAGTACGGCAATTACGGGGTATGCTCTGTCTTGAGGAATGAAGAGGAGGTCGTGTCGTTCGGGATACTGGGGAACGTCTGGTTCGTCGGTGAATTCAGATGAGCAGCGGAGGGAAGCATCCGAAGATGACGCGGATTTTCGCAGATAAAAAATCTGCGCTCATCGGCGTCATCTGCGGATAAAAAAGTTGTTCGCGTCCATTGGCGTCCATTCGCGGTTGCCCAAAAAACCCGTGTCGTTGGGGTTCCTCCCCAGGGCTTTTATATTTTCCCTGCTTTGCCGCGAGTAGCTTGTTCTCCCAAGTCGCCTGAGACAAAACGGTGCAACACGCTGGAAATCAACGTCTGGTAAGGCATCCCAACGCGGTTGGCGCGGCGCTGAAGGGCGGCCAGGTCGCGTGCGGAGATGCGGATGTTGATTCGCTTGTCCTTGTTGAGCGTGTTGCGCGCCGCCTCCTGCAGCTTGCGCTTCTCGCGTGCGCTGGGCGGGCGGCTCTCCAGCACGCCCTCCTCCTCGAGTTGCAGCAACTCCTTTTCGTAGTTATCCAGTTTCATTGTCTTCACCTTTCAATAGCCGCCGTGTCGCCACACGGCTGGGGATGATCGTTTTCAGGAAAGTCTTCCCGCCTACCTCAACGCAGGGCACCATGTAAACGTAGTCTTCGATCCGGACATATAAAATTTTCTGGCGCGGGTACTTTTTCTGGTTCGGATGGTCGGCCACCTCCAGCACGTCGCCTTGGTCAATGTGAAACACCACATCTTGGAAGCCCACTCCGCGCTCCCGGCGCAGCTTGGCGTCTTTTTCATCCGACCAATCGAACACCGGGCCAACTTAAGCCATGTGTGCCGAATGTCAACACCTCTGTGTGTGCTTTTTGTCATTCAATCCACTGAAATCCAGGTAATCCGTGCCCTTTTTTCTTTCGCGCCGTCGCGGCGATGCGTGAGTTTTTCAGGTTCTTCGATACTTTCAGTAGGTGGGGAGGCGGAGGGATTTGCCGTTTACCGGCTAAATCGGCCAAAGATCACGCCGGAGGCGTGGCAGACAGTAGCCGGAGGTTGAGCGCCAGCGATACCACCGGTCTGCGTTCGCAAAACAGTTTGCTCTCCGGAGGAGTGCCAGAAAGAGGCGTTCATGGAGAGGATTCTGCCACCCCGCACGGGGTGGGTTTTGTTGTTCTGCTCATCCGGTGGTGGTGCTGCGCTTACCACCGGCTACTATCTTTGAAGCCTCCGGCTTCAGAGCAGCACGGAACGCTGCTCTGGATTGACTTGAAACAGTTGTCATTTGCTATTGTCACCACCCCAATTCCACTGCTTCTGTCGAAGAACCGTTTACGATGACGAGGGCCGACGTGGGAGAAGGCGTTGACCTCGTCCAAGTCGAGAAGATGAAACGACAGGGTCACGTCGTCACGCTTCATCTGTTTTTGCAACGGAGCCGCCAGCCTCTCGATGCGGGTCAACTGCTTGCGATCGCGGTGCAGGCCGTGCTTGGCCTTGAGTTGCGTGTGCAGGCGTTCGCCGATTTCCTTTTGCTCGCTTGGCGTCAGGCCGAACACCGCTTGGCCAAGCTCGTCGGCCGTCTTGACCAGCGATGTGCCAAGTTCAAACAAGCCGCCGATCAAATCATCCTCCGGCGAAGCCGTGGTGGGAGGCGAACCGGTCACAGGGACGGCGGGGACTTGATGGATCGTTTTCTGTTCGCCTTGGCCGCAGCCAACCAACAGCACCGCGATGAACATCGAAACCGTGTGTGGGGTATTCATGCGCGGGATGTTGAGGACAAACCCAAAACCGGTCAACCACGATTCGACAACCGCAAGCGCTGTTGACATTGGCCAAGTGTGCTGTAAAAGGGGTTCGGCCATTCGGCCACTTACCAAGAAAAAATCATGGCAATTGAAGTAGGAACCAAGGCACCGGATTTCACCTTGAAATCCAAGACCAGCGGCGACGTCGTTGACGTCACCCTCAGCAGCAACTTTGGCAGCAAGAACACGGTATTGTTGTTCGTCCCACTCGCGTTCACGGGCGTTTGCACCGGCGAGTTGTGCGACATCACCGCCGGTCTCGGCGCGTACACCGACCTGAACGCGGACGTCATCGGCATCAGCGTGGACAGCCCGTTCGCGCAGGAAGCTTGGGCGCAGAAGGAGAGCATCGGCATCACGCTGGCGAGCGACTTGAACAAGTCGGTCTCCGCCGATTACGGCGTGTTGCTCGACGACTTGATGGGCTTCGGCTCGGTTGCGGCGCGTGCGGCGTTCGTCATCGACAAGGACGGCGTGGTGCAATACAGCGAGCAGACACCGACCCCGAAGGATCTGCCGAACTTCGACGCGATCAAAGAGACCTTGGCCAAGCTGCAATAAGCAGCAGACCCATTTGACAAGCGGCAGTCGGCAAAACGGCTGCCGTTTTTGTTTGGCCATTTGCGTCTGGCTGGGTTGGAATCCGCGCGAGCGATGGCGGCTGTATTCAAAACGATTCTGCACGGGTTCCTGATCGGGNTCGCGAACATCATTCCCGGCGTGAGCGGCGGGAGCATGGCGCTTGCGCTTGGCATCTACGAGCGCCTCATCGCCGCCATCGGCAACGTCGGCCCCGGCACACTCACCGCCGCGCTTGGCATCGCGGGCTTCCGGGACGGGGCGAGGGCGCGGTTTCTCGCGGAGTGGCGGCGTGTTGACGGAGCGTTTTTGAGTTGGATTGCCACCGGCGGCGCGGTGGCGGTGGTCGTCTTTTCGCGGGTGATGGTGTGGCTGCTCGAGCAGTGGCACGACCCGACTTACGGCTTTTTCAGTGGGCTGATTCTGGTGTCGATCTGGATGCCGCTGAAAATGATTCGCCGGTTCGGAGCGGCGGAAGGCTTGAGCGCTGTGGTCGGCTTGGGGCTGGTGCTGGCGTTGACTTTCTCGGCCGATTCGGAACAGCAACTCACCGATGCCAAGCGCAAAGTCGAAATGAAACAAGCCCAAGTCGAGCAGACCGCCACGCCGCAAACCGCCCAAGCGCAGTCGTCGCTTGGCCAAGCGGACGCGAAGCGGATCGCGTTTTATTTTCTGTGCGGCGCGGTGGCCATCTCGGCGATGGTGCTGCCGGGGGTGAGCGGGTCGTTCATCATGATTTTGTTGGGCGCTTACTTTGAAGTGCTGCAGGCGGTGAACGATCGGGACGCGCTCGTGGTGCTGGTGTTCATGGCCGGTTGCGCCGCTGGGTTGCTGCTGTTCACGCGGCTGCTGAAGTGGGTGTTGTCGCGCTGGCACGACCCGACGGTGGCTTGGCTGGCCGGGTTGATGGCGGGGTCGCTCGTGGCACTTTGGCCGTTCCGGAAATTTGAAACTGTCGGCGATGCCAACGTCGGCTTCGCGCGGGTGGATCTCGACTGGATCGCCCCCCCCACCGACGCCAACACGATGTGGACACTCATCGCCTTCCTCATCGGCTCCGGCCTCGTCGCGGCATTTCTTCGTTACGAGGGTTCGAAGTCGTGATTCGGAGTTTGTAAATGGGCGGAAAAGAATCTAGTTTTTCCCGATGAGCCACGAATTGTTGGATCAACGGAGTCTGGAGTTTGACCGGGAAATTGCCCAACGGCTGCGCTGTGATCCCGGTTTGATCAAAACGGCTCGGGAAAATCTGCTGCGCTGGCTGGATCGCCCGGGTTTGGCTCCATCACTTGAACGATGCCACCGCGAGTGGTTGGCGATTCTTGAAAATTCCACGGTTGAAGAGGTCATCCAACTGCTGGAGGCCGATGGGGAAGAGGCCCGGCGTTTGCGGCAAAACAGCCCGTTCGTTGGCATCCTTTCGCCGGATGAAGTCGCTTCAATAAAAGAACAGTTCTCCCATGCGCCGCAGTGAACTCGAGCATGTCATCAGGGCTGCCTGTGGAGTGACTGGAGCCACCGAGGTTGTCATCATCGGCAGTCAGGCAGTGCTTGGGTTATTCCCATGCTCACCCGAATCACTGCTCGTTTCCGTCGAGGCGGATGTGTTCACCTTCCGCGATCCGAAAGATTCAGACCTGATTGATGGCAGCATCGGCGAGCGGTCATTGTTCCATCAATCGTTTGGTTACTACGCGCATGGCGTAGCCGAAGAGACGGCCACATTGCCAAGTGGTTGGAAGGATCGGTTGATACGAATCCAAAACGAAAACACGGGTGGAGCAGCCGGACTTTGTTTGGAAGTTCACGACTTGGCGGTGAGCAAGCTGGTGGCTGGCCGGGAAAAGGATGTCACTTTCATTCGTGAACTGCTTACGAATGAAATGATTGAGATTTCGGTTTTAGCGGAACGGCTTTCCCAAACTGAGTTGCCACCGGAGCAGAGACAGTTGGCGGAACAGCGTCTCAATTCGTTCGGTGATTAAGGCACAAAAAAAGGGCGGCTGAAGGCCGCCCTGGAATTGGTTTGTCCGGCTTGGCTTAGCGGAATTTGATTTCGCTTTCGCTCATTTCATTTTCGCACGGCTGGTTGGTCGGCGCACCGGCTTCGCGGTCGGTGTTGGCCACCAGACTGTTGGCCAGCAAGTACGCCTCGACCTCTTCGCCGCTGACGTCGGACAGCATGTTGCCGTTGACCTCGACGCACGGTTGCAGCATCTGGCCGGTTTTCTGGATCATCTCCTGCCGTTGGGCCGGGTCGTTGATGATGTCGCGATCCTGAAACGGCAGGTCGTACTTTTGCATCACGGCGCGGACGCCATTGCTCCATCCGCAGGAAGGCTTCATGTAGGCGATTATATTTGGTTTTTCCATTTTGATATCCTCAAATGCGAAAACAGATTGCCATAAACAATTTCCGTGGCAACCTTTTTCCGCAGCATGGCACGCCGAATTCTCATCGTTCCGGACAAATTCAAGGGGTCGCTCTCGGCGCAGGAGGCTGCCGGGGCGATTGCCCGCGGCTGGGCGGCGGCCTGCCCAGGTGACACGCTGGCACTCTTGCCGATGAGCGACGGCGGGGACGGCTTCGGGCCGGTGATGGCGTCCGCGCTTGGCTTGGAGGAGCGGGTTTTCGAGGGAATTGACGCGGCTGGCCGGGCGCGGCGGGCAGCTTGGTGGCTCGATTCCGGGCGTGGCCAAGCGGTGGTGGAGACGGCGCTGTCGAACGGCTTGGCCCAGTTGCCGGGGGGGCGGTTTCATCCGTTTGACTTGGACACGCGCGGGGTGGGGCAACTGCTGCTCGCCGCCGGCCAAGCGGGGGCGTCGCACTGCCTCACGGGCATCGGCGGCAGCGCGACAAACGACGGCGGATTCGGAATGGCGCGGGCGCTCGGCTGGGTGTTCCGCGACGAGTCGGGCAAGGAGATTGAGCAATGGACTGAACTCGACGGCTTGGCTGCGATCGAGTCGCCGGCGAGCCGCGCTTGGCCAAGCGTGACGGTGGCGAGTGATGTTCGAAATCCGCTGCTGGGCGTGGAGGGTGCGACGCGGGTTTACGGGCCGCAAAAGGGCATGCGCCCGGAGGATTTTGCCAAGGCGGACGCCTGCCTCGGCCGCTTGGCCAAGGTCACCGCCGAGACGCTGGGCAGTGATTTTTCGGTGACGCCCGGCGCCGGGGCGGCGGGAGGGCTGGGCTTCGGGTTGATGGCGTTTGCCGGCGCGGCGATTGAGTCCGGCTTCGAGGTGTTTGCCAAGGCAACCGGCTTGGAAACGAAAATTGCCGAGGCAGATTTTGTGGTGACGGCGGAGGGGGCAATCGACGAGCAGACGCTGATGGGGAAGGGGACAGGGCAGGTCGCGGCGCTTTGCCGGCGACTCGGCAAGCCGTGCATCGGCTTGGCCGGTCAGTTGGCGCTTGGCCAAGCGGAGGTCGATCCGGGGGAGCGACTTTTTTGGCGCTTGGCCGCGATCGTGCCGGACTTGGCAAGCGAGCCGGAGGCCATGGCCAACGCAGCGCCGCAGCTCGAGCGCTTGGCCAAGCGAGAGGGGAGTTTGAGCCGAGACACGGATTTCACGGATTAGCACGAAGCTTGAAAGATTGATCAAATGACCTTGTTGGCTGCCATGTACATAAGCAAAACTAATGAAGGTCATTAGATATTTAAATGTTGCTCAAGCGTTTTGACTGTGGGATGCTGTCCGTCCCTTTGCAGAGGTCGGTCTGAGCCGGTGGTCGCTTGCGTGGCCGATGTGCCGGAAAAGGAGGCGGATTTAGTCCGTTTTAATGTTTCTCCGGCTTTTTTAAGGTTTGAATGGAATGAGCAACAAACCACAATTCGGGTTTCCCAAAAAGCAGGGTCTTTACGATCCCGCCAATGAGAAGGATAGCTGCGGTGTCGGTTTTGTGGCGAATGTGAAGGGCGTGCCGAGCCATCAGATTGTGCTCGATGCCATTCAGATGCTCAAAAATATGGACCATCGCGGCGCGTGCGGCTGCGAGGCGAACACCGGCGATGGCAGCGGAATCCTTACCGGCTTGCCGTGGGGCTTTCTCGAAAAGGTCGCCCGCGATGAGATGGGCGTGGAGTTGCCCGCCAAGGGCCGCTTCGGCGCTGGGCTGGTTTTCCTGCCGCGCATCGAGGCCGAACGCGCCAAGTGCATCGCTGCCGTGGAGACGATCATCGCCGAGCAGGGCCAAACCTGCCTCGGTTGGCGCGCCGTGCCGGTGCAAGCGGACAAGGCCGACGTCGGGCCCAGCGCGCGCGCGGCCGAGCCGTGCATCATGCAGCTTTTCATCGGCGCGGCGGCGGGCGTGGAGGGCGATGACTTTGAGCGCCAGCTTTACATCATCCGCAAACGCGCCAGTCATCAGCTGCGCACGGATGCCTCGATGGAACAGGCGTTGCTTTTTTACATTTGCAGCCTGTCCACCAAGGTGATGATTTACAAGGGCATGCTCACGACGGATCAGTTGCTGGCCTATTTCCCCGACCTTTCGAATCCCGATTTCCAAACGCACCTCGCGATGGTGCACTCGCGCTTCTCGACCAACACGTTCCCAAGTTGGGACCGCGCGCAGCCGTTTCGGTTCATGAGCCACAACGGCGAAATCAACACGATGCGCGGCAACATCAACTGGATGCGCGCACGCGAAGGTACGTTGCGGAGCGAGCTGCTCAGCGACGACCTGCAAAAACTTTACCCCATCATGGAGCCGGAATGTTCCGACTCGGGCAACTTCGACAACGCGCTGGAGTTTCTGCTGATGAGCGGCCGGTCATTGCAGGAATCGGTGCTGCTGATGGTGCCCGAGGCGTGGCAAAAACACCGCCAAATGCCGCAGGCCAAGCGCGATTTTTACGAGTACAATTCCTGTCTCATGGAGCCGTGGGACGGCCCTGCGTCCATCGCATTCACGGACGGCAAATACATCGGCGCCGTGCTCGACCGCAACGGCCTCCGTCCCAGCCGCTATTATCTCACGCACGACGACCGCGTGATCATGGCCAGCGAAGTGGGTGTGATCCCCATCGATCCCGCCAACGTAAAAGCCAAGGGACGATTGCAGCCGGGGCGGATGTTCCTTGTCGATTTCGAAAAAGGCACGCTGGTTCCCGATGAGGAAATCAAGGCCGATTTCTCGACGCGCCGGCCGTACGGCGAATGGCTTCGCAACCAACGCATCGAGCTGGACGACCTCGCCGCCACCGGCACCGCCCACGGCTTGGTCGCGGATACGCTCCGCCAGCGGATGCAAGCCTTCGGGTTCACCACCGAGACGATGCAGTTCATGCTGCTGCCGCTCATCCACGAGCTGCGCGATCCCGTTGGCTCAATGGGCAACGACGCCTCGCTCGCCTGTCTCAGCGACCAGCCGCGAATGCTCTACGATTACTTCCGCCAACTTTTCGCGCAGGTGACCAATCCCGCCATCGATTCCATTCGCGAGGAGGTCATCATGTCGCTCGAGTGCTACATCGGCCCCGAGAAAAATCTGCTCGAGACCACCGAGGCCCACTGCCAACGCCTGCGCCTGCCGCATCCCATTCTCACCAACGAGGAATTGCACGCGCTCAAGGGCATGGATTATCGCGGCTG
>JGI26061J44794_1000978_pt1 | contig 11916 bp, 8 predicted proteins | sample MarorgKNORR_S2LV_5_FD_44794 | JGI IMG/M metagenome (IMG submission 44794) | reverse complement strand
TGGAAGAAGAAGTCTGAGTTTCTGCACCTGTCCAAGATGTACCTCTGGAGCCGTTACCCGGGCGGTGCGATCGCCCACGGGGACTCTTTTTATTACTAATCAAAATCGGCAATGCAAAAACGAAACCTATGTAGGATAAAGTGCGTATTAATATAAACAGCATTTAACCAAATAGTTTTGTCTAAAAACAAAATATGGGGTTTTACCCTGATTGAGTTGCTGGTGGTGATTGCGATCATAGCCATCCTGGCTGCGTTGTTGTTGCCGGCCCTAGCCAAGGTCAAACGCAAGGCCAAGCAGATCGGGTGCGTTTCCAACCATAAACAGTACGGAATTGCCATCATTGCCAACGCCTCGGACAACGATGAGAAGATCATGCGAATGGTGCAGCAATGGGGCAACGTGCATTACCCTAACTACATACGGTTCACCAACGAAGGCCAAGCGGATCCGCAGGAGTGGGCGGTGAACCAAATCCAGCCGTATCTGCAGTCGTTCAACATGGCCAACGAGAACGTCTATGGTGTGGCGATGTGCCCGGAGATTGATGCCGCGAAAATGAACGCATGGCTTAAGCAGGTGAATTTCAGGCAATTCAATTTCCTTGAATACCAGTACACCTACTGGGGGCGTGTGGACGTTGCGCACAAGGTGAATGCCGGCCAAATCAGAGGCACTGCGCTGCAGGATCTGACCGCCAACAGCCTTGAATCCAGCCGTCTGCTCATGAGCGACATCCTTTATTACGACGCCTCTGATCGTGCCTGGCGCTACAACCACGGCCCGGCCGGTTGGTCATACAACGAGAATTTCCCGGGCATGCCCAGGGACAGGGGGAGGGTGCCGAACATCGACGGCATCAACATGCTCTTTGGCGATGGCCATGTGAAGTGGAAGAAGAAGTCTGAGTTTCTGCACCTGTCCAAGATGTACCTCTGGAGCCGTTACCCGGGCGGTGCGATCGCCCACGGGGACTCTTTTTATTACTGATCTAATTCACGAACCCATTTTTTCAAAACCAAGTACAACCAAAAACATGAAACACAAAAAACTCAGGAACGCAGCGATGACCGGTTTCTCGGCCATCCTGTTATGGAGCCTTCCGGCTGTGGCGCAAATCGATGAGGGGTTGGTGGCCCACTACAACTTCGAGAACGCGGATGACCTTGGCAAGGATGCCATTGGCAATGGTCCCACCCTGGAGATTGCGGGTGAGGGTGGCGCTGAGGCTGTCGATGGCATCAAGGGCAAGGCTCTGGAACTGGACGGCTTCACTTGGCTTGAATCATACGAAGCCGACGCCATTGTCACGGGTGAGACCTTCAGTTGGTCGCTCTGGTACAAGGCGGGTGAGGACAGGGAATCGCCCGGCGGGATCATCTCCAAGTCACCGGACGGGTGGGCTCCCGGCGCCAAGGCGCTTTTCAAGGGTGAAGGTGATGATTTCCTCGGCTTTGACGTTGGTTGGGTCGGAGCCGCCGAGCATGAGGGCGAACTGTTCGACGATGGCTGGCATCACGTGGTGATCACCTGCGAGTTTTTTGAAGAGGAGGATGGCGAAGAGGTCATTGAATTGGCCTATCTCGCCATGTACGTTGACGGTGCATGGGTCGGCGAATTGGAAGAGGAAGCCGAGGCCTTTGGTGAGCCAGAGGAATCCGTCTTTCGGATTGGTTCAGGTTCGCCCGGCGACGATGCTGATGAGGAATCGGAGGCGTTCCCTGAGATCCCGTTTTTCTCCGGCATGATCGACGAGGTGCGCATTTACAACCGTGTCCTGGAGGAGGAGGACGTTATTGAGTTACTCAAGGATGGCCTGGGCGAACTGCCCAAGCCGGAGATCGTTGGCCAACCAGCGGACGCCCAGGGCATTGCCGGTCGTTCAGCGATACTGAGCGTCGAGGCGGAAGGTATCCTTCTGAGCTTCCAGTGGTTCAAGGGCGATGCCGAGATCGAAGAGGCTGACGGGCCAAGCCTGTTGCTGGAGGATCTGAGTGCCGAGTCTGCGGGCGAATACAAAGTGGTTGTCAGTAACGATTCCGGCGAAGTGACCAGCGAGACGGCCAATGTAACGGTCATAGACGAATGGTCGCCAGAGATCGGTTTGGTTGCCCACTTTAAGTTCGAGGACGAGGAAGATGCCGGAAAGGATTCCTCTGGCAACGACAACAACATTTTTGACGAGGGAGTGGTTTTGGCCGAGGGCATTAAGGGCCAGGCTCTGTTGCTTGAGCGTGACTCCCGGTTGCGCGACCTCGACGAGGAATTCGAGTTGAACACCCACGCCAGCTTCACCTGGACGGCGTTCATCAAGACTGAGGATGATGGTGGACTTATTGCCAAGTCTCCCGAGAACTGGAGCCCGGGCTCGAAGGCCATTTTCGTGCGCGAAGGCGTGCTGGGGTTTGACACCGGTTGGATTGGCGACATCAACGGCGAGACCGAGTTGATCGACAACAAGTGGCACCACGTGGCTATTGTTATGGAGGCTGGGGAAGAAGAGGATGCCATCACACTGTATGTTGACGGCAACGAGGATGGTTTCAGCGACGGCATGGACATGGCCTGGGAGGATGACCCGGGTGTTTTGTCCATCGGTTTCAGCAGTGATGACTTTCCTTTTGAGGAAGAGCCGGAGTTGAACTGGTTCGGTGGTCAGATCGATGAAGTGCGTGTCTACAATCAGCCACTGATTCAGGAGGATATCATCACGTTGATGATCGAGGACGGTGGTCAGATTCAGGCTCCTGCGATTGTTGACCATCCAGTGGACGCTTCCGCGACCGAGGGACGCAGTGCCCGGTTCCGGGTCACTGCCACCGGCACGGGTGTTCAGTATCAATGGAAGAAGAACGGTGAAGACATTGAGGATGCCAATGAGGCGACGTTAAAAGTTAAGGCGACCAAGGAGAACGAAGCCTCCTACTCGGTGGAGATCTTCAGTGAGTACTCTGACGTTCGACTGACCAGTGAGTCTGCGATGTTGAAGGCGACACCACGTCCGGTGTTTGGTGGTGGCGAGTTGGCGCACGTGGCTGAGTTCCTCGAGAGCTACTGGAACTTCGACAGTGAAGAGGACGGCATTGTTGCGGATCAAATTCCGAACTCAACCCACGCGGGTGAATTACGTAATGGCGCTGAGTTGAGCGAGGAAGGCGAGGGCTACGGTGGAAAGGGACGTGCGCTGGATCCTTCCGCCGAGGAGAATGCCCATATGCTCGCGGCGGATGCCGAGAGTTATGACTTTAACTCATCCTGGACTTGGACTGCTCGCGTGAAATTGAATGACATACCCGAATCCGGCGATGAAGTTGGCTCAGGTATCTTCGGCCGTTCGCCGGCGGATACAGGCCACAATAATGGTTCGAAAGTGATGTTCTTCAACGGCATGCGATTGGGTTTCGACACGGGTTGGGTCGGTGTTGTGATCACCGAGACCGAAGGGGAGTTAGACACTTGGATGCAGATCACGATGAGCTATGACTCGGAGGAGCAGGTAATCGCTATGTACCTCAACGATGAAGTGGTGATTTCTGAAGAAGGCGAAGAAGTGATCGACTTTGAGTTTGAAGTGAACGAATTCCCCGAAGACGAACAGTTCGAGGGCGGTTTTGTGAACACTGGTTTTCGCGTGGGTTCCGGTGCGAATAATTTCTACAACTCACCGTTCCCTGGTTTGATCGACGATGCTGCGGTTTGGTCGACAGTGCTGTCTCCAGAGGACGTCGCGCTATTGGCTAATGGCGCCTCACCGATGCCGGAGGTCAGTGACAATCCAACATTGACTGTGAGTCGTGCCGACTCGGGAGACGTGGTAGTCGAGTTCACCGGAAAACTGCAGATGGCCGATTCGGTTACAGGGCCCTGGGAAGAGGTTGCCGCGGAGAGTCCGCATGTGATCAAGGCCGGCGACTTAAAGGCAAACTCGTTTGCTCGTTCGGTAAAGGAATAATAACCTCAGCCTGGCCATCGGTTGGCCAAATACAGAGCATCTTGCGTTGGCGGAGTGGTGAAAGTGATCAACAGTAAACAAAGCAGATCGGTGATTCTGGCTGCAGCGACTTGGGTTTGTTTGGCCAACAGCGTGTCCGCCGTTGAGCATCCGGGACTATCCCTGATCGAGAATTACTGTTTCGATTGCCACGATTCCGATTCGCAAAAAGGGGAAGTCAACCTTGAAGCCGCGCTGGAGGCCAAGCCGTTGGTCAAGAATATGGATTTGTGGAAAACGGTCATCTCTAGGGTCGAGAACGGCGATATGCCGCCCAAGAAAAAGCCGCAACCCAAGCCGGAGGAGAAGGAGCGGTTGCTGAAATGGATCGACCGGGAAATTAACCACTTTGACTACAGCCAGGTTGACAATCCTGGCTACGAACCGGTGCGTCGACTGACGCATATTGAGTTTAGCAACACACTGCGCGACCTGCTGGGTTTGGACCTGAACTTGGTTGCTGATTTCCCGATCGATCTCAGTGGTAAAAGTGGGTTCGAGAACAGTGCCAATACACTGTTCCTGCAGCCAATTTTGATGGAACGCTATCTTAGCGCGGTTGACAAGGCAGTTGAAGCGGCGGTGCCGTTGGATGGCAAGCCAAGCGCGGACTCGCCAGTTTTTGTAGCTTGGCCAAGCGAGAAGATTACTGAAAAAGAGGCAGCGCAGAAAATTATCGGCCGCTTTATGCTTCGTGCGTTTCGGCGGCCACCGACTGAAGATGAGGCGAAAGAACTCCACGGCGTTTATGCTCGTTCGCGAAAGGCGGGCGAAAGCTTTGGGATGGCAATCCGCCGAGCACTTGGGGCCGCCTTGGTTTCACCCGCGTTTCTACTGAAGTCAGAAATTGCCAAGGACACAGATGAGTCGTATCAGGTCAGCGAATACGAGCTGGCCTGTCGGCTGTCATACTATCTTTGGGCGAGCATGCCCGATGACGAACTGTTCCAACTCGCCGCCGAGAAGCGCTTGGCCAAGCCGGGGGTGCTCGCGGAGCAGGTCACCCGCATGCTCGCCGATCCCAAGGCGGGAACACTGGGCAGCGTATTCGCAGCGCAGTGGCTTGGCTTTGACGCGTTGGGAGTGCGCGTGCGGCTAGACCCCATTGACAATCCTTGGTGTACCGACACGCTGATGGCGGCGATGAAAAAGGAGTCGGCGATGGTGTTCACAGCGCTCGTTCGGGAGAATCGTCCGCTGACAAACCTGATCGATTCGAAGAATACTTTTGTGAACGAGGAGTTGGCCAAGTTTTACAAATTGAAAGGCGTTGAAGGGATGGCGATGCGTCGGGTGTCGCACACGGACAAACGGCGATACGGTCTCTTTGGCCAAGCATCGGTTCTGGCGGTGACCTCATCTCCACATCGCACGAGTCCAATTCGCCGTGGGGAGTGGATTTTGAATTCGCTACTTGGTACGCCGCCGCCGCCGCCGCCGCCCGATGCCGGTGAACTGGACGAGGAAATTGAGGAAAACCGTAAACTCACTTTCCGCCAAAAACTGGAGATGCACAGCAAAGATCCACGCTGCAACTCCTGCCATCGTGAGATGGATCCGCTTGGTTTTTCTTTGGAAAACTACGATTGGTTTGGTCGGTGGCGAACCAAGAGCCGCGGCCGCACGATCGATGCCAAGGGCAAACTGCCGAGTGGCACAGAATTCGAGGGACCGGTTGGTTTGCGCGAGGTGATCCTTGCTGAGAAGTTGGACGACTTGGCTCGTCAGGTGATCCGTAAAATGCTTTCCTACGGGCTTGGCAGGCAACTCGAGTATTACGATGAGCCTGCAGTGCGTAAAATCCTCGTGACGTTCAAAAAGGACGGTTACCGGATGCAAACGCTGGTGCGCGAGGTGGTGACGAGTTACCCGTTTCAGTTCCGCAAAAACCCGGCGGAATCAGACAACAACGAATCGAAGGAAGTAGTGAACAATGGCTAAATCTTGGCAAATCTCTCGAAGAACCGTGCTTCGTGCAGTGGGTGCAGCCGTGGCTCTGCCGTGGCTTGAAGCGATGCAGCCGCTGTCGGCGTTGGCAGTGACGCCCAAGCGGCCGAAGCTGCGCGTCGGTTATCTTTATTTCCCCAACGGCGTGGCCAAGGGCGGCTGGGAGCCAGAGAAGGTTGGGGGCGATGGCGAGCTTCTGAAACTGAACAAGTGGATGAAGGACCTCGAGCCATTCAAGGAAGACATCCTGGTTGCTCGAAACATTTGGACGCCCCGTGGCAATGGTCACGGAGCCGGTACGGCGACTTGGCTGACCGGAGGTTCGTACAGCGGTTCGCGCGTGAGTGCCGGAGGCGCGTCGGTCGACCAGATCATCGCGCGTCAGGTTGGCAAAGACACGATGCTGCCGTCGCTCGATATGTCGATGAAAGGCGAGGGATATTTCTCCAACAGCCTGCCGCGCAATACCATTTCGTGGGTGGGCGAAAAACTGCCGGCGACCCGTGATACCAATCCACGGACAATCTATGACCGGATGTTTCGCAAAGCCAGCGACGGTGTCACCGACAAGGGCGTGATTGACTTGGTCAATAGCCAAGCGAAGAGTTTGAAGCGTCGTGTCGGTCGAACAGATCAACAAAAGATTGATGAGTATTTGGAGTCGCTTCGTGCAGTGGAACGCAGGATGGAGTTTGCCGAAAAACAAGCTGACAAATCCGCGCTTGGCCAAGTGAAAGGGGTGGAGTTTAAACGACCTCAGTTGGGCATTCCGGATAATCACGAGGAGTACATGCGTACCATGATGGATTTGATGGTGCTTGGCTTTTGGTCGGGAGCAACGCGTGTGGGTTCGCTGATGTTGGATCACGGGCAGAGCAACCGATACTTTGACTTCATTGATGGTGTTCGCGGCACTTGGCATGCGCTGTCGCACTACCGCGATATCAGCGGCAAGTCCGAGGACGATGACGGCATCAACTCGTGGAAGACCGTTTCTGAAAAGCGCGACATGTACAACGGGATCACTGCTTGGCACAACCGCCAGTTCGCCTACATGCTCGGTAAAATGAAGAGCATAGACGAAGGCAATGGCACACTGCTCGAAAACTCCATGCTGCTTTACGGTTCCAGTCTTGGCGACGGTCATGCTCACGGTGAGGAGAATCTGCCAGTGGTGTTTGCAGGTGGCGGCGGTGGGACGATCAAAAATGGTCGCTTCCTCAAGTACCGGAAAAACTACTCTCTCTCAAAATATCACTTGGCGACGATGCAACGAATGGGCGTTGGGGTGGAGGAGTTTGCTGACGCGGAATCGCCAATGAGCGGCTTGACCAAGGATGTTTAGTTCTTCTTTCACATGAACAAACTGATAGTTCCCGTTTGGTTATCGGTATTCCTTGGCGGTTGTACGACCTATCAAAAGAGCGCCGATATCCCGATCATCGATACGCACATTCATTTGTACGACACCAACCGGCCGCAGGGCCTGCCTTGGCCGCCAAAGGACGACAAGGTTTTGTATCGACCCGTACTCACCGAGCATTTCGACAAGGTGTCGGATGAGACCGGTATCAACGCCGCGGTTATCGTCGAAGCGAGCAAATGGATTCCTGACAACCAATGGGTGCTCGAATTGGTGAAGCACGATCCAGATCGTTACATCGGGTTGGTCGGTAGCCTTGAAATTGGCACACCGGATTTCAAAAAGCATCTGACCGAGTTGTCGAAGGATGCGCGTTTTGTTGGTATTCGCATGCGCGAGAGGCCCGGTGGCGATAATTTCTTTGAAAACGAGGCCGTGTGGAGCGATCTCCAGTTGCTATCCGACAGGATTCAGACGCTCGATGTTTTGATGTTTCAATACAGTCTTGATGACGTTGACATGATCTCCAAGCGTTTGCCCAAGCTAAAGATATTGATAAACCACGTGGCTGGGGCAGACATTGAAGGTAAACCGGCCGATCCGAAATGGATTGCAGCTGTCCAAAAAGCGGCAAAGAATCCAAACGTAAATTGCAAAATCTCCGGCTTGTTCCAGCAATCACACCGCCAGCCCTCTCCGAAGAATCTGTCCTTCTACAAACCAGAACTCGATGTGTTGTGGGAGGCGTTCGGCGAAAACCGTCTGATCTACGGCAGTAACTGGCCGGTGACTATGCGCGGCGGCACCTACGGTGAATACCTCGCGGTTGTGAAGGGGTTCTTTGCGAATAAAAGCCGCACGGCGCAGGAGAAATTTTTCTTCAAGAACGCCCTGAAGTTTTATGGGCTTCCAGCACTGAAACACTAACTCAGTTCGGCTAAAGAAAAAAGAAGTTGCCGACCTCCTCCGCAAACACGGCGGCAAGACGGGTGAAGAATTGAAGGCACTGATGCCGCGTTTGGAATATAGAAGAGGACTGTCTGATTTCAGTTTTACTGCCAAAGACGGGATGAACTATGTGATCGAAGTGACGCAAGACTTCAAGCAGTGGGGTGAGTTGGAAACAATCGAGGGAACCGGCAAGCAGGTTAAGTTCATCGACCCAAGGCAGCCGCTGGTGCCGTTCAAGCGGAACTTCTACCGCGTCAAAGTGGTCGATTGACCTCCTCCGCAAACACGGCGGCAAGACGGCTGAAGAATTAAAAGCTGAAGGGAAGTAGCCAACCCACCTCGGCGGCAACAGTTAAAACGGGTTGAAAACTGCGTTTAGCGGGGTGACAATTCCCTCGCTATGAAACACCTCCTACTAACAACAATCGCAGCCGGGGTGCTGGTGGGGTGTGGGCCGTCGGGTATTCACAAAGCTGCCGCAAATGGAAACATCGAAGCCGTCAAACAGTACTTGGATGGTGGTGCTGATGTGAATGCGAAGGATGGTGGTGGATGGACTCCTCTGCATCATGCGGCTGAGGCCGGTCACAAGGAAATCGCTGAACTGCTAATCGCTAACGGTGCGGATGTGAATGCGAAGGATAAGGATAGATCTGGATCAACTCCTTTGAGTAAAGCGGTTATTGAAGGTCACAATGAAATCGTCGAACTGCTAATCGCCAAGGGTGCGGATGTGAATGCGAAGACTGATACGGGTTGGATTCCTTTGCATCGCGCGGCTTATTGGGGTCACAAGGAAGTCGCCGAACTGCTAATCGCCAACGGTGCGGAGGTGAATGCGAAGAATGAGAATGGTTGGACTCCTTTGCATTATGCGGCTGTCGTGGATCACAAGGAAATCGTCGAACTGCTTCTTGCCAGCGGTGCGGATGTGAATGCGAAGACTGATGCTGGCGAAACACCACTAGATAATGCCATCAAGTACAAACGAACCGAAACCGCCGACCTCCTCCGCAAACACGGCGGCAAGACGGGTGAAGAATTGAAAGCTGAAGGGAAGTAGCCAACCCACCTCGGCGGCAACAGTTAAAACGGGTTGAAAACCGTACTCATCGGGATGACAGTCGGCTCACCATGAAATCAAAACTCATCGCAATCGTCGCAGCCGTGGTTTTGGTCGGGGTGTGGTTGTTGATGCAGCCGCCAATTCACATAGCTGCCACCATGGGAAACATCGAAGCAGTCAAACAGCACTTGGCTGATGGCGTGGATGTGGATGCGAAAAGTTGGGGATTTACTCCTTTGCATTCGGCGACTGATGAAGGACACAAGGAAATCGTCGAACTGCTTATCGCCGTTGGTACGGACGTGAATGTGAAGGATTGGTTTGGATTTACTCCTTTGCATGATGCGGCGACTGGTGCAGGTCACAAGGAAATCGCTGAACTGCTTATTGCCGAAGGTGCGGACGTGAATGCGAAGACTAAAGATAACACAACACCGCTAGATTTGGCCATTAAATATAACAATCCCGAACTCGCAGACCTCCTCCGCAAACACGGCGGCAAAAGCGGTGCAGAAGATTCCATTCATGTCGCTGCTGCGGTGGGAAACATTGAAGCCGTCAAAAAGCACTTGGATGCTGGCACGGATGTGAATGTGAAGGATACAAATAGATGGACTCCTTTGCATTATGCGGTTTATTACGGTCACAAGAAAGTCATCGAACTGCTGATTGCCAAAGGTGCGGATGTGAATGCGAAGGATATGAAGGGACGGACTCCTTTGCATGAGGCGGCTGCTTCAGGCCACAAGGAAATTGTTGAAGTACTAATAGCAAATGGTGCGAAGCATGACAGTGGTGGATCGACTCCTTTAGATTGTGCGGTCCAGGGAGGTCACAAGGAAATAATCGAACTTCTCATCACCGCAGGTGCGGATGTCAATGCGAGGGATGTTGGCGAATGGGGTCCTTTGCATATGGCGGTTAAATTGGGTCACACCGGCTTCGGCCCCCGCTCACCAGCGAAGATTATCGCGTCGCAGGAAATAGCCGAACTGCTTATCGCTGCAGGTGCAGATGTGAATGCGGAAATTGAAATTGCGGGTGCCACGGGACAGACGCCGATTGATTTAGCCGACTTGCACGCAAGAACAGATATTGCCGAACTCCTCCGCAAACACGGCGGCAAGACGGGGTTGAAACGCCATTGGTGGATACCCGAGCGAAAGTGATCGGCTACACCTTCCGATACCTGTTCAGTTCAATGATCTTAAGGCCAAAACAGACAAACCGCAGAGACGTCCCATCGCACCGTCAACCTACGAGTTAGGCCCACCACTGACGGATGGTAATAAGCCTCCATAACGGTTTAGATGTCTTGTGAAACAAGGTTAATTATCCCGTTTTTTGAGGTCATATTTTCAAAGCAGGTCATAGTTCTGTTACAGCTCGACTTCTGGCCCCCCTCCCACCAATTCCACCTGCACCTCTAATCATTATATACATAGGGTCGCGTTTATCAACGCGACCCCATGTGTATTGTTAAAACACATCCCTGACATTAATGAACATCAGTGAAAATGGTGTAACTTTTAGGTGTAACTTAGACCCGCTAAAGTCGTAAGTCATTGATGGAGAAAAGTGGAGCGGGCGAAGGGAATCGAACCCTCGTGTGAAGCTTGGAAGGCTTCCGTTCTACCATTGAACTACACCCGCAACCGCGCGCAGGCTACCAACCCGGCTTGCGTTGTCAATCCGCCTTCTTTAGCCTGTGCGCCCGTGAGTTCTTTGCTGCTCAAGGGAGGCCGCCTCATCGATCCCGCCCACGGCCTTGATGAAACCGCCGACCTGTTGCTTGCCGATGGGAAAGTGGCCGCCATCGGCGGTGATGCGCTTGGCCAAGCGCCGGAGGGCACGCCGGAAATCGATGTCACCGGCAAGGTCGTCTGCCCCGGGTTGATCGACATTCACGTTCACTTTCGCGAGCCGGGCCAGACGGCCAAGGAGACCATCGGCACCGGCGCGGCGGCGGCGGCGCGCGGCGGTTTCACCACTGTCGTCTGCATGCCCAACACCAGCCCGGCGATCGACAACCCCGGCACGGTGGCGCTGATTCAGGACAGCGCCGAGCGCTCAGCCAAGGTCAACGTGCTCATCACTGGCGCGATCACCAAGGGCATCGCCGGCGAGGAGTTGGCACCGATCGGCTCGCTCAAGAATGCCGGCGTGGTCGCCATCACCGACGACGGGCAATGCGTGCAGGACAACGACCTGATGCGGCGCGCGTTGGAGTACACCACGATGTTCAACCTGCCGGTGATGGATCATTGCCAGGACTACTCGCTCGTCGGCGCGGGCGTGATGCACGAGGGCTACTGGAACAACACACTCGGCTTGCCCGGCTGGCCAAGCGCAGGCGAGGAGATGATCGTCGCGCGCAACATTCTGCTCGCCGAAAAAACCGGCGCGCACGTCCATTGCCAGCACATGACCACCGCCGGGAGCGTGCGGCTCATTCGCGAGGCCAAGTCGCGCGGTGTGCCGATCTCCGGCGAGGCCTGCCCGCATCATTTCACGCTGACCGATTCGGCGGTCGCCGGCAGCGATAAATTTTGGCCTGACGACGGCAAGGGCGTCTTTTGGGCGGGCGACGACGACAAG
>JGI26061J44794_1000976_pt1 | contig 11932 bp, 9 predicted proteins | sample MarorgKNORR_S2LV_5_FD_44794 | JGI IMG/M metagenome (IMG submission 44794) | reverse complement strand
AAGCAGAGGAAGATGATTTGGCCAGGAAACATCAGGCCGGCGGCGGGGTTGGAGCGGCGGGCGGCTTGGCCGGCGCTATCGTCCGCCAATGGAACAACGCCTCGCCCCACTCAAGCACTCCCGGCCGGTCGGGGCGATCGAAACGGGTGCGCTTGGCCGGCTCGAACCGGATGCCCCGGAGCAACTCCAGCGCGCGCCGGCCGGCGGCGGCCTGGAATGCGTCGCCCTTGGCCAAGCGATCCTCGACCGTGGCCGACACCACGTAGCCGTCCGTGTTGACGCCGATCCGGACACGGGTCCGCCGCAGCGCCTCGTCGTGCGGCATGGCCGGGACGGTCACCGAGCGCACCACCGGCCGCTTGGCCAAGCTTCCCCGGAGTTCCAGCTCGGAGGCGGCGCGGACAGCCAAGCGGGGCGGCTCGACCGCCATCGGCCGAGCCGGGCGCTTGGCCGGGAGATCCGTCACGAAAGCGAGGTGATCCGGCAACGCCGCACGGAAGGCGGCCCCCAGAGCGGCGGGCTGGTTGTCGAGCAGGCGCGGTGCTTCATCCCAGTTAATGAGCTGATGCTCCACCCCGGCAAACTGCCGCCAAGCGGTGCCGGAAAAACCGCGCCGGTTCGGCCGGGAAAACAGGGTCGGATCGCTGAACACCGCCCCCGGGCCGGTGTCCGAGATCAGTTGAATCTGCGGCATCAACCGGAGCGGTTCGTTTTTGTTGTGTGCGCGCACGGCGAGTGCATCGCGTCCCAGCCAGACAAGGACGCCCAGTTGCAACGCGAAAACGATCAGCACCCAGATTCCCATGGCCCGGTTGGACCAACCCTCGCCTGGCTCGCGGGTTGTTGGCTCGTCACTCATGGTGCGGCACGGGGGGCCGGCTCGAATGGCCGAGAAAAATCCGGCGGCCGGGAAGCCAACAGGACACGCCCGACACCAATCTCGCCGGCGACGGCGCAGAGCCGGACAATCGCCCCGTGTTGCACCGCCTTGTCCGCCTGGATCAGCAGCGAGATTTCTTTCGGCTCCTTGCCTCCCTGCTCGATGGCTTGGACGATTTGGGGGCGCAACAACTCGGTCGAGGGCAGTTCCAGCTCCACCTGTTGCCCGGCCTTGAGTTGGTCGTCGAGACGGGCGATGCGGCCGTTCACACGCACCCTACCCTGCTCCACCGAGCGCCGGACGATGTTGTGATCCAAGTCAGGGCGGCGGTTGACCAGCAACTCGGCGAGGGGGAGGTTTTCCTCCTCCTCACTGACGGGCAATGAAATGAGCTCGTCCCGCAAAATGAGTCCGCGAAAATAAAGAATCCCGTTCGCATCGACGGCGACCGCCAGCGAAGGATCGTTCACGCCCGTGTACTGGGAGGACTCGGGGAGGGTGATGTCCACCTCGATGCCCGGCTTGAAAACCATGGAGGTGTGAAACAACAAAAGGGGCAACATCAGGAACAGCACCCCGACAAACGGGGCGAAGTCCAGCCGCCCGTGAAAGGGCCGAATGCTTCCCTGGTTGTTCATTTGTCGCCGGCCTTTGGTGCCGCCTTGCGGGCCGCCCGGGACTTGGCCAGGCCGGCCGACTTGGCCGGCGGCATTTCAACGGTGATGATGTTGAGGATCTCCGACGAAATCTTGTCGATATCCACGGCCAAGTCATTCTTGCGGCCGACGAGATAGTTGAAGCCGATGTAGCACGGAATCGCAATGGCCAGGCCAAGCGCCATGCAGATCAAGCCCTCCCAGATGCCGTCGGCCAGCGTCTTGGCCAAAACCCAGTTGCCCTCCTGCCCCACGCCACGAAAGATGCGGATGAATCCCAGCACAGTCCCGAGCAGGCCAAGCAGCGGGGCAATCTGCGCCATGGTGCCCAACATGTTCAGCCGTTTCTCGAGTCGCGCCACCTCGACCCGCTTGTTGTCATCGAGCAACTCGCGAAGCTGCTCCCGCGACAATTCGCGGTTGAGGATGGCCATCTTCGTCATCCGAGCCACCGGCCCCGGCGTGGCGTCGCAAATCGCCACCAACTCGACGATGTTGTAGTTGTTTTTGAGATTGGTCCGGATCCCGGCGATGAACTCCGTGGTGTTGATCTGGACACGGCGATAATTCAGCACGCGCTCAAGGAACGCCGTCACTGCAAACGCCGAGACCACCAGCAGCACCCAAACCATGGGGCCGCCCTGCCTCAACAGCTCCCACGCGGTCTGTGCCTCCCCCCCCTGCGCGAGGACAAAAAAGTTCATGCCTCGTTATAGGCTTCCCGGGCGGTGATTTTCAAGGCTGNGAATCAACGGGTTTCCCCGCTTGGCCAAGCGCACAGTCACTTGCCGCCGGCCGGCCGGCCGATGCACCACAGGCTCTTGTGGGTTCGCAGGTAGATCGCTCCGTCCGACACCGCCGGCGTCGAGTTCGAGTACTCGCCCACCGGGTTGCTTGCCAACAGCTCGAATTTCGGGCTGGCGCGCACCACGTGCGTGTCGCCGGACTGGTTGGTCACGTACACCCTGTCGCCGACCAGCACGGGCGAACCCCACACGCCGGGATCACTCTTCGTCGCGGGCAGCCGCTCGGTGTAAACCGTCCCGCCGGTTTTCAGGTCGAGACACGTCATGAAGCCGGACATGTTCACAAAATAGGCATGCCCCTCGTGCATGACCGGCGTGGCGATGCGGTTCTTCTTCGCGCGCGCCTCGTGCCATAGCCGCTTGGCCGTCACGTCGCCGCTGCCGCCCGGCTTCACCGCGAGCGACGCGCCGAAGTAGCCGCCCATCGCCAGCACGACGTTGCCGTCGTAAACCGGCGACGTGTACACGAGCGGGTTCAACCCGTCGCAATGCCACAGCTCGCTGCCGTCCTCCGGGTTGACTGCGCGCAGCGTGTTGGCCTCGCTGACGACCAGTTCCGCGCGGCCATTCGCCCTGATAATGATCGGGGTGCTGAACGAGCCTGTCATCCCGCCTTCGCGCCCGCGAAAACCGTCCACGCGATCGAGGTTGTCGCGCTCCTCGACCTTGCGTTTCCAAACCGTGCGGCCGCTCAGCTTGTCGAGCGCGTACAGCATCGAGTGCGGGCCGGGGCCGTGATAAAGAATGCACACGTCGCCGAACAACACCGGCGAAGTGCTGCTGCCCCACTCGTGTTCCTGCGGCCCAAGGTCGCGATGCCAGAGTTGCTGTCCATCGAGGTCGTACGCGGCGACTCCGGCCGAGGCAAAGTTGGCCACCACGATGCGGCCGTCGGTCGCCGGCGAACCGGAGCAGTACGGGTTGGTCTTGTGGGTGGTTTCCTTCTTGGCGTGGGTGACGCCACTGCGCCAAAGCAGCTCGCCGGTGCGCTTGTCAAAACACATAACCGTGCGACGCTTGTCGGCGTCAGTCGCCTGCGTGATGAACACCTTGTCGCCCCAGACAATCGGCGAGCTGTTGCCGCGATCCGGCAGCGGCACGCGCCAGCGGACGTTCTGTTTCGTGTCCCACTTCAGCGGAACAGTTTCGCCCTTGGCCAAGCCAGAGCCGGCCAGGTCACCCCGCCACGACGGCCAATTGCCCGCGTGCACGCCCGCCGCCAAGGCGAGGCCAAGCCCGAACATGACGAACCCCCGGAATCGAGTGTTTGCGATCATCCGGGGAGGCTATCGCGAAGCCTTGGCCAAGGGCAGGCTTTTTTTTGGAACAGCGAACGATCGGTAATTTCTGGAATGAAACGCAGAAATCGCAGGGCCGCTGAGGGAGTTACAGGATCAATTTTGGGACACGGATTTCATAGGTGTTCAAAGAAAATCAAACTCCAAACTCTGTGTAAACCCGTGAAATCCGTGTCCTTATTCCTCTTCTGCGGCCCGGTTCATTTCAACGCGTCGAGGATGACTTTGGCCACTTCGCCGCCCAGGATGGCCGAGCCTCCCGGCGTGAAGTGCACGTTGGCCGGCAGCTGGATCTTCTCCAGCCTCGCGAGCGCGAACGAGTACAGGCCGTGAATCGGGACGCCGTGCTTTTGCATCACGCGCCTGGCGGCGGCGTTGTAGCTCACGACGTCTGACGGGATGCGCCGCGGACGAACCTTGGCCTCGGGCACCGGCGTGGTGTTGCGCCAGATGAGCTTGGCCCCGGTTTGCTTCAAGCGGCGAACGAGTGAGTCGAGATTCTTTTCGTACGCAGCCGGCAACACTTGCCGTTTGCCGTGCGGCATGAATTTCAAGTCGTGCAGACCCCAGTTGAAATGGATGACATCCCACTTGCCGTCGCCGAGCCATGAGTCGATCTGCACCAACCCGCGAATCGTCGGGCCGCCGTTGGTGGGGATGCGGTGCACGTTGGCTTTGCCCTTGAGCAACTCGCGCGTCGGCAGCGTGTAGCCGATGGAGATCGAGTCGCCGATGAGCAGCACGCGCGGCAAACCGGCCACGTCCCTGATCGGGGCCATCGGGTTGGGTCGCTTGGGTTTGGTGTTCTGCGCCTGGCCAAGCACGGGTAGCGCGAGCAATGTCGCGAACAACAGTGGGATCAACTTGGTTTTCATTTTGGTTTAAGCATGGTTTGCGGAGAAAATTCCGTCGGCCTCCTCGAGGGTTTCCTTCGAGCCAATGTCGTACCACGTGCCGGGCACGCTCCACGTGTAAACCGGCATCCGCGGGTAGAGCCACTGGATCAGCCGACCGGGTTGGTCGGGGTTGTTTCCGTCGGCGAGGTATTGGTCGATGAGTGGCAGCACCGCCCTGGGATAGTGATAAAGCGCGATACCGATCAGCGTCGACTTTGGCGCAGCCGGTTTCTCCTCAAAACTGGAGATGCAACCGTCGGCATCCGGCTCGACGACGCCGTACTTGGTGGCCTCCTCCAGGCTGCCGACGTCGTACACGCCGAGCACGGGGGCGTTCTTCTCCGCGCACAACCGGCCGTAATCGCCAAGTTTGTCGCTGAACAAATTATCGCCGGCAACCACGATGACGTCGTCGTCGATGCCTTGGCTTTTCAAGACCAAATGCAGGTCGCCGATCGCGCCGAGTTTGTTGTCGTCCCCGGTGGAATGGTCGTTCACGACCCGCACCGGCGCGGCAAAACCGGACGTGTCGCGCCTGCCGACCCACGCCTCAAAATGGCCGGCGAATTTTTCGTTGGTCACGATGAACGCCTCGTCGATGGCGTCGATCGCCCCGAGGCTGGCCAAAACATGATCGACCATTGGCTTGCCGGCGACCGGCAGCAGCGGCTTGGGCTGGTTGAGCGTTAGCGGGTATAGGCGAGTGGCGTATCCGGCGGCTAAAATGATCAGTTTCATCCTGGGCGGCGGAGCCTAAAAAGACCGGGCCGGGCCGTCAACGGCGGTGAAAAACAAAAATACCAAAAAAAATTGAAGCATATCCAGTCGGCGGACGTATGGGGTGACTCATCGTACTCCTTGTGGGGTACGGTGTGTTTTCATCGGGTTGGCCCTCGTCCGGTCGCAATGACTGGGCGGGGGCTCTTTTTGTGCGCTTGCCCTTTTCGAGGCCTCTACAAGAATCGCTTATTCTCTCCCTCGCCCCTGCCCTATCCCGCTGGGAGAGGGAGCCGCGCACTTCGTCCTTCGACTTCCTTGTTCGGTGTTCGATATTGGGTTTTCCCAGCCCTTGCCCTGTTCGGGCTACTTCACCTCGAACAAGTCATCCCCAACGAAGCTGACATCCCCGCGTCCCGGTGGCCCCGGGAAAACCACCGTCACGTCTCTTTTCCCTTTTTCGGCGTTGGCCGGTATTCGCAGTGTGCCGCGAATGCTGGTGCGCGATGTCCGCGAAAGCCCGGTCAGGCGCATCGTCCCCACGCTCACTCTCGAGGGCCGGATGTGCGTCGGCGGCAACGGCGGGCGGGCGTTGCCGTTTAACGTCACGGTCACTGTCAACCGTTTCCCCACCGAACCGCTCCCGGGAGTCACTCGGATAACGCCTCCGTCACCCCCGCCGCCGGGTGGGTCGCCTCCGCCTCCCGGTTGGCCGCCTCCACCAGCCGCATTGGGCGTGCCGTGGTACTTGGCTAAAAAATACGGGAACTCCGCAGTGACAAAATAGCCGTAGTCAAAACCGAAGAAACTTACCTCGTCGAACGTCGCGCCGCTTGCTAGCTCCACCTTGTCCAAGGCGCGACCGTTGCATTCATCAAGCGTGCGCCCCTTGCGCTTGGCCTCGTAATTATAATTGTCCCATGCGTAGGTGGAATTGGCGCCCCCCTCGATGACCTCCTCCCGATAGTCGGCGTCCGGCTCGTAGCCGCTGACCTCCTGCCAACCGAACGCCTCGTCGCCGGTCTCGCCGTGAACGCCCTTGTAGCGCGCGATGATCGGGTAGCCGTCCAGCGCGAAGCCGATGATGTTGTAATGCTCCTCCGTGCCGTCCGGCGCCTCAAACATGCAGGTCGGTGCAAAGTGAAAATGATAGTCCGCCTGCCCACCGGTGTGGCCGTGGCAGTAGTCGAGGATGCCGTTGATGTATGGGTCGCCGTACGGATGCGGAATCTGCGCCTCGTTCGGCCCGTAGATTGGCAGCCCCGCCGTCGTGATCGCCACCGTGCCGAGCAGCGGAATCTGCGTCAGCTCATCCGCTGGTTCAGGGAAACGAGGTATCTCCCAATCGAAGTTCTGCCCGCGCAACCCGTTCGGCGTCGTGGTGACAAACTCGAACGTCGGGATGCCGTTGCTTTCGACGATGATCGAGTCGTCGTCGAACGACACCGCCAACTCCGGATCGGGGTAGCCGTTGGACTTGTTTTTCGGGTGCGGTGAAATTTCAGTGGCAAACCAGCGCACCTGATGCGGGTCGGCCCCCTCGATTTTCACGCGATAAAAAACCGTCGATGCCCCGATTACCAGCGGCAGCTTGAAACTCGTCGTGTCGATTGGCCAGGCGCTGCCGGCCGAGAGCGGCCTCCACTGCGGCCTGGCCAAACCGGTCGCGTACTCGACGGTGTACCTGGCCTGCCTGCCGGCGTTGTCCCATCGCAGCTCGTGACCGCCCTCATCCGCTTGGCCAATTTGCAACCGATACTCCTGCGCCGCCGGCTTGGCCAAGCCGAGCAGAAGGCCCAGCGCTGCCAGCCAAACCGAAAACTGATTGCGTCGTTTCATTGCCGCCTAGCCAAGCTGCCACGGCCAATCCACTCTTGCAACCACCCCCAGCCAGCGGCACTTTTGACGCGTGGTTCACTCGTCTTTCAATCAACTCTCCCGCTTGGCCAAGGCAGCCTCGATTGCCCTGCCCTTGGCTTGCCTAGCCGCATCTGGCCAGGCGGCCGATCTGCCGCCGCGCAGCGCGCAGTTCCCTGCACGCGTCGAGCAACTCAAGGCCCACATCGAGCGGGTGGATCGGCAGACCGAACAGCTCCGCGCGCCCGAGTTCCCGGCCGGCAAGGATTGGTTCAACTCGCCGCCGCTGACCTTCGGCAAGCAGCTCGCCGGCAAAATCACCGTGCTCGATTTCTGGACTTACTGCTGCATCAACTGCATCCACATTTTGCCCGATCTCGCCGAGTTGGAGGAGCGCTACGCCGGTTATCCCGTCGCGTTTGTCGGCGTGCACTCGGCCAAGTTCGACAACGAAAAGGTGTCCGAAAATATCCGCGACGCCGTGCTGCGCTACGAGATTGCCCACCCTGTAGTGAACGACGACACGATGCACATGTGGCAGCGCATCGGTGTCCGCAGTTGGCCGTCGATGGCCGTTGTCGGACCGAAGGGCAACCTCATGCTGATGGTCTCCGGCGAGGGCAACAAGGAGTTGATNGACGCCTGCATCACCGCCGCGCTCGCATTTTACCCGAAAGATATTTTCCGGCACGACCCCATCCCGATGTCGCCGGAGAAGGACAAACTGCGCATCGACTCACCGCTGCGCTACCCCGGCAAACTGGCCATCGACACCGAGGGTGAACGGCTCTTCATCAGCGACTCGAGCCACCACCGCATCGTCGTCACCGACCTCGACGGCAGGTTCATCGACACCATCGGCTCCGGCCGCATCGGCCTGGCCGACGGCGGCTACGACGAGGCGCAATTTTTCCGGTTGCAGGGACTCGCCTATCACGATGGCAGCCTGTACGTCGCCGACGCCGAGAATCACGCGCTGCGCGTGGTCGACACGAAGGCCAGGCGCGTCACTACGCTCGCCGGCAACGGCACGCAGGGCCGCGACTACAACGGCGGCAGGAGCGGCCGCGAGCAACCCATCAGCACGCCATGGGACGTGCTCGTCGAGGGCGGCCAAGTCTTCATCGCCATGGCCGGAACACACCAGATTTGGTCGTACGACCTCGGCAAAAAAATCGCGAAAAACTACAGCGGCAACGGCTCCGAGCAAAACCTCAACCGCGCCGACAGACTGCTCGCCGCGTGGGCGCAGCCGTCCGGCCTGGCCGTCGGCAACGGCGACCTGTTCGTCGCCGACAGCGAGAGCAGCACCGTGCGCGCGATCGACTTGACGAGTGGCGCCACCCGCACCATCGCCGGCGGCGAGAATGCCCAGCCGCGCAACCTGTTCGCGTTCGGCGACACGGACGGCGTCGGCGAAAAAGCCCGCATGCAGCACGTCCTCGGCGTCCAGTGGTGGGCGGAGGAAAAGAAAATCATCGTCGCCGACACGTACAACCACCGGCTCAAGCTGGTCGACCCGAAAACCGGCGAGGCCAAGCGCTGGGTCGGCTCCGGCAAACCGGGCCTCCGCGACGGCAAGGGACTCGACGCCCGATTCTCCGAGCCGTCCGGCTTCGCGATTGGCCCGCAGGGCAAACGGCTGTTCGTCGCCGACACGAACAACCACGCCATCCGCGTCGTCGATCTCGAGTCGCTCGACGTGAGCACGCTCCATCTCAGCGCTGTTCCCGCCGCCGGCGAACCGGTCGCGCCGCGCAGTCTCCGGTTGGCCGACCTGCCCGGCACGCCGACGATTCGCACCGAGCCGCTGCGCTTGGCCAAGGGCAAAACCGGCACGCTGACGCTGAGCCTCGCGCTCCCCGCCGGCTATCATTTCACCGAGGACGCCGGCAGCCGCTGGCAAGTCATCGCCGAAGACAACTCGCCGGTTGCCATCGCCGAAACCAAGGCCGCCGGTGCGCTGACGGAAAACGCCACGATCCGCATCCCGTTGACGCTGAAAGACGACGCCAGCGGAGGGCTCGTGCGAGTCGAGGCGATCGCCTACTTCTGCGAAGACGACGGCCCGTGCCAAATTTCCGGCGTGTTGTTCGAGGTGCCGGTCGCGCTGGGCCAAGCGGCCGGGAAACCGGTCGAGCTGAAGCACACCTTCAGCAGCCAAATATCAAAGTTCGGTCAAAAGTAGCAACTCTGCACAAAAAGAGCGTGCCTCGGTGAGTGGCTTCGCCTAGATTTTGCCGCACACCGATTTCTGAAGGTGGCTTGTCTGCCTTCCGGTGTTTTTTAACCAACAAAACAATACCAACATCATGTCTCAAAAAGTAGGATTTGTCGGAGTCGGCCGCATGGGCGCCAACATGGCACGCCGGCTGAAGGATTGCGGATACGACATCTCCGCTGTGTACGACATCCGCAGCGAAGCCGCCGCCGAACTGGCCGCCGAACTCGGCACCACCGCCGCCACGACGCTGGCGCAGGTCACCGAGTTGTCGGACGTCATCATCACCGTCGTGATCGACGACGCCTCGATGCGCACGATCTTCGCCAGCGAGGGCGACAGCCTGCTGACCGGCGCGGAGGGGCGCGTGTTCATCAACTGCGCCACGGTCAGCCCGTCGGTGCATGTGGAGACCGAGACCGCCGCCAAGGCCGTCGGCGCGGAGTCGCTCGAGGGCTGCATGGCCTCCAGCATCACCCAAGCGCGCGACGGCACGCTGTACCTGATGCTCGGCGGCGACAAGGCCACCTACGACAAGGTCGACGAGTTGCTCGGCAAGTTGTCGCACAACAAGCGCTACGTCGGCGAGGCCGGCAAGGCCGCGCAAGTGAAGGCGCTCGTCAACATGGTGATGAATATCAACACCGCCGGATTGGCCGAGGGGCTTGGCTTGGCCGACGCGCTTGGCCTCGACCTCAACATGGTGATGGAGATTTTCTCGCAGACCGGCGCCAACTCCCGCGTGCTCGAGACGGACGGCGAAGACATGCGCGACCGCGACCACGAATGCTACTTCTCCGGCGCGCATGCCGCGAAAGATTCCGGCATCGCGCTGGCGCTTGGCCAAGCGGAGGGGCTTGACCTCCCGATGGCCGCCGCGTCCAAGGGGCAGTTCGACAAAATGATCGAGAATGGATCGGCTCCGGCAAGCCCGGCCTCCGCGACGGCAACGGACTGGACGTGCAATTCTCCGAGCCGTCCGGCTTCGCGCTTGGCCCGCGGGGCAAACGGCTGTTCGTCGCCGACACGAACAACCACTCGATCCGCGTCGTCGATCTCGCGTCGCTCGACGTGACCACGCTCCAGCTCACCGATGTTCCCGCCGCCGGCAAACCGGTCGCGCCGCGCAGTCTCCGGTTGGCCGACCTGCCCGGCACGCCGACGATTCGCACCGAGCCGCTGCGCTTGGCCAAGGGCAAGGACGGCGTGCTGATGCTGAGCCTCTCGCTCCCCNCCGGCCATCACTTCACCGAGGACGCCGGCAGCCGCTGGCAGGTGATCGCCGACGACAAATCGCCGGTCCTCATCAGCGAAGCCAAAGCCGCCGGTGCGCTGAAGGGGAACGCTGCGATCCGCATCCCGTTGACGCTGATGGACAATGCCGAGGGCGGCCTCGTGCGCGTCGAGGCGATCGCCTACTTCTGCGAAGATGACGGTCCGTGCCAGGTTTCCGGCGTGCTGTTCGAGGTGCCGGTCGCGCTTGGCCAAACGCCCGGGAAACCGGTCGGGCTCAGGCACACCTTCAGCAGCCAGGCCGCCCAATTCGGCCTCCCGATCGGCGAAACACCATAATTGGTTATTTTTTTGTTTGACAATATATTATTAAAACTTTTATATTTCCCGAAGAAAGTAAAACCGCCAATTGAAAATGAAACATAAACCAGAAGCCATCACGCCGCTGTTTTGCGCGGCTCTCCTGATTTTCGGCACTCCCGGGTCCGGCGCCCAATCTGCCGACAACACGCTGAAAGGCCCACCCGCGGCGGTGAAAAGCAGTTTCGAGGCAGTCGCCGCGCGGCTCGATCCCAACGGCCACCTTTACGCCTACCTGAGCACCGAGCAGGCGCTGGCCCGGCTGGACGAAGGACTCGAGGGCCTGATCACGCTGGCCAAGACCGGCACAGAAGCCGGCGGCAGCCTGATGGACAACCCGTTCGTGGCGCCGATCATCGAGGGCGTGCTGAGCGTCGTCGAGCCGGCCTACCGCCAGAGCGGCATCGGCGAGATCAGCGGCGTCGGCATGAGCAGCCTCGCGATGGAGGAGGACCTCTGGCGCAGCAAGATGTTCGTGCACCATCAACCGGGTAAGGGCAGTGGCCTGATCTGGGACGTGTTCGGCGAGCAACCGCACACGCTGGAGGTACTCTCACTGGCTCCGGACAACACGGCAGCCCTGATGCACAGCGACCTGGACGTGAAACGCGTCATTGACTGGGCGGACACCGTGTTCGGGGAGATGCTCGGTGGTGAATCAATCATGGCCAATGCGCCGCCGCAAGTGCAGGACATCCTCGACTCGTTCGGCAACGAGGCCGGGTTCCTGATGACGCTGGACAGTGAAAACAAGATGACCCTGCCCGGCTTCATGTTCGACCGGGAGGAGGATCTCGAGTTGGACGGCGTCGCGTTTGCGCTGCTGGTGCGGGTCAACGACGACTCGTTGATGAAGATGCTTGGCGAAGTAATGGGCGGCGGGTTTGGCGCTCCGCCGGGAACCAAGGTCGGTGGTGTCACCATTCACTCCATTCCCCTGCCAATCCCGCTGCCGATCAAAATGGATCTCTCGCCCTGCTACTTCCAAGTCGGCGACTACATGGTGTT
>JGI26061J44794_1000950_pt1 | contig 12168 bp, 7 predicted proteins | sample MarorgKNORR_S2LV_5_FD_44794 | JGI IMG/M metagenome (IMG submission 44794) | reverse complement strand
TGCGCTCCGCCGGCGAGTCGCGCAGCTCGCGGGCGCTGCGGCGCAGCGCCCGCCAGTCGCCCCACGCGAAGGTGGCGCCGATTCCCTCGTCGGTAACGAAATGCCCCATCAGCAGCTCGCGGCAGGTGATGACCGGCACGCCGGCGCACATCGCCTCGAACAGCTTGTTGGGTGCGCTGAGTCGGCTGTTGAGGTTGGCTGGGTCGAGTGCCATCAGCACCGCGTTGGCCTCCAGCGTGAGACGCGCGATATCGCCCGGCGGGACCGGGCCGAGGTAGCGGGTGTTGCGTAGCCGCTGGCAGAGGCGCTTCAGCTGCGGCACCAGCGTCCCGAAGCCGCCAATATGGAATTCGACGTCGCGCAGACCCTCGACTGCGAGCGCGGTTTCGAGGATTCCGCGCGACGGCTGTTTCTCGAGGACACCTATATAAAGAATCTTCAGCTGTTTTTCGGGCTTCCGCGCCGCGACCGCCGCAGCGGGATAATCCTCCAGTCGTTTCAGGTTGCCGACCAGCGCAACCCCGTCATGAACCAGCTCCGCCTGCGGCAATTTCAGGATTGCGAGCGCTTCCTCCAGCGGCGCGCTGAACGGCGCGCCACGCCCCTCCCGCCGCATCGCGGTCAGCCGTGCGAAGCCTTGTGGACCAGCCGCCAGCACGCCGTCGCAGTGACGCAGCAGCCGCGCCTCGAGCCGGTGCAGCCGCAGCGCCGCTCGATGCGAGATGGCGCCCTCGACCAGCGCCGGGTAGTTCTCATGGCAGTCGTAGACCAGCAGCACACGCAGNAGCTTCGCCGTGAAGAGCCCGAGCGGTAGCGTGTCCAGGTCGTGCGCGTGCAGCACGAGGTCGCGTCCCCGCAAGGCCAACATCTGCCGCAGGCACCAGCACCAGAAGCGCGGCAGTTCGCGCGCGAACGCCAGCGGCGCGTTGAGCGGGCAGGCGCGCCGGTAGCGCACGATGCGCCCCCACTCGGCCTGCGCTTCGCGGTCGCTATCGCGGTCGCGGTCCCACGCCAGCAGCGTTACCTCGTGTCCAAGCGCGGCGAGCGAAGCGGCGGTGTCGGCGACGACTGGCTCGGGCTGCGCACCGCTAGTGAGGCGGGTGCGCAGCATCACGATATGCGCCATGCCGCGGGAGCCTGTGCCGGTTAAAGAACGCTGCCGTCGGCACGGAGGCGCATGTGGTACCCCTTCTTATTTGTTGATATAGAACTGGTCTCGAGCTGGCGTCAGCGGGCGCCCCATCCAGAGCGGCCGGCGCAGGCCGTTGGGGTGGGTTTCGGCGTCCTTGGCCCACTGATTCCACTTCTTGAAGTAGGCGAATGACTTGTCGGTATCAACCTCGATGTCACCGTATTTTTCGTCGGCTCCCGGCTTCGTAAGCCGTACTTTTTGGAGCCAGCAGTGCGCTCCCGAGATGGGGTCGGGCTGCACCGGGTGCGTCAGGTTCTGGTGGACGCCGCCGTCGCGCCACCACACCCTGCGGGTATCGGCGTCGTTCGATTTCCATGGCTCGATGCCGGTGAGTGTGCGCATGCGCCAGCGTCCCGGCTTCGGATTCGTGATGTCGACTTTGGCCGACATATAGCGGTTGCCGGCGTCCTGTTGCCGCCGCCACCTCCCGATGTGGTGCGAGCAGCCGACGATGCCGGGCTTGATGGACTCGGTGACCCACACCTTGTCGACAAAGTGTCCGATTTCAGTTTCGATTTTNAGCAGGTCCCCGTCGGTGACGCCCAGGTCGCGGGCGTCCTGTGGGTGGAGCCAGACTGGGTTGCGGTGCGCAATCTCGGCTAGCCATTTCGAGTTGGCCGAGCGCGAGTGGATGTGCGTNGGCAGCCGGAAATTGGGCAGCAGCACATACTCGCCCGCCTCNCGGTCGAGCTTGCTGGGGTGGATGTGCGAGCGGATGCGGTAGTCGGGAATCGCGTGTTCGGGGTGGCCGAAGTCGACCATTGTNTGNGAGTAGAATTCCTGCTTGCCGCTCGGCGTCGGGAAGCCGAGTCGCTGTTTTCCATNGATTTCGACGCCCCCTTCAGTAACCTCGGTTTCGTGCTTGTCATAGATCGCCGACTCNACCAGGAAGGCGCCATGCTTGCGCATGTAGTCCAGTGGTGTAAGCCCCTCGGCTTCGGCCGCTTCGGGCAAGCCCTTGACATGCTCGAAGATGTAGCGGTAGTATTCGTCGACGGTAATGCACTCGCCCGCCCGGTACGGCGATTCGAAGTGCTTGCGAATGCCGAGCGAGCCGTCGTGGTCGATGCGCCAAGAGAGATCAATCCAGAACTCGTCCTCCTCCCACACTTCGCCCGGGTTGGCCTCGTGGGTGAAGCGCACTGGCTTGCCCTGCCGACGGGCGAACTCGCGCAGTACCGGCTGGCGGAAGGCAATCCACATTCCGGCGTGCGTCTCGTAGGAGTTGATGTCGTGCCGCTCGCTGGCGTGCCCCATTGGGAGCACGTAGTCGGCGAAGAAGGCAGTCTCGTTCCAGGTCGGGGTGAGCGCGATGTGGCAGCCGACCGCCTCCGGGTTCGAGAGCATCTCAATCCACGAGAAGCCGTCGGGGAAGGTCCAGACCGGGTTGAAGACCCGCGTGAAATAGACGTCCATGCTGCCGCGCCCGTCCTTGATCAGGTGCGGCAGAATCTGGCTCATTTCGTAGTGGGAGAGCGTGTATTCGGGCGGCCAGATGAGTTCGTTCCACGCCTCCTGTGGCGGCGGCACGTCAAAGAAGGTAGGGTGGAACTTGGTCCAGGCGCTGGGCGAGGTCCCCCCCTCGGTGCCGATCGAGCCTGTCAGGACGTTTAGTAGGTGCAGCGTGCGCGCCACTTGCCAGCCGCCGAGGTTGCCGATGGCGCCTGCTCGCCAGACATGGGTCGAGAGCTGGCTGCCGGCGCTTGCGACCACCTTCGCGACTTCGGTGACCTGTTCGACCGGCACCTGGCATTCGGCGGCGGCGAACTCGAAAGTGTACTCTGCGTATTGCTCGATGAGACGCTCAACGAAGCGCTCGAACGTCGCCTCGTCGTCAGGGTGCGCGGCCGCCATCCACTCCGGCCAGTTGACCCACTCCTCGACGAAGCGACGGTCATAGAGTTCCTCGACGAGTATATAACGCGCGATGGCTAGGAACAGCGCCGGCTCGGAACCGGGGTAGACCGGCAGCCAGTGGTCGGCCATCGAGGCGGTGTTCGAGAGCCGCGGGTCGAGCACGATGAGTTTGGCACCGCTCATCATGCCTTCGATAATGCGCTGCGCGTGCGGGTTGAAGTAGTGCCCGGTCTCGAGATGTGAACTGACGAGCAGGATGACCTTCGCGTTGGAATGGTCGGGGCTCGGCCGGTCGAACTTGTGCCACAGTGCGTAGCCGAGGCGGGCGCCCGCCGAGCAGATGGTGGTGTGCGAGTTATGGCCATCGACGCCCCACGCCTTCAGCACCCGGTTGGCGTAGCCTTCGTGCCCGGGGCGGCCGACGTGGTAGACCACGCGGTCGCGCGCGCCGGTATTGAGCGAGTCGCGGATTTTTGTCGAGATTTCGTCCAGCGCCTGTTCCCACGTGATGCGCTCCCACTCGCCCGCACCGCGCTCNCCCTTGCGCTTCAGCGGGTAAAGGATGCGCTCGGTATCGTTAATCTGGTTGATGGTNGCCGGCCCCTTGGCGCAGTTACGGCCGCGGCTGGCGGGATGCGCCGGGTTGCCTTCGAACTTGCGCACCCGCCCGGTCTCCTTGTCGACGTAAGCGAGCATCCCGCAGGCCGACTCGCAGTTGAAGCAGGTGGTTGGCACCAGCGAGTAGCGGCGCTCGACCCGCTCCGGCCAGGCGTTGGCGTCNAGTTCGANATGGTCNTGCCACTCATCCGGGTCCGGGTAGTGGCGCAAGGGGCCTTCGGCACCATGCGCGTGTTCGCGGTCCGAGATGTGCGGAATGATGCCGATTCCCTCGGCAATCCGTTCGATGATTGACCTCTTGACTACCATCTTTTCACCTCACAGCAGTGGCTCCATCTGTGCCTTTTGCAATCCCTTGTTGATATGCTTGAACGCGAAATAAACGAATGTCAGGAGAAGCACAGCACCGACAAGTGCCAGTGGCGTTTGAATCTCCGTTTTGCCAAAGGTGTAACTCACCAGACTGTACGGCACCAATGCTAATGTCATCATTTCGAGGGTAGCGGTCGATGAAATCTCAAAATTCGAGCGGGAAGCCCAGATCGTTCTGCCCTTCGCTTGTTTGAACAGCCAACCAGTGTAAGCACCTGTCATCCACGCAAGCGGGATACCAACGATTGCCAACGGCCGGTGGAATGAAGCATCGAGTTCGAGCAACTCAATGCCAATATGCGCGGTTAGTACTGCCCCGAAAGCACCCAAGACATAGGCACCTCGAACTAACCAAGAATCCCAATTCGGCCGGAGAAGCACGTACAGGAATCGATCAGGCCGGTCCAGGTCCTTGACCAACAACAAGCCGGTCAATCCCAACAGGGCAATGCAAAGGGCGGCTACCCAGATGACAACGTCATTACTGGCTACAAGCCTATTGTCATCCAACAGGACCCCGAGCATGGCGATGATGTAGAAACCGGCTGCCATCGACTTCGTCATGATATAGGCTGAGACCTCCCAGCCCCATAAGATTCCCTTGGAAGGCTGGTCATAGGAGCGCTTTGCCTTGGGTGAGTCGTCGCTGAGCTTTGCCATTACGTCCCGGATGAGGGCCTGGTCCCGCAGCGGCGCCTCACTCGCCTTCTTTTCCAGCGCGAGCTGAACCAGTAGCGAGCCGGTATCAGCCGCGCCGAGCCGGTTCTCAGCGTACTTGGCAAAGTGGCCGACACCGGCGATCTGTTCGCTCCACATGCCGGTCCCGGTGCGCTCGGTGGCGGCCGGGTCGAGCATCTCCTCGCTGGTCTCGATGTAGAATACGTTGGGCTTGGCCCCTGACTCGGGCTTCCTCACCGTCGTATCGTGTGAGGCCACTAACTGGGCTATCTTGGAGGCTGGGTCGTCAAGGTCNCCCGATATGATGGCCTCGGTGGGGCAGACAATGACGCAGGCCGGTTCGTAGGAATTCTCCAGCCGGTGGACGCAGTAGTTGCACTTCGCTGCGGTCCCCTGGTTGGGGTCGATGTAGAGCGCGTCGTAGGGGCATGCCTGCATGCAGGCCTTGCAGCCGATGCAGCGGGCATCGTCGAAATCGACGATGCCGTCCGGGCGTGTAAACAGGGCGGTGGTCGGGCAGATGGTGACGCAGGGCGCGTCCTCGCAGTGGTTGCAGCGGTGGACGCTGAACTCACGGCTGCTGTTTGGGAAAGTGCCTTTCTCGATATACTTGACGTGGGTGCGGTTCACTCCGATGGGCACGTCGTGCTCCGACTTGCAGGCGACCGTGCAGGCGTGGCAGCCGATACACGAGCGGTTGTCGATGACAAAGCCGTAGTTTACCATGGATTTCCAGCAGTGCGGAGGCCCGCTACGCGCCTCCGTGGCCAGAGGCCGCACATTCATTCTTGCCGAGGTCCATCACGTTCTGCTTTTTAGGGTCGGGCGTGAGCCGGCCGGCGTTTACAAGGCGAATNTGGTCGTAAATCTCCGGCTGTTCACGGATGTTTGCCTTGATGTACTCGACAAACTCCGCCTNATNCTCGATGCCATAAATGGCTTCGTTGAGGGACTTGACCGTGCCAAAATCGTTGACGATTCGCAGTTGTTCATCGGCTTCCCGCTCCCAGTCGGTGAAGTGGGCGGGCAGCACCAGCAACGTGTCCGGCAGGACCGTGATGCGTTCCTTGAGGGTCGTATAGAGGGTCCTGGCCCATTCGACGACTCGCTTACCGAGGTCGGGCCGCCCGATGCTGACGATAAACACAGTGTCCCCGGAGAGCATGTATTTNTCGTCGACAATATAGGTGGTTGAGCCGGGCGTGTGCCCGGGCGAATGGGTACAGAGCACCCTCGGGCCGCCCGCCTTCGCNAATTCGAATATTTCGCCATCGGCGAGGGCACGATAATCATGGAGGCTGGCGCCATAATCGCCTTCGTGGGCGACAAAGGTCGCCCCGGTTTCCTCGGCGAGGGTGGGGCTGCCGGAGATGTAGTCCGCCTGCAGGTGTGTCTCAAAGGTGTGCGTGACCTTCGCACCGCGAGAGGCAGCAAACTCAATCAGGAAATCTGTCGCCCGCGAGGGGTCAAAGATGAACATCTCCCCCTCGTACACGATGCCGTAGCCGCATGAGGCCTTGGCGGGGCGGTTGAACTGCCAGACCTCGTACGCCTCCTCCTCATCGTTGATGCGACGCGGTATCAGGACATTGCCCCAGGTGTTAATGCCGCCCTCGAGCCAGGCGATATCCTTACGGCCGCAGCCGTCGAGTATGTCTGCGACGAACTGGGAGGAGCTCTCCTTGGCGCAGACGATGCGCACGGGCTTGCCCCCCGGAACCCTCGCGGCGGTCGCCTCGGGTTCATCGATGAAGTCGAAGTAGGGGATGTTGAGCATCGTAAATTCGCTCGGCCCCTCAATCATGAAGCGTTCGAAGTCCAGTTCGTTCCGGACATCGAGCAGTATGAAGTCCTCAGCATTCTCGATAAGTTCGAACAGGTTGGTTGCCGAATAGGTGGAGACTGCTATGAAATCACCTCAGATAAATAGCTGGATGCCGGCAGGTCGCTTGCTGTATTAAGCATGACGCAACCGGTCGGGGTCTCCGGGCACTTTCCCCGTTGCGGAGGGCGCCCGCCGCCACGGTCCCCTCTTCCCGAAGCCTTTAAGCAAGGGGTGAAAAGGGGGGCGACGGTGCCGTTGTAGCTCAGTTGGCCAGAGCACCCGGCTGTTAACCGGGCGGTCAGCGGTTCGAATCCGCTCGACGGCGCCACGCTCGCTAGCACGCACGGGCCCGTAGCTTAGTCCGGTTAGAGCGCTCGGCTCATAACCGAGTGGTCGCCAGTTCGAATCTGGTCGGGCCCACCACTTACCTGCGCCTGCGGCGGAGGTGGCTAGCGACAACGGTCCTATTCGGTATAGGCGGATTCACCGTGAAGAGCCTCGTCCAGATTCGTCTCCTCGCTCACTCTCACGGGTGTGACCTTGTCGATTCCCCAGAGNATGCCGTAGGTGAACACGAAGGCCCAGACACAGGCCAGAGCCAATGCGCTCAATTCAGCTATGAAAAATTCAGCATCACCGGAAATGAGTCCGTCAGCACCAGCAGAGTTGATACTTTTATCGGCCAGGACGCCCAGCAGGATGATTCCCAAGGCACCGCCAACGCCGTGAACACCCCATACATCGAGCGCATCGTCCAGTTCATACTTCTTTCGCAGAACCACGGCGAAGTAACAGACCGCTCCAGCCGCGACCCCGATGAGCATGGCGCTCTGGGGGCTGACAAAGCCGGCCGCGGGGGTTATGGTGGCCAATCCAGCAATCATGCCGATGAGCATCTCCACGAACGACGGTTTCCCGTCATAGTTCCAGGCCAGGAGCAGCCAGGTTATGGCCGCGAATGCAGCCGCTATCTGCGTGTTGATGAAGGCGACCGCGGTGATTCCGTCCACGGCCAGCTCGCTGCCAGCATTGAANCCGAACCAGCCAAACCAGAGAAGCGCCGCTCCCAAGGCGACAAAGGGAACGTTATGGGCACCAGCATCATGCACCTTCCTGCGCCCCACGAATATGACGCTCGCCAGAGCCGCCATGCCCGCTAGCGCGTGTACAACGATACCGCCGGCGAAATCCAGCACGCCCCAGTCAGCCAGCATGCCCCCGCCCCAGATCATGTGGACGAAGGGGAAGTAGACGAAAAGCTGCCAAGCCACCAGGAAAATCAGGTAGGCCTTGAAGGTAATTCGGTTGGCAAAGGCCCCGGTAATGAGGGCCGGCGTGATGATGGCGAACATCATCTGGTAGACGACGAACAGCAGTAGCGGTATGGTGCCGTCGGCACCGCCGTATAGGTCGGTCGGTTCGATGCCCCTCAGGAAGGCATAATCCAGGTTCCCGATGATTCCCCCAGTATCGCCGCTGAAGCATAGTGAATACCCTACGGTGACCCAGAGGATCGTTGTGACGCCCATGGATACATAGGACTGCATCATTATGGTCAGGACGTTTTTCCTGCTCACCAGGCCGCCGTAGAAGAAAGCCAGCCCGGGAGTCATAATCATGACCAGGGCGGTTGCTACGAGCATGAAGGCCGTATCGCCGGTATCTAACATGGTCTGCGCAGCGAAGTGACATATTTAATTATATGGGAACAAGGGCTGCATTGCCCTGTTCAGCAATGGTCGCGGGCGCAGCGCGGTTGCAGCATCGGGTGGGTTTAGCGCTTTGTCAGCGCCGCCCGCCGCTGCGCCGCCTCTTCCGCTGTCAGTGCCAGCAGCGCGGTCGTGCCGAGCCCCTCGACAGTCGCCGACGCCAGCGCAGCCCCGTGATGCAGCGCCTCGACCAGATTATCGCCGTCCAGATTGCGCTCAGCCAGCCAGCCGCACGCCGCGCCGGCGAAGGTGTCGCCAGCGCCGGTCGGGTCGACGAACTGTGCGGCGGGGTGCGCCGGGATTTTAGCGCTGCCGCCAGCGTGGAACAGCGTCGCGCCCTCCGCGCCGCGCTTGATAACGACGAAGCGCGGCCCCGCACCGAGCAGCGCCGCGCCCGCCGCGTCGAGCGAAGCGGTGTCGGTGTAAGCGAGCGCCTCGGCGTCGTTGAGGAACAGCAGGTTGGTTTGCACGACTACCCGCTCGAGAGCGTCACGTCGTGTATCGATCCAGAGGTTCATCGAGTCGGTGGCGACCCAGCCCGCCTGCACCTGCTCGAGCAGCCGCAGCTGGATGGAAGGGTCGTTGTTACAGAGCAGCAGCCCCGTCGGCTGGCGCCATTCGCGCGGCACGTCCCAGTTGAACGCTTCCAGGATTTTGACGCGTGTCTGGTGCGTGATGGCCTGCGCCATGTCGCCGCGGTACTCGCCGGTCCAGTGGAAGCTGCGCTCCGCGAGCCGCGGCACGCCGTCGAGCGCGACGCCTCGCTCGCGCAGCGCCGCCAGCGCCGCCTCGGGGAAGTCGCTGCCGGCGGGGCCGACCAGCCCCGGCTGCGTGAAGAAGCTTGCCGCGACCGACGAGTAGATGCCGGCGCCGCCCACAATGGCTTTTCCGCTGGAGTGCGGCGTTTTAAGGTCGTCGAGCGCCAGGATGCCGCCGACTAGCAGCTTCAATCGATGACCACCTTCGCGCCCTCGACGTGCACCTGGAGCAGGATATCGATAGGTACATCCAGCTCGGCTGAGAGCTCCGCCGGGTCAACCTTGCTGAAGACAATCAGCACCCGGTCGATGGTCGCCCCTGCGGCACGCAGCGCGCTGCACATCGCCCGCAGCGTTCCGCCGGTCGAGAGCACGTCATCGATGATGGTCACCCGCCGCCCCTCGACGGGCGCGTTAAGGTGCAGCTCGGCACCGCCGTAGCCTGTCTTCTGCGTCACGATCCGCTCGCCCGGAAGGCCATACGCGCGCTTGCGCAGCGTCGTGTAGGGCAACCCGGTGCGCAGCGTGACGGCGGCCGTCAGCGGCAGCCCGATCGCTTCCGCCGTAACNAGGATTTCACTCCCTTCCGGAACTCGCGCGGCGAGCGCCGCCGCCGCCTCGTCAAGGATGGCCGCCTCGACCAGCGGCACACCGTCGGAGAGTGGATGGACGAAGTACTGGTACTCGCCCTTGGAGACAATCAGCGAGTCGGCCAGCGAGGCGCGCAACAGCTCGAGTTCGTCCATGCTTGCGCCACGCCGCAACCGTATTTGCGTCTGATGCCGCTTTAAACCGGTAGCCGCGTGCTGCCAGTGTGGCGACCTCCCGTAAGGTGATGCTGCTCTTCACGGTCGAGAACCTCAACGCCATCCTGGGCTGGGTCGCTATCATGCTGGTCGCGCGCCGCATGGGCGCCGGCACGCTGGGAGAACTGGGCTATGCGCTCTCGCTCGTCGGGGGCTTCACCTTCATCGCCTTCATGGGCTACCGCATGGCGCACGTCAAGCGCGTCTCCGAAGGCATGGATCTGGGCAAGTGCACCGGCACCTTCCTCGCCGTGCGGGTGGGCCTGCTGGCGCTGATGCTGCTCGCCTTCGGCTTCGCGTACTGGGTCTGGACCGGGCTACTCGGCAAGCAGATCTACGACATACAGACCGAGGGGATGCTCGGGACCATCCTCGCCTACTACGTTGTCTTCTTGCTGACGGGGGTGATGGTTGCCACCTTCACCGGCCGGCAGGAGGGCGCGCGCGTCGCGGTGCCGAACCTGCTCGGCACCTCGCTACGGTCGCTGCTGATGATTTTCGCCGCAGTGAGCGGCCTCGGCGCCATCTGGCTGGCGCGCTCCTACCTTCTGGGCGCGCTGGTGATTGGGTTCGCCTCGCTCTGGTATTTCCGCGACTACCCGGTTTCACGGCCCGACCGCGCGACCTTCCGCTCCTACTCGACCTACGCGCTGCCGGTCGCCATCACCTCCATCTTCGCGGTGCTGCGGACGCACCTCGACAAGCTGCTGATTGGCATTTTCTGGGCCGCCGAGGACGTCGGCCTCTATTTTGGCGTCCAGCGCATCGCGCTCTTCATCGGGGCACTGGCGCTCTCGTTGGAGGGGATGCTGCTCCCGTCGGTCTCGCAGCTCCACGCGCGCGGCAGGACGCAGGCGGCCGCCCGCAGCATCATCCGCGCCGAGCGGTACACTGCGCTGGTCGCGATTCCCATCGTGCTGTTGACCGTCATCTGGGCCGAGGAGGTAATCCTGGTTTTCATCAGCCGCGAGTTCCTTCCCGCGGCGCGCGTCCTGCAACTGCTGGTGCTGGTGGCGCTGGCGCGCATCCTGAACCGCCCCTGGTCAATCGCGCTGCGCGGTGCCGACATGCCGGCGCTGACGACGCGCGTCAACCTCGCTACCGGCACGCTCTCGGTGTTGCTGATGCTGCTACTCGTTCCGCGGGAAATTCCGCAGCTCGGCCTCGATGATTTGCCGGGGATGGGCGGCGAAGGCGCCGCGCTGGCGCTGCTCGGACCGGAGCTGCTGGCGGGCGTCTGGCTGCGCTGGTATTGCTACCGCGAGCTGGCGCTGCCGCCCTCGCGGCAGGTGCTACGGCAGCTGGCGGCAGCGCTGCTGGTGGCGGCGCTCTTCTGGCAGCTTGACCCGCTGCTGGCGGTCGAGCGCTGGTTCGAGCTCTTTGGCCTCGCAGCGTTGGGCGGGCTGCTCTACTACAGCCTGCTGGCGGTCATCGGCGGACTGAAGTGGGCAGACATCCACTTCGCGTGGGACGTCCTCAACCCTGGCGCGATGGGGCGCTACCTGCGCGACGAGCTAAGGCGCTAGCGACGCGAGCAGCTCCGCCATGCGGGGCCGTGCGCCGAGCCGCTCCAGCAGCGCCTCGCGCTCTCCGGTCGCCTGACGGGTACGTTCCTCCGCATCGAGCGCGTAGTGTTCGACAAGTCGCTGGCGAAACTCTGTTGCGGAGCTGAAGAGCCCGTCGAGCGGCACCACTTCCTCCGCGCCAGCCCAGCCGCGGCTCAGCGCGCGGCAGCCGCTGGCGACTCCTTCGACCAGCGAGGTCTGCAGCCCCTCGGCCTGCGAGTTGGAGATGATGAGGTCGAGCGAATGGTACCACGCCTGCAGGTCGGGGACGAATCCCTCCAGCGTCACCCGCTCGCCGAGGCCGGCCGCCGCGATGGCCTCCTCAACGCGCTGTCGGTAGCGCGCGTCGGGCGTCCTGCCTGCAATCGAGAGGCTAAGCTCGGGCAGCTCGTCGGCGACCGCCGCGAAGAATTCGACCGCTTCGCGGACGCCCTTGCGTGGGATGACCTGCCCCAGCATCCCCAGCCGGTGTGTCGTACCTCTATCGCGCGTGCTGAATTTCGCGAAGTCGATATTTTCGTAAACAACCGCGGTCTGTCCGCCGTAGTCGGGGACTGCGGCGCGGAACGCGCGCTCCATCGCGTCGCTGACGAAGAGCACCAGCGCGACATTGTCCCAGTTGACGCGGTCGGCGTGCCGCTCGAGCTCGTAGCGGTGCATACGCGTCGCCAGCTTCGCGCGTCCGGGGTGGTGGCTCAGCCACTCGAGGTAGTGGGTGGCCCACTCGCAGAAGACGACGTCAGCCCACTCGGCCAGCGGCGGCAGTTCGCGGCTGCGCAACCGGCGGT
>JGI26061J44794_1000948_pt1 | contig 12199 bp, 11 predicted proteins | sample MarorgKNORR_S2LV_5_FD_44794 | JGI IMG/M metagenome (IMG submission 44794) | reverse complement strand
AAATAATACTTACACGTATTATTTTTGGGTGCCGCCGCTTTCCGCTTGGCCAAGCGTAAAACGGTTTAAATCACCGTGTCATGCTGAATGACGGCGTTTTTAGGAATAATCACGATGCCCTCGCGAATGTAAAAGTTTTCGCCGTCGAAATGCTCCGGTTTGTCGTTGGGCGTGATGACGCAGTTGGCGCCGATGCGGGCGTTTTTGTCGATGATGGCCTCTTCGATGCGGGTGTTCTCGCCGACGCCGATGCGCGGGATGCCTTTTTCGTCACTCTCCGCCTTAGAGGCGTTCGTCTCGTAAAAGTCCGACCCCATCAACACCGAGCGGTGTACCCGGCAACCGGGCGAGATGAGACAGCGAACGCCGATCAGGCTTTGGCTGATTCGCGAGCGGTCGATGATGCACCCGTCGGAAATCACCGCTTGGTCGATGGCTGCGCCGTTGATCTTAGAAGCAGGCATGAAACGTGGCCGGGTGTAGATCGGCGTCTCCATCTGGAAGAAATCAAACTTGGGAACCGCGCTGACCATGTCCAGGTTTGCCTCGAAAAAGGATCGGATCGTTCCGATGTCCTCCCAGTATCCCTGAAAGACGTGAGAGAAAACCCGGTGCGTCTCGATGGCGCGGGGGATGATGTGCTTGCCAAAGTCGGTCATCTCGTTGTCGAGCAGCTCGGTCAGCGTTGCTCGCTTGAAAATATAGATGCCCATCGACGCGAGGTAATGGTCGCCGCCCGCCTCGAGCCCCTGCTCGGCAACCTGCGCATCGGAGAGCCGGAGAGAGTCGAGCAACTCCGGCGTGCCGGGTTTCTCGACGAACCGGCTAATCCGGCCGTCCTCATCGTTGTGCATGATGCCGAACGCCTTGGCCTGTTCCCGGCCAACCGGGATGGTCGCCACTGTCAGTTCCGCCTCCTTTTCGATGTGCGCCGCTATGATGTCGCGGAAGTCCATCCGGTACAGTTGATCCCCGCTCAGGATCAGCAGGTGCTCGAAGTCGTTGTTCAGCAGGTGAATCAGGTTTTTGCGGACGGCGTCGGCCGTGCCCTGATACCACGTGTCGCTGGTCGGCGTCTGCTCGGCCGCCAATATCTCCACAAACCCGCGCGAAAAGTGGTCAAACTTATACGAGTGCGAAACATGGCGGTTCAGCGAGGCGGAGTTGAACTGGGTCAGCAGATAAATCTGGTTCAGCCGTGAGTTGATGCAGTTGGATATGGGGATGTCCACCAAGCGATACTTCCCGGCCAGCGGCACTGCCGGCTTCGAGCGCTCCCGGGTCAACGGGAACAGGCGTGCTCCCTGTCCGCCGCCCATCACGACGGCCAACACCCGTGCCTTCCCTGCTCTGGTGACTACCTGTGACATTACGGATGAACGAATGAACCCCGTTGGTTCTACGCTTGGCCAAGCTGAAGTTCAAGCAGGTTGCGTCCCCCTTGGCCAAGCTGCGAAGTGGTGCCGGCCGGCGCTCAGTCGACGGCCTTGAACGAATCTTGCTGGATGAAAGTTGCGGTTATCAACCAACGCCCGGTGCAGGGCGTATTGAATGTTGCCCAGCTTGTCGACGGTGCTCATGGATTTGCCGTCTTCGCCCTCGATGTCAGCGGCCAGGGCCTGGACGGTATCAAGCATCATCCGGTTGGCGGACACTTCGTCGAAGTGCTGAATCAAGTGCTCGGCATCCTTTCGCAATGCCGGGATGTCCCGCTCGACGATGGCCTCCTTCTCGTTGGCCAAAAGATTGTCGCGTAGGGAAATCAGGTTGCCGAACAGGTCGCCGCTCGTCCGGGAATCCTTCACCAAACCAATCGCGCCGGTGGTTTCAGTGTTCTCACCGGGAATGTCGGTCGTCACCGTGAAACCACTGCCGAGATCCTCCACGGCGGCATCGGTGGTGCCTTGATAGTTGACCTCGGTGATTTTCCCCTGGCATCTTTCGTGGCAACGAATGGCTCCTCTTTCACCTGGTCGCCGCCGAAAAGAAAATCGCCCTCCGCGGCCTTGCGATTGGCGATCGAGACCCCTTCCTCGAGCAGTTGATCCACCTTGCCGGCGGCGGCACTCATCCCCTCGGGCTTGGCCTCCGCGGCCTTGTCCGAGATGTCGCCGGCCTTGCTTCGGACTTTTTTCAGATCATCGAGCGCCCGCTCGTTGGCCTCGACTCGAACCTTCAAGTCCGCAGCCTTACCGGCGTCCAGCTCGAGACTCTTGATGGCGATGCTGGCCGGGCTCTCGAGGCGGCTGACCTCGTCAACTGACTCCCCGCTTGGCCAAGTTACTCGGCGACAAGTTGCAGTATGCCCCCCAGCGGGTCGCGCTTTGTCGGCGGGTTTGACACCAGCGGCAGCAGATACAGTTCGCCCTCGGCATCCTCACCAAAACTGGCGATCTGGTAAACTTTGCCCTTCTGCTGGTGGATGGTGCCGTGCTCGGTCGCCTTGCCGTCTTTTTGGCGGACGGCAAAAATCAGGCCGGTGACGAAGTCGCCGTAAACGTACGCCCCCCGCAGCACCGGAATCGCCTTGCCGCGATAGACGTAGCCGCCGGTGATGCTCACACCGTAGCCGTGCCCGGGAAACTTGCTCTCCTTCTCCACGCCGGCGTGGTGCGCGTACTCGATCACCGGGTCGATCCAGTCTCCCTTGGCCGGGCCGTCCTCCTTGAACTTGTGAAACGACTCGCGGATGTTCCAGCCGTAGTTGCCGCCGCGCGTGATGAGGTTGACCTCCTCCCACTTGTTCTGCCCGACGTCCGCCGCCCAGAGGTCGCCGGTCTCGCGGTCGAAACTCATGCGCCAGACGTTGCGCAGGCCGTACGCCCAAATCTCCCCGCGCGTGTCGTCCTTGCGCCCGGCGAACGGGTTGTCCGCCGGGATGCCGTACGCCAGCTTGCCGGTGCGGGCATCAACGTCGATGCGGAAAATCTTGCCCAGCAGCGTGCCCAGGTTTTGCGCGTTGTCATGCGGGTCGTTGGCCTTGCCGCCGTCGCCCGAGGCGATGTAAAGCTTGCCGTCCGGCCCGAACAAAATTACGCCGCCGTTGTGGTTCCAGTACGGCTGCGGGAACTCGAGCAGGATGCGCTCCGACTTCATGTCGGCCCGGTTCGGGTGCGCCTTGGCCACGGTGAACTCGCTGACGACACTGCGCTTGGGCTCCTGCTGCGAGTAGTAAACGTAAAACTTCCCGTTGGCCGCAAACTGGGGATGGAACGCCATGCCCAGCAGCCCCTCCTCGTTTTCGCGCCACGGCTTGCGCTCGCTGATGTCAAAAAACACTTCGCGCTTGGGCTTGGCCGCGTTTTTATCCTTCGGCAAAATGATGATGGCCCCGCCTTGCTCGAGGCAGAACAACCGCCCGGAACCGTCCGGAGCCGTCTCAAGCCAAAGCGGACGAGTCGATTCGAGCCCCTCCCAAACCGGCTTCAGCCCGACCTTGGGCAGTTCCGCCAGGGTGGCGGCCAATCCGACCACAAGCGATAATCCAACAGAGAAAAAACGCAATTGCATGCGCGGAGTAAACTTGCTGAAGTCGCCCAAGTCAATTAGCGGGTAAAAGGCGATGTCAGGATTCGGCGTCGTCAACCGTTCTTTTTATAGTGGCGCTTTCTGAACAGGACATTTTGAAGCGGCTGATGAGCCAGCGCGACCGCGTGTCAGCCGCGGCCTGGCTGGTCGTCCGGGACGCGCACACGGCCGAGGATATTTTTCAAAATGTCGCCCTCAAGGCGATGACCAAGGGGACGCAATTTGAGTCCGGCGGCGTGCTCATGTCATGGGCGTTCATCACTGCCCGGCGCGAGGGCATCGACTGGCTGCGCCGCCAAAAGAATGCGCCGGTCTGCCTCGACAATACGATCCTCGAGCTACTGGAGCAGGAATGGGCGGATGAAGCGGCGACGCAGGGCGGCATACGCGGCCAGGCGCTGCGCGACTGCCTCGAGGAGTTGCCGGCCAAGTCGCGTGACCTGCTCAAGCGGCGCTACTTCGACGGGCATGCGTGCGAGGAAGTGGCACAACAACTAGGCGCTGGGCTCAACGCGGTTTACAAGCGGCTCTCCCGGCTGCATCAGGCCTTGAAAAAGTGCATCGAAACCAAGCTGGAACAGCCGGCCGGCTGAACTATTTCAAAAAATGACATGGAGTGAGGAACAGAACGAACTTTTGCTGCGGCACTTGAACGGGCAACTCGGCCCGGACGAGGAGACCAAGGTTGCCGACCTGCTGCGCGGCAATGCCGGGGCGCGCGCCTTCCTGCGGGCGGTCGCCGAGCAGGCGGTCGTCGTGGCCGACGTCGAGCGCATCAATCAACACAAGCCCCAACCGGTCAAGGTCGTCACGCCGGTTTTTCGTCCGTGGAAATGGGCGGTCGCCGCAGCGGCGGCTTTTGTACTGCTGGTTGCGTTCGTGATCGCCACCACGCCGGCCAGGCACGTGGCCAAGGTCATCGCGATTCTCGGCCCCTGCCAGTACATCGCTGCGGACGGCAAGGTGCGGGAAGAGGTGAAAGTGGGCACCGTGCTGCGCGTCGGTGATACGATCCGGACGCGCTCGAGCAGCGCTTGGGTGAAGCTTGACTTGAACGGCGGCTCGCTGATGACCATCGCCGGGCGCTCGCGGCTGCGACTGCTCAATGTCGATGGCCGGCGCGGGTTTCAACTGGCTTACGGGAATCTTTGGGCAACAGTGGCGCAATCGCTCGGGGGCAAAGCGGTCTCGATCCAGACGCCGACCGCCACGGTCGAGGCCAAGGCCGCGCAGTTCGATGTGGAGGCTCACTCCTCCACGACGATCGTGCGGGTGAACAACGGCACGGCAAACATTGTGCGNCTGGCCGACGGCCAGGCGGCGGACGTCGTGGCGGATCATTTGGCCGTCGTCGCCATAAGCCGCAACCGGCCGTTCGNCGCGACGCGCCAGCCGGAACCGGTCAACGCGTGGAACTGCAGCATGCTCGCCGGCCGGGGGGCGGTGTTCGGTAAAATACTTCCGCCAACGGCCCAGGGGAGAGGACGCCTGGGGGCCGTCCCGGTGATCACCTCCAATAAAAACACCATATTCGTGGCGAACTTCTCGGTACAGTGCAGTGGATCACCCGCAGTATTGATTGAGAATGGCTCAAAGGTGCGCATCACCGGAAACACACAGACAGAAAATCCGGTCTATTTTGGACTCACTACCCAGCGAGCCAAGGGGGGCTTTTTTGGCAAGTACACCGCCAAGATCGGGGCCGGGGCGCTTGGCCAGACTGGCGAGCCGTGGCAGGTCGAGGTGCCGCTTAGCAAATTCAAGCCAAAGACCGAGCATCTCCCTGATTTGCCGATTGGCATGGAGTTAACTGACATTTGGGTTTTTTCGCCCGAGGAGAGTGCCGAGTTGGAAATTCATCGAGTCGAGTTCCTGCCAAAGGAGGTCGGCCAATGAACTACAGCGCATCAGTCATCGATGAAGTCGCGCCGGCCGGGTCGAAGGGGCCGCCTTCACCACGAGCTGCTGAAACCGCAGCGCTTGGCCAAACGGAAAAGGAAATCCGGCGCGCCGAGAGCCGGAGACTCGCCATTGCGGCGCAGGGCGGCTGCATCGAGTCGTTCGAGTCGCTGGTCGGGCAGTTCGAGAAACCGCTGTACCACTTTCTTTTGGCCAAGACCCGCAACCACCACCAGGCGGAGGATTTACTGCAAGACACCTTCCTCATTATCTTCCGTAAACTGGATCGCTTCAATCCCGACTACCCCTTTTCCTCCTGGATTTTCACCATCGCAAACCGGCTAGCCATCAGCCATTACCGGAAACAAAAACCGATGGTGGAAGAGGTTGAGTTTGCCATCGAGACGACCGCGAGCGGCGAGGTGATGGAGCAGGAGTGGGCCCGCTCGCTATGGGCTCATGCGAAGCGGCTGCTTACGGAAAACCACTTCACCGCCCTTCGGCTTTTTTACAGCGAAGGAATGACCATAGACGAGGTGGCGGCGGCCATGGAGAGAAAGCCCAACTCGGTGAAAGTCTGGTTGCATCGTGCCCGCAAAAGGCTTGCCCGAGAGTTAAACCCAAGACCTTCTGTGCCATGAACATACTCTATACAGCCATCGCTGGAATCCTGCTGGCTTCCGGATTGCAACGACCGGCCCACGGGAAGGAGGCCGAGGAAAACCCATACCTTGCAATCGTCAAGCGCAACGCCTTTGACTTGACCGACACGCCGCCTGACACGCAACAGAAAGCGCCCGAACCACCCAAGGTAAATGACATAAAACTTACGGGTATTTATCTACGAAACGGTATTGAACGCGCTGCATTAGCCCTGATGAATCAGGATAAAAAAATCACCAAGCCCACTTACCTCCAATTGGCGGTGGGGGAAAAGCAGGGGACCATTGAGATCAAGGCCATCGACAAACTCGCCGGCCGGGTGACATTGCTGCAGCTTGGTTCAGAGCGGGAACTCAACTTCAAGGATGACGGCTTCAAGACTGCCGTATCCAAGGCCCCGCGTACTTCTTCCTCTAAAAGTTCCTCCTCCAAGTCCAGATCATCAAGTGATGCTGCCAGAAGAGCGGCTGAGATCAAAGCAGCCATCGAACGCAAAAAAGCAGAAAAAAAGGCCGCAAAACCTAAAGGGGATGACAAGAGCGCGAAGGTCTATAAAGAACTGGACAGTAAGTTGAAAGAGGCAGTTAAGTCGGGCCGGATATCAAGAGATGAATACAGCCAAGCCTGGCGAGAAATCAAAGGGCGAGATGGAGGCAGCGACCGGGGCGATCGCAAGCGGTAAGAACGGAATAAAGAAAGATAGGGGTACAAAAAAGCAGACACTGGAATCAGTTCTAAATAACTGACCGGTACATCATATGAGAGAAAATGAAACGTTTTTACAATGAAGTAAGTGTTGTCTGCGTTTGGCTGAACTAGGATACTTCCGGCCACAGAAAGAAATTGAGAAATGGGATGGTGATAGCTAACGGTAACTCGGAAATGAAAAGAACTTTTAATCTGAGAAATTGTTTTGCTGGAGCGATCATCGTGCCCGCCATCCTGTTCGTTGGCTGTGGTAAGGCCCCCATCGATGACTCCTCCACTGAGGCCGACCAAGTCGAGGCGCTCAGGAAGGAAGCCGCATCGCTCAAGTCCAAGCTGGCTAGCGCCCAGGCGGCCATCGACAGTCTCCGTTTGGAACTCAACAGCACCGTAGCGCCGAGTGACTCCGGGGGGCTGTCCGCACCGGATATCCTGGACGAGTTGATGGAGATCAATATGACTTCCGGCAACCGCGGTAGAATTCAGCGCCGCATTAATTTTCTCTTCGAGAGCTTGTCGGAGCAGGGTGAGGCCGCCGTGCCTCATATCCGCGAGTTCCTCAACAGGATGGAGGATGTCGATTTTGCCGTCCAAAAATCACCAAAGGATAAATCAAGCGAACTCAATTACTGGCGCACTCGCATGGTTCATGGCCCACTCGATTTTGAGCAACCGCCTTCGCTGCGAATCGGGCTGATTGATATTCTGACCGAAGTTGGCGGAAAAAAAGCGGAGGAGGCGCTGGCAGAAGTGCTTTCTACCACCGGCCGTGGTTTTGAAATCGCCTACGCTGCAAAGAAGTTACAGAAATGGATTGGCAAGGATGCCTACCGTGACGAAGCGCTCGGTGCCGCGCACGAGCTTTTGTCGGAACCGATCGAAGTGGCTAACGGCAACAAGTTTGATGCCGCCTCAAGACAGTACCTGTTCATGGTGCTGGAAATGTATGGCGACAAAACTTTCGTCCAGACCGCCCAGGGACAGCTCATCAATGAGGAGGGAAGAATAGATCGATCCGTGCTGAGCTATTTTGAAAATATCGGCGACGGACACGCCATCGACGCAGTTGTTCAAGCAATGCAAAGCGGGCAGCTCAGAGAAAGTGATATGAGAGAAATGGCTAGAGTAGCTGTGCAGGGAGTCGGTAAAAACGATGCCCAGGCTGACTCATTGTTCCAAGACATCATGACAAGCGACCAGTACTCTCTTGATGTCAAGATGGAGACCATCCGTTCTATGGACAATGCCGAAGACCTTACTAACATGGACAAAAACGAACAAGCGACCGTTCTGCAGTCTCGATTGGCCCTGATGGACACGATTCAGCTTGGGGATGACGACATCATGTCATGGGCGAATGAAATATATTACGGTAGAGTGGAATCAAAAATCCAAGGAAGAGGATTTGATGACGAAAAAGCTTACGATTCGATGCATGATTCCTTTCGAAAAATCAACGAACAGGTCAGGCGAGAATCACGGGGTGGAAATTCCGGCACTGAAGTTAATAATCAACCAACGATTATCCGAGGGAAACCTGGGGATTGATCGTTTCTTTGATAAATCGGCTATTTATTCACATAGGTGGCTGAACAAGCCTTTTTTGGAATAGAAAAATCAAAACAATATGAAACTAAATTCAATTCTCTCGGTCTTGACCTTGGTAGGCTCAATGATTTTCGCCTCGTCTGTAATCGCTAAGGATGTTGACGATATAAGATCAGAAAAAAAAGAGGACTCTCTTTCAAAATTTAGTGATGAACTGAAGTCGGCTGTTAAAAACGGCGAAATGTCCAAAGAAGAGGCTATTGCAAAATACAGAAAAGCCTTGGCCGGCGGCACAATTGAATCACTTGAAAAGAATCAGGGGGATGAATCGTTATTGACGCTAAACGGTTTTTTTCTGGGAGGGAAAGAAGATGACGATGGTCAATATCAGGCTTCATTTATCATTCAGTCCAAAAGCAAAGATAAAAGTGAATGGCCCAGAATTACCTTCACTGGGGAAAGGGTTGAATCGCAATTCCGTGATCTCGAAAAAAGAGATGCCATCTTGATTAATCTAGGTGAAGGAACAGCCAAAAAGGTGGCCGGCGAAAAAGGCGGGAAGAAAAAAGGAAAATTCGTTGCCATGCGAAAAGGTGGAGGCAAAGGAGGTCCTGTTAATTTTTATTCCATTGTCATAGGCAAATTGAAATCAAAGGATATCGAACTGGGAGAATTTACCATGCAAGTCGACTATGCCACATTGAACAGATATAGCGGGGCACGGATAAAAGATGAGATTATGGGCAAGACGGTCAAGGTTACCGGTGTGTCAGGGCAATTCAGGGACAATCTCCTACTGATTAAAACCGGTCAAACGCTCAAGGTTCGCACTAGTGGCTATTTTTCGGACACAAAAACATTGGCCTTTGCACATAAATTCAACGTGCTTGAGCGTGCTCTACCCTTTAGCCCGGATGCACACGGGGTACCTCCAAAAACATTCCGTGGATTTCAGGGAGAACTCCGTGGGAAAATTGTGGAAGTCAGTGGCTACGAGATGTTGCTCCGTGCAGAAGAAATTACAAGCTTGGATGATGCCAACACAGCCTCCGATGCCAATAGCATAAAGGGGAAGCTAGTTCGGATTAATGGATTTTATAATGACCACGCGGACAAATTTAATGAACTTCAGCCAGGCGACATCATTCGAGTTAGTGTCCGCCATGCCAATCACATATTTGACATGTTTGGTGTGACAGATGTTTTGGAGATCGTTGAGCAATAATTTTTATGCTCACTTAAATCAATATGGCAGCTTTTCTATAAGCAGATTAGAGCTCAATGGATCTCATTGGTAAAATTAATGGTTTTGTTGCTCTGCTCGGCTGCCTATTTATTGGAGTTATGGTCGGAAGAGCAGTTGAGGAAAGCTCTTCAGCGGCTTCCCGCTTTGCTGGGGCAGATAACAAGGCCGTTCCTGATTTCCAGAAGCATGTTATTCCCCTGCTTGGAAAGCTGGGTTGCAGCTCTGCCAAATGCCACGGCTCATTTCAGGGCCAGGGAGACTTTCGGCTATCTCTTTTTGGTTTTGGGTTCCAGAAGGATCACGCAGCACTCGTAGCGGAAGCTTCTTCAGAGGACGGACATCGTATCAATCCTGCGGCGCCTGCCCAAAGCCTGATCCTTCTCAAGCCAACGAAACAAATCAAACATCGTGGCGGCGAAATCATCAAAAAAGATTCTTGGGAATACAATCTGTTGCATCGCTGGATAGAAACCGGAGCAAAGGGAATTCAGATTACCAAGACGGATCAAACTCCTCAACAGAACCAACCTGAATTTTCAAAAGAAGGCATTCAATTCTTTGAAGACAGAATTCGTCCCCTTCTTGAGAACAATTGCTATGAATGTCATGGCTTCAACAAGCGCAAGGGCGATCTTCAGCTTAAATCGCGTGAAGACGCCTTGCTTGGTGGCGGATCAGGAAAGGCCGCCATTGTTCCGGGAAATGCTGAAAAAAGCCTTCTCATTGAAGCGGTCCGACACACTAATCCCGATCTGCAAATGCCCCCTGAGCGAAAACTTGAGGAAAAGGAAATAGCAGATTTGGAACAATGGATTAGCATGGGAGCCCCATGGCCAAATCCGTCTGATTTGGCTCCAGTCCAATCAGGAAAGAAACTGGCACGGCTCCATTATGAGCCGAAGGAAATCCTTTTCCAGAGCGCAAGCGATAGCGCCCAGATCAGAGTCGTTGCCGAATGGGAAGATGGAGAGCGTGAGGACGTAACCTGCTTAACGCGTTTTCGGACCAACAACGATGCCGTGGCGGCAGTAAATGAATCCGGCTTGGCCAAGTCCACCGGAAAGGGTGACACCCACATCGTGGCACTATACGACAACGGCATTGCGGCAATTCCCGTCCTGAGACCGTTTACTGATGAGCGTTTGGAGATTGATGTCACACAATATTCTAACCCCATTGATCAGTTTGTTGTGGCAAAGTTGGTTAAACTTGGCATCACACCATCCCTGCAAAGTACGGACGCAGAATTTCTTAGAAGAGTAGGCATAGATCTAACCGGCACGCTCCCTTCTCCTAATGAGGTTTCGGCGTTTATGGCAGATGCATCAGCCGATAAGAGGACACGCAAGATCAACGAACTGCTGCAGCGCCCGTCCTACGCGGCCTGGTGGGCCACCAAGTTGTGCGACTTCACCGGCTGCAACCCAACTTCCATCAGCAGCCTGTTGGAAGTGGCCAGAGAGGATGGATATGTAAAGGCAACAAGATGGTACGACTGGATCTATGAACGGATTGCCAACAATCAATCCTACGTTAAGCTGGTCGAGGGAATCATGCTCGCCGATATCTCGAGTGGTGTTGGGAAAGGCATGCCTTATTTCTGGACCCGCCAAAGCCTCGAGGAACCAAAGGACACCGCCATGTCNGTGGCTCACAGTTTCCTAGGGATTCAATTGCAGTGTGCGGAGTGTCACAAGCATCCATTTGATCAATGGACACAGAACGACTTTGTTGATTTCTCAAATTTCTTTGACACGCCCATGTTGAAGAAAGGCCGCAAGGGAAGATCGTCAAAAGGCTCGGGCCCAAAGGAAAGGCCGTTGAGTCTTCTTCGCAGCCACACGGTTAAGGTTGGAGACAGCGATCCGCGTGNACCCATCATGGACTGGCTGCGGAAAGAGGATAACCCCTGGTTTGCCCGGTCTTTTGTTAATCGTGTCTGGGCCGGGTATTTTAACGTCGGAATTGTTGAGCCAACAGACGAGTTCACTCCATCCAATCCGCCCAGCAACCCTGAGTTGCTCAACTGGTTGACACAGNGTTTTGTTGCCAGTGGCTACGACATGAAATGGCTGCATCGACAGATTGTCAGCAGCGAAACCTACCAGCGCAGTTGGCGCCCGAACGAAACCAACCGCGAAGACCGCCGCAACTACAGCAGGGCAATCCCGCGCAGAATTCCAGCGGAGGTCATTTATGATGCCATGAAGCAGGCTACGGCCGCCACGGATCAACTTGAAGCGGTTCGGACAAACCTGAAGCGACGCGGAATAGGCCATCTTTCCATGCGCATGGCAGGGACTCATGCCATGAAGGTTTTTGGTAAACCCGATCGGGCCATCAACTGTGATTGTGAACGCGTCAACGAACCGACATTGTTGCAATCCATCTTTTTACAAAACGATCCTCTTGTCCGGATGCGACTGGCCGGCAGCGGCTGGATTTCAGAGTCGGCCAAAGCAAGACTAACGATATCACAAAGTTAATAAATGAAGCCTGGCTTCGTTCTGTGAACCGCCCACCAAGCCCAACGGAAGTCGATCGGGCCAAGAAGCACCTAGCCTCAGCCAAGTCAACCAAAGAAGGGATGACCGACCTACTTTGGGCACT
>JGI26061J44794_1000947_pt1 | contig 12202 bp, 14 predicted proteins | sample MarorgKNORR_S2LV_5_FD_44794 | JGI IMG/M metagenome (IMG submission 44794) | reverse complement strand
ACAAGACCATAAAACTACAACTGTTAGTAGTGTGGTAAGGACTATTTTAATTTTCATTTTTATATATTTTTTGATAAGACTTCGAAAATACTATTATTTAAAGGAAAGTTTAAATAATTAAGAAAATAAATTTTCAATTCAAAGCCAGTTGTACAATAATACATAGTAGTATTAACGTAAATTATTATCTTTGGAAATAAATTAACTAAAATGAAGGTTCTTAAATATTTATTATTTCTGTTATTAATTCTTGGTATTGGTTTTTCAATATATGTAGCTGTACAACCGAGTTCATTTAAAGTTATCCGAACTAGAACCATAAAAGCACCTTCAGCAGTAATTTACAATAATGTTATCGATTTTAAAAACTGGAAATCTTGGGTCGCTTGGGTTGAAAATGATCCTAATACAATCATAACACTTTCAGAAAAAACCAAAGGCGTTGGTGGCTCATATGCTTGGGAAGATAAAGATGGTATCGGGACAATGAAAACTATTGATGCAATTCCTAATACTTCTATAAAACAAGAATTGCAATTTGATGATTTTCATCCATCAAAAATCAACTGGACTTTTACACCAAATTATGACAATAGTACAAATGTAACTTGGGATATTTCCGGAGAAAATTTACCATTTATGTTTAAAGCTTTTAATGTTGTAATGGGTGGAATGGAAAAGCAAATTGGACCAAATTTTGAGCGTGGTTTGGAAAAATTAGATAGTATAGTTGTTAATAGTATGAAAATATATCGTATAGAAATAAATGGTGTTACCGAATATGGTGGCGGATTTTATTTATATAAAACGACTAATGCAACTAGTAACAATATTAGTCAGGTAATGACACAACAATACGAAAGCATTAGCAGGTTTATGAAACAAAACAGTATCGCTTTTTCTGGAATGCCTTTCACTATATATCATGATATGAATATGAAAAATGGCACCTTTATAATGAGCAATGGCATCCCTGTAAAAGAAAAAATAGTAATTACTGGAGATACTTATATTTTATGCGATTATATACCGAAATTATCTGCTTTAAAAACAACTCTAAAAGGAAACTATAACAACTTACCAGAAGCATGGGAAAAGACAATGAAATTTATTGCTGAAAACGATATTGAACAGTCTGATATTAAACCTTTTGAAATTTATACAACAGATCCTGTCAACGTTTCAAATCCAGCCGATTGGATTACCGAAATTTATGTTCCAATAAAAGAATAAATGAAACAACTTATATTAGTATTTATTGGTGGTGGTTTAGGTAGTGCACTACGATATGTTATTGGTAAATACTTAAATAATACTGAAGGATTTCCTTGGGGAACTTTTACTGTAAATATTTTAGGAAGTTTACTAATAGGAATCATTCTTGGTTTTGCAGCAAAAAACAATACATTATCACAAAATGATACCCTGCTTTTAGCAACAGGATTTTGTGGTGGTTTTACAACCTTTTCTGCCTTTGCCTACGAAAATCAAGCGTTTTTAAAATCTGGAGATTTCACCAGTTTTGCTATGTACACAATTGCGAGTTTTGTGGTTGGATTTCTTGCTGTGTTTTTAGGTTTGTATCTTGTAAAGTAAAATATGCTAACTTTGTTAGCACAAGAAAAAAAATTGAAAATTATATGGAGTTTAAAAAAATTATTTTAGGATGTTTAGTACTTATATTGTTTACTTGTAAGCAAAAAATTCATGTCAATAATGAAGTCATTGCCCCAAAAAACGTAATCCTTTTAATTGGTGATGGAACTGGATTATCGCAGATTTCTTCAGCTTTCTATTTCAAAGAAACCACACCAAACTATGCGCGTTTTAAACATATTGGTCTTATAATCACTTCGTCTTCCAAACAAGATATTACAGACTCTGCAGCGGGAGCAACAGCGTTTGCATGTGGAATAAAAACTTACAATGGTGCTATTGGAGTAGCTGATGATTCTACTGATGTTAAAAATTTAATTGAGATAATTTCTTCTGAAAATATTAAGAGTGGTCTTATTTCTACTTCTTCTATAACTCACGCTACACCAGCAGCTTTCTATGCGCATAACATAAGTCGAAATTCGGCAGAAGAAATAGCTTTGGATTTAGTACAATCTGATGTAGATTTTTTTGCTGGTGGTGGAACAGGTTTTTTTAATAAACGAAAAGATGAAAAAAATCTATTGAATGAATTAAAAGAGAAAGGTTTCAGTATAGATACAACTGCATTAAGCGACGTATCTATTCTTCAATCGTATTCAAAAGCTGCATATCTTTTAGCAGATAATGCAATGCCTCGAATATCTGAAGGTCGTGGAGATTTTCTGTCAAAGGCTACAGAATTAGCAATTCAATTTCTTAGTAAGGATGAAAATAATTCTAACTTTTTTATGATGGTTGAAGGTTCTCAGATAGATTGGGGCGGACATGCAAACGATGGATTATACCTCGTTTCAGAACTAATTGATTTTGATGATGCTATTGGAAAAGCTCTCGATTTTGCCGAACAAGATGGCAATACATTAGTTATAGTAACTGCCGACCATGAAACTGGAGGATTCACTTTAGCATCCACAACTAAAAAAACGGAAGACGGCAAAGAATACAGCGATTATAATGAAATTTCAATGACCTTTTCAACCAACGGACATTCAGCTGCTTTAGTTCCTGTATTTGCTTATGGTCCAGGTTCAGAAGAATTTACTGGTATTTATGAAAACACAGGAATTTTCGATAAAATATTGAGAGTTACAAATTGGAGAAAGGAAAATTAACACCCATTGAATTTTAAGTTTAATGTTTCCTAAAAGCCTTTACACCTGCTTTAACTTCAATAGATAGATAATTCACTCTTGGTACAATAGGACAGGAATACTTTTCATTATAGGCGCAATACGGATTGTATGCTTTATTAAAATCGATAATAATAATGTCATCTTCAGGGATTCTTAAATCGATATAACGTCCTCCACCATAACTTTCGTCGCCATTAGTGTTATCTATAAATGGCAAAAACAAATAGTCTTCAAAACCTTCTTTTTTTATTAAATCCTGACCTTGATAAACATTAAGTTGGTACCTTTTATGATTGATTTTAAAAGAAACAAGTCCAAAAACACGTTCTTTAGAAACACGACTTGTAGTGGTTTTCATATCAAACCAATCTGAATCCGGACTGCGTTTTAAAATAGCTGAAACAACATAAATAGAATCAAACTTAAAAAAATCCAGACCTGTAAAATCTTTTCTGTCCTTATCTTTTAATGGGGATTTTGTAGCATCTTTATATTCGGCATTTAGTTCACGTTGAAAATCGGTTTCGCCAACAAGTGGTTGCTTATCTTGTGCGCATCCTAGTGTAGAAGCTAAAACCAAAAGGAATATATTTTTTTTCATATTTATTTATAGTGAAAACGGAAATCTTTTTCAGTTTAAAAATACAATTTACAATTATTTTTATTAGATTTATTTATGCTAAATTTAAACCAAATAACAATTCCATCGTTAGGTTTAGAAAAATCCGTTTTGTTTTATAAAACTTTAGGATTACATCTTATTGTTGATGCACTGCCAAGATATGCACGCTTTGAATGTCCTGATGGAGACAGTACATTTTCTATTCATAAGGTTGACGAATTACCAAAAGGCAATGGCATTACAATTTATTTTGAAGATGACAATCTCGATGAATTAGTTGCTAACCTTAAAGAAAAAGGAATTACTTTTACAAGTAATTCTGAAGACAAATCGTGGTTATGGCGAGAAGCTCACTTACAAGATCCTGATGGCAACCATATTATTTTGTATCATGCTGGAGAGAATAGAAAAGATCCACCTTGGCGAATAGAATAGACAAGAGAGAATAGAAAAAAAACAAAAAACAAAAAACTTCACAGATTTTAAAAACCTGTGAAGTTTAAAAGCAACTTAAATAATGAAATATTTATATATATTATTTACAATTTTTGTCATAGCAAGTTGTAATACTTCCGAAGAAAAAAAAGGCAATCAAGATTTAGATAACAAGGATGAGATTCCTGCCTTCGCAGGAATAGAACCAAACCGTTATAACGTGGCATTCCTAATAATGGATGGCACGTATAATACAGAACTTACTGCGCCTTTCGATATTTTTCAGCATACGCAATACCGAAAAAACATAAAAGCCATGAATGTGTTTACAGTTGCAAATACTGACGATGCCATTACTACTTTTGAAGGTATGCGAATCCTTCCCGATTATAACTACACAAAAGATGCACTACCCAAAATAGATATTCTGGTTGTTCCAAGTGCAGAACATCATTTAGATACGGATTTAGAAGATAAAGCTATGATTAGCTTTGTAAAAAAAGTTGATAAAGAAGCTCAATTTATGACTTCGCATTGCGATGGTGCCTTTGTGCTGGCTAAAGCTGGTGTGTTAAACAATTCAGTATCCACAACCTTTCCGAGTGATATTTACAAAATGCAAGAAATGTTCCCAAATCTCGATATTAGAAAAGAGGTGTTATTTGTACACGACGGAAAGTATATTACATCTGCCGGAGGTGCAAAATCTTTTGAAGCTGCTTTATACTTATGCGAATATCTTTACGGAAAAGAAATCGCGCAATCTCTTGCAGGCGGTTTGGTTATTGATTGGAAATTGGATAAAATTCCGCATATAATTATTGATTAAGCAATTTTATTATGTTTGAAGAAAACGATGATGATTTTAAAAGTCACGAAGACATTCAGAAAATGCCAGTCTATAAAAAGGCAATGGAATTATTAAAACTTGTAGATTACATTTCTGAAACTGTCCTAAAAACAGATATAAAATTTGAAGACGAGATAGAAGCTGAAATGATAAATCGCAACGTTGATTATCTGTGCGAAAATNCTTTAATAATCCCTGCAAAAATAGCTGGAGCAGAAGCTGTAGATATTTATGATCTTAAAATGGAAAATGCAGCAATTATTCGTAAAGCTGCTCGCGAATTAATTACAGATACTCGTGGCATAGAAATTCATGGTTTTAAGGATACTGAATATTTAGATTTATTAAGAAACGAGGTTGAAGAATTTCGTGTTTTGTTTNCAGAATGGGTAAAAACCTTTAATTGTTGGGACTACATTATTGACCGTTGGGGACTTTTTAATCCACCAGGAATAAATTATGATGATAAAGATTCTGATGATGATATTCCATTTCAAAATCCTTTTGATGACGATAAATTCTAAAGTGTTAAAATTTCACATTNTGTCTTAAAACAGCATTTTATCTCTACTTTTATAANCACTAAAACTAACTAAATGAAACTAACAAAATACATTTTTACCATGACGCTTTGTGTATTCATGGTAAGTTCAACATTTGCTCAAGATTACTTTTTTAAAGACAAAACACCATTTAATGCTGATATTCCTTCACCTGAAGCTTTTCTTGGTTATCCAATTGGAGAACAACATACAAGACACGACCAAATAGTAGCCTATTTAACCAAGCTCGCTGAACTGTCTGACAGAGCTTCAATAACAATTTATGGTAAAACCCATGAGCATCGTAAATTGGTGATATTAACCGTTTCTACGCCCGAAAATTTAAATAATCTTGATGCTATTAAAGCACAACATTTGCAATTTGTTGACCCAAATTTAAGTCCAACAAATTATAATGAAGTTCCCATTTTTATAAATTTGGGTTATAATGTTCATGGCAATGAACCTTCAAGCTCTGAAGCTGCTTTACTTACAGCTTATACGTTGGTGGCATCAAATAATTCCGAAGTAAAAAACTATCTGGAAAATGCGATTGTTTTTATAGACCCAACTATAAATCCCGATGGTCGTGACCGACATACACAATGGGCTAATCAGTTTAAAGCAAATGCTTTAGTTTCCGATGGAAATGATGCCGAACACAACGAAGCTTGGCCACGTGGAAGAACAAATCATTATTGGTTCGACCTCAACAGAGATTGGTTATTGGCTATTAATCCTGAAAGCAGAGGGAAGTTAAAATGGTATCACGAATGGTATCCAAATGTGGTTACCGATTTTCATGAAATGGGAACCAATAGTAATTATTTCTTCGAACCTATGAAGCCTATTGGTTCACAGGATCCTATTATGCCAAAAGAAAATTATGAAGATTTAAACGATTTATTTGCACCTTATTTTTCGAGTGCTTTAGACAATATTGGGTCCTTCTATTATACAAAAGAATCTTTTGATGGAACTTATCCTGGTTATGGTTCGTCATATCCGGATTTGCAAGGTGGACTCGCTTTGCTATTCGAACAGGCAAGTTCCAGAGGTCATCTTCAAGACACAGATTATGGCACTATCTCTTTCCCCTTTACTATTAGAAACCAATATATATCAAGTATTGCAACGATTAAAGCATCTGTTGAAAATAAAGCTGTCTTAAGAAAATACCAACAAGATTTCTTTAAATCGGCAATAACAAAAAAGGCGAAAACTGGTTTTGCTGCTTATGAATTTGGTGATGCCTACGATATGAACAGAAACAAAGCATTTATTGATAAACTGCTTATTCATAAAATAAAGGTTTATAAAAAAGGAGATAAATATGTTGTTCCATTACAACAACCACAACATCGAATGGTACAAATAATGTTTGAAACCTACAACAAATATCGTGATAGTGTATTTTATGATGCTTCCGCTTGGAGTGTTGCAAACTTTTATAACATAACCTATAAAGGCTTAAAAACAACACGCTTGGGAGAAGAAATTACTTCTACTGATAACTTGGTAAATGTTTCCAAAGTACAGCAATCATCTTACGCTTATATTATTGATTGGGACGATTACAATGCACCTGCAGCACTTTATTATATACAATCTAAAGGCATAAAAGTGGCTTCAGCATTCAAACCTTTTACAGTTAAAACTTCCAACGGAAACAAAAGTTTTAATCACGGAAGTTTAATGATTCCTGTGAGTAAACAGAAAAAAACAAGTAATGAAATTTACAAAATTGTTTCAGAGGCACAAGCAAAATATAATGTTCCAATGTATGCTGTAAATACTGGTTTTAGCTTAAAAGGAATTGATCTTGGAAGTAATAATTTCAGAACGCTCAAAAAACCTAAAGCCGCATTATTAATTGGCAATGGAGTAAGTTCTTACGAAGCTGGCGAAGTATGGCATCTTTTAGATACAAGAGTGAATATGCCGATTACAAAACTACAAATGCGAAGTTTTAAAAATGTAAATCTTAACAAATACAATACTTTGGTGATGGTTTCGGGTAATTACAGTCAATTGGATTCTTTACAACGACAAAAACTAAAACAATGGACATCTAAAGGAAACACATTAATAACTATTGCAGGAGCTTCTAAATGGATAATCGATAAAAAATTAGTAAAAGAGAAACTCACCGAAAAACCTAAAGATAGCAGTAAAACGGAAACTATTAAAAGACTTCCTTATGTAGATGCCTCAAAACATATTGGCCGTGAACGTGTTGGTGGAGCAATTTTTAAAGTAGATTTAGATCTTACACATCCATTAGGATTTGGATATCGTAACGCTTCGCTTCCTGTATATAAAAATAATATGGTTTTTTTAGCACCAAGTAAAAACGCCTATTCAACTGTTGCAAAATATTCCGAAAATCCTCATATAGATGGTTATATTTCTAACGACAACCTCAATATATTTTTAAAACCCTCTGCCTCACTAATTGTAAGCCCTTTAGGAAAAGGACGTGTTATTTTATTTGCCGATAATCCTAATTTTAGAGGTTCTTGGTATGGTACTAACCGCTTATTTTTAAATGCATTATTTTTAGGAAATCTAATCTCTGTTCCAAAAGGAAGAAACTAATTTTAAACTATTATTATGACTAAACAATTAACTTTTCTTTTTGCATTTATTTTTTGCTTGCAAAGTTTTTCTCAAGACAATTATCTTGGCGATGGACCCTTTTCTCAACTCATAATAAGAGGTGTTACTTTAATAAATGGCGATGGTTCTCCACCACGCGGACCAATGGATATTGTAGTTGAAAATAACAAGATTGTTAAAATGCAAATTGTTGGTTATCCAGGAGTAAAAATTAATGAAGACAGACGACCAAAGCTAAAAGAAGGCGGTTATGAGTTAGATGCAAATGGTATGTTTTTGCTTCCGGGGTTTATAGATATGCACGGTCATATTGGTGGTAATGCACAAGGTGCAGATTCGGAATATGTGTTTAAACTTTGGATGGCTCATGGTGTGACAACTGTAAGACAACCCAGTGGTCGTGGTATTGATTGGACACTCAATTTAAAGCGTTTGAGTGAGCAACATAAAATTGTAGCGCCAAGAATTTTTACATACACTGCCTTTGGGCAAACAAGTAAATCATTTAATCCTTTGAATGATGCACCAATAACAACACCCGAAATGGCAAGACAATGGGTTAGAGCTAATGCCAAACAAGGAGCCGATGGTATTAAGTTTTTTGGTGCTGAACCCAAAATAATGGCTGCCGCTTTAGATGAGAATAAAAAATTAGGTTTAGGTTCTGCATGTCATCATTCTCAAATAAGTGTTGCGCGTTGGAATGTTTTACATTCAGCTCGTGCTGGATTAACCTCGATGGAACATTGGTATGGCTTACCAGAAGCATTGTTTGAAGATAGAACGGTTCAAAATTACCCTTTAGATTACAATTATCAAAATGAACAGCATCGTTTTGAAGAAGCCGGAAAATTATGGAAACAAGCTGCAAAACCATATTCAGAACATTGGAATAGCGTTATGAATGAATTATTAAAACTGGATTTTACACTCGACCCAACATTTAATATTTACGAAGCAAGTAGAGATTTACAACGTGCTCGTCGTGCTGAATGGCATGAAGATTACACCTTACCTTCGCTTTGGGAATTTTATGAACCCAGTAAAATAAGCCATGGCAGTTATTGGCACTATTGGGGAACAGAACAAGAAATTGCATGGAAACAAAATTTTCAACTTTGGATGACTTTCGTCAATGAATATAAAAACAGAGGTGGTCGTGTAACTGTTGGCACAGATTCTGGATTCATTTATCAACTCTACGGTTTTGCCTATCCACGAGAACTCGAATTATTACGAGAGGCAGGATTTCATCCTTTAGAAGTGATTCGTGCAGCTACTTTAAATGGTGCAGAAGCTTTGGGTTGGGATGATAAAATTGGTTCGGTTCAAATTGGTAAGTTAGCCGATTTTGTTATTGTTGAAGAAAATCCGTTGGTAAACCTAAAAGTCCTTTATGGCACTGGAGCTATCAAACTTACCGAAGATAATGAAGTAGTTAGAGTTGGAGGTGTAAAATACACCATTAAAGATGGTGTTGTTTATGATGCAAAACGCTTATTGGCAGATGTAAAAGCTATGGTTGATGCCGAAAAAGCCAAAACCAATTGGAAATTAAGACAACCTGGAATTAAGGATTAATTAGGGTCAATGATTGGATTGTTCTCAATAATATTAGAGAGTACAATTTGTGTCCTTGTCTCACCGTATAATATTAATTGATCAATAAAATGTTCTAAATGTTTTTGGTCTGTTAAAACTACTTCCATAACAATGTTTTCGCTGCCCGTAATTCTATAGCAACTAATAACTTCTTTAAAGGTCTTTACTTTTAAAATAAATGGTTTTAATTTCCCCATAAAAGCTCGTAATGTAATTATGGCTTTTAACTGATGTCCTGTTTCAAAATAAGATAATTTTGTATAGTATCCATCTATAATTCCAGCATCTTCCATTTTGCGAATACGTTCTGCAACTGCTGGTGATGTAATGCCAACATGTTTAGAAATTTCGGTATTTGTTTGTCTTGAATTTTGTTGCAAACATTCTAATATGTTCCAATTAATGCTATCTAATTTCATTTTTAAAGTATTTATATGTAATAATACTATTTTTTAAATATAATTAACGATATAACTTTAATTATTAAATATGTAATTTCTATTTACAACCTAATTTTGTGTAATTGCTGGAAAATTATGTTACCTAAAACCCCATCCTATTTATTAGACATGCCTATTTATAAAAAGGCATTGGAAATTTTTTCGCTTTCACGAAGAATATCAAGCTATTTAAATTACGATTTAGCACCTTTAAAGGTTGATGGCACCGAAGATGAACACATTTATTTTTCAGGAGATATTGTCATGCAATCTGAATCTTTAGTGCCAGAAATTCTAAAGGCTGAAGAAAAGAAATCTTCAGAAAAAAAACACAAACACGCTGCAACTGTAAAGCAACTTACCCATTTATTATATAAAAACTGTAAACGTTTAGAAAAAAGTAACAGTAATGGAAAAGACTTTTTACCTATTTTGCAGAAAGAGCTTAAAAAATTCAGGCTATTACAACAACATTGGATATTAACGTTATAAATCTTGAAATTTTATACCAGAAGTTTCTTTAAGCAAAAACTCTTGTATCTATATCTAAAATACGCCAAATCAATTCGATATTTTATAGACCAATTATATTATGATTGTAAACAATTGGAGCACACTAAAATTCAAGGCGAGGATTTTTTAAAACTACTGCGAAAAGAACTGAAAAAACTTCGTGTAATACATAGGCATTATGTAAATTCTATGCTGTAACTTTTTGTTTTATCTTTATAAAAGATTGAAATAAACAAGAATAATCGATTAGTTATAATCTGCAATAAGTTTCAAAAAACTTATACAATTACGGTTTCTCATATTTTTAGCTTAACTTTTATCAATTTTAAAAAAAAAGAATGCTCAAAAAATCAATCTTAATCGAGAAAAAAAGCAGTGTTACTTGTAAAGATTTACAACTAAAAATTAAAAACGAAACACGAGAAGCAAGTATTCCTATTGAAGATATAGGCTTTTTAGTAATTGATAATCCTGAAGTCTATATTAGTAACTGCTCTAAACTTACTTGTGGAAAATAATGCTGCAGTAATAATATGTAACAAGGTTCACTTACCAAATGGTTTGTTTTTAAACCTAAACAGTCACCACATACAACAACAGGTTTTTAAATATCAAATGGCAGCAAGTATGCCATTAAAAAAGCAATTATGGCAACAAACTATTATTGAGAAAATTAAAAATCAAGGCTATCTTTTAAAACAAATTACACAAAATAAAAATAATTTTGACTTTTTAGCAAGTAAGGTATTAAGTGGAGACACTACAAATATGGAAGCTGTTGCAGCAAATTTTTATTGGAAATCATTTTTTGAAATTAGTTTTAAAAGAGAGCGTTTTGGAGATTATCCTAACAATTTTCTCAATTATGGCTATGCTATTTTAAGAGCCGCAACTGCACGTGCACTTTCAGGTAGTGGATTGCTAAACACTTTAGGTATNCATCATAAAAGNAANTACAATGCTTTTGCTTTGGCAGACGATATTATGGAACCTTTTAGACCTATTGTTGACGAAAGAGTTTTTGAACTTATGCAAGGCTATGATGAACAAGAATTAAACACTCAGATTAAGTCTGAATTGTTACAAGTTTTAACCAGAACAGTATATTTTAAAACTGAAAAGAGTCCTTTAATGGTAGCATTGCAAAAAACTGCAAGCTCATTACAACAGTGCTTTAGTGGCGAACGTAAGAAAATTAAATATCCAAAATTATGGAGTTAAATGGCTATAGAATTATGTGGTTATTTGTTTTTTTTGATTTACCTACAAACACTGCAAAAGACCGAAAAAATGCGGCTGGTTTTAGAAAAAATCTACTGAAAGATGGTTTTACCATGATGCAATATTCAGTTTACATACGGCATTGTGCAAGTTATGAAAGTGCAGATGTACACGAAAAACGCATAAAAAGATTGTTGCCTCCTTTAGGAAAAGTAAGCGTTTTACGAATAACCGATAAGCAATTTGGACATATCATGAATTTTTGGGGAAGATCCGAAGTGCCCAAAGAAGCACCCCCAACACAGTTAGAATTATTTTAAAACAAAAAAATGCCNCAATCTTGCCTTATCACTGCAAAAAAGAAGCATTTTTTATCACGATATTTACTAATAAACACTTAAATAACAGAAGCTAACAGANCAACTAATATCGTGTTTTCTAATCTTTAATCAAACCACAACCCGTTTACATTATGTTCACTCCAATATTCAAATATCGTGTTTTCTAATCTTTAATCAAACCACAACATTAGGTTAAGGGGTCATATAAGTCCCCAAAATATCGTT
>JGI26061J44794_1000945_pt1 | contig 12211 bp, 10 predicted proteins | sample MarorgKNORR_S2LV_5_FD_44794 | JGI IMG/M metagenome (IMG submission 44794) | reverse complement strand
CCTGCATGTTGAAAATCTCTGTGCAAATTTTCTAGGGATTCTGGATGTTCCAAAGAAACCATCGGAACAAATTCTCCGGAAGACATATATCCCCTTCTTTCAATTTCAAATAAAAAACCTTCTGCACAAATTACCGGACCTTGATCTAATCTTTCTTTTAATCCTTTTTTACTCATGTTCCTCCAAAATACTTGGAGAGAAGAAGGCCAATGAAAAAAGAGAGTATTTCATTGAACTTCTTTCTCCTTTTTAGTGCTTTAGCAAATGCAGGGTGCACAATATGGTTCAAATACCCGGTTTTTTAATACTGTAAGTAAAAAAAAACCACCGCTAAAGCAGTGGCTGATGCATTCGCTTTAGCGGATTTTCTATAGCGCCCGCAATTTGATATAAATCAGCGCTTATAAGTAATATACCATGTTATAATAATTTTTCAATTATTTTTGAAGGAGAAAAATTGCCAAATCAACTAAAAAATGAAAATAGCCCCTACTTAAAACAACACGAAAACAATCCGGTTAATTGGCTGCCTTGGAGTAAAAAATCATTAGAAAAGGCAAAAAACCTAACAAAACCAATATTTTTAAGTGTTGGATATGCAAGCTGTCATTGGTGTCACGTTATGGCACATGAAAGTTTTGAAAATTTAGATACAGCAAAAATAATGAATGAAAAATTTATAAACATAAAAGTTGATAGAGAAGAAAGACCAGATCTAGATTCTGTATTTCAAAAAAGCTTAACTATACTAACTGGTGCCCAAGGTGGATGGCCATTATCTATGTTTTTAGACGAAAATGGGGTTCCATTCACAGGTGGAACATATTTTCCTCCTACAGAATCGCATGGCAGACCTGGTTTTAAACAGGTCCTAGAAAATGTTTCACAAGTTTATTCTGAAAACAGAGAAAAAATTATCTCTCAAAAATCACAAATGAAATTAGTTTTTAAGGAATTAAATAAAAAAACCGCTGTACTCAAACAAGATTTAGAACCTTTTGTTGAAAGAATAATGGATTATTTAGATAATGAAAATGGTGGATTTAAAGGTGCTCCCAAATTTCCACAGTTTTATATATTTGACACAATTTTTTATTTTTATAACAAAAATAAAAATAATAAATTTTTCAATGCAGTTGAAAAGTTATTATTAAATATTTCTTCAAAAGGAATTTATGATCATCTAGAAGGAGGAATCGCAAGATATACGGTTGATGATAAATGGGTTGTACCTCATTTCGAGAAAATGCTTTATGACAATATTCTTTATGTAAATTTATTAAACCAATTTATACTCAAATCAAATAATAATTATTTAATATCAAAGCTCATTCAAACTATAAATTTTATTAATAATGAATTTGTATCAAAAGATAATTTTCTTGGATCTGCATATGATGCAGATAGCGAAGGAACAGAAGGTAAGTATTATATTTGGAAGTTTGATGAATTAAAAAATATATTAAATGATGATCTAGAGCTTTTTAAAAAAAAATATTTGATAAGTAAAGATGGAAACTTTGAAGGATCAAATATTTTGGTTCAAAAACAAGAAATAACTCTTTCATTAGATGAAAATATAAAAATTAATGAATTAGAAAATAAGTTATTAACTGAAAGAAAAAAAAGAACTAAACCTTTTTTTGATGATAAAATTCAAACTGATTTAAACTGTTATTGGTTATATTCTACATTAATATCTTCAATTATACTTGATGATGAAAATCTCTATCAGAAAACAAATAATAAAATTAATAAACTAAAAGAAAAATTAAAATCAAAAATTTATCATTGCTATGACAAAAATGAAAATGGAGTAAGTGTTTTTCTTGAAGATTATGTATACTTCTGTCTATTGTTAATAACAGACTACGAGATAAATAATAACAAAAGTTCATTTGAAAATTGTAAGTCATTAATGAATGAGGCTTGGAATTTATTCTTTAACGCTGAAAACAATTTCTTACAAAAAAATAAATTAAAATCTAATGACCTTTTTGTAAATCCAATTGATATTTCAGATAGTAATATTCCCAATGGAAATAGCTTTTATCTTTTAATTTGCAATAAACTTTTCAATATTTCAAGGGATAATAATTGGTCAGAAAAAAAAGATATATTAAGCAAATCATTTCATGCATCAATAAATTCAAATTTTTCTCAGATGTTCAGCTACTTAAAAGTGTTAGATATTTGTGAACAAAATATTACTTTAACATTTCATGGAAAATTAAACGGACTTGATAAATTTAAAAAAAATATAATTAAAAACTTTTTGGATAAGGCCACAATAATTTATAAGGAAAGCAATGACCAATTTTTCTCAATAATTTGTAAAAATCAAACATGTTCTGAGAAATTAACCAATTTTGATGATATAAATAAATATATTAAGGAAAGTTTAACTTAAATGTCTTTAATCAAAAAAAATATAATTGATTATTTTCAATCAGGATCAAAAAAGATCAATGAACTTAGCATTGGAATTGAACATGAAAAATTTTTGTTTTACGAAAAAAATAATCGAAGAATTAATTATAAAAGTATACTCGAAATTTTTAAAGAATTATACGAGTTTGGATGGAAACCTGTTTATGAGGGACAAAATATTATCGCTTTAAATAAAGGAAATAAAAACATTACTTTAGAGCCAGGTAATCAAATTGAACTTTCAGGAGAAAAGCTAAAAAATATTCATGAATCATGTTCAGAATCTCAGAATTATTTATTTGAATTACAACAAGTAACTAAAAAGTTAAATATTAAAATTGTTAGCTCAGGATTTGATCCTTTTTCTAGATTAAATGAAATACCGTCAAATCCAAAAAAAAGATATGCATTAATGAATAAAGAAATGCCTAAAGATGGTCGTTTAAGCCTGGATATGATGTACAGAACCTGCGGAACTCAAGTTAATTTGGATTATGTATCTGAAAGTGATTTTTCNAAAAAATTTTTTGTTTTAAATAGAATTGTGCCAATAATAATTGCTTTATTTGCAAATTCTTCAATCATTGAAAAAAAAAATAGTAAATTTTTATCTTATAGATCTTATGTCTGGCAAAATACATCTCGTGGAGGTCTTCCAAAAATTTTTTTGGAAAAAATGGATTTTGAAAAGTATGCTGATTTTATAATTAATTACCCTATTCTTTTTATTCAAAAAAATGAAAACTATTTCAATTCAAATGGTAAGACTTTCAAAGATTTTATGGAAGGAAAAATTGAAGGCCAAGGAACACCTTTTAAAAAAGATTTAACTAATCATCTGAGTACTATTTTTACTGAAACTCGTTTAAAAAAATATATCGAATTTAGATCAATGGATGCATGTGGTTGGGATTGTTTATGCGCTGGCCCTGCATTACTTACTGGAATTATTTACGGTAACTTAGAAGAAACTTTTGATGTTGTAAAAAATTGGAATTCTAAAGATATTTTGTCAGCATATAAAGATGCTCCAAAGCTTGGTTTCAATGCATCATTAAACAATAAAGATCTTTATCAGTGGGCATCTATACTTATTAATTTAGGCAAAAAAGGTTTACAAAACAGAAACATAATTAATCAAAATAAATCAATTGAAATGAAATTCTTATCACACTTAGAAAATATTATTTTAAACAAGGATACAAATGCTGAAAACATGCTGACTAAATTTTCTAAAGATAAAAATTTAAGTTTTTTCTATGAAAAATGAAATTGTTGCTATCCAAGGAAATAACCTAAAACAATTAAATCCAAAAACAGATACTAGTATTTTTCTTGCATTAGAGGCCCAAAAAAGAAAATATAAAATATTTTATTATGAACCAATAAATATTTATATTGAAAATAATAAAGTTTTAGCAAAAGGTAATTTTGTAAAATTTAATCATTCAAATAAAGATTTTTACAAAATTGAAAAAAAAAGGATAATAAATTTATCTACTGTTCAATATATCTTAATAAGACAAGATCCTCCTTTTAACATGGAGTATATTACTACAACTTATATTTTAGAAAAAATAAAAGGAGTAAAAATAATTAACAATCCTGGGGCAATAAGAGATGTATCAGAGAAACTATATTCCACAATTTTTTATAAATATATGCCAAATACAATGTTTTCATCTGATTTAAAAATTATAAAAAAATTTATAAAAAAGTATAAAAAAATAATTATTAAACCTATTCATGGCTACGGTGGCAATAACATAAAACTTATCAATAAAAGAACTAACGAAAAACAGTTAATAAATTATATTAAAAAGCATGGCCATATAATGTGTCAAAAATTTTTACCTGGTATTAAAAAAGGTGACAAACGTGTATTCATTATAAATGGTAAAGTTGTTGGTGCTATTTCAAGAGTTCCCCAAAAAGGCTCTTTCTTAAGCAATATGAGTAAAGGGGGAGTAGCTAAAATTGCTTATTTAAGTAAAAGCGAGTTAAAGATTTCTAAAATTGTAGGAAAAGATTTGAAAAAAAATAATATTTTTTTTGCAGGAATTGATTTCATCTCAGGAAAATTAAATGGAGACATCAATGTTACTTCTCCAACTGGATTAAAAACTCACTTTGAATTATCTGGAAATAACCTCGCAAAAATATTTTGGAACGAACTTATATGAAAAATTTAACTGACCAACAAAAAGGTTCTTTATTGGCGTTTGTTGCAATAATTTTTATTACTCCAGATTCGTTGTTTATAAGATTATCAAATATAGAAACATGGGGTCTCGTATTTTATAGAGGGGCTATTCCATTTTTTTTTGTTTTTCTAGGAATGTTAATTGTTTACAAATTAAATTTTTTTAAATTATTATTAGGAAATGGAGTTCATGGAATAGCATATGTCTTAACGTTTTCAATTACAAATATTGCCTTTGTTCTTTCAATACAAAATACAAATGTAGCAAACACATTGGTAATGATAGCAACTGCTCCAATGATCTCTGCTGTATTTAGTATATTTTTTTTAAACGAAAAAATCGAAAGAAATACATCTATAGCAATCATTATCACTTTTTTTGCAGTAGTTTATATCTTCTTTGACTCTATGAAGATTGGAAACTTTGTAGGAGATATACTTGGGTTAGTTGCAGGCGTGGGACTTGCTGCTGGAGCTGTAATTATAAGATCAGCAAAAAAACGCAATCTAGTACCATCTGCAGTTATAGGAAAATTAGTTGTGGCTATTGTTGGATTATTTTTTATTGAAAGCTTCACTTTGGTAGGTTCAGATCTCTATATAATTCCTGCAATGTGTATTCTTTGTGTTGCCATACCTTTCGTCCTTGTCACGATTGCACCTAGATTTATAACTGCCGCTGAAGTTAATATATTTTTTTTACTAGAGACTATTTTGGGTCCTCTTTGGGTTTGGATGGTGATTAAAGAACAGCCATCTCTAGAAACAATTCTAGGAGGTTTTGTAATAATCATAACCATAGCGATACATTCGTTACTTGCCATAAAAAAAACATAATAAAAAATTAACTACTTGTTTTATATATAGAAAGCATACTCACTCAAAAAATGGAAAAATTATTTAAAAATTCTTGGGCTCTATTTGCCGGTTATGCACTCATAATGCTTGCTTTTGGTTTGCAGGGCAACTTGTTGGGAGTTCGTTCGGTAATTGAAGAATTTACTTTGTTGTCTACTGGTATTTTAATGTCAGCATATTATATTGGATATTCTATTGGTGCAAACATTGTACCAAATCTAGTTTCTAAAGTTGGTCACATCAGAGTCTTTGCTGCTTTTGCATCGACAGCATCTTTGAGCATTTTAATACATGCAACATTTGTTAATCCTATTGTTTGGTGTTTTGCAAGATTTTTAACAGGAATAAGTATAGTCGGCATTTTTATTGTAGTTGAAAGTTGGCTCAATGATAGAGCAAATAATAGAACTAGAGGTAAATTATTATCTATTTATATGTTTATAACTTTTTTCTCAATGGCTTTTGGTTCGCTTTTATTGAATATAAGTAATCCAAAAAATTTTGAACCGTTTATATTAATATCTCTTTTATTATCAATCGCACTCGTACCAATTTTGCTTGTTAAACGTAAAGCTCCACAATTTAAAAAAATAACCCCTATAAAAATAAAAGAATTATATAAAATTTCACCAATGGGTGTTTTTACTTCTTTCTGCACAGGGTTAATTCATTCAGCAATATTTTCATTAACAGCTGTTTATGCGGCAAAANTGAATTTTAATATTTTTGAAATTTCTTTACTNATATTCTCAATCATTATTTCAGGTGCATTGTTTCAATGGCCTTTGGGTTATCTTTCAGACAAAATCAATCGTAGAATAGTCATTATTATTAGTTCTTTAGCAGCATCTATTTTTGGTTTTCTTGCTATTATTTCTGTTGGACCGGTACCAGAAATTATGCATTTATCCTTAGATTGGAAAACTAATAAAATATTTTTTTTTATTTTTGTAACTATTTTTGCTGGTTTTTCACTTCCTATATATGCAATCAATATAGCACTAACAAATGATTATATTTCAAAAGATAAATTTGTTGCTGCTGGTGGTGGACTTCAATTGGTAATGGGGTTGGGCGCTATAGGTGGTCCAATAACTTGTACAATTTTTATGAATTTTTTTGGAGCAAATGGATTCTTTATATATCTAATCATTTTTCATATTATTATTAGTCTATTTGGTTTTTATAGAATGANCGTAAGAAAAGTAGGAGAAAANCCTGAAAATACATTTACACCTCTTCCAAGAAATATTACTCCAGCAGGAATAGAACTTGATCCTGATACTGGAGTAGATCTTTCAAATTCTAAAAATAATGAACGAAAATAATTCAGGAAGCTGGTGATTATTTACTGGATTAGAATGACACACTAACCCACACTCATCTACACTAACCTACACTAGTTATGCGGACAATTTACAATTCATAAAAAATTAATCGCATAAAGATTCATTAAAAACACTGCTCAAACTTGTAACAAACTAGAAACAAAAGAGACAAATCAAATGGTGCATTCTAGAGCTTTTTGATAACATTTGATCATGAAAAAAAATAAAAATAGGAGTGAAAAATGAAATTATTATCTCAAATTTTATTTTGGGTGGGAATTGTTTCGATTCCACTTTCGTGGTTGATGTGGTATTTCGGACCAGAAATTGAAATCGGAAGGCAAGTCGTTAACAATATTAATGATCCGGCATTAAGAGCAGTTTTAATGGAAGCTCATGCTGAACGTTGGGGTATTTTTGTAGCAACTTGGCCGGTAACTCTTCTGGTATTGNGTTATATACTAGAAAANAAATCCAAATAACTACGGAGTTACTATCTTAGGAAAANCGAAGTTTAGAAGAGGCGTTCTGTTGNCCGGTNCCATTAATCAAGCACCCCGAAACCAGAGGNGGGATNAATGAAAAAAATATATCTCTGTACGTGTTTCTGATATTGTTAATATTTATTGATAACTTTGTAAATTGGACCTTCTTTAGTGAGAATGGACTCTTTCAAATGAAACTCTCTAACTATAAAAGTAATCATGTTTATTTTGGTGGAATTAATGAGTTTTAAAAATGTATCTTTGTCTTTAAGTTTTTTTACACGAGCTATTGTAACGTGACCCATAAATCTACGTTCTGGTTTAAAAATATCATTGAGGCAATTATCAATTAATTGCTGCAAGGGTACTGTTGAAACCTTTACCCAAACGATTTTTATAATTTCTTGGGAAAAAACTCCAATACTTTCCAAGGTTAATTCAAACGGGCGATATTTAATTGAGGATAATCTCTTTTTTATTTCGTTCAAGGTGTTATCTTCAATTTCACCTAAAAATTTTAGTGTTAAATGGAGATTTTCACTCGAGGTTGCTTTGCCAACAAAATGTGGCTTAATTATTCTTTGTAGTCTTTCTATTTCTTTTGTTGCTTCAACAGGCAAATCAATACCAATAAAACATCGCATAATTCATCTTATCATAATCACATTAATGGTAGAAAATTATCAAGGTTTTTTTAGAAAAACAAATCTAAATATTGTTAACGTAGCCAGATACATAAGCATTGCCATGCCTGTTACTGTTGTATACTCTAAATTCATTAATAACAGTGAAGCAAAAACAGCACCGATCACAGAAGCACATCCATTAATTCCCCAAGCCCAAGGAATCCCTTCTTTAAAATGCTTTTCCAACCAAGCCAAACCCAAGGGAAAAGGCATTCCCATAAAAAATGCATATGGCGCAATTAATAAAATCAATATTATAAATTTTATAATTTCGTTGGATGAAAAAAATGCATTAAAAATAGGCGTGAGAAAAAAAAGATAGATTATCAGTAAAGTAGATAAGCAAATAATTGAGATATCAATGGTATGAATAGGACTTTTAATTTTTATTAAATATATTTCTATTTTTTTTGAGATACTTGAACCAATCCCAGCAAATAAAAGTAAAATTATAATAACGTAGGCTATTGCATAGAACTGATAACCTAAAAATAAAATGAAACGTTGAATAAACATTATTTCCAAAAACATAAAAGCTAAACCAACAAGAAAAAAGTAGCTCATAATACTTTTTTTTGGATATGATTGTTTCAGTTTTTTAAAAGCAATAATTGGAAGTAAAATAAATAACAAGCTAAACATTAAAGCAATCAACAATGTAGCAACAAGCATTATATATCCCCATTCGATCATAGAAACAGTTCCATGCGTTCGTAATTTTAGTAACTCAGGGAGTGAAGACCATTTAAAGAAATTATAGAAAAAAGGGCTACTATCTAATGATGGTTCAATATTAAACTTATAATTTTTTATAAAATTATCTCGATCATTAGATAATAATTGTGATGTACTTTCGTAAAAAAAAGGTTTTTCTAGAAGATTGTAACGATTAACTTCATTTTGTTTGATACCAGGATAGTAAACAAGATCAAAAGCACGGTTTTGACAGAATAGCTTTAAAGTGTTGATATCTTTTTCTGTAATGGGGCCATTCTTTAATATAAGTGTGGTTGTCTTCCAACTTCTAATCATCATTAAATTTTTTTTGGAAAGGTTTAAATTTTCTCTGTTTAAAGACTTTATAATTGTTGAAAAAAATTTTAATGAATTACGGGGTGGTATTTTTATCCAACTGGTAATTGATAAAATTCCATTTATCTTAAGTTTGTTAAGATATACTTCAATTGCTTCAACCGTGAATAAGTTTGAGGCATTCAACGCTTCAAAACCGCTGGAGGACATTGCGGAGGAATATTGGGGTGGTATAAATATCACGTCATAAAGATCGTTGGTCTTCATTAAAAAATTTCTTAGGTTACCAACGTGAATTTTAATTATAGGCAAATCATAAATGTTCCCTGAAAAATCGTTGTATTCTTTTTTTAATAGTTCCACTATTTGAGGGTTAGTATCTACAACATCAATTTCCTCAGAATTAAAATATAATGCTCGTAAAAGATTTTCTCCCCCACCCAATCCTGCTACCAAAACTTTGGGAGTTTTGACCAAATTATATGCTAAAGCGCTCGTAGTATAATTTACATAACCAATTTTACTAATGTCATTATTAAATTTATTAATTGGTGATAGGGAGTTTCCATCTGTGAAAAGAGCCAATTGCTCAGGCAAGTTATGTGGATTTTTTAAACTTAAACCTGGTGCATAACGTAGTGGATTTATACCTGTTTTAACTACTGTTATCAAACCACGAGGACTAGAAACTTCTCTAACAATTTTATTATCGGGAATTTGTAGAATTTTACTTAAGGGTTTGTATTCTGACAAATTGAGTGCGGTCCAATTAGTTGGCATGCTATAAGCAATTACAGCTCCTATAAATATAGTTAAAAGACTTACTAAAAATTTATATCTGTTTATAGGTGTATTAAATGCACATGTTACAAAACCCATAAAAAAAATAACACGCAGACAATTTTGTGGTTCTAGGACATAAAGAGAATAGACAATAACAACAACTCCTAAACCCGAACCTATTAAATCAAATGAATATACTTTCTCCAATTTTTTACTAAATATGATGAAGACCATTCCTACATATGTTGCTGAACAAAAAAACGGAATCATCAATAGAAGATAGTTGATGCTCAGATAAATGAATTGAAGACCTGACCAAGGAATTTCAAGGGGATTAAAAGGAATTTTTTGTACTAAATAAAAACAAAGAATTGATGATACTGAAAAAAATATAGCGAATGACCAGAGTGAAAACCGTTGTCTTTGTAAAAGCCATTGCTTTGTTAAAACAAGAAATGTTCCGCTAGCTCCAAAGCCAAGAAGAGCCAGGCTGATTATCATGTATGCAAAATGATGCCATTGTATTATGGACATTAAACGCATTAATAATAATTCATAACCAATGCTGGCAGCGGCAATAACCGAAACAGATAAAAGATACACTAANGATCTCCAGTTAACGGTACAAATCGAACAGGCAGAATTTGATGCAGTATGAAGTCGCCATTAATTTTTTTTTCGACAACAACAAGTTCTTGAACTGTATATGGACTTCCAATTGGAATAACAATTTTACCACCAGCTTTGAGCTGGTGCGTCAATGATTTGGGAATATGATCCACAGCAGCAGTAACTACAATTCCATCAAAGGGGGCGTGTTCTTTCCATCCAAAATAACCATCACCAACTCGTAATTTTATTTCTGGGTATAGTGTATTCAATACCTTAGAAGCTCGTTCTGCCAGTTCCGGAATAATCTCAACCGAATAAACATTGGCTCCCATTTCAGCAAGTATTGCCGCCTGATAACCGGAGCCAGTGCCAATTTCCAACACGACGCTCTTATCATTAAGATTCAATAGTTCTGTCATTAGTGCAACGATAAATGGTTGAGAGATCGTTTGACCAAATCCTATAGGTAAAGGACGATCTTTATAGGCATGTTTCACCAACTTTTTAGGAACAAATTCATGTCGAGGAGTATTTCGTATTGCTTTTAATATTATATCTGAAATTTTTATCTTTTTAGATCCTAACGTTGTCGAATGCCATAAGATTGTCCGAATCATATCCTCTTGTTGCTTTTTGAAATTTTTTTCTAAATTTTGTGAAATAACCGAGCTGCTATGAAAAAAGATGACTGTGATAACTAATATCCTGGTAATTATTTTTTTCACTTTTTCATCTTCTGTTAGGATAATTTTTTTAAGGTTATCAATAAACTTTTCACCAGTTCAGCCATAAAGAAATAATCTAAGGTATCAAAGGTGTCTTTGGGTGTATGATAGTTTGGGTTACGAAAAAATGCTGTATCTGTTATCATAACCGCACAAACCTGCATCCCAGAAAGGAGAATGATCACTCAGCCTTGTATCAGGAAGGATCCGACCGTTAAACGGAACAAATAAGGTTTCCACTGGCAGTTGTTCATTTTTTTTAAAACTTTGAAAAATTGACTGACCAAATTTTTTTGATTTTCGATTACCCACAATACCGATAAAATTTCCTTTTGACGGATATCCCATCCATTTTAACACCANCGGATAGGCCTGTTCATTACTNGTGTAACCTACCATTTCCAAAATTATNGCTCCAAGAATTTCATCCTTATTTTNCAAAGCAGATTTGACAAAGACTTTACTACCTTGATAGNGTGTACTAAAGGTTGGAGGCTCCTCTGCGGTGAAAGCAACAAAGCGAACTGGCAAGGAAATTTTTTCTTGNATTGTGTAACGTGCGAGTTCTAATAGTACTGCTATACCACTTGCATTATCATCGGCCCCATAAGTTTCAGGAACAGAGTCATAATGAGCACCAATAACATAATATTTGGAGGATAATAAATTTTCTTGAGATCCAGTTATAATATTAGTGATATCATAATTACCATACTTGTATTGTTGTAGTTGTACTTGTAAACCTATATTTTTAAAATAATTTGTTATATAATTTTCTGTTTTTTTAATAGACAGTTCATTTGTGACTGGTCGTGGGCCAATATCAACTGCAAGTCTGTTTATATGTTTTTTAATTGAGTTTACTAAAAAAAAAGTATCAATTTTATTGTCAAAAATTTCCAAGTTTATACATCCATATTATTTTTACTGATGAAAGAACCAAGATCCCTAAAAGTTTTTTCATTTTTTATTTTTATTTCTTTTTGTTATTTTTTCCATCCAACCTAGGTTCATCCTTCCTTTGTGGTTTATAAGTAAGAGAGGTTTCATGATTTTCTGGGCAATTAAT
>JGI26061J44794_1000942_pt1 | contig 12241 bp, 9 predicted proteins | sample MarorgKNORR_S2LV_5_FD_44794 | JGI IMG/M metagenome (IMG submission 44794) | reverse complement strand
CAGAAGGGATTAAAGTTATTGAAGAGCAAGGAGTTTTGTCACTCTTGAAGATGGTGAATTAGAGACACTATTAGTAAATAATGAAAATTGCGCTTATGCTAGTTTTGATAATAGAGGCGCTGAAATTTGCACCACTAATCAATTCGTTGATTCATATTTAAAAAAGGTATTCCTTTTAAAAAAAATGTAGAACTAAAAACACCTAATAAGAGTAAACTCACACGTTGTTAAAAACTTGTTAATAATGTTTATAAAAATAGCTTTCTTTTTCGCCCTCAATTTTAAATATTTGTAAGTATCAATTAGCGTCTAAAAAACTCGATTAAAAATTTATAACCAATAACCAATATGTCACAACAAATTGAACCTATTTTACAAGAAAACAAAAATNGATTTGTTATTTTCCCTATTCAACATCATGACATTTGGGAATGGTATAAAAAACAAGAAGCAAGTATTTGGACTGCCGAAGAAATAGATTTACACCAAGATCTTTATGATTGGAATAACAAATTAAATGATGACGAACGCTATTTTATAAAACACGTTTTAGCCTTTTTTGCTGCAAGCGATGGTATTGTAAATGAAAATTTAGCCGAAAATTTTGTTTCAGAAGTGCAATACACCGAAGCTAAATTCTTTTATGGATTCCAGATTATGATGGAGAATATACATTCTGAAGTATATTCGTTATTAATCGATACCTATGTAAAAGACGATAAAGAAAAGAATGATTTATTTACAGCCATCGATACGTTTCCTGCCATTAAAGAGAAAGCAGATTGGGCTTTAAAATGGATAGATAGTCCAAGTTTTGCTGAACGGTTAATTGCTTTTGCAGCCGTTGAAGGCATTTTCTTTTCTGGAAGTTTTTGCTCCATTTTCTGGCTTAAAAAAAGAGGCTTATTACCTGGGTTAACATTTTCAAACGAACTTATTTCAAGAGACGAAGGTCTACATTGCGATTTTGCTGTGCATTTGCACGAGAATCATATAATAAATAAAGTTTCTAAAGAACGAATTACATACATATTAACCAATGCATTAGATATTGAACGCTCATTTATTACTGAATCACTTCCAGCAAGTTTAATCGGGATGAATTCAAAATTAATGACACAATATCTTGAATTTGTTACCGATAGACTTTTGGTAGATTTTAACTGCGAAAAAGTATATAATGTAACCAATCCTTTCGACTTTATGGACATGATTTCATTGCAAGGAAAAACCAATTTCTTTGAAAAACGCGTGTCAGAATATCAAAAAGCAGGAGTTCTTCATAAGGAAGAAGATAAAGATAAGTTCAGTTTCGATGCCGATTTTTAATTAAGCACAAACGTTCAAAAGGTTACTTTTCAGAATCCAATTAAAGTATTATTCCTTCAGCAAAGGGAGCATAAACAAACATACCAATAGATAATTAAACAGAAGCTTCCTTTGTTTAGAAGCTTCCAAAACAACACTTTAGTTTTACCAAACTAAATTTCTAAACCTTGTTCTGATTTGTTTTAGAATTAAATTTAGACTAACTAACTAATCCTTTTTCAGATAACCAATATCAGAAAAAATAAAACGTATTCCACAGTATGTATGTAGTAAAAAGAGACGGCAGAAAAGAACCAATAATGTTCGACAAAATCACTTCGAGAGTGAGAAAAATGTGTTATGACTTAAATAGTCTAGTAGATCCTGTAAAAATTTCTATGCGAATTATAGAAGGATTGTACGATGGAGTTACTACAAGCGAGCTTGATAATCTTGCGGCAGAAGTAGCTGCAACAATGACAACAGCACATCCAGACTATGCAAAACTTGCTGCTCGAATCTCTGTTTCCAATTTACATAAAAGTACCAAAAAAACATTTAGTGAAGTCATGACAGACTTGTACACTTATGTAAATCCAAGAACAGAAAAAAAAGCACCTTTACTTTCAGAAGAAGTATATCAAGTAATTATAGATAATAAAGAAAAATTAGATTCTACAATTATCTATAATCGCGATTTTGGCTACGATTTTTTTGGCTTCAAAACTTTAGAACGCTCTTACCTTTTAAAACTAAATGGCAAAATTGCTGAACGACCTCAACACATGCTAATGCGTGTTTCTGTCGGAATTCATTTAAACGATTTAGATGCTGTAATAGAAACTTACGAGCTCATGTCTAAAAAATATTTTACACATGCAACTCCAACATTATTTAATTCAGGGACACCAAAACCACAAATGTCGTCTTGTTTTTTATTAACTATGAAAGATGATAGTATTGAAGGCATTTACGATACCTTAAAACAAACGGCGAAAATCTCGCAATCGGCTGGCGGAATTGGCTTGTCTATTCATAATATTCGCGCAACAGGAAGTTACATTGCTGGCACTAATGGCACAAGTAATGGCATTGTCCCAATGCTTCAAGTGTTTAATGATACAGCACGTTATGTCGATCAAGGTGGTGGAAAACGCAAAGGGAGTTTCGCTATTTATTTAGAACCGTGGCATGCCGATATTTTCGATTTTCTTGAATTAAAGAAAAACCACGGAAAAGAAGAAATGCGTGCACGCGATTTGTTTTATGCGATGTGGATCTCAGATTTATTTATGAAACGCGTTCAAGAAGATGCAAGTTGGACGCTTATGTGTCCAAATGAATGTCCAGGATTATGTGACGTATATGGAGAAGAATTTGAAACGCTATATACTAAATATGAAGCAGAAGATAAAGGACGCAAATCGATTAAAGCACGTGAACTTTGGGAGAAAATTTTAGAATCTCAAATTGAAACAGGAACACCATATATGTTGTATAAAGATGCAGCTAATCGTAAATCTAATCAAAAGAATTTAGGGACTATTCGATCTTCAAATTTATGTACAGAAATTATGGAGTACACGTCTCCAGACGAAATAGCTGTATGTAATTTAGCTTCAATAGCATTACCAATGTTTATTAAAAATGGTGCATTCGACCATAAAGAACTCTTCCGAATTACTAAGCGTGTTACTAAAAATTTAAACAGAGTAATAGACAGAAATTACTATCCTGTAAAAGAAGCAAAAACTTCTAATTTTCGTCATCGTCCAATAGGTCTCGGCGTACAAGGACTTGCTGACATCTTTATTAAATTGCGATTGCCTTTTACAAGCGACGAGGCAAAACAATTAAACAAAGATATTTTTGAAACACTTTATTTTGCAGCTGTTACAGCATCAATGGAAGAAGCAAAAACAGATGGACCTTATCAAAGCTATAAAGGTTCACCTATTAGTAAAGGTGAATTTCAGTATAACCTTTGGGGAATTAAAGATGAAGAATTAAGTGGACTTTGGGATTGGGCAAAACTGCGTAAGCAAGTACTAAAACATGGTGTTCGCAACTCTTTATTAGTAGCACCAATGCCAACAGCAAGTACTTCTCAAATTTTGGGTAACAACGAATGTTTCGAACCATATACGTCAAACATTTATACACGACGCGTACTTTCAGGCGAGTTTATTGTTGTAAACAAACACTTGCTGGAAGATTTAGTAGAATTAGGACTTTGGAATGATGGTTTAAAACAAGATATTATGAGAGCCAATGGTTCTATTCAAGGCATTGATAACATTCCAGATGACATTAAAGAGCTGTATAAAACGGTTTGGGAGTTAAGCATGAAAGACATTATAGATATGTCTCGCCAAAGAGGATATTTTATTGATCAATCACAATCATTAAATTTGTTTTTGGAAGGAGCTACTATGGCAAAACTAACATCAATGCATTTCTACGCATGGAAAAGTGGCTTAAAAACCGGAATGTATTACTTACGTACAAAGAGTGCTGTAGATGCTATTAAGGTTACATTAGATAATAAAAAGAAATCTGAACCAGCAGTTGAGGCTGTTGATGTAAATGAAACTTTAGTTTCACAACAAAAACAACTAGCTGTTAAAACTGCTGAAAAATTCGCAAAGCAAACCAGTACAGAAGTTGAAGTAGAACCAATGTCAGCCGACGAAATGAAAGCCTTGGTTGCTCAGGCAAAAGAAGCTGAAGGAGACGATTGTTTGATGTGTGGGTCTTAATAAAATGTCATTCCTGCGTAGGCAGGAATCTAAATAATATCAAGCATCTCTTTCTATGATTTTGAAAGTGATGCTTTTTTTGTTAAGTTAAAAAATTCTTTATAAGAATTTAGTATGGATAAATTTCTAAAAGTAGCTATAGATGAAGCAAAGAAAGGATTAAAAGAAGGAGGAATACCTATTGGTTCTGTTATTGTTTACCAAGGAAAAATTATCGGAAGAGGGCATAATCGGAGAATTCAAGAAGGTAGTGTTGTGCTTCATGGAGAAATGGATGCCTTTGAAAATGCAGGACGACAATCTGCCAATGTCTATAATTACTGCACATTATATACAACCTTATCGCCTTGTGCCATGTGTAGTGGCGCCATATTATTGTATGGAATTCCTAGAATTATAATTGGAGAAAACAAAAGTTTTTTAGGCGAAGAAGCACTTTTAAAATCTCGAGGAGTTGATGTAATGGTTGTCGATAATCAAGAATGTAAAGATATGATGACTTCGTTTATTACAAACAATCCTGAATTATGGAATGAAGATATAGGTGTTTAAACCATTCTTTCATTTTATAAATATTAAGTTAGACAAAGATACAAAACAAAAAACCACCCAATGAGGTGGTTTTTATTCTAAACATATTATGATTTATTTTCCAGAAGTATCTTCAGGACTAGAAGGTAAAGTCGCAGGTTCAACCGAACTATCATGCGCATTATGATACTCTTCTAATAAATTNATTGTTGCATTTAGTAAATCTTTAGTTTCTAATAACAAGCTAAAATATAGTGTTGTGTTTTTAGGACTTCCTCCTTCTGTTCGTGTACGTTCAACTTGTTTTTGAATTTTTTCTTTCACTAAATCATAAACTACTTTTTTGTTATTTAAAAGGCTACCAATTTGTTCAAATGAGCGAGAAACAAATGCTTTCTTGGTATTATTAAACAACTCTTCAATTGCATCATCAATTTGCTTAAGGTCTTTTATTTGGTTGAATTTTAATTTTTTATGATTGTTATTTACATGCTTATGACTTATTTTAGAAATGTATTCTAACGATTGGGTCATGTCTTGCAGATATCCTAAAATATGAATATAAAAATGACTGGCGCCAACACTAGAATCGTCTAAATTTTTAATAAAATAGAAAATATTGTCACGCAATTCATCTACTTCAGCCGAAAGTTTAACAATCTGTTTCTTATTCTTTTTAAGTGCAGATAAATCTTGAAGTGCAAGACCTTGAATAGCATTAGTGTAAATACGGTTACCGCGTTTTACAACATTAGCAATATTTTTAGCACTTTCATAAATTACGCCTTGTACCGAGCTGCTTTCAGCTTTTTCCAAACTGTCTTCAGCTTTTGTTTCTTTATATTTTTTCTTGTGAGAAATATAATTTCTGCCTAAAAGTAATACAGCAAAAAACAATAAAATTGCAATAGCAGTTGGACCACCAAGATTAATTAAATATACCATTATGGCGGCGGCAGTAAAAGCACTTATTGCGGTAAAAAACCAACCTCCAATAATATTCAATACACCTGCAACACGATACACAGCACTTTCGCTTCCCCAAGCGCGATCTGCAAGCGAGCTTCCCATAGCAACCATAAAGGTTACATAGGTTGTAGAAAGTGGTAATTTATAAGATGTGGCAATAGATATTAAAACTCCGGCAACCATTAAATTTACCGATGCTCTAACCATATCAAATGCAGGAAGCTCATGTGTTTTTTCTTTAGATAAAGTAATAACAGGTTTTTCAAATTGTTTTTCAATTTTAGCTTTCCATGTTTCAGGTAAAATATAAGACGATATTTTAGAAGACCCTATAGCAAATCTCACCAATCCACGAGATAAAAAATTAGGTTGAAAACGTTCTTTAGTTTCACCTTGACTGGATAAATCTATAGATGTTTTTACTACAGCTTTAGCTTTACTGGAAAACCATAATGTAAGAACCATAATCATGCCTGCTATAAAGAGAAGCAATGTTGGTGTTGGTACTTTTGATGCTAAAACTTCCATACTAAACTCATGTGCAGGGATACCTGAAGCTACCCATGCTTCGTACGATTGCCATGCAGCAATCGGCACACCAATAAAGTTTACCAAGTCGTTTCCGGCAAATGCTAATGCTAAAGAAAAGGTTCCTACAATAATGATTAGTTTGTATATATTGGTTTTAAGATAATTAATTAACCCATATGACAATAATGACCAGAATACTAAACTAACTACAATAATTGAGAGTACTTGTGTTTCTAAAAAATCTTTTATTGTTGCTCCACCAATAATATCGAAACCTTGTTTAGCCACATCGGCACCTTTTATGCCTTTCATAAGAATAAAATACACAATTGCAGTTAAGGCAACACCACCAAATAGCGCACCAACCCATTTGGCTTTTTGTTCGAATTCGTAAGACAATAACAATCTGGAAACCCATTGTACAAGTGCACCTATAGAAAATGCGACGATGACCGAAAGTAGTATTCCGAATATTATCATTGTAGCCTTGGATGTGTTGATATAGTTTACTACATCGGAAAAATCTCCACCGTCTGCCGCAATTTTTATGAGTGCCATAGCAACAGCAGCACCTAATAATTCAAAAACAATAGAAACAGTAGTAGAAGTTGGTAAACCAAGTGTATTGAAAAAATCTAATAAGAGGATATCAGTAATCATTACTGCCATAAAGATGTACATAATCTCATCGAACATAAACTCTCCCGGATTAAAAATGCCTTTTCGTGCTACTTCCATCATTCCGCTGGAAAAAACAGCTCCAACAGCAATACCAATACTGGCAACAATCATAATTGTTCTAAACGAAATTGCTTTAGAGCCTAAGGCAGAATTTAAAAAGTTTACAGCATCATTACTTACACCTACAACCAAATCAGCAACAGCTAAAATGGCAAGTGCAACAACCATTAATAAGTATATATTGTCCATAATTTAGTTTAAAATAGTTAGCAAATATCTATAGTGTTTTTCAATAAAATGTTATCTAATTGTTATGTTTTAAAAATGTAAATAGAATTGTAACCTGTACATGAGTACATAATTATTATTTGCGATATCTATATATGTAAAATCTGATTGAACTTTTAAACTATGACCAACAATATATTTTGAAACACCTAAAGTGTATTCGTTTTTCATATTTGCGCCTGTTATATTTTTATCTAAATTAGTATTAGAATAACGACCTGCAATTTCCCAATTACTTTTAAAAAGATAACCTGCTTGTACATTTAATGCGTTACCAACTTTTACGACGTCCCCAGTTAATGTTCCATCAGAGTTTTTTGCTATAGGATCATTGGAATCTCTGTTTACATATTCTCCCATAAATGAAAAGCCCTTATATTTAAAAATGGCATCTATAAATAAAGTAGAAATATTGGTTTCATAAAAACCATTATCAGTTTCCATATATTTACCTTGGTTACTTCTTGTTTTAACTGCATTATTATTAAAATCATAAGAAACTCCAAAGGCTAATTTTGGTTTCGGTTCACGGCTTAAATCACCACCTTTGTAATCGCCTTTACTAATAAAGTTACCAAAAGGCAATAATTCTATTCGACTAGTAAACTGATATCCGCCGAGATTTCCAGTAGTTACATTTCTGCCTTCACCTTGTGATATTGCAAAAATTTCTCTTATTATAAAATTATTTGATAAATTAATATGATGTCTAAATTGGACGCCCATATCTCTGTCTAAATTAAATCCAGCATTAAGGATTGATCGATCTACAAATTGCAAATTAGCAGAAGATATAACGCGTTCTCTATTTCCAGGGAGTTTGGTTTGACCAAACCATAACTCGAAATTTTGGTAAAAATTCCATTTCATCACTGCATCAAGAATATATCTTGGCGCATTACCGGTAAATTTTGAAGCACCAGAAATGTCTCTATTTGATAAACCTAATTCTAATTTATATTTAAGTTTTGGGCTAAATGCATAACCATCAAACTTTAAACGTGCCCGTCGAACTAAAAAATTAGTTTCTGGGCTTTCACCATCTTCCCAAACAGCTATTCCTAAAAACTGCATTCTTACACCAATTTTCATCGTCCATGAACTATCTTGACTAACAAGATTAAAGAGCCCTTTTCCGAATTTAGGCGATGATGACTCTTGAGCGTTTATATTAGTTATTACTAATAATAGAAATAGTACGCAGAGCGTATTTTTAAATTTCATATTAGAATGTTAGTTTTTGTCGTTGCAAATAACCAACTCTAATGTTAAGTTAATGTTTCCTAAAGATTATTAAATAATATATCTTGCGTACACTTAACATGATACTATGAATTGGGAACAATTACTCTCCTTAAAACGCTTTGGCGACACTAATAAACGATTACGAAAAGAACAAGACGAAACACGCTTGGGGTTTGAGGTCGATTACGATCGTATTATTTTTTCTTCTGAATTTAGAAGCCTTCAAGACAAAACACAGGTCATTCCTTTATCGCAAACCGATTTTGTACATACACGTTTAACACACAGTTTGGAAGTGAGTGTTGTAGGAAGGTCTTTAGGAAGACAAGTTGGCGTAAAATTGTTAGAAAAATATCCTCATTTAAATAAAACCCTTGGTTATCAAGCTAACGATTTTGGAGCCATTGTAGCAACAGCAGCATTAGCACACGATATTGGTAATCCGCCTTTTGGTCATAGCGGAGAAAAAACTATTGGAGAATTTTTTAAAACAGGAAATGGAAAGCAATTTAAAACGCAATTAACCAAAAAAGAATATCAGGATTTGTGCGATTTTGAAGGAAACGCTAATGGGTTTAAAATACTAACACAAAGTAGGGAAGGAAGAGATGGAGGCTTACGTTTAAGTTATGCGACTTTAGGAGCTTTTACTAAATACCCAAAAGAATCACTTCCAAAAAAACCTACTAATCACATTACAGATAAAAAATATGGTTTCTTTCAACCTGAAAAAGAAATTTTTATTGAAGTTGCAAACGAATTAGGGTTAATTCAAACAAGACACGGTAAAGATATAAGTTTTATTAGGCATCCACTTGCATATCTGGTAGAAGCGGCAGATGATATTTGCTACACAATTATAGATTTTGAAGACGGTATTAACTTAGGATTTATTCAAGAAGAATTTGCTTTAGAATATCTTATTAATTTGGTTAGAGACACCATTAATACCAGTAAATATAATACATTAACCAATGTGCAAGACAGAGTTAGCTATTTACGAGCTATCGCAATTAATACCTTAATAAATGAGGCCGTGACTGTTTTTATGAATAATGAAGATGAAATTTTAAAAGGAAATTTTTCGACTGCATTGTTAGACAAGAGTAAATATGAAGCTCAAATAAACGACATTATTAAATTAAGTATCGAAAACATGTATCAATCTAAAGAAGTTATTGATAAAGAGATTGCTGGGTATGAAGTTATAACTAAACTGTTGGACACTTTTATTAATGCAGTTAACAATGCGTTTTATGGGGAAGCTTCGAGTTACGATAAATTGATTTTAAAACTATTGCCTAGCACAATAAATTTTAATGAAACAGAAATTTATCTCAGGATGCTAAATGTTTGTCATTACGTGTCGCTTTTATCTGATAGTAATGCAGTATTGACCTTTAAAAAATTAAAAGGATTTCAATTTAATTAATAAAATAATCCTTAAATTTATAGTGTCCAATTCTAATTTTAAACTTAATAGTCATGAAAAAGAAATCTTCACTTTATCTGATATTATTTCTATTAGCCATTTTTTGTTTTTTTTAATTAATAATAAAGAAGACGAATCAAACATTGAAAATTTAAGAGCAAAGCACAAATTAGCATTAGATAATAGCCCTTTTAATACAACAAAAAATCTTTCAAAAGAAGAACGTAAGGCTATGGGATTACCACCTAACGCTTATAACGAACGAATGTGGGAACTAACTCTAGATCCTAGTACAGGAAGACCTATGCCAGAACGTGTTTTAGAATTACAGCAAAAATTGAGATTGCAAAGAGAGAATTCTAGAGGTGTTGGCGGAGATAGTAATAATCCATGGGTTGATAGGGGGCCAAATAATATAGGAGGACGGACAAGAGGGATTATGTTTGATCCTAATGACGTAGGCGTACTTAATGGAGATGGCAGATTATAACCGAGTTTTTGCAGGAGGTGTTTCGGGAGGACTATGGGTTAATAATGATATAACAAGTGCAAGTTCGTCCTGGACTTTAGTACCAGGTATAGGAGCTAATATTTCGGTTAATGTAATAATTTCTGATCCTAATAATTCAAATACCTTTTATATTGGTGCAGTTTTAGGTAGAGGAATATGGAAATCGACAGATTCTGGTGTAAACTGGACGAATATTTTTGGAGGATATACAGGAACAAGTAATGGGAATCAACAAATAGATGGAATTTTTTATATTAATGATCTTGTAGCCAGAGATGTTGGGAGCACTACAGAGTTATATGCAGCAGTTGCTGGAGAATATATGGCTTTTCTAATTCGCCCAACCAATGGCACTCATTAAGTGAGCAGGGTGTATGGAGGTCTATAAATAATGGGACGAGCTGGTCCAAAATAACAATTAACGAATCAAATGGAACACCTTCCAACCCATCAGATCTTGAAATAGATCTACAAATGGCACATCATTTACATTAATGCACACTATAGCTAATGCGGATAGAACCGAAATCGAAACATCTAATGTTAGTGCTAACACACTTTGGGTTGCAGCAAATGTTAATGGTGAAGTAGATCTTTTTACTACTACAGATGCATTTATGAACATTTCAACTTTAAACGAACCCAGTGATGTAGATACTGGGATTCCCGCAGCGGATTTTACCAGAAACCAGGCGTTTTACGATTTAGTAATTGAAGCAGATGCCAACGACAATCTGGTGGTTGGTGGGGTGGATTTATTTAGATCTACCGATAATGGTGCAAATTGGAGTCAAATCTCTAAATGGTCGAATAATAATAATTTAAACGCTTTAGGTGTATCGTTGGTTCATGCCGATCAGCATTCTATGATATTTAGACCAGGATCAGGGAATGGAAATAAAGTGGTTTTTGGTACAGATGGAGGTGTGTTTTATAGTGATGATATAACTATGGCGAAAAGCGGATCTTCTGGAGCTACTACAAATATTTCATCAAGAAATAAAGATTATAATACAGTCCAATTTTATTATGGAGCTATAGATAAATCTGGAGGCACCGATGATTTAACCGGAGGAACCCAAGATAATGGCACTCAATTTAAACTTAATGCTACAGCCGGAGCTAACGGGTTTTCTGATACCTTTGGTGGAGATGGTGGCTATACCGAAATTGATAATGGTGGGACATATATGATACAAAGCTACCCTAGAAACAACCATCGTTTTATTAGTTACCCAAGTCTTTCTACCCGATATTATATTACAGCAATAAAAGATGGGCTGAGTGCTGATGGAAGCTTTATTAATGAGGCAGCCCTCGATACTAATTTNGATATATTTTATTCTAATTCAAGTACAAGTACTCCAACATTCAGTATCGAGAGAANTTCTAATTTTGTCGCAGNGACAGGAGGTATTGTTAATACGAGTTTAACAAATGCGCTTTTAAATGCTTCGCCAACAGCTTTTAAAGTATCTCCTTTTACTGGAGGATCTACAAAATTATTTGTTGGGCTTACTAATAGTACGTTATTACGTATTGATACTGCAAATGGTAGCCCAACATGGAATAATATTACTGGTGGAAGTTTTGTAGGAAGCATTTCTGATATTGAATTTGGTCAAAATGAATCAGAAATTTTTGTTACGATGCATAATTATGGCGTAACAAGTATTTGGTTTACAACTGATAGTGGTGCAAATTGGTCTAGTAAAGAAGGTAATTTACCTGATCTTCCTGTTAAATGTATTTTGCAAAACCCATTAATCCCAAAAGAGTTAATTATAGGCACAGAGCTTGGTGTTTGGGCCACTGCAGATTATACAATTGCCAATCCAGTCTTATAATGGTATGAGTGATGTTACTGTTGTTGATCTTGATGTAAGAACATCTGATAATGTAATATTGGCAACTACTCACGGCAGAGGATTATTTACAAGCCAGTTTACTTCTACACCATTAGGGATAGATGATAATGCTATTGTT
>JGI26061J44794_1000930_pt1 | contig 12342 bp, 8 predicted proteins | sample MarorgKNORR_S2LV_5_FD_44794 | JGI IMG/M metagenome (IMG submission 44794) | reverse complement strand
AATCAAAGCAGATTTTATGTCATGCTATNTGTTGTGATTAATAACAACATAAATTATAAAGTTATTGTTTAGCCACCCCTCCCTCACACATCAAACGCAAAAGTTGCTTTTATAGGACTTAATTGTGCCTTTCCTAAAATCATGTCTGCTGCACGAGCAGCTATCATTTGAGTTGGTGCATTTAAATTTCCAGAAATTATTTGCGGCATAACTGAAGCGTCAACCACACGAAGATTTTCGATTCCACGAACTTTCATTTGGTCATCAACAACAGCCATCCCACCATCCCCCATCGCACATGAACAGCTTGGATGATAATCTGTCTCTGCAGTAGTTCTTATAAACTGCACTATGTCAGCCTCAGATTGAACTTGTGGACCCGGTATTAATTCCACCCCCCTAAATTCATCAAATGCAGGCTGTGAAATAAGTTCGCGGGCTTTTTTAAATCCATTTACCATTTCAGCTAAGTCTTCTGGGTCTTGTAAGTAATTAAACGTCATTAATGGCTTTTCGAGCGGGTTTGCAGACTTTAGAGTTACTTGCCCCCTACTTCGAGGTCGCAGTTGATCTACGTGTATTACGAAGGCTTGTAGTAAGGATATTTTGTCGTCATTATATTCAAACCCTACCGGACCAAAGTGGTATTGAATGTCAGGGTATGTTGCATTTGGGCTACTTTTTATCAGTCCACCTGCTTCCCATATATTTGAAGTTGCAAGTCCCTTTCTAGTAAAAACCCATCTTATGCCAGTTGCTAATTTTCGATGAGGTTGATTAACTTTATGTATTGGAAAACTTTTTTTGCATGCGTATTGTAATATGACAGACGAATGGTCTTGAAGGTTTTGGCCAACACCGGGAAGATCAACATGAACGTCTATTCCATGCTCTTTCAGATGCTTTGATGGGCCGATGCCAGAAAGCATCAGTAAGTGTGGGGAGTTTATTGCCCCACCCGATAGTATTACTTCTTTATTAGCCTCTACTGAATGAAGCTTTCCCTTGTGCTTAAAGGTAACCCCGTTTACTGAATTACCACTAATATTTATTTTCATGACCTGTGCTTTTGTGAGGAGCGTTATATTTCCTCGAGCAAGGGCTGGCCTTAGATGCGCTACAGCAGCACTGCATCGACGCCCATGTTTTCGCGTTGCATCAAACCTTGCNATACCTTCGGGATTAAAACCATTGAGATCTTCAGAATAACCTTGTCCAGATTGTCGCCCTGCTTCTTCAAGTGCATCAAACAAAGGATTATCAAAAGAACCTTTTGTGACGCCAAGATTGCCGCTACCACCTCGCCACTCGTCTTCACCGCGATCTGAATTCTCACCTTCTTTAAAATAAGGCAAGCATTGATCATAAGACCAATCCTTTAATCCACATTCAGATTGCCAACGATCATAATCTAATGGGTGGCCTCGCATATAAACCATTGAGTTAATAGACGAAGAGCCTCCAATAACTTTACCTCGAGGCATTGGAACATTTCGATCAAACAGCTCTGGTTCATTCTCGGTTGAATAATTCCAGTTAATCTTTGGGTTTCGGTAAACTTTATAAACACCAGCAGGTATATGGATCATCAAATTGTAATCCATTGGACCCGCCTCTAATACTAAGATTTTATGTTTCTTATCTTCCCCAAGCTTATTTGCAAGCACACACCCTGCTGAACCGGCGCCAACTATTACATAATCATAATTCTCCATAAAACCCAACGCTTAAAACACTTTAAGCAACAGTTTAAATTAAATATTATAATTCTTAAATTTTTATAGAAAATAAAATGGTGGAGGATGCATATGTTATTGCAATCAGCCACTGAAACGGTTCTACTTTGGTTTAGTTACCGTATAACTACTGTAAATCATGGCTTCAATGCTTTTTGATCATAATGATTTCAAACAGGGTTGTGAAGAAGGTTCGCCAATATTCGGAAGCCACCCGGTACCAGTTTTTCCACTTGATGGTGCAATATTAAACTCGTGTGCGTATGGCGTCCTTTGCCGAATTTGCCAGTAAGCAATGCACCACGAAGCGGGCTCTCGTTTGTATCGGAAATCTCTAGAATTGGCGTGTAGGCCTCGTCCCATCTTTCCGCAAAATAGAGTCCGCGCTCTTTATCCCATTTATCCCAGTCGCTCTTGGTTATTTTATTGGGAGTGTTTAACAGCTGATTGTTAGGTTCCAGATGCAATACGTTGGCATTCTCGTCGGTTACACGCCATCGCAAGGATGGTTTACCTATCTTCAGATAGGCAAGCGCAGTCGATTCTGGATCCCAATTATCCCAAGGTCTATGATAAAGTGTAACGAGGTTTCCTCCCGCCAAGACCCAGTCATGCAAGTCTTTCAAGCGGGAGTTAAGCATAGGGCAAGTTTGAAACGCAAAAATGCCAATAAGGATTGAGTCATATTCGGACAATTCAACATTCTGCACCATTTCACTTGTTAGGCTTTCAACATCTACCCCAAGCTTTCGCAACCAAAAATCCGTGCGGTCGTTCCCACCGCCGATATAGGCTATTCGACCCTCTGGTAGCGCTACATTCACCACTTGAACGTTAACACCAGAAGAAACACATCTGTTTGCTGTGCCAATGTGGGAGTAATTCATCCGATTAATAGATTGGGTTGGATTCTTATCGAGCAGCAAATTGAAGGTGTACATTCCTTCAGTCAAACCAGTTGAAGGTTGAAGCTTAAAATGATTATCGTTTTGAGAGATTTGCCAACCCTGCATGCTTGAAAATTCGCAGTTCGAATCTTTTGGATATATTTGTGTAAGGCTGACTTTGATATTAACTGGATTGGCCAAGTTTAATACGGCATCCGTTTGGGATAATGCTGCAGAAAATGTGGGGAGAACGTGTAGACGTTCCTCAGGGTCAATCGAAATCGAAACTAAATGGTCGCCTTCGTACCATTCCAAAACCACATTCAATGGTGCATTAGCGCGGTCAGGGTACCATGTGTCTGGATAAGGATCGCTTGGTTCTTCATCAGAAGGGATCGAAATCTTATGAGTATTATTTTCTGATTTCTCCACGGTCCAACGGTCTGGTNGCTTCACATGCGCGGTAACATTGCAATCAGGTGTNTTAAGGTGTGTCGTTAGCTCCAAACTCTCTCCAGGACGTGCTTCGTATTGCGACAAGGTAACGCGACAGTTGATATTTTTTGCTATTGCGAGGGCGTTCGATATTTGTCGTTGTTTATCCGATAGACGATGCAAAACCTCTGCNGAAGAAGTATCTGGGCAATTGGTTATTGCAACCGCGATGTTCTGCAATGCGGTAATCAAATATTTATGTATTGAAGTATAATCCGGCCAGGCTGCAATTGCTGCATTCAATGCGGTCTGTGCCTTACATAACGTGGTATCCAATTCAGCACACTTCGCGTATTCCGACAATTCAAACAGTGTCATTGGTAGGTGATCATAAATCGATTTTTCATGTGTTTCGACGCCATCGCATGACCACGCCAAATTCAAAGGCCAGACGCTTGGTAGCCCTGGTTCAATCCATTTTCCCATTCCTTGGGTTCGATGAAAGCTGCGGGAATATTGCGCTATCTGAGCATAATCTATTCCAAGTATAGGGTCAGCACCGGTGGAATTGACACAAACAGTTTCTGGTGGTGGTGGGGCATCGTCGTCATACGCATCACCGGCGCCAGACCAGGCTGGCAGGTACACTTTTTTTACTTGCCAAATTGGCAAGTTCTGTTCGGGAAATGCGGCTGGGTCGGCCGCCAGAAGTACGGCTTTGAAGGCGCTCCGGGTCATTGCTTGGTGGTGACCATGCTGGCCTGATATATCCAAAAACGTAGGACAAACTATATCAGGGCGTTCACGGCGAATAATCAAAACAAAGCGTTCAAGCGTCCGTTGTTCTCCCCATTTTTCCAGTGTTTCACTTCCAGATTTGGAAAACCCAAAGTCGAAAATCGTATCTTCGGGTGTTTCAGATAACCAATAATGGCTCATATTGATGACTTCAGCCGCACGCTCCATTTCGCATGTTCGAACGACCCCTAAGTCACGTGTAATCTCGCTTCCAATGGCATTTTGGCCACCTTCACCGCGGTTTGCACAAGCTTGAGACAGCCTGATGCCATCACGCAATCCTAGAGCAGCAAGCATGGTAGTTGTTTCATCGTCCGGATGAGCACCCGTATTCATAAACGATAAGCAAGAGCGAAGAGGCTGCAGTGCTTTCCACATTTTAATTGAACGAGGATTTGCGTTTTGTTTGGTTAGCCGGTCGATGTCAGTTAGGGTCATTGCTTTTACTCAACTAAATAATGCCATAGAAGGCGTTGTTGTTTTATGAACTATCATTGCCGCGCCACCAATAGCCGCCGTAAACCGACCTGAAGAACCGCGCAGAACACGCGCAAAAGTCCGATCGTTGCGGTTGGCGAGTGAGCCTTTAGGTAATTCAAGATTTGCGATTAATGTATCCATCACAGCGTCAGGCATAGCGCCACCAAGAATAATCGTTTCAGGATCAAAAATATTCTCAAGGATGCTGATTGCTTGCGAAAGATGCTGGGCTGCAGTTTCAATCCAATCTAACAGATCAGGGTTCCCATCGTTTAGTAATTGCACCAAAGCAAATTCATCCAGCAATTCAATCCCGATTTTTTCAAGATGAGTTTTTACCGACATACGGCTGGCATATGTTTCAAGACAGCCTCGATTGCCACAAGCGCATTGGTTGCCACCGTTTTGCGTGATTATGTGACCAATTTCACCAAAATTTCCAAATACGCCACGAAGAGCATGACCGTCTGCAATAACTCCTAAGCCAAGGCCTGTTCCGAAGTATACGAAGCAGAAAGTATCAATGGTTGTTGCTACGCCTGTAACGCGTTCTGCAATAGCCGCAGCCGTTGCGTCATTTTCTATAATGACGGGGCACCCAAGTGCTTTTTCGAAAGCAGTCTGAATATCAATCCCATCCCAGTTTGGTAAATTAGCTCTGCCAAGGGCGCTCAATCCCGACACCCCAAATGGCCCCGGCATAACAATACCGGCGCCCAACAATTGGTTTCTTTTACGATTACAGCTCTTTATTGCGATATCGACCGTCTTCGTAATCGCTGTAATGGTCTTATCAGGATCGGTATTGGCAAAAGCCTGGCTCTCACTATATACGTAGTCACCTTTCAAGTTCAGCACTGCGCAGATCAATGCGTCTGGTCGAACTTCGATGCCAATCGAAAATGCACCTTCTGGATTTAAAGTATATTGCGTCGCAGGTTTTCCGCGCATACCTGTTTTCTGCCCAACAGCAAGGAGAAGTCCATCCTCTTCTAAAACTTCGGTTATGTTTGACACTGCTTGAATACTTAATTGACAACTCCGCGCGATTTCGGCCCGGCCCGAGGGATCGTTGGCACGCACAAAATTGAGCACTACACGCCTATTATGGCTTCGATTTCGTCCTGCGTTTCCTCCCATGCTATTTGTTTTTCTCACGGTTTATATAGCCTAAAATTATTTACTCAAGTAACTTGAATTAATTATAGACATATTTTCGAAGTTAGTCTATACTTAGATTTACAGATCCACTGAAATGTTTCTGCATGAGGAATATGGCGGGTCTTATAGATCGATAAGAAACATCTTATCGGACATATTACACATAGCAGGAGGATTTAAAAGATGAAATCGTTGAAGAAAACATTTTTAGGATTCATAACTGGAGCAACAATCGCTCTTAGTTCTGGTGCCAGCCAAGCAGTCGAAATCGATTATTGGCAGTACTTCTATCAGACTCGCGTAACTGCAATCGATATTCTTATCGAACAGTTCGAAGCTGAAAACCCAGACATCACCGTAAAACAAACTAATTTCCCGTATGCGGATTATCGCACAAAAGTTGCAGCAGCAATTCCAGCTGGTGAAGGCCCGGATGTAGTTCAACTGTTTTATGGATGGTTAAATGACTATGTCGAAGCAGATTTGATTTCGCCGTTGCCCGTTAACGCGTTCCCGCCAGAGAAAATCCGCGAGGAATTCTTCCCTATGGTTCAGGCCATGGAAAAAGACGGCCAGTATATGGCGCTACCGACAGCTGTTCGAACGTTGGCTTTGTTCTATAACACTCGGTTGTTTGAAGAAGCCGGTATTGACGGCCCACCTAAAACCCTCGACGAGTTGGTTGAAACAGCTAAAGCGCTGACCAAAAAAGATGCAGCTGGTAACATTACTCAAGTTGGTATCACAACAGGCATGACTGCTCAGGACCATCATTGGGTCCGTGAAGTTCTAATTCGTCAGTTTGGCGGCGAGCCATACACCAGTGATTATCAAACCGTTACCTATGATGATGAGGCCGGTGCAGCAGCTTTGCAGTGGTATTCCGATCTTCAAACCAAACACGGTGTAACGCAGTCTGGATTTATGGATCAACCACAAGCAGCCTTTAAGGCAGGCCGTGCGGGAATGCATATTGATGGATCGTTCCGTATTGGTNCTCTTAANAAAACACGNGGCTTGGAATGGGCAGTTGCAGAGCTTCCAGCTGGTCCAGATGGTATCCAGTCCAACTATTCAAGCTACTGGGTAAATGCGATAACAACTAAGGCTGAAGGGGAAAAAGAAGCCGCTGCGCTGAAATTCCTTGCTTTCGTCACGTCGGATGNAGCTATGCAAATTTGGTTGGATACGGTTGGCGAATTACCCGCAAAACCATCTGNAGGTTTGACTGATGCAAATCNGGCTGATCCAGTATTTGGACCCTTTATNAGAGGACTTGCCTACGCAAAAACGACAATTTTTGCAAACGAGTCAGCTCAACGTCAGGTATTAGTTGACGCGATGCAACGTATCCTTCTTGAAGGCGAAACAGCTGAAAATGCAATTGGAGTTGCTGCCGTACAAGATCAGGCAATTCTTGATAGATACTACAAGTAACTAGAACTCGATGGCGGCGCATATGTGCCGCCATCATTACTTTTTTGAAGCCAGGATATGCATTGGTATCATATACTCTCAATAAAACAAAAGCAGGTTGTATGGGCATGGACGTTTCTCTCCATACCGGTGCTATTTTATACCGTCATCCGCTTTTATCCAACTTTTGGTGCCGTACTGCTTTCGTTCCAAGATTGGAACTTACTGGGCTCGAAAACATGGGCCGGACTTGAGAATTATCAAAGATTAATTTCTGACCCAGTATTCTGGAAAGTGTTTTCCAATACGTTTATTTATTTGCTGCTAGGAACCCCTATCAGTTTGGTTATTTCCTTTGTGATAGCATACAATCTGGACAAAGTTAATTTCCTACATGTAACCATACGAGCGATGTATTTTCTACCGTTCATGACGTCTGCAGTGGCGATGGCTTGGTTGTGGAGGTGGTTCTACCAGCCAGTGCCTATAGGACTCTTTAATAACATTCTGTCGAGTTTNGGAATCTCACAATTCCCGTTTTTGAACTCAACGTTCTCTGCATTGCCCTCGGTGTTGGCGCCTGCAGTTTGGGCGGGACTTGGTTTTCAGATCATTATTTTCATGGCTGGTCTTCGTTCGATTCCGCAATCCTACTATGAAGCTGCACAGATTGATGGCGTTGGNTCATGGACCGTATTGAGAGAAATCACCTTACCACTACTTAAACCCACTATTGTCTTTTTGGTCGTGTTTTCGTCAATCGGATTTCTGCGAATATTCGACCAAGTTTTCAACATGACCACAAACGACCCTGGCGGCCCGCTAAACTCGACTAAACCATTGGTGTTAATGATATATGATACAGCTTTCAACGGTTTTGATATGGGATATGCAGCAGCACAAACGGTCGTTTTGTTTACAATTCTACTTATTGTAAGTCTCGTTCAACTATATATNATGCGAGAGCGCTANATGAGTGATATTGGCATAAAGGCACCAGCTGCTTCACTAAACGCAGCCAAGCCCTATAACTACAATAAACGGATGGAGCCTGCTCGGGTTATCCGGTGGACAATTTTATTCCTTGGTGGAGTCGTCATGGTCATGCCCATCGTATTTATGCTGTCGACATCCTTTAAATGGCCGCACGAAATTTATAATCTGATGATTATTCCAGATGATCCCACAATCGAGAACTACACATATGTTCTTGAGGATGGTCGGTTTTATAAGTGGTTTATTAACTCGCTAATTATCGCAACAATTACTACTATTTCGGCTGTTATATTTGACTCCTTAGTCGGGTATACGCTCTGCAAATTCCGCTTTCGTGGCCGGATGATTGTGTTTATTGCAATTCTGTCCACACTTATGATACCAACAGAGATGCTTGTCATTCCTTGGTACCTCATGGCCAGGGACTTTGGTTGGTTAAACAGCTACTGGGGTATTATGTTCCCTGGCGTTATGACGGCCTTTGGCACATTCCTTATGAAACAGTTCTTTGAAAGTGTACCTGATGATTTTATTGAGGCTGCTCGTATCGATGGGTTGAACGAATTCCAAATTTGGTGGACTGTCGCAATGCCTCTGGTCACGCCCGCGATTTCGGCTTTGGCGATATTTGTTTTCCTTGGTAATTGGACTGCTTTTATCTGGCCGTTAATTGTTACAAATGATCCAACTCTTTACACGCTTCCAGTAGGGCTGACTACGTTCAGTGTGGAGCAAGATGTCGAATGGGAGTTGATTATGACGGGCGCTGCGCTTGCAACAATTCCAACCCTAATTGTGTTTCTAGTTTTTCAGCGCTATATTATTCGTGGTGTTGTAATGACGGGTTTAAAAGGATGATTGATAAAACGAACTTTCCTGATTCAGTCTATAAAGAAACTGTATTGGCACCATTATTCGAAGGTGCGAAAGCACATTTTGTTGAGGCTGTCAGGTCGATTAATCAAGCCCATTTGATTATGCTAAGGGAAACACAGATTATTTCAAAGACTGATGCTGCAAGCATTGCAACTGCCTTAACCGAAATCGATGAAAACCTCGATGTAAGCTCACTTCAGTACACGGGCGAGTTTGAAGACTATTTTTTCTTTGTAGAATCCGAACTAAAAAAACGACTTGGAGCTGATCTTGCGGGGGCGTTGCATACAGCGCGCAGCCGAAACGATATGGATCATACGGTTTTCAAACTTGTATTGACTAAAAAATTGGACAATTTTCTCGATTATTTACATCTTTTGGCGAGTTCACTTATAGAAACGGCAAAACGCGAAAAAACAACGTTAGTCGTGGCTTATACGCACGGTCAGCCAGCACAACCTAGCACCTTTGGGCACTATCTGGGAGCCGCTATCGAGGTGTTATTACGCGACATTGAACGCCTACACACAGCACGCGCCGCTTTGCAAAAGTGCCCAATGGGTGCAGCCGCGATTACGACATCCGGATTCCCGATTGATCGCCACCGAATAGCTGAACTGCTGGGGTTCAGTGCACCATTACAAAATTCGTATTCATGTATAGCTGCCGTCGATTATGTGACTGGCCTTTATAGCGCGATGAAACTGCTGTTTTTGCATCTTGGCCGAGTTATTCAGGATTTCCAGTTTTGGAGTTCATTTGAAGTTTCGCAACTGTATGTGCCAAATAGTTTTGTGCAAATCAGTTCGATAATGCCTCAAAAGCGAAACCCAGTGCCAATCGAACACTTACGCTTGTTATCGTCTCTGACTGTTGGTCGCTGTGATATGGTAGTTAATACAATGCATAATACTCCTTTCACTGATATGAACGATAGTGAAGGCGAAGTGCAGCAAGCTGGGTACAGCGCATTTGAAAGTGGTTCTCGTGTAATAAAGTTACTTAGCGCATTTATTCCTGCCCTATCAATAAATTCGGATAAAGTGCGTGAAAATATCGACGTAAGCTGCATTACTGTTACCGAATTGGCTGATACTTTAGTGCGGAAAGAATGTCTTTCATTTAGGCAAGCACATGAAATTGCGGCAATCACTTCACGCGATGTGATTCAAAAAGCCGAACCACTGGCGAACGGTTATGACGCGTTTCGAATTGCTTTTAAAGATCAAACTGATCGTTCCACGAATTTGTCCGAAGACGATTATAAATTGGCCGTATCACCAGAAAACTTCATTGCTGTCCGCACCAGATATGGTGGGCCTGCAGAAGCGCCAATGGATATTGCGTTGTCTGAATATAGTAAAGAACTGAGTCGACAAAAGGGACGCGCATCTAAAAATGAAACGTATCGAATTCAATCTGAAAATGCACGTATATCGGCATTTTCCAGATTAACAAACAACGAAAGAGGGGCTTAAATGGCTACAGTAGAAATCAAAGGCCTTGTGAAAACGTTTGGCAAAACCGAAGTGCTTCACGGAATCGACTTAGCTGTTGAAGATGGCGAATTCGTTGTTTTCGTGGGGCCATCCGGTTGTGGAAAATCAACAACTTTACGTTTGTTGGCTGGTTTAGACGAGGTGACCAGCGGGGAAATATTGATCGGCGGTAATGTCGTCAACAATCTTGAACCAAAAGAGCGAAATATTGCGATGGTTTTCCAAAACTATGCAATTTATCCACATATGTCGGTTCGCAAGAACATTGGTTTCGGGTTACGAACTTCTAAAATGTCAAAAGCAGACAAAGTAACGCGAATTGATGAAGTCGCCAATCTTTTGGGTATGACAGATTTGCTAGATCGAAAACCTAGTCAATTATCAGGTGGTCAACGCCAAAGAGTTGCAATAGGACGCGCAATGGTTCGCGATCCAGTGGTATTTTTGTTCGATGAGCCGTTGTCGAATCTTGATGCACAGCTGCGAGCACAGATGCGATTAGAAATAAAAAAGTTGCATCAAGATGTTGGCACTACGATTGTTTATGTGACACATGACCAAGTTGAGGCGATGACCCTTGCCGATCGGATTGTAATCATGGAGGATGGGTATATCCAACAGGTTGGCACACCTTCGGAAGTTTATCAAAACCCCATAAATATGTTTGTGGCGCAGTTCATTGGCGCACCATCTATGAATATGCTACCTGGCAAAAAGTCTGACGTAGGCGTTGTATTAGATACCGGGCCGACTATCCCAGTAAATCTAAATACGGACGCTTCGAATGTTATGGTTGGCATTCGACCGAATGACTTGACGCCTGCTCGTGATGATGAGCCTGCCCTTTTTGAAGGAACTGTTAAGATTATCGAGCCGTTGGGCCCAGAAACTTTAGTGTATGTTGAACTTTACGATTGCGAAGTCTTGGCAACTGTTCCGGGCCGAACTCCGCCAAAAATCGGGGACAAGATCCGACTTAAAGCACCGGAAGAGGAAATTCACTTTTTTAACGCAGACACTGGAGCGGTAATACAATGATTGTCCCAAAAGCAGGNAAAGTTTTATGTGTTGGCCGACTATATTGCGATTTGGTATTTTCGGGTGTTCCTAAAATACCAGTCGTTGGCGAAGAGGTTTTCGCAAAGAAGCTATCAACCCACGCGGGTGGTGGTGCTTTTATAACTGCGGCATATTTAGTATCGGCAGATCAAAAGGTGAGCTTGTGTTCAACCATCCCATCGGGCCCATTCGGCGAGGTCATAGAAGCTGAAATTCAGAAGTCAGGAATAGATTCGTCGCAATGCTTAAAGGCCAGCGCTGAAACATGCCCACAAGTTACTGTCGCCATTACATCGTCGAGCGATCGGGCGTTTTTAACCAATAGAAGTGGCTTGGCGATACCAAACACAATCACCGCCGCGATGGATGATTCAGAATTATCGCATGTACACATCGCGGAGTTGGCTACGCTTTCAGAATTTCCGAAATTGACTCAAATGGCCAAGGATCGTGGACTGACAATATCGTTAGATTGCTCTTGGGACGAAGACTTAATCCGCGAACCCACTTCACGGGAATTTCTGAAGGGTATCGACGTATTTCTACCTAACGAGAAAGAATTGCGCGCACTTTTTTGTATTGAAGGCGAAATTGCAAATCATCAGGCCGAGATTTTACGGGTAGTCCCAGTTGTCGCAGTTAAACGCGGTGAAAACGGCGCTGATTTGATCACAGAAGCATCAATTATTACTGCCCCGGCAATTTCTTGCGAAGTTGAGGATACAATTGGTGCGGGCGACGCGTTTAATGCAGGCTTTATTTTTTCATGGATAAATGGGCGACCACTGCACGAGTGTTTGAGAGCCGGAAATTTGAATGGTGCCGAGGCAACAAAACACATAGGGTGCCCAAGAGACGCACAAAACTTATCCCAAACTCTGCTCTCTGAGTTCTTGGNATAAAAATCTCAGTCTGACGTGAGTTATTATTGATGGCGGGTGAGGGATTCGAATTCTATTTGCATTTGTAATCAACCACATAAATTAGTAATCTTATATA
>JGI26061J44794_1000928_pt1 | contig 12348 bp, 6 predicted proteins | sample MarorgKNORR_S2LV_5_FD_44794 | JGI IMG/M metagenome (IMG submission 44794) | reverse complement strand
AAAGGAGGGCAAGTTCACATTCACTGGGGGTGACATGATTCGTTTGGACAGTACCTTGTTGAAAGGCCGTGAGAGGACTTTTTTTACCGATTTGGCTGAAGGCTCGCCGGAAAGCAAAGGCATCTTGGTTGAGCGCAAGTCGTTCAATGACCAATACCGTTTTGAATACACCATCAGCCCGAAAACCAGTGTTTACGCTGCCACCTCCTACAATGCCTCCGATTTTAGCGAGGAACCTCACTACTACTATCAGGATGTTTTTGGCACCCGCATACCGTACTCCTTGTTTGATGTCGCCAATTGGAACAACACAGTCGGTTATGGCTGGCAAGCTTTTGCCAAGATCAAGCTCTACGGCAGTTTTTTTTATGGCATCACCATGACCGAAACCAACTTGGAGAGAATGGGAGAGCGACCAGACTCGAATTTCTTCGGTGGCCACATCTCCGCTGTGGGTGTTTTTTCGGAGAAATTGAAGGGCCGGGTTCAGTTGGGTTATCAGTCTCGCCAATTTGATCGTCTCTCGAATGGATACGGAGGCGGCTCGCACGGCCTGCCTATTTTCGAGGCCGAGTTGGATTACGATTACACCCAGAAAGGAACTGTTTCACTGATTTACCAACATGGGGGTACTGTTTCCATTCACAGCCCGGATTCAGCCGTTACCAGAGATTTAATGACTATCCTTGTGAATCAAAAAATTGGCACGACAGGCAAGCTCAGCGCCACCCTTGGGGCCACCTATGAACTAGACACCTATGAAACCCGGGGTGCACGTGAATACCAATATCTCCGGATGAACGCGGGGATTTCCTACAGTTTCAACCAGTGGCTCAAGTCAAGTCTACGATACGGCTTAGAGATATTCGACAGCAACAAGGGGAATATTGACTACAACGTCAATCGCGTTATGTTGGGCCTTTCGGTGGGCTATTAAGATGAAAACTTTTACAAAATGGATCCAGCGAGCGGGTTGCGTGGTTGCCACGTGCGTCCTGCTTGGCCAAGCGGCATTCGCCCAGGAAGTGGTGCCAGCCAAGACCAAGGTGGATACCGATCGTAAAATTGAAGCGCTCGATATGCTCACGGTCAACGTGTTTGGTGAGGAGGAGTTCAGTGGCACAAACAACAGTGGATTGGAGTTGAGGGTTTCATCGACTGGCGAAGTGACACTTTACCTGCTGGGCAGTGTTGAGGTGGCCGGGAAAACTCCCGCGGAGGCCGAGAGGCATATTCGTGATCTGCTCAAAAAAGATTACATTATTGACCCGCATGTGCTGGTTCTCGTTAAAACCTACCGGGTAAGCAACGTCACTGTGATGGGTCAGGTCGCGAGTCCCGGTCTGATTGACCTGCCGGCGGAACGGCGGCTGGATATCTTGTCGGGGATTGCGCAGGCGGGGGGGTTCACCAAGCTGGCCCGCACGAGCAGGATTGACCTGACCCGGGCCGGTGTCACGCGCACCTACGATTTGGACAAACTGAAAAAAGAGACCAATCTGGCCAAGAGAATCTGGCTGAGTCCGGACGACCTGATTTACGTCCACGAATCCGTATTTTAATAGTCCATGGAGCAACAACAATTTGGGGAACCGAGGGAGGAGGGGCTTTTCGAGGAGTCCATCAATCTGCGCCACTACTGGCACATCGTCCTCGAGCGTCGCTGGCTGGTGGTTGCCACGTTTTTGGTGGTGATGATTTTGTGCGTGTTTTATCTATTCACCGCCACGCCCATTTTCTCGGCGACGACCCGGTTGCAGATCGACAATGAAACGGAGAACTCGATGCGAATGGAGTCGTTCGTGATGGAGGGCATGCAGGGGCAGGACTACCTCCAGACCCAGTACAAAAACCTGCAAAGCCGCTCGCTGATGGAGACCGTGTTGAAGGAGACGCAGCAGAACGCAACGATCTTGGAGGGCATCAAATCAGGGAAGAGCAGCCCCGCGCAGTTGGCCAAGCTGACCGGCTTGGCTGCAACCAATGTCATCGAGCGGCTTGGCCAAATGGCGACGGCCGGTTTTTTTGGCGAGACAAAATACACAGGCGGCAACGCCCCCGCCTTGGCCAGGGATGAGAACAAGCCACTACTTGTTTCGGGCAAGTTTGTCTTTCCGGAGAAGAAAGAAGAGGACGAGAACGAGCCCATTATTCCTCCTAGCTATGAGTCACTGCTTGGTAGAGTTTCAGGTGGCGTGTCGGTCTCGCCGATCCGTCTCAGCCGGTTGGTGGACGTGAGCGTGGAGAGCCCGAACCGGAACGAGGCGGCGCTGATCGCCAACACGATCATCTCCAAGTTTCTTGAGCAGGATAATAATCGCAAGCGCGGCAAGCTGACCAACGCCGTCGACTTCCTGCAGACAGAGGCAGCAAATCTTAGCGATAAGGTTCGGGATAACTTTGGGGCTCTGCTGACTTACAAGATGGAAAATGACATCATCTCTCTGGAGGAAAGTCAGAACATCACGTTGCAGGCCTTGATCCAGGCCCAGACTGACTACGATACTGCCCATAGCCGTGAGGTTTCAGCGGTGGCTGCAGCCGAGGAGGCGGCACGCGTGTTTGAAGAAACAGGTAATTACGGCACCATCCCATCTGTGGCGACCGATGCGGAGGTCAGAAAAATTCGAGGCGATCTGGCCTTGGCCGAGGCGGAACTGGCCGAGCTGCTGAAGCGTTACCTCGACAAACATCCCAAGGTCATCGAGAAGCGTGGCAAGATCGAGTCGTTGGAGGAGGGGCTGGCAAGTTCCGAGCGGCGGATTTTTGATTCCATTTTAAACCAGGCCAAGCTTGCCATGGCAACAGCCTTAAGCTTGCAGGGAGTCCTGGTCATTCGCAAATCGGAGCAACAGGGGATGAACCAGAAGGGCATCCAGTACTACGCCTTGGAGCGTGAGGCCAAGCAGTCCGAGACGTTGTATAATCTGGCCCTTCAACGCCTGAAGGAAACCGAGTTGCAGGAGAAGGATATCGTCCAAAACATGCACGTCATCGACTTGGCCACGGCTCAGATGGCTCCGATCAAGCCCAAGAAGATGCTGACCCTTTTTCTCGGCATCGTCGGGGGGCTGGGAGCCGGGTTCGGGCTGGCCTTCTTCGTCAACTTCCTCGACGACTCGATCAAGAGTCAGGAAGACGTGGAGTCTTATCTCAAGCTGCCGTTCCTTGGTTACATTCCCAACATCAAGACCACAAGCGTCATTGAGCGCGACCTGCAGTCACACTTGCATCCGCAATCCAACTCAGCGGAATCGTTCCGGACCATTCGCGCGGCCATATCGCTTTCGCAGCGCGCCGGCGATCTCCAAGTGATGGCCGTTACCAGCACCATTCCCTCCGAGGGCAAGTCGCTCGTCGCCAGCAACCACGCCATTGTGATGGCGCAGACCGGCGCCAAGACGTTGCTGGTGGATTTCGACCTTCGCCGCCCCTCCGTTCACAAGGCGTTCCAGCTGCAGAGTCCGCGCGGCCTGTCGTCGTATCTGCTTGGCAAGGTCGACAGCATTGAAGAGATCGTTCACCACGCCGAGGTGCCGAACCTGGACGTTATCTGTTGCGGCGCGGTTCCCAACAATCCTTCCGAGTTGGCCGGCTCGCAGAGGATGAAGGATTTCATCGAGGAGATCAGGAGCAAATACGACAAGATCATGTTCGACTGCCCGCCAGTCTCGGCTGTCAGCGATCCGCTGATGATTGCTGCAGCGACGGACGGAATCATCTTCGTCAGCAAGTTTAACAAGGTGCGCCGCGAGCACGCACGCAAGACCGTGCAGCGCATTCAGGATGCCGGGATTAACATCGTCGGCGTCTGCATCAACGACCTCGATTTCGAGGGCAAGGATTCCTACTACTACTCCTATTACTATTACCAGAACCGCTACTACGCGAGTCACTACAAAAGCGACAAATCGGGTGGCGACGACGGCAAGGACGGAGAGCCGGACTCGAAGAAGCCCGCAACAAAAGAGAGCGCGGCTTGATCGCTTGGCCAAGCGCTTGGCCAATCCCGCAATGTTTTCAATTCACTCCTGAAGTCGCGCCGTCAGATGGAGCTTTCCTCGCTGAACCCTGAGCAACGGCAGGCCGTGCGCACCGTTGATGGCCCGTTGCTCATCCTCGCCGGAGCCGGCACCGGCAAGACGCGAGTCATCACCAGCCGCGTGGCTTACATGATCTCGCGCGGCATCCGGCCCCGGAACATTCTCGCCGTCACCTTCACCAACAAAGCCGCGCGTGAGATGAAGGAGCGTGTGAAAAGCTTGGTGCCCAAGCGCCGCATGGTCGGCGAGGATGGCCAGGCGGAGAAGCCGACCATCTGCACGTTCCACTCGCTGTGCGTCCGCATTTTGCGTCTGTACATCACGAAGCTGGGCTACAAAAAAAACTTTGTCATCTACGACGCAGCCGAGCAGCTTGGCGTGGTTCGCCGCATCTTGAGCCAAATCTCGCTTGGCTCCAAAAAGCCAGACCCTCATGCCGTCCTGTCGCTGATCAGCCGCTGGCGAAACACCAACAACGACGAACTCATCGCAGAGGATCAGGACTTGGCCGCCTTGGCCAAGCACTTGGTTTCGACTTACCAGCAAACACTCAAGGCCAGCAACGCCGTCGATTTTGATGACTTGATTCTGCTCGTGTTGCGGCTGTTCGGCGACTGCCCGGAAGCGCTCAACGAGTGCCGTGAGCGTTATCGCTACATCATGGTGGACGAGTATCAGGACACCAACAACTCGCAGTTCGAGCTGGTTCATAGCTTGGCCAAAGTGCACCGAAACTTTTGCGTCGTGGGCGACGACGACCAGAGCATCTACGGCTGGCGCGGTGCCGAGGTGGCCAACCTGCTCAACCTCGAGAAACATTTTCCCGACGTGCAGGTGGTCAAGCTCGAGCAAAACTACCGCTCCACCAACACGATCCTCGAGGCCGCCAACGCGGTCATCAAAAACAACGTTCAGCGTCGGGAGAAAAAACTTTGGTCCGACAAGGGCGCCGGCGAGCCGATCACACTTTGGGAATTTCGCGACGACGAAGAAGAGGCACAGTCGCTGGTCGAGGAGATCAACTTCAATCGCAGCATCAAAAAAATCAAGTGGCGGGAACAGGCGATTCTGTTCCGCACCAACCAGCAATCCCGCCCGCTCGAGACGGCGCTACGCAAGGCCGAAGTCCGCTACAACCTAGTCGGCGGTCAGAGTTTTTTTGACCGGCGCGAAATCCGCGACTTCGCCTCATACCTCAAGCTGTTCCTCAATCCCGACGACGACACCGGCTTGCTCCGCATCGCCAACGTCCCGGCTCGCGGACTGAGCAACGCCACGATGGAGAAGCTGCTTGGCTTGAGCCAAGAGCGCGGTTGCACGGTGTTTGCCGCGATGCGCGACGAGTCAGCGCTTGGCCAATTTAAGCAGCGCACTGTGGACAGCATCCTCGACTTTGTTGAGTTGGTGGACTCGGTCAACGAGCGGCTGAACCGCCCGATCGCCGTTCAGCCGGCGAACCCTCTCAAGGTGTGGTGTACCGCTTGGCTGGATGAGGTGGGTTTGTTCCGCGAGATTCGGCGCATGGAGAAGGACGAGGAAACCGCCGAGAACCGCGTGCGCAACATCGTCGATTTGCTCGACTCGATGGATCCGAGTTTTGTCCCGGCTGATCGTCCGGTGGCGGAACGGCTGCACCGTTTTCTCGAACACATTTCGCTCGACCGCGAACGCGACGACGACGACGAAACCAGCGACGCGGTGACGCTGATCACCGTGCACAGTTGCAAGGGACTCGAGTTTCCGCACGTGTACATTGCCGGCGTGGAGGACGGGCTGATCCCGCATTCGCGCTCCAAGGCCGAGGGGACGCTGGACGAGGAACGGCGGCTGTTTTACGTGGCGATCACCCGGGCGCAGAAGACATTGACGATGAGCCACTGCGAAAATCGGCGGAAGTTCGGTGAACTGATTCCCTGCCATCCGTCGCCGTTTTTGAAGGAAATCCCCGAGGAACTGATCGTGCACGGCAACGAGATATCGTCGGAGCCGGCGTCGGACAAGGAGGGGCTCGATTTTTTCGCCAGCCTCAAGGCGTCGCTGGAGTGATCGCGCTGCGCTTGGCCAAGCTAATGCGCTTCCTTTCGTTTTGAGGCTCACTTACGCTGCCGCTTGGCCAGCGCGCCAATTTAGATGGGTAACACAAACAACAATTCCGCAGAAACCGACAACGGCGAGGCCAAGCCGGAGCCGCTCGATTTCATCCGCGAGATCGTCGCCGCCGACTTGGCCAGTGGCAAACACGCCTCGCCGGTGACACGCTTCCCGCCGGAGCCGAATGGCTACCTGCACATTGGCCACGCCAAGTCGATCTGCCTGAACTTCGGCATCGCGCTCGAGAACGAGGGCGGCGTTTGCCATCTGCGATTCGACGACACGAACCCGGCAAAGGAGGACGTCGAGTACGTCGATTCGATCAAGGAGGACGTGCAGTGGCTCGGCTTTGACTGGGGCAAAAACATTTTTTTTGCCTCCGATTATTTTGAAAAGCTCTACGGTTTTGCCGTCGAGTTGATCCAGTCCGGCAAGGCGTTTGTCTGCGAGTTGACGCTGGACGAGATCGCCGCGCATCGCAGCACGCCGACCAAGCCGGGCACGAACAGCCCGTACCGCGACCGCTCGCCGGAGGAGAATCTCGAACTGTTTCAGCGGATGCGCGACGGCGAGTTCGGCGACGGGACGCGGGTGTTGCGGGCGAAGATCGACATGGCCTCGCCGAATCTGCACATGCGCGACCCGGTGCTGTATCGCATCCGCAAGACGCCGCATCATCGCACCGGCAACACGTGGTGCCTCTACCCGATGTACGATTTCACACACTGCCTGTCCGACTCGATCGAGGGCATCACGCACTCGCTTTGCACGCTCGAGTTTGAGGTGCACCGGCCGCTGTACGATTGGGTGCTGGACAACGCGACGATCGATCGCCGTCCGAGGCAGATCGAGTTCGCGCGGCTCAATCTCACGTACACCATCTTGAGCAAACGCAAACTGCTGACGCTCGTCGAGGAGGGGCGCGTCAACGGTTGGGACGATCCGCGCTTGCCGACCGTCTCCGGGCTGCGCCGCCGGGGCTACACGCCGTCGAGCATTCGCGCGTTTTGCAAAACCATCGGCATGACCAAGTTCAACAGCCTCACCGACGTCGCGCTGCTCGAGCACAGCATCCGGCAGGACTTGAACGACACCACGCCCCGAAGAATGGCGGTGCTGCGCCCGCTCAAGGTTGTGATCACCAATTTCGACGAGGGCAGCACCGAGGAACTCGACGCGGCCAACCACCCGAAAAACCCGGAGGCCGGAACGCGCAAGGTGCCGTTCACGCGAGAGATTTACGTCGAGAGCGGCGACTTTATGGAGGAGCCGCCGAAGAAATTTTTCCGGCTTGGCCCAGGGCGCGAAGTGCGGTTGCGCTTCGCCTATTTCATCACCTGCAACGAGGTTATCAAAAACGCTGCGGGCGAGGTGACCGAGCTGCACTGCACGTACGACCCCGAGACGCACGGCGGCAACGCGCCGGACGGCCGCAAGGTCAAGGGCACCATCCACTGGGTGTCCGCGTCGCACGCATTCGAGGCGCAAGTGCGGCTGTACGACCGCCTGTTCACCGTCGAGAACCCGAACAAAGAAGATGACGGCAAAACGTATCTCGACCATCTAAACGCCGAGTCGCTGGAAGTGATCGCGGACGCCAAGCTTGAGCCGGGCTTGGCCAAGGCCGCGCCGGGCGAGCGTTTTCAGTTCGAGCGCTTGGGTTACTTTTGTGCGGACGCCGCCGACTCGCAGCCCGGCAAGCCGGTTTTCAACCGCACCGTCACCCTGCGCGACGCCTGGGCAAAACAGCGGGGAAAAGGGTGAGCCGCCCCGGCGCTTGGCCAAGCGCGTTGCCTTTTGCCGGTGAATGATTACATTCCGCGCGTGGATTTGGATGCCACAACGGAGGCGCTCTGCCAAAAAGTCTGGGACGGCGAACGCGTGAGCGGTGGCGAGGCGGCGCGGCTGTACGANCTGCCGCTGCCGCAACTGGGCGCGCTGGCGGATCGACGACGCCGCTTGGCCAAGGCCGATGCCTACGACGGTCGCGGCAACGAGATCGCCACTTACAACATCGACCGCAACATCAATTACACCAACGTCTGCAACGTGTACTGCAAGTTCTGCGCGTTTTACCGGACGGAAAAACAGGACGACTCGTACGTACTCACCCTCGACGAGATCGACCAAAAAATCGAGGAGACGATCGCGCTCGGCGGCACGCAGATTTTGATGCAGGGCGGCCATCACCCGAAGCTCGACAAGCAGTGGTACCTCGACTTGCTCTCGCACATTCGGGACAAGTTTCCGCAAATCAACATCCACGCTTTCAGTCCGAGTGAGTTTATTCATTTTCGCGACGTGTTCGGTGAGTCGCTGGAAACGGTGATTCGCGATTTCCGCGAGGCCGGCCTCGGCTCGATCCCCGGCGGCGGCGGCGAGATTTTGGTCGATGAAGTCCGCCAACGCATCTCGCCGCTCAAGGCGATGAGCGACGACTGGCTGGAGGTGATGGCCGTGGCGCACAAGCTCGGCATGGCGTCGACGGCGACGATGATGTTCGGGCACGTCGAATCGCTTGGGCATCGGATTGAACACCTCGAACGCGTGCGGCGTCAGCAGGACGAGACCGGCGGTTTTACGGCGTTCATTGCGTGGACATTCCAGGCGGAGAACACCAAGCTCAAGGCGCCGCCAGTCGGGGCCAATGAGTATTTGCGGATGCAGGCGCTCAGCCGAATCTACCTCGACAACGTGCCAAACATCCAAAGCTCGTGGGTGACGCAGGGGCTCGAGATCGGCCAAGTGGCGCTGAAGTACGGCGCGAACGATTTGGGAAGCATTATGATCGAGGAGAACGTGGTCTCCGAGGCGGGCACGACTTTCCGGATGGGTGTCGCGGATATGCGGCGTCTGATCGAGGGCGTCGGCTACGAGCCCCGGCAACGCGACAATTGGTATCGGCTGGTCGAGGGCCAAGCCGCGGCAGCGTGATGACAAACAACAGACAGAAACAAACGGAACAGCGTCGGCGCTTGGCCAAGCGCAGCATCGGCTTGTCACTGGGGTTGGCGTTGGTGACGGTGGCCGGCTGCCGGTCGTCGAAGCAGGGCAGCGACGGGAGTTTCAGCCTGAGCGACAAGGTTCAGTACAGCGCTGCTTACGACCGTGAACTGGACTCGATCTTTCGCTTGTCCGAGAAGGGCAAGTGGGAGGAAGCCGAGGCGGAGGTTCGATTGCTACTCCAACAACACCCGGAAGACACCACGTTAAAGCGCATCAGCGCTTGGGTGACCACGCAGAAAACATTGCTCCGGGAGCAGGCCATCGAGGATCGCATCCGCACGATTAACGCCAAGCAGACCGGCATGACGCCGTCGATCAAGGAGCTTTGGACGGAGAGCAAGGATCGTGGGCTGCCGCCGCGCAAGGACATCCGCGATGCGCTCGAGATGCTCGAGGCCGTGCCGTATGTGCCAGAGACTTTTGGTAACTATATCACGAAACGGGGGCTGCTTTTTGACGCGCAAAGCGAGCGCGGTCGCATGTCCGTCCTGCTCGAAAACACGGTGTCCATTCAAGCCGAGGCGCAAACCGTGATGGAGATTCTTTTCAGCATCGGCGAAAAAGAGGGCATCAACTTTGTCGCCGACCAAGGGCTTGTGCCGCTGCAGCAAAAGCTCACGTTCAATCTCGACAAGGTGAAACTGGGCGAACTGTTGAGCTACATTTCGCGCAATGTCGGAGTGCATTTTCAAGTCGGGGATGACTTGGTTTGGGTGATCGACGGCAAGGCATCGAAGGAGTTGATCGAGCAGACGCGGTTTTACAGGTTGCGGCATGGCTTCATGATGCCGGCACAGTTTGGGCCGGAAGAGATCACCCAGGTGACCGTGAAACCGGAGAATGGTCCAACCACCATCACCGAGACGGCGAAGTACGAAATGTTCGTCAACGACAGCATCGCACAGAGACCCTCGATCGAGGATGCGATCGCGAAATTTTTCAAGGGCTCGGACTTCATGATCGACTACGAGCGCAACCTCATCGTCGCCTCGGGCACGCCGGCGCAGTTCGAGGTTCTCGAGAATATCATCAAGGAATTTGACCGCCCGATTCAGCAGGTGCTGATCGAGGCGCGGTTCATCACGATCTCCGAGGCGGCGTTTCTCGACATTGGTTTTCGGTGGGCCTCCAGTATTGCGGGCGGAGCATCGAAGGATCAAACCGGTCTTGGCCAAGGGGCATTGGGCAGCGAGGAAGGTCTGCTGACAAGGATCACATTCAAAAATGTGTTCAAGGAAAACAGCATCCTCAGCAACGCCGACCTGTCCGCCGCGCTGACGGCGCTCGAGCAGAGTGGCGAGAGCCAATTGCTCAGCGCGCCGCGTCTGACACTACTCAACAACCGGGCAGGAAGCATCAAGGACGGTGAGGTGAATTACTTTTACGAGCAGTTCACGATTGAGGAAACCTTGACCGAACGCCAATTCACCCAGCGCCTTGTTCCACTGGGCAGCCCCACCAAGATCAACGCGGGGGTTTCGCTGGATGTCGTGGCCAGCATCGGTGGCGATGGCCAAAGCATCCTGCTGGCATTGCACCCGATGGTGAACCATAATGTCCGTTACGTCTCACTCAAGGGCCAGACCATTGATGAGGTCACCAGCAGCGAGCAGAACAAGCTCGAGATTTTCCTGCCGCAGTGGCGCACGCAAGAACTGGCCACCCGCGTCGTGGTCGGTTCCGGCCAAAGCGTCATGATGGGCGGTGTGCTCGAGCGCGAGCAGCGTACCATTGTCGAATCGGTTCCGTTCCTCGGCAACTTGCCCGGCATTGGCGCGTTGTTCCGCAAGCGCTCCACCATCGACAAGCCCCGGTACCTGCTGATTTTTGTCACCGCCACGCTGCTCGGCGAGGACGGCTCCTTCATCACCTACGAGCAGCCCGGCGACGAGCGCCCCGCGCCGGTAAGCGTTCCCAAGTCCCTGCCCGCCCCGGCGCCAACCGCATTCCCAATGCCGCCCGCCCCGGTCCCGGCCAAGCCGCCCGAGGGTTGACGCGATCCCGCTTGGCCAAGCGCCAAGCGGCTTGATTTTTTCTGCGCACACCGGGAACATCGCCAACCCCGACACCCGGTCGGCAATCGCAACCCATACAACCCCATAATGCCCAAGATTGAGCGCGCGCTCATTTCCGTTTCCGACAAGTCAGACCTCGTCCCCTTCGCCGAGGTGCTCTTCCGCGCCGGCGTCGAGATCATCTCCACCGGCGGCACTGCCAAGGTGCTGCGCGAGGCCGGCATCGAGACGCAGGAACTCAGCGACTACACCGGCTTCCCCGAGATGCTCGACGGCCGCGTCAAGACGCTGCACCCCAAGGTTCACGGTGGTCTGCTTTTCCTGCGCGAAAATGAGGAACACACCGCCACCGCCGCCGAGCACGGCATCCGGCCGATCGATCTCGTCGTCGTGAACCTCTACCCGTTCGAGCAGACCGTCGCCAAGCCGGATGCCACCCTCGGGGACGCCATCGAGAACATCGACATCGGCGGCCCGTCGATGCTTCGCAGCGCGGCCAAAAACCACCAAAGTGTCACGGTCATCGTCGATCCCGCCGACTACGGCCGCGTCGCCGGGCAAATCTCCACGAACGGCGAAACCACGCTCGAGCTTCGCCGCGAGTTGGCCGTCAAGGTGTACTCCCGCACCGCCGCCTACGACGGCGCGATCGCCCTGCACTTGGGCAACGCCTACGAACAGCAACAGCCAAGCAACGACCTGCCGGACAAGCTCGTCGTCCAAGCCGACAAAGCGCAGAACCTGCGCTACGGCGAAAACTCCCACCAACGCGCCGCCCTCTACGGCCGCTTCGGCGAGTTTTATCAGCAACTCCACGGCAAGGAGCTGTCGTACAACAACATTCTCGACCTCACCGCCGCCGCCGGGTTAATCGTCGAGTTCGACGCCGACCCGCCCACGCTCGCCATCCTCAAGCACACCAACGCCTGCGGCCTTGGCCAAGCCGACACCCTCGCCGCTGCGTGGGCCAAGGCGTACGCGACCGACCGCCAAGCGCCGTTTGGCGGCATCATCGCGTGCAACACCGCGCTCGACCTCGCCACCGCCGAGGCGATCAGCGAGATTTTCACCGAGGTCATCGTCGCGCCCGACTTCGACGCCGACGCACTCGAGTTGCTGCAGCAAAAGAAAAACCTGCGCCTCGTCAAGCTGCTGCTCAACCCGGCCAACGTCGTGCCGTGGGACATCCGCTC
>JGI26061J44794_1000922_pt1 | contig 12386 bp, 11 predicted proteins | sample MarorgKNORR_S2LV_5_FD_44794 | JGI IMG/M metagenome (IMG submission 44794) | reverse complement strand
TTCTTTACTAATAATGATAGTGCTTATGAGAGTGCAATTTCTCTAAACAAAAAAGGATTAAGTGTAGAGGCAATTATAGATATAAGAGAAAAATCAGATTCAGAATTAGTTAAAGAGGTAGAAAAAATTGGTATTCAAATTTATTGGTCCCATACAGTTGTAGATGCTCGTGGGTATAAAAGATTAAAAGAAATTATAATTATGCCACTTTCCAAGGATGGCATGTCGGTTATTGAAAAAAAAATAAATCTAAAATGTGATTGTCTTGCTATTGCTGGTGGCTGGACTCCTGCAGTGCATTTATTTACACAATCAGGTGGAAAATTAAAATTTAGAGAAGAAGATCAAGTATTCTTACCTAATGTATCTCAATCAAAGCAAATTAGTATTGGATCATGTAACGGCGATTTTAAACTAAATGAGATAATTAAAAATCTTATAATAAATGTAAAAAATTTTTTAGAAATAAAAAATACAGAATATGATAATTTAAAAATAGAATGTCCATCTGATAATGTTAAAAAAAATATATGGTTGCTTCCATCAAATAAAGTTATTGGAAAAACAAAACCATTTGTAGATTTTCAAAATGATGCAACTGCAAAAGATATTAAATTAGCATTAAGGGAAGGTTTTAGATCAATTGAACATGTAAAAAGATATACCACAACTGGAATGGGGACCGATCAAGGTAAACTTGGAAACATGCATGCTTTAGGGATTGTTGCTGATACAGCTGGTGTTAAGATGGGTGAATTAGGCACAACAACTTTTAGACCACCCTACACTCCTTTGACATTTGGAACTATTGTGGGAAGAAATGTTGGTGAGTTTTTTGATATATTTAGAAAAACACCAATGCACGAATGGCATGAAAAAAATAATGCAAAATTTGAAAACGTAGGTCAATGGAAAAGAGCTTGGTATTACCCAATTAATAACGAAAGTATGGATGAAGCTGTTCAAAGAGAAAGTAAGGCTGCTAGAGAAAGTGCTGGTATATTAGATGCTTCTACACTTGGTAAAATTGATATTCAAGGAACTGATGTTTTAGAATTTTTAAATCGTGTTTACACAAACGCATGGTCTAAACTTGGTATAGGTAAATGTAGATATGGCTTAATGTTAAATGAGGATGGAATGGTTTATGACGATGGAGTTACAACTAGGTTAGATGAAAATCATTATATAATGACAACAACAACNGGTGGTGCCGCAAATGTCATGGGTAAGCTTGAAGATTTTCTTCAAACAGAATGGCCGGAATTAGACGTTTTTTTAACATCCATTACAGATCATTTTGCGACAGTTAGTGTTTGTGGACCCAATAGTAGAAAAATTTTAAATAAAATAATACCAGATTTAGATCTATCAGATAAAAATTTTCCTCATATGTCATTTAAGGATGCCCATATAGATAAGATAAAATGTAGAGTAATGCGTATTAGTTTTACTGGTGAACAAAGTTATGAAATAAATATTCAAGCTAATTACGGTAAATCAGTTTGGGAAAAATGTATGGAAGCTGGAAAAGAATTTAATATTACTCCTTATGGAACTGAGGCAATGCATTTATTAAGAGCTGAAAAAGGTTTTATTATTGCGGGACAAGATACTGACGGAACAATGACGCCTATTGATCTTCAAATGGATTGGATTGTGAGTAAAAAGAAATATGATTTTATCGGTAAAAGATCTTTATATAGAAGTGATACAATTAGAGAAGATAGAAAACAACTAGTTGGATTGTTAACTGATGATCCTAACGAAGTTTTAGAAGAAGGTGCTCAAATTGTAGCTGAAACAAATAAAAAACCTGTTGAGATGTTAGGTCATGTTACTTCAAGTTATTTCAGCCCAAATTTAAATAAATCAATTGCTTTAGCAGTTGTAATAAGTGGTAAAAAATTAAAAGGTCAAAAAATGTTTGTACCAATGAAAAATAAAACAATTAGTGTAACAATTGCGGACTCTGTATTTTTAGATAAAGAAAATAAGAGGTTAAATGCTTAATTATAATTCTCCAATTAATGATAAAAAAGAATACTCTGATTTAATAATGTCAGAAATTGAGCCTATAATTAAAATAAATCTAAGAGGTAAGAAAANAGATTTATTAACTAAAATTGGTAAATCTTTGTCAATTATACCACCTACTGAAGCTAATACTTCNTCAGGAAATGATAATCTAAATATTATTTGGTTAAGTCCAGATGAGTGGATGGTTTACTCAAATAATAAATTTAATTCTGAAAATGATAATTACAAACTTGAAGATGGTTTGTTCAACGAAATTTCAAAAATAAACTATGGCTCTGTAACAAACGTAACCGATCAATGGGTCATGATTAATTTAAAAGGTGATAAAGTTTTCGAATTATTTTCTACATCTTGTCCATTTAATTTTAATAAATTTAAAAANACAAAAGGATCAGTAGTACAAACAGTCATGAATCATATAGATGTAATTATTCATCATAAAAACATTAATGATATAAACTTATTTGTTAGAAGATCTTTTTCAAATCATCTGTGGTCATGGATGAACGACAGCGCTAGATTTCTCTAATCTAGATTTTAAATAATAAAAGACAATCATTAAATATAACATTGAAAAAAACCAATTGATTACAACCCATATCCAAAAGAAAGTATTAAAACTCGCACTAATATATTTGGCTATATAAAATACTAGAATTGGGTTCATTACATTTCTAAAAAAGTTAGAAATCATAGCAATTTCCGATTTTTTTATGGCCATAAAAAAACCATTTGNAAGAAAAAAAATTGGATAAGCTGGCAAAACAAAAGCAGATATTTTTAAATATCTTTTTCCATATTCTATTACTTCGGGATCGCTAGAAAAGAAACTTGTAATTATGTTTGCTGATGTAAAAACTATTATTCCAGAAGTAACCATTATAATAAAAGCATATTTTAATGCGATAAAATAAGTTTCTTTTATTCTATTAAAATTTTTGGCACCATAATTTTGTGAGATTATAGATATGATGGCTGTATTGATCCCTAAAATAGGAAGAAGTACAACTTGCTCAATTCGAGTTCCTGCTCCATATCCTGCTGTAGCATATTCGCCAGACTGGCCTACATAAGTAAAAATAATAGCTGCAGCTATTGAATAACCACAAATTGATACAGTTATTGGCATCGATTGAAAAAAAATATTTTTAAAAAATAAAAATTTAGGTAATAAATGTTCTTTAGTTATTTCCTTAACTCTACTATTTTTTAGAACTTTTATTAATATGATGATCAATGTTACTAATTGTGCAATTATAGTTGCAATACCTATACCTTTTACTCCCATAGCAGGTATAAAGAAAAAACCAAAAATTAAGATAGGGTTTAAAATAATATTAAGAAAGAAAGATAAAATTAAAACATTTCTNNAAGTTTTAGTATCACCTTCTGCATGTAATAGAGAGTTTAAGGCTACAACCAAAATAAAAATAATTGATCCAGAATAAATAATATTGGTATATTCAAGACCTAGAAGAGTAACTTCTTTAGTTGAACCCATCAAAGAAAATACTTTTTCTGAATAACTTAATCCTAAGTAAGTAATAACAATAGAAACTATAATTCCATAAAAAATGATATGTGTGAAATAATTTAGTGTTTTATTCTTATCGTTCTCACCAATGCTGTTACCAATTAATGATGTTCCNGCAACAGTAACACCGATTGATGTTGCAATTATTATAAAATAAATGGGAAATGATTTACTTAATGCTGATAATGCTTCAGGTGATATCTTTCCAGCAAAAAAAGTATCAACAATATTATAAAGTGTTTGAAAAAGAGTCCCCACCATAGCAGGTACAGCAAGTTTTCTAACTAGTTTTGGAATTTGGTCTTTTAATAAATTCATTTTTAAAATTCTTTTTGGAATATGTGTTTTTTTCCAAGCTTTTTAGCAAGATTTATTTGTTTTTGTCTCATTCTAAATCTTTCTTTTTGGGAAGTTGTTAAGTTATCGTGACAATTTGGACATGATATTCCTTCTTCATATTTTTTAGATTTTTTATCTTTATGTGATATTGGCTTTCTGCATCCACTACACATTGAATAACTACCGGTAACTAACCCATGTTTGATAGAAACTCTATTATCAAAAACATAACATTCTCCTCTCCATAAACTGTTCTTTTTTTTTATTTTTTTTAAATAATTTATAATTCCACCTTTTAATTGATATACGTTTTTAAAACCTTTTTTTTCAAGAAAAATACTTACCTTCTCACATCTTATCCCACCAGTACAAAACATGGCTATAGTTTTGCCTTTATCTAAATTTTTTAAATATTTAGGAAATTCTCTAAAGTTATTAACATTTGGATTTATCGCTCTTTTAAATGTACCAACTTCATGTTCAAAAGGTTTTCTCGCATCAATTAAAAAAGTATTTTTATTATTAATTAATTTATTCCATTTTGTAGGTTCTATATGATTGTTTAATTTCCTTTTTAAAATTTTTATTCTCATAGGAACAACTTCATTTTTGATTTTTATTTTACCTCTATGAAAGGGTTGAAATTTACTTTTAGACGAATTTTCACTATCAAAATTAGTAAATTTAAAAGTTTTCTTTATTTGATTTATCGTTGAATCTAAATTTTTTTTCTTAGCAGATATAGTACCGTTAATTCCTTCACTAGAAATAATTATTGTTCCTCTAATGCTATTATTAATAAAATATTTTTGTAAGATTTTTTTATTTTTTTTAATATTGGATATTTTTTTAAACTTATAAAATCCTGAAATATAAAACATTATAACTTTCTACAAACAGTAAGACCATCACCTACCGGAATAATTAAGTTTTCTGTCCTTACATCGCTATTAACATAAGAATTAAATTCTCTGATAATTATAGTNAATTTATNTTGGTTTTTTTTGTCCACAACTTCTCCATGCCATAAAACATTGTCGATTATAATCAAACCATTAGCATCAATTAAATCTAATGATTGATCATAGTAATTTTTATAATTTTCTTTATCTGCATCAATAAAAACAAGATCAAATTTTTGTCTCTGTTTTTTTAAATCCTTTAAACTTTCTAAAGCTGGTCTAATGATTGTTTGAATTTTATTTTCTTGTTTAGCTTTTTTAAAGAAATTTACTGCAATTTTATTTGTTTCTTCATCTTTATCCAGTGCAACCAACTTTCCATCACTAGGTAAAGCTAATGACATCGATAATGCACTTAAACCAGTAAAAGTACCTATTTCTAAAATTTTCTTTATTTTCGAAGTTTTTATAATTAGATGTAAGAAATGACATTGCGAAATAGCAATTTGCATTCTTTTAATATCACCTAAGCTATCATTGTACAAAATTATTTCTTTTTGTATTGGGTTTAATTCTAAAGAATGATTATTAATATAATTTTCAATTTCTTTAGTAATTTCAAGATTTGATCCCATTTTATCTAGAGAAGTTTCTTTTTTAGAATCTCATTTACTAGTTGTGGATTCGCTTTGCCTCCAGAAACTTTCATCACTTGACCAACAAAAAAACCAAAAAGTTTATCTTTTCCAGATTTATACTCTTTTACTTTATCTGGATTGTCGGTAATAACTTTATCTATTAGTTTTTCTATTTCTTTCGGATCGCTTTGCTGTTTAAGACCTTTTTCTTCAACAATTATTTGAGGATCTTTACCTTCATCTGCCATTATTTCAAAAACTGATTTTGCAATCTTGCCTGAAATTGTCCCATCTTTAATCAAATTAATCAATTTAGATAAGTTTTTTGCGCTAATTGGGTTTTGAGAGATTTCCAAGTTTTTTTCATTTAATAACGCAAATAATTCACCTGTGATCCAGTTTGTGGAAAGTTTAACATCTGATTTCTCAATAACTTCCTCGAAATATTTAGAAGTTTCGATATCAGATACTAATATATTGGCTTCATAAGGTGATAATTTAAATTTTTCTATAAACCTTTTTTTCTTTTCATCTGGTAATTCTGGAATATTTTTTTTTAAATCATTAATAAATTTATCACTAAGTTCTAGCGGTAAAAGATCTGGATCAGGAAAATATCTATAGTCATGAGCATCTTCTTTTGATCTCATTAACCTAGTTTCATTTTTTTTAATATCAAATAGTCTAGTTTCTTGATCAATCGTTCCACCTTCTTCTATAACATCAACTTGTCTATTCGCTTCATAATCTATCGCCATTTGCATGAACTTAATTGAGTTTACATTTTTAATTTCACATCTTGTGCCAAATCCTTTTTGACCTTTTTTTCTTACAGAAACATTTACATCTGCTCTTAAAGATCCTTCTTGCATATTCCCATCACAAGTACCTAAATATCTCATGATTGATCTTAGTTTTTTAATATAAGCGTTTACTTCTTCTAGAGATCTTAAATCAGGTTTACTTACTATTTCCATTAATGCTATACCTGATCTATTTAAATCAACAAGAGTATTCTGTGGGTCCATATCATGTATACTTTTTCCAGCATCTTGTTCTAGATGAAGTCTTTCAATACCAACTATTTTTTCTCCTGTTGTTAAATCTAAGACAATTGAGCCCTCTCCTACTATAGGATTTTTATATTGAGAAATTTGATAACCTTGTGGTAGATCGGCATAAAAATAATTTTTTCGATCAAAAATTGATTTTTTATTTATTTTTGCATTTAATCCTATTCCAGTTTTTACAGCTTGTTTTATGCAAAATTCATTTATTACTGGCAACATTCCTGGAAATGCAGCATCCACCAAACTTACTTGAGTATTTGGTTCAGCACCAAACTTAGTTGGTGCGCTAGAAAAAAGTTTTGACTCTGATAAAACTTGGGCATGAACTTCTAGACCAATAACTACCTCATACTCATTATTGTTTCTTTTTATTAAATATTCAGATTGATTTTTTGCCATTACATCCACCAATCATTTATTTTATTTTTAAAATTAATTTCTTTTTCTATAGAATAAGCAATATTAAGGATATTTTGTTCTTCAAAAGCTTTTCCGATTATTTGAAGTCCTAATGGATATCCTTTTGAGTCAAGTCCAGCTGGTATTGATATTGCGGGCAACCCAGCTAAGTTAATAGGGACGGTAAATATATCATTCAAATACATCGATACAGGATCGTTAGTTTTTTCACCAATTTTAAATGCAGAACTTGGAGTTGAGGGTGTTAGTATAGCATCAACTTTTTTATAAANTTCATCAAAGTCATTTTTAATTAATTTTCTCACTTTTTGAGCCTTCAAATAATATGCATCATAATAACCTGAAGAAAGTACATATGTGCCAATCATAATTCTTCTTTTTACTTCATTCCCAAAACCTTCCGATCTCGTTTTTTCATACATATCGATTAGATTTTCACCTTTAGATCTAAAACCATATTTTACACCATCATATCTTGCTAAATTTGATGATGCTTCAGCTGGTGCAACAATATAATANGCAGGTAAAGCATATTTTGTATTAGGTAGTGAAATATTAACTATTTCAGCGCCGGCTTCTTTAATTATATTTATTCCTTTTTGCCAAAGATCCTCAATTTCTTTTGGCATGCCTTCTACTCTGTATTCTTTAGGAATTCCAATTTTTTTTCCTTTAATTGAATTATTTAATTCTTTCAAATAATTGCCTCTTTTAAAATCTACTGATGTAGAATCTTTTCGATCATATGAACTCATCACTTCAANCAATAAAGAACAATCTTTAACATCTCTAGTCATAGGTCCTGCTTGATCTAATGATGAAGCAAAAGCAACTATCCCATATCTTGAACAACTACCATAAGTTGGTTTTAGCCCTACAGTACCAGTAAATGAAGCTGGTTGACGAATTGAACCTCCGGTATCAGTACCAATAGTTGTTGGTGTTAATTTTGCAGCTAATGCGGATGCTGAACCACCAGAGGACCCCCCTGGAACTAAATTTTCTCCTACTGGATTTTGAACATTCCCAAAAAAACTTGTTTCATTTGATGATCCCATTGCAAATTCATCACAATTAAGTTTACCCAAAAGAATACTTCCAGCATTCCAAAGATTTTCAGTAACAGTTGATTCATATGTTGGAATAAAATTACCTAATATTTTACTTCCAGCTGTAGTTCTTAAGTTTTTAGTACAAAATAAATCTTTAACTGCTATTGGTATTCCAGGTAATTTTTTTTCATAATTTGGATTTTTATCAAAATTATCAGCTTTTTTTAAAGCAATTTCAAAGTCTTCAGTAACATACGTATTTAATTTTTTTGATTTCTGAGATCTATCTACATACGCAGCAGTTACTTCTTTGGAAGAAATTTCTTTTTTTTTAATTTTATCTACTAATTCTACAAGAGTTAAATCTATTATATCGGACATTATTCAATAACCTTTGGTACAACAAAAAAATCTTTATTTTCTTCTGGTGAATTTTTAAGTATTTGTTCTCTAATATTNCTTGATTTTATCTCATCTTTTCTAAGTTGAAGGTTAGTTTCAGCTATTGATGTCAATGGCTCTATTTTTTCGGTATTAAGTTCGTTCAATTTCTCTATAAATGAAAATATTGAATTAAGATCAGCTTCTAATTTCTTTGCTTTTTCATCATCTACAGAAATTCTAGATAATTTTGATATATGTTTTACTGTTTTAAGATCTATTCCCATATGATAACTAGATAAATTGCAAACTACCACTTAATATAGAAAATACAATATGATCACAATTGAAGAATTTAAAAAAAAACAATTAAATAAGTCAAGATTAATAGGTTTAGATCTAGGATCTAAAAAAATTGGTGTGTCAATTTGTGATGAAAAACAATCAATCGCTACTCCTTTTAAAACAATAGTAAAATCAAGTNCAGATAAACTTATAGATGAANTAAAATTAATAATTAAAGAAAATGATATTNGAGGCATAATTATAGGAAACCCAATAAACATGGATGGTACAACTGGTCCTTCTTCCCAATCAGNAAGAGATATAGCTAAAAATATTTCAAAAAATNTAGATATTCCTATTTGTCTTTGGGATGAACGACTTTCGACAGTTGGGGCTTTTAATTTATCTGGTCAATTAGATATAAATGTNTCCAAAAGAGTAAAAAATATTGATCAAAATGCAGCTGCTTTTATTCTTCAAGGAGCATTGGATTATATTAACAATTAATACTTGCCTTATTAACCTTTAATAGCTATAGAGTTGGTTTTAATGGCAGCTATTGCAAAGAAAGCTATTAAAATCTCTCAAAAACATCTTTTAGGTATCCAGAATTTATCAATATCTGATGTTAAATATATTCTCTCTGAAGCAAAACAATTTATCAGTTTAAACAGAAGCAAAAATAAAAAATTAGATATCCTAAGGGGAAAAACTCAAATTAATTTATTTTTTGAACCTTCAACAAGAACTCAAAGTTCATTTGAGTTAGCAGGCAAGAGGCTGGGAGCAGATGTAATGTCTATCAACATAATAAATTCAGCAATTAAAAAAGGAGAAACTTTAATTGATACCGCAATGACTTTAAATGCAATGCACCCAGATATAATTGTTATAAGACATCAAGACTCGGGTGCTTGTAATTTATTGTCTCAGAAAGTTAACTGCGCAGTATTAAACGCAGGTGACGGACGAAGAGAACATCCTACTCAAGCATTGCTTGATGCTCTAACAATAATTAACAGAAAAGGAAAAATAGAAGGATTAAAAATTGCTATATGTGGAGATATTCTTCATTCTAGAGTAGCTAGATCAAATATTTATTTATTAAATATGTTGGGAGCGGAATTGAATATAATTGCACCAACTAATTTAATGCCAAGTAATATTGAAAAATTTGGAGTTAATACTTTTTCAAATATGAAAAATGGATTGAAAAATTGTGACATAGTAATGATGTTAAGACTTCAAAATGAAAGAATGACAAGTTCATTTTTATCTTCAAATCGAGAATATTATGAATATTACGGTCTAACTCCCGACAAATTAGAATGTGCAAAAGAAGATGCGTTAATAATGCATCCTGGGCCAATGAATCGTGGAATAGAAATAGATACAAACTTAGCTGATGATATAAATGTTAGTTTAATCAAAGAACAAGTTGAACTTGGAGTGGCTGTAAGGATGGCTTGTTTAAAAATATTTTGTGAATAATGAAAAAAAAATACTTTTTAAATGGTAATATTCTGGACCCACATAATTCTATTGAAGAAATGGGTGGTTTGATAATTAGTGAAGATGGAAAAATCGAAGCCATAGGAAAAAAAGTAAACAAAAATAATATACCTTCCAGAGAAAAATTTGTTGATTTAAAAGAAAAACATGTGTTTCCAGGTATTGTTGATATGCGTGTTTTTGTTGGTGAACCTGGTTTTGAGTATAAAGAAAATTTTAAAACTTTAAGTAATGCTGCTTTAGCTGGTGGTGTTACTTCTGTTGTAACAATGCCAAATACAAGTCCTGTAATTGATAATGTTTCTATTGTTGATTTCTTAAAAAGAAGAGGTCGAGATAAAGCTAAAATAAATATTTTTCCTACAGCTTCCTTAACAAAAAATCTTGAAGGAACTAATATGACTGAATTTGGATTATTGCAAAAAAAAGGAATAATAGGTTTTACTGACGGAATAAAAACAATACAAAATACAAGACTTATGTCGAGAATTATGAAATCTGCTCATGATTTNAATTGTTTGATAATGCANCATGCAGAAGATTATGAATTAGCTGAAAACGGTATGGTTAATGATGGAATAATTTCAACCAAATTGGGCTTACAAGGCATATCAGAGTTAGCGGAGAAAATTATAATTGAAAGGGATCTAACTTTACTAGATGAATTTAATTGTAGNTATCACATTTCACAGTTATCTTCGTCTAAATCTGTTGATTTNGTTGAAAAAAGAAAAAATGAAGTTAGCTTTAGCTGNGGAGTATCTATNAACAATCTATCANTAAATGAAAATGATATAGGTGATTTTAGAACTTTTTTAAAATTATCTCCACCGTTAAGAAAAGAAGAAGATAGATTGGCCTTAGTAAAAGGAATAAACAGAGATTTAATTGATGTCATAGTATCAGATCACAAGCCGGAGGACGAAGAACAAAAAAGATTAACATTTTCTCAAGCTGCTACTGGAGCTTCTGGAATTGAAACATTGTTGTCACTAGCGTTAGAACTTTTTCACAATGATTCTTTAAAACTTAATAAAATAATTAAAGTTTTAACTAGTAATCCTGCTAAGATTTTAAAGATAAATAAAGGAAATCTAACTGTAGGTAATGATGCTGATTTTTGCATTGTTGATATTTACAAGCCATGGATTGTTAAAAAAGAAACACTAATATCAAAATCAAAAAACACTTCTATAGAGGATAAAAAATTACAGGGAAAAGTCACAAATACATTTGTAAAAGGTGAAGAATTATTTAAAATTTAAATATGGAAATAATTCTTACTTCTTTGATTTCTTATTTGATAGGATCTATTCCTTTTGGTTTTATTTTAACAAAAATTTTTCTTAAAAAAGATATAAGAAGCATTGGCTCAGGAAATATAGGTGCAACGAATGTATTAAGAACTGGAAATAAAAGCATAGGTTATTCAACCCTTATTCTCGATATATTAAAAGCTGTTATACCTGTTTTGTTTACAAAATTTTATATTCCAGATTATATATTTATTTCTGCTTTATCAGTATTTATAGGTCATGTATTTCCTATTTGGTTAAAATTTAAAGGTGGAAAAGGAGTAGCTACATATTTAGGAATATTGTTTTGTATAAACTATTTATTTGGATTTATATTTATTTGTTCTTGGTTAATTGTTTTTTTTATTACTAAATTTTCATCACTATCTTCTATTGTAGCAAGTTTAAGTATTCCAGTTTATTTATTTTTTTTTGATAACATTCATTACAAATATTTTTATATAATTATTTTTGTTTTAATATTTTATACTCACAGAGAAAATGTAAAACGACTTATAAATCAAGAGGAATCAAAGACAAAAATTTATTAATTTGACTATCTAGGTCATTTATGTAGTTTCTCAAATTATGAATTTGGTAATTGTTGAAAGCCCTGCAAAAGCAAAAACTATTAATAAATATTTAGGAAAAAATTTCACTGTGCTTGCAAGTTATGGCCACATTAGAGATTTGCCTTCAAAAAATGGATCGGTAGATCCAGAAAATAATTTCAAAATGATATGGGAAATTGATAATTTCTCAAAAAAATATCTAAAAGATATAACTGATGCTGCAAAAGATTCATCAAAAATAATATTAGCAACTGACCCTGATAGAGAGGGTGAAGCTATAGCGTGGCATGTTAAAGAGTTTTTGAATGAGAAAAAATTGTTAAAGGGTAAAAAAATTGAAAGAGTT
>JGI26061J44794_1000913_pt1 | contig 12430 bp, 9 predicted proteins | sample MarorgKNORR_S2LV_5_FD_44794 | JGI IMG/M metagenome (IMG submission 44794) | reverse complement strand
TTCTTTCGTATTCCTGAAGCAACATCGTTTATCTTTTCCTCTGTTTTCTTCAATTCTTCATGCGTGAATGAATGAGCTCTGATTGGTTTTTCTTCATCACGGAGAAACAATAAAGATGCACTAGCCGGCAGTCCGCCAAATTCTTTTGATTCGGATTGAGATAAGAACATGCTGTAAATGGCTAACTGCAGATTCGATTTGGCCGGAGATGCCGTTTTACTTGTTTTGTAATCAACAATTTGAACACCATTTTCGTTTTTGTCAATTCTGTCAATGGCGCCATTTATTGTAATATCACCTAACTCGAAAGAAAATCGTTCTTCCCGAGCAATGACATTTGGTGGATTGTTCTGGATCGAATTGGCATAGCGAGCCAACATTTCTTGTCCTTGTTCATAGAATTTTTCTTCACGAACAGTATAATCAAATTCACCTTTTTTCCATTCTATCTCTAATAATTTTAAAATGCGTTCTTCAGATAATTCTTTTTCCGGTTCGTGAAATTGCTGCAGGACGCTGTGAATGATTGTACCGAATAGCAATTGCGGTTTACTCGCCGTCTGGGGAATGCCGTCAATTCGCCCAAATCTGAATTTTAATGGGCATTGTTCAAACGTTTCAATTGCGCTGGCAGACAAATATAATTTTTCATTAACCGGTGGTTCAAAATCCTGTTCTAATTCCAAAGTCAAATCTGTTTCCCAATCACTGGATCCCAAATTTACCGCTTCGCCATTTTCAGATTGTTTTATTGCTTCCAATGCGCTGGTAAGGTCACGGACATGCTCAAATTGATCATTCGCCAATGCTTTTTGGATTTTCTGTTCATATTTGATTCGTAAGTCTGAATAAGACTTTGTTTCTTTGATTGCGTCTTTCATGACGGTTTTCTCCATAATGTTTTGGGGTAATTCCTTAATAAACTTAGATGTGGCTTTGGGTGGCGCCAGTATGTATAATTTTTCCTGTGCTCGAGTGACAGCTACGTAAAATAATCTACGCTCTTCTTCATAATGATGGTCTTTGGGAGTATTGGTTGCAGATTGTTCATAGGCCAGCCATTCGTCCGGCGGCCGCGATATCATTATATTTGATCGAAAATTCAATGGGAAACTCCCAGAACGTTGGAAGGGTAAAAATACGATGGGNAATTCACCACCTTTAACGCTGTGAACGGTAGATACACGAATTCCGTTTAATTTTTTGTATTCACTGGGAACGATAGTTTGCAATCCGCCTGAAACCATGATTGCTTCGATATAAAGATTAAACGCTGCCAAACCATGATCTTCGGGATTTCGCTGTGAAAAGCTTTGTGCCCGTTTAAGGAAATCTCCCACATTCAGCATGGCAAGTCGATCATCCAGTGAATAATGTGTTGAATGTTTTCGTAATAATTGAGTTTTTTCACAGATTTTCCAAACCATTTCACCTGCAGATCGTTTTTGAAGTACTTGCTGAAATGCTACTATTTGGTCAATCAATGAAACGATTATAGGAAATTCAGTAAGAATACGATCATCTTCTTTAATCAGTTGAAGGCGTGGTGTTTCATTTCTGCGCTGCCATATATTAAATATTAAGTGTGCAGTTTCTTCATTAGCATTATTCTTAATAAGTCGAAAAAGTGCATTGTCTTGATATCCTCCTCCCGCAACTACTTGACACCAAGCATTAAGATCCAAAAGGGTGGGAATACTGAAATAGGAAGGAATTCGTGCTTGAACAGTAATTCCTGATTTTAATAATGATTCTGCAACAGTGTTTGCTTGTCCATGTGTTCTGCACAAAACAGCGATTGAATGAAAATCATTGCCCATATCTATCAATTCAGATATTTCGTTTGCTAAATAAACTAACTGATCAGCTTTTTCTCCCCAGAAAATTTTTGGTAATAAACCATAAGATCCATTTTTAGCAAAAAGACTCGTTTCTGTTCGTTCAGTATTGTGCTTGATGGATTCATTTGCAATATCCAAAATAGGTTGAGTAGAACGAAAATTTTCCTCCAATGTAATTGGCTCTCCACCGAATCGATTTTTAAATGCTGATATATTATAAGAATTGGCACCGCGAAAACTGTAGATGACTTGATCTTCATCTCCCACAACAGTGATGTGACGATGTTCTTTAGCTATAAGTCCGATAATTTCATTCAATGCAAAATTATTATCTTGGAATTCATCAACAATAATATGCTGAAATTGAGCTTGAACATTTCTTAATACAGTTGAGTTATCCTTCAATAGATCATATGCCAGAAGTATCATATCGCCATAATCAACCACATTCATTTCTCGTTTCCACTTTTGGAATGTGGGAAAAATCCGTTTTAAATCATCAATCTGGGCAACAGTTTCAGGTTTAAATGTTTTATCGTCAGTTTTAGGAGTTGGTTTTTGTGCAACATTCACCAATTCATCTCTCGAACGATTAAAAAAAGGAATAAAACTATCTATAACAGCTTTTGCCGGATTGAGTGGGAATTCATCTGACTGAAAAGGACCTAATTCATCAAAGCGTTCCAAGAGCATATGTATCGCTTCACTTTCTTCGAGAAGTTGGGGAAGTTGATCTGAACCGTAATCTCGTAATAATTGATAACAAAATGAATGGAAGGTGCAGACGGTCATGCTATGGGCTGATTTACCTACTTTTTTTAATATACGTTCTTTGAGCTCTCGCGCCGCTTTTTCAGTATATGTTATTGTTAAAATATTAGCTGGGTTAACTTGATAATATTTAATGAGATATACGATACGGTGCTCAAGAGTAAACGTTTTGCCCGTTCCGGCGCCGGCAAGTATCATCAGTGGTGCAGGTGGATGCTCAATTGCTTTGCGCTGTTGTTTGTTGGGAGTAATATCTGACATAGTCGAAATTACCGAATGCAAGAAGTATGTTTCTTTCAAAAATTTTGTGTTTTATATAATTTCTTCAATAAAGATATTTTTCTCTAAATTGATCTGCAAATAGATGTATAATTTAAATCATCTTAAATAATCTTGGAAAAGTTTTCCATTTAGACTGAATCCAAATAAAAAATATTTACCCCGCCATAAATGACGGGGTAAATGAAGTATATAAAAATATGTTTCTGAAAGATTTTACAAAAATCCAAACAAACTGTTTTATTCTTTAAAATAAGTAAAATATTTTTTAACCTTTCTGGTGACAATCGTGTCTTACGGTGTAAATGAATGAAAACAGATCATGAACTCATACGACTATTTCAAAAAGGAGACCAGTCAGCCTTTGACGAATTGGTTAAACGTCACTTGGACTCAGTTTACCGTTTTTTTGTACGCATCACAATTGATGAAATGGATGCGGAAGACCTGGCGCAAACTGTTTTTATCAAATGTTTCAAAAGACTTAAACGATTTCGATTCGAAGCCGAATTCACTACATATTTATATAGAGCAAAAGTCAACACTGCCAATTCTTATCTCACAAGGAATAAATGGCGGAATTTTTTACACCTTGACCAGATGCCGGAACAATCCTATTCCAATGAAGACGCACCGATCAGCAAAACAGAAATTTGGGCTCATGTGGCCAGACTCCCCGGAAAACAACGGAATGTGGTCATGCTGCGTTTGAATCAACAATTACCCTTTAAAGATATTGGCTTAATACTAAACATGACCGAAAGTTCGGCAAAAGTGAATTATCATCATGGCATCAACAAACTCCGTGAATGGTTGAAAGATATTTATGAACTTTGAAGACCAATTACAAAACGCATTAAATATTGACAATGCTGCCATCGATGAAACACAATTCATCGGCAGGTTGCATGCTACACAGCGTAAATTAGAATTGCATCAGGCAAGGTTTCAAAGCAGTATGACGACTGCCGTATTCCTGCTTATCTTTGGTTGGGCCTCATTTACACAATTGAACAATTCAATTTTTGACATGGGCTATGAAGAATATTACAGCTATGATGACGATTATAATTATTTCAGTGAAATTGATTCAAGTGACTATGATCTTTATGTTGCAGATATGGCCCTTTATTTATTGGATGAGGATGATGTTTGGGACGTATTAGAATTTTTTGAAGAAGAAAAATATGAATATGCATTCAACGCAAAGGAGATAAAATTATGAGACAGTTATTGATTACACTCATTTTAACTCTTCCATTGATGACTCTATCAGCACAGCCTGATTACAAAAGTGGAGACAGTCAATCTAGTAAAGCAATGGGAATCTGGAAAATGACCGAAGAACTGGAATTAACTGAAAATCAAGCGGAGAAATTTTTTCCCAAATTCAGAGCTCACCAGGAGGCTGTGGATAAATTGCGTAGAGAACAAAGAATGTCTTTAAAGTCAATACATGAATCTTTAAAAGATGGTAAAGATGTTTCGGATAAAGACCTTGCCGCTGCCATAAAAGCATTTGAGAAAATCGAAACCAGTAAAATCAGTACTCGAGTGGATTTTATAGAAAGCCTTGAAGGAGTGCTTACTACATCTCAAAGAGCAAAGTTGATGTTGGCCCCGGATAAAATGCGCAGAGAAGCAAAAGAAAATATAATGAAACATAAAAAATCACGCCAGCGCCGTTACAAAAGAGATCGTTGGTAATAATATAATATAAGGAAAAATAAAATGAAAAAATATATACCCATTTTAACAGCAGTCAGCTTGATATGGATGTCGTGTGCTGATATTCACGATCAAGAAAAAGATGAAATTTCACAACTAATGAAGTTGTTGGAAAATGATGTAATACTAAACACGGATATACTCAATACAGAAGGTGCCATGGATGAAGAATATTCCGATGGATTAGATATTGATGGCGGAATGAAAACCATGGCAGATACGCTCTGGCCTCATTCCGGATATAGACTCCGTTTTGGCAGGCACATTACCGACCGTGAAAGAACTTTCACTTTTGACGTTCAGGATGATACAGCTTACGCAGAAATGCACCGCTCCATGAGTGGTAACTTTTATGTGATTGCGTTCGATTCTAACCATACAATGGTGGACTCATTCGTAAAGGCATTTTCTGAAGAATTTGAAAGACGAGTACGTTTTGTTCGCACAGACAGCAGCAGTAACCGCCCTTGGAGAATTGAAGGAATAACAATTGGTTTTGGAGGTGCTGGCAATAAAGTAAGAATTACTGGTTTGTCCTTTTATACTCTTAACGGAACGGATGCACTCTTTAATTATACAGCCGATAATGCAAGTGAAGTATTCATTCCCAGGAATGATCTTCCCGCTTTTAATCCCGGCGATACTCTGCGCATTGAACTAACAGTAGAAAATGATGATCCTGTTTTCGACATGGGTAATATAGATAGTGGAGAAAGAGTTGCTATGCATTATGGTAGGGGACGTGGAGAACGGGCTCGCAGACGCTTGAATGACGCTGGTGTATTTGGAGATGATGCTGCTGATGATAATGTTTTTACAAAATTATGGCGGGCTCATACTATTCGTCGGAATCATCAAGCGCGAGTTTTCAATATGCACTATGATTTAATTGATAATGCCACATTGTTCATAAGTGATGGGGGATATAATACGGCTGTGTGGTCACTGCCATATCGAATAATTAGACCGTAAAGTTTCATTTATAGCGTATAAAAAATGCCTCAACAAATTTTTGTTAGGGCATTTTTGTTTTATAAAGTAGCATAAAAGGCGATTAATTTCTAATCATATGGAAATGCAAAAAATATACAACTTCAGTGCNGGGCCGGCAGTATTGGCGGAAGACGTCCTAAAACAGGCAGCCGAGGCAGCTGTGAATTATGATGGACATGGCATGAGTATTCTGGAAATGAGTCATCGGTCTGCTCCCATTGTGGATATGGTTACAGAAACACGTCAACTGATTCGCCAATTGTTGAATGTTCCTGAAAATTACAAAATCTTATTTTTACAGGGCGGAGCCAGTCTTCAGTTTTCCATGATTCCCATGAATATACTCAAAGATGGAGAAACTGTTGATTATACGGAAACAGGTGTTTGGTCCGTAAAAGCTATAAAAGAAGCCCAGCGTTATGGAAATGTAAATGTGGTAAGCTCTTCTAGAGAATCAGTTTATAATCATATTCAAAAAGACTTTAAACAAAGTACTGATCAAGTCTATCTGCACGTAACGTCCAATAATACGATTTATGGTACTCAATGGCAAAAATTTCCTGAAGCCAATGGATTTTTAGTAGGGGATATGAGTTCGGATATTTTCAGTCGCCCAATAGATGTAAGCCAGTTTGGAGTGATTTATGCTGGTGCCCAAAAGAACATGGGACCTGCCGGAGTAACCATGGTCATTATTCGGGATAACCTTATTGGAAGATCCGGACGTGACCTCCCCACCATGCTGGATTTTGCTATGCACGCTGACAAAGATTCCATGTTTAATACACCGCCTGTATTTGCAATTTACGTTGTTAACAGAACATTGCACTGGCTGAAGGCATTGGGCGGAGTAGAATCAATGCAAGTGCAAAATAAATCCAAGGCGAAATTCCTTTATGATGAAATAGAACGCAATCCTCTTTTTACAAGTCCCATTTTAGTGGAAGATCGTTCCTTAATGAATGTACCGTTTATTTTTGCCAATGGAGGAGATGAACCACACTTCTTGAATTATTGCACTGAACGTGGTTTATTGACTCTAAAAGGTCACCGGTCTATAGGTGGTTTTAGAGCGTCTATTTATAATGCCATGCCAAAAGAAGGTGTGGAAGCATTGGTTGATGCAATGAAGAATTATACATGAGGAAATTTTATCTTTTTTATTTAATGACTCATTTATCTGCCCAAGGTTCTGTCATGCTTGTGGGGGGAAATGCCGAAAGTTACGGTGGCTGGTCAGATGATCCTTACGGCTGGTTTGTGCAACAGGCAGATTCAGGTAAAATTGTAAATATAGATGTGTCTGAAGCCAGTGCTTGGTATCCGGCATATTTTATTAATCTGGGTGCAGATTCATCCAGTCATGAATTACAAATTCCCAACATATTTTCGGCAAATAGTCAAAATATATATCATGATCTAGTTACAGCTAATGGTATCTTTATTGAGGGAGGTGACCAATGGGATTATGTACAGACTTGGAAAGGAACATTGGTTGATTCTGCTATTCATGTGGTGTTCAATAATGGCGGAGTCATTGGCGGTACGAGTGCCGGATTGGCCATTTTAGGAGAAATCGTGTTTGATGCGGAGAATGGATCATTAACATCGGATCAAGCCATAGCAAATCCGTATCATCCCCGGATTTCATTTACAGACGATTTTTTAGATATACTTTCAGGCGTTCTCACAGATTCCCATTTCAATGACCGTGGACGACTGGGGAGATTGGTTACGATGGTTGCCAGGAGAGCCCAAGATCATGGCGAAGATATTTTAGGATTGGGTATGGGAATCAAAACTGCATTTTGCATAGATCAAGACAAGATCGGCACCGTTTATGGTAAAATGATTACAGTCATTCACCAAACTGATGATACAGAATTATACTGCGTGCCGGCTGAACCGCTGCGATTTACGCACTTGAAATTCCATCAGCTGCTTCATGGCGCAGTGTATGATATTGATAATCGAGTTTTAGTAGACCCCGGTGAGAATATGTCTTATTATGAAATGCCCTACGAATATCTTAATAATTATTCTGATTTAACGATTAACGGATCAAATCAAAGCAGTGAGAATTATGGTGAAATTATTGTTACAGGAATTACAGGAGATTCGGACAATTGGTGGTATGGCGGGTTAGGTACAACCGTAGGTGATACGAGTGTGCCGGATGCGGTTATTATTCCAAAAATGTGGACTGATTATTATTATTTCCCGAACCGTATCATCGGCGGACTGTACGGGATTGTTTCTGATCCTCCTAAATTTGCTTTTTATTTAGATGATAATTGTTCAGTCTCAATTAATGAAAATGGCTTAATGACAGTATCAAATTATGCACATATTTTGGATGCATTCCCTGATGGATACGCAGGTTATCTTAATGGTGTGTTACCCGGAATTTCCGATGCCACTTTGCATTATTTTACAGAAAGTGATACGTTTGATTTATCTACATATTATATTGTAGAATCAATTGACGATGAATTAATCAATTCAAACTATTTTGCAATACAATCCCTTTATCCCAATCCGTTTAATCCCCAGACGACTTTGCACTTTTCACTAATGAAGCAGGGCATTGTAAAAGTAAATGTTTTTAACATAAGAGGTGAAAGTATAGATGAAGTTGTGAACGAATTTCATAGACCCGGTGAATATTCAATTACGTGGTCAGGAGAAAATGTTTCTACGGGTATTTACTATTTTAAAATGAAATTTGAAAATGAAATGAAAGTTGTAAAAGGAGTTTTGATCAAATAGAAAATCATCATGAAATATTATTCTTTAAATATATTAATATTTTTGCTTTTTAATGCATTCGTAATTAGTCAAAATGTTGATCCAAATATCAAATTTGATGAGAAAGTATCTTCGATATCTGCTGTCGAATGGTTGAAATCAGATAATGTAGATATGCACGATTTAATTTACAATTATCAGCCTCAAATCGAATATGCTCTAGTTTGGCGGGTTCGAGCTGTCCGTACATATTCAGCCTTAAGCGAAAAATCTGTTTTAAAGGCATCGGATATTAATTATCTAAACTATGCAGCCAACAGGTATAAAGACTTACGGGAGACGTTGCTTGAAGGCATCGCTCGATTTGCTCCATTAACCAATGAAAATGTTGAACTAATTATCAATGATTCTAGTCCCTCGATTTTCCATCAAAAGAAAAAAATAAGGCAATTGTTTGGCGGAAAATCAAAAGAAATTATCCAAATCAATCCCAATGATGAATCGGGACAGTCAGTAATAAAAAAAGTAAAACTGGGCTTAACATTTGCATTATTATTATATGATAATTATCTCGTGGCTGTAGCACCGTTTGAAGAACACAATAAGCTGCGTTATATAATCAATGAATCCGGAATTGACCCGGAAGTTGAAGGTTATTTGCGTGTTGTTTCTGAAAGCTATACGGACAGGAAAAAAATGCAGCGCTTGATTAAAGCAATCGAATTCATTTCCAAAATCGAACAGTGGGAGAGTGATCATCCAAAATCTGATTTGGTGCAGAGCGATCCCGATAACCAGTATTTGAATATGATGATCTACGGCAGTCCGTCTTATGCAGAAATTAGAAAGAACAGTTCGCTGGAGACCGAATCAATGTTTTCAATAAACAGAATAAATATTTTTAAAAATAAAATTGAGGACAATATTCGTTTAATCAGCAGTGATGCTACCAATCAAGTGAGTAAAATGTTTGGTAATGCAGCCGGTATCATTGTTGCCCGTAGAGGTAAGTTGGATGAATTACCAAAGGAAAAACAATCTGAAATTATTGCAAATCTGCAACCGTTGGATATTTTACTGGAAAAAGCACCTTTTCGTTTAACAGATTATTTAATTCCCGGATACTGGTCACATGTGGCGCTTTGGTCAGGGACNGAGNAAGAATTGAGTNAATTAGGTGTTTGGGATGAACTTCCTGCTATTTATAATGAAGCAAAAGAAACGTATCATTATTCGGGACCAGATTTTCAGGATGCGATTCGAAATGGACATATGGTGATCGAAGCACTGCGGCCGGGAGTTCAGATTAATACACTGCAGCATTTTTTAAATATTGATGACCTTGGCGTTATTCGATATAATGATTTAACCCTAGAAAATAAACGATCATATTTACTAAATGCTTTCGCGCAAATCGGCAAAAGCTATGATTTCAACTTTGATGTGGAATCCAAAAATGAGATTGTATGTTCGGAACTCATTTACGTTTCATTTGATGATCTGGATTGGAATACTACNAAAACGGTAGGGCGTTATACAATTTCTCCGGATAACGTAGCTCAAAATCTAGCTTACGATTCATTTGATGCAATAATACTTTATCTGGATGGCGTGGAAGTTGCTGATAAAATAAATGAAATTTTCCCAGTANAATGAATTTAAAAGAAAAACTTAATCATATTCCGACCAAACCCGGTGTATATCAGTTTAAAAATAAGGATGGGAATATAATATATATCGGAAAGGCTAAAAATCTTCGCAACCGCGTACGGTCATATTTTCAGAAGAATAAATACCAAACACCCAAAAATCAATCCATGATAAAACGAATAGAGGATGTGGAGTGGATAATTGTACGATCTAGCGTGGAAGCGTTACTGACAGAAGCAAATATGGTTAAAGAAATTCAGCCCAAGTATAATATTGATCTAAAAGATGATAAGTCATTTCCATTTATTCGTATAACCAACGAGCCTTATCCTCAAGTACTTCTTACACGGAAAATTGAAAAGGATGGTTCAAAATATTNTGGTCCATACACCGATGTAAAAAGTCTCCGATATTCACTAAAAGCATTGCACAAGATTTTTCCAGTTCGGAGCTGTAGTTTTTATATGGATGATGAATCAGTAGCTGCCAAAAAAGTGAAACTGTGNCTGGATTATCATATCAATAAATGTGAAGGTCCGTGCGAAGGGCTCGTAAGTAGAGATCATTATAATGCTATGATTGGCAGGGTTATAAAATTTTTGCAAGGACAAACCAAGGAAACGGAAGAATATGTCCGTAAGCAAATGGACATAGCCGCGGCNGATTTACGCTACGAAGATGCGGCTATGTACCGAGACCAATATAACGCTGTTAGACGATTTAAAGAACGCCAGCGAAAAGTAACAGCTGATTTCGAAGATAGAGATATTTTTGCATTAGCACGAAAAGATGATATTGGAGTTATGACGATTATACGAATTAGAAATGGACGCATTTTNGGCCGGGAAAAAGTATCATTACAAAACGTGGATGAAAATGAAGGGGTGGTTTATTCTTCAGTGATATCCCGTTTTTACATGGATTCGGATTTTCTTCCAAAAGAAATTACAGTATCCGTTTTACCCGAAGGTCTGGATGAACTGGAAGAATGGCTTTCAGAAAAGAAGGGTAGCAGAGTGGTCATTCGTCAGCCCCAACGCGGCGAAAAGGCAAAAGAAGTTCGTATGTCGTACCAAAATGCCAAGCTACTTTTGGGTGAATGGTTGATCAACCGCAAAAAGCGTCGAGAGCTTGTACCGAAAATGGTAAATCAACTCCAAGAAGATTTGCAGTTAAAAGCGCCACCACGGCGCATCGAAGCATTTGATGTCTCCCATCTGGGCGGAACGAATACAGTGGCATCCATGGTGTGTTTTGTGGATGGCAAAGCACGGAAATCTGAATATCGGAAATTCAAGATTAAGACTGTAGTTGGCATTGATGATTTTGCAGCCATGCGGGAAGTTGTTTTCAGGCGTTATTTACGTGTAAAAAAGGAGAAGGGTAGTTTGCCTGATCTCATTTTAATTGACGGCGGAAAAGGACAGTTAAGTATGGCCGTATCAGCATTGAGAGAACTTGGGTTGGANTATATTCCCATTGTGGGATTAGCCAAACGTTTAGAGGAAGTATTCGTGCCGGGCATTTCTGATCCGCAATCTATTCATAAGCAATCTCCCGGATTAATTCTTTTACGGCGTATTCGAGATGAAGCACATCGATTTGCTATTACATTTCAACGCAGCAAACGCAAAGATAGCTTAATATCCATATTTAATGACATTGAAGGAATGGGACCCAAACGAGTAGAGAAACTTTTAAAATCCTTCGATTCTACAGAATTGATTGCCAAATCAAATCAAATAAATATTTCCAAAAAAACAGGAATTCCTGAAAAGATTGCTAAAGAGATTATTCAAAAAGCTTTATCTATACTTAAGTAAACATCGTTCAAGAATCGTTTCTTGAATGAGTCCCAAATCACACTATACAATACACAATAAACCTTAAATTAAAACTATAATGCGAATATTATTCATCATATTATCTGTCTTGTCCGGAATGATTGCCCAGGATTATGACCCAAATTATGTCTTGGTAAAACTGGATCGGGATGTAAAAAAGAGCGAATTTAGATCTATTCTTGATCCAACAAAATATGCTATCGAAAAAACAGTTGTCAGACGTTTAGGCATTTACAAAATTCGTATTTTAAGTGATCAATTAACCACCCAAATGGCAGTAGAAGAATTACGTAACAATCCTTGGGTTGAAAAAGCACAATTAGATCATAAAGTGACGACACGGCAAACGTTTCCGGATGATAATGAATTTTCCAGTCAATGGTCAAAACATAATACAGGTCAGAACGGGGGTACACCTGATGCAGACATGATGCACCTGAAGCCTGGGATATTACAACCGGTGGATTAACTGCTTTGGGCGATACAATTGTTGTGGCAGTTGTGGATGGCGGTATGATGATAACCCATCCTGATCTTGCTCCAAATCTTTGGACGAATTATAATGAAATACCCGGA
>JGI26061J44794_1000910_pt1 | contig 12455 bp, 10 predicted proteins | sample MarorgKNORR_S2LV_5_FD_44794 | JGI IMG/M metagenome (IMG submission 44794) | reverse complement strand
GATTTAACATGGTTAATTGTTTCATCAATTGTTAACATGTGGTTCGGGTGGTTTTGTGGATATAAACTTCTTAAAAAACTAATCATGGCTTGTTGTTTTGTGTCTTCTTTTGATCTTTCAAGATTGCCAACCATTCTAGTTTTTAGGGTGGTTAATTCTTCGTCTGGAAAAGCGGGCGTACGGAGTTGTTCTGCCAACAGCTGAATAACAATTTCTAGATCATCTTTTAAACAATGGCCTGTGAATTGTACATGGTGGCGGGTATTGGAAAAATTAAGTTCGGCACCGACAGACTCCAATATATCACTGATGGTATATTTATCTTTCGCCAGGGTTCCTTTATCCATCATAGCAGCTGTAATTGGGGCAATCTTTCTATTTGTTTCAGGGCTGAATAAGGACCCGCCCAAAAAACTCCCGGCAAATGTAATTACATCTTTTACACCCGTAGGCATAACCAGGGTCTTTAATCCTTCTTGCTCTGCGTTAATTATAACATGTTTCTTAAAAATCCCCATTTCAGCCCATCTTTGTTGTTTTTGGAACAAACCATCCTGTGGTACTTTTTTCTTCAACTAAATATTTTTTAGCTACACGTTGGATGTCTTTGGTAGATACTTTTTNAATATGATCCATAAATGTTGTATAAAATGTCCAGTCACCAATTGCGATTGCTTCATTCAAAGCGCTGGCTACTGCATATGAACCATCCCTGCTAAAGGCAACGCTGGCCCGTGTTTGCGCTTTGGCCCGGGCGATTTCTTCTTTTGTTACTCCGCCATTAATAATTTTTTTGTATTCTTCTAAAACAATATCTTCCACAGTTTGATGATCTGTGTCCGGCGTAAGAAATGTATAAGTTATAAACATGCCGTTGTCTTTAAGGGGAAAATCATACATCAACAGTGAGGTGGCCAAACCCCGGTCCACAATTGTTTTATAAAAACGGCTGGTTTTGCCTTCGCTGAGAATTTTTCCTAGTAATTGAAAAGCATATGTATCTTCGTGTAATCCTTCCGGTGTTTTGTGCCCCACACCCACAACTCCCGTTTGTCCTGCTCTTTTAACCACTGTTCTGCGGGGGCCTTCCTGCTCNGGTTCTTCGGTATACATTCCAGGGATATCGTTCTTGCTGGCATTGTGCTCCCCAAAATAATTATTGATAAGAGCCAAGGCTTCTGCTTTATTAAAATCTCCAATTATGGTAGCGGTCGCATTGTTCGGCCAATAGTAGGTATGATAAAATTCCTGCAGTCTCTCTGTGGATACATTTTCGATATCAGAACGCCAACCGATTGTTGAATGGTGGTAGGGATGAGCCTGATAGGCTGTGGCCCAAATATTTTTATCCAATACATCAAATGGGCTGTTTTCACCCCGTTCATATTCATTGCGTACAACCGTCATTTCGGGCTGGCGGTCTTCGTCCCTTAAAAAAGCAAATCGCATTCGGTCTGCTTCGATGGCAATGGCCCTCTCTAAGTGTTCGCTGGGCACAACCTCAAAATAATTGGTTCTATCGTTCCAGGTTGTGGCGTTGATTTGGGCGCCAATGTTTTGAAGTTCCGTCCAAATGGCCGTTCCTTTTTCTTTATTAAAATTCCTTGAACCCTTAAACATTAAATGTTCAAGTAAGTGTGTAGATCCCGTATAACCAATAGCTTCATTCCTAGATCCGACATGATAGGTAACCATAAATGTTGCTACGGGCGTTGAGTGATCTTCCAAAACTAAAACGGTCAGGCCGTTTTTTTGTAGGGTATATTCTTCTATCCCACCAGAGGATTTAACAAATTTAAACCCATGGAATATCTTGTTATTTTTTGGGGACATATAAATCTGTAATTGTACCTTCAAAAACTTCCGCCGCCATTCCAAAGGTTTCTCCCAGTGTTGGGTGAGGATGTACCGTTAAACTGATATCTTCTGCGTCGGCGCCCATTTCGATAGCCAACATCCCTTCGGAGATCATATCACCCGCGCCGGGGCCAACAATGCCGACGCCAAGAACCTTTTTGTTTTCTGGGTCAAACAAAATTTTTGTTTTTCCTTGGTTGGCGTCCATGGCGATCGCCTTTCCGCTGGCGGCCCAGGGGAATTCTCCTTTTTCATAGGCAATTCCATTATCCTTGGCTTCGGTTTCTGTAAGTCCAGCCCAAGCCACTTCCGGATCAGTATAGACAACAGATGGAATTGCTCGAACATCGAACGCGGCCGGGTGGCCGGAGGCCACCTCTGCCGCCACCCTCCCCTCGTGAGTGGCTTTATGAGCTAACATGGGATTACCCACAATATCGCCAATGGCAAAAATATTTTTCTCAGATGTACGTTGGTAAACATCCACATTAATAAAACCATGTTCATTTACTTCAACACCCGTTGCTTCTATATTGAGCAAATTAGTGTTTGGTTTGCGCCCCACAGATACCAACACTTTGTTGAAGACTTCTTTCTTAGTGCCTTTTTCATTTTCAATTGTTACGGATAGCGTGCCCTTTTTGTTTGGCGTAACTGTTGTTACTTTTGATGAAAGTTGGATTGATTCGAATTGCTTTTTCAATTTTCGTTGGAGCGGTTTTACCAAGTCCGAATCTGTGCCGGGAAGTAAGTTAGGTAAAAATTCAACCACGGATACCTTTGAACCAAGCGCCGCATAAACTTGGCCCAATTCCAATCCAATGATGCCGCCACCAATAACTAAAAGTCTTTCCGGAATATCCACCAAATCCAACGCTGTTCTGGATGTGAGAACAGATGGGTGATCTGCTGGAACACCTGGAATCGTGGCCGAAACTGAACCNGCGGCAACAATACACTTATTAAACGAAACGGCTATATCTCCAACATCAGTTTTTACGCTCAGTTNAGTATTAGACGTGAAAGTGGCTGCACCTTTCACCCATTCCACCTTTCGAGCTTTAGCCATTTGGGCAATACCCTCGTTNAGCTGAAATACAATTTTGTCTTTGTGGGCTCTAATAGCATCCAAATCNATTTNAGGCTCGCCATAGGTTATGCCCATTTTTGATAAATGAGACGCCTCTTCCATGACCTTTGAAATGTGGAGCAANGCCTTNGATGGAATACACCCGCGATTTAAACAAACACCGCCTAAGGTGGGGTCTTTGTCAATCAGAATGACCTGTTTTCCAAGGTCCGCAGCGCGGAAGGCTGCGGCATATCCGCCGGGGCCGGCGCCGATAACAACAATTTCTGCGTGTTTAGATTCAGCCATAGATTAATCTTTAAAATATGACAAATCAGAAAGAACAGCTACCAGCCTTGACGTGAACGCGGCTGCGGCTGCGCCGTCAATCACTCGGTGATCATAGGATAGCGAAAATGGCATCACAAACCGTGCCTGGAATTCTCCAGATTCTTTATCAAACACTTGTTTCCACGCACTTCGGGACACTCCCATAATGGCTACTTCGGGCGGATTTACAATCGGTGAAAATCCGGTTCCTCCAATCCCACCCAGGCTGGAAATGGTAAAGGTACCACCTTTCATTTCGTTATGTTTTAGTTTTTTATCCCGTGCGCGGGTGCTTAAATCCATGAGGTCTTCAGATAGGTCGAAAATTGATTTTTTATCCACATTCCGAACAACAGGAACGGTGAGTCCGTTTGGTGTGTCCACGGCGATCCCTAAATGATAATAGTTTTTGAAAACCAAGTGTTGATCCGTATGATCCAAAGAGCTGTTGAATGCTGGCCTTTCTTTTAAAACAATTGTGGCTGCTTTCATTAAAAATGGAAGGAAGGTGACCTTGATTCCTTTTTTAGCTCCATCTATTTTTAATTCTTTACGGTAGGCGTCAATATCTGTAATGTCTGCTTCATCAAATTGGGTCACATGGGGAATAGATTGCCACGCCCTTTGTAGCCGCTCCCCCGTTATTTTTTTAATTCTAGTCAGTTTCTGGATTTCAACATCGCCCCATTTTGAAAAATCGACCTCCTGTTTTGGGGCTGGAATAAGGCCGAAGACATAGCCATTTTCAACTTAATATAGCCGTTGAGGTCATCTTTAGTAATGCGACCTTTTTGACCGGAGCCTTTAATAATCTGAAGATTGATGCCCAATTCCCGCGCCAACCTTCGAACGCCCGGCGATGCAAAAACATTTTCCGAAGATCCTGTGGTTCCGAAAACGGTTTTTAACTCGGATAGGACAAATTCTTCTGGCTTTGTTTCTGGTTCTGTGGGCTGAGCNTTATGTACTGTCACTTGAGCTTCAACGTTTTTTTCGGTTGTTTCAATTTTCATGAGTACGTGGCCGGGCTTTAGCTCGTCACCCGTCGCCACCAAAATTTCGGAAATTGTTCCGCTAACATCTGCGGGAATTTCCATTGATGCTTTGTCCGATTCTAAAACTATAATTGTTTCATCCACTGCAACAACATCGCCAACAGTAACAGAGACTTCACTAACCTCTGCGCCATCAATTCCTTCTCCAAGNTCGGGTAAAATAATTTCTTTAATCATTTGTATTTTTACACCTTAACAGGGCTGGGCTTATCCGGATCTATGTTATATTTCTTTATAACTTTTAAAATCGCATCTTTTTCCATTTTTCCATCGGTTGTTAATGCCCGAATGGCGGTTAAAACAATATAATGGCGGTCAACCTCAAAAAATCGGCGCAAGTTTTCCCGCGTATCGCTCCGGCCAAAACCATCTGTGCCTAGGGTATAATATGACCCTGGTACATAGGGACCAATTTGTTCCGAAACCATTTTTATATAATCAGTAGTGGCAATTGTTGGGATATTGTGGTCGCTGAAGGATTTTATCAGGTGGGCTGTTTTTTGTTTTTTCCTAGGGTTTAGCGTATTCCACCGATCTGCCTCTTCCGCGTCTTTTCGCAATTCACTATAACTGGTTACGTTCCAAATATCGTACGAAACACTCCAGTCGTTTTCTAATAATTTTCCCGCTGCTATTACCTCACCCATAAGCGGGCCGCTTCCCAAAAGGCGTATATCCGGTTGGTTTGCGGATTTAAACTTATACAGCCCCTTGACNATATCATCTTCAATGCCTTTTGCCATGGGGGGGTGAACATAATTTTCGTTTTCAACCGTCAGGTAATAAACCACATCCTTGTCCTCTTGACACATTTCTTTCATTCCCCGGTGTACCACTATCGCAATTTCGTACGCATAAGCGAGATCATAAGCTTTTATGTTTGGTGTGGCGGCGGCGGCAAGATGGCTGTGTCCATCTTGATGTTGAAGGCCTTCGCCGTTAAGTGTGGTTCGCCCGGCTGTTCCGCCTAAAAGAAATCCCCGTGTTCGCATATCCCCGGCAGCCCAAATAAAATCCCACACACGTTGAAATCCAAACATGGAGTAATAAATGTAGAACGGAATCATTTTAACGCCATGGTTGCTATAGCTTGTTCCGGCTGCAATAAAAGAGGAGACGGCACCCGCCTCATTAATGCCCTCTTCAAGAATCTGTCCGTTTTTGGCTTCTTTATAATACAAGAATTGATCCGAATCTACCGGGTCGTATAACTGTCCCTTGTGAGCGTAAATCCCAAGCTGGCGAAAGAGGGGTTCCATTCCAAAAGTACGACCCTCGTCGGGAATTATTGGAACGATATGCTTCCCTATAATTTTATCTTTTGAAAGAATTGTTAATAATCGAACAAATGCCATCGTAGTAGAAAGTTCGCGCTTCCCGGTTCCATCTAGTAATTCCTTAAAAACTGATTTGTCGGGAATTTCTAGCGGTATGGACCTATCTGTCCTAATCGGCANTGGGCCGCCAAGCGCATCCCGCCGCTCTTTTAAATATTTATATTCTGTACTGTCTTTGTCGAAGCGATAAAAGGGAGCTTTCATCGCTTCTTCGTCTGACATTGGAATGTTGAATCGATCTCTGAAATAAAGGAGNTCTTCTTCATTAAGTTTTTTCTGATTATGGGTAATGTTTCGGCCTTCACCCGCTTCGCCTAAACCATATCCTTTAATCGTTCTTGCCAAGATAACGGTTGGTTTTCCTTTAAAATTCTNTGCTTCTTTATATGCTGAATAAACTTTTAGCGCATCATGTCCGCCTAATTTCATATTCTCCAATTCTTTGTCCGACAGGTGTTCTACCATTTTTAGAAGCTCTGGGTATTTTCCGAAAAAATGCTCCCGGAAGTATGCGCCGCCCTCTACCACATATTTAAGCAGGTCGCCATCGACCACTTCTTCCAATCTCTTAAGCAGAAGGTCGCTATTTTCACCCTCCAAAAATTCATCCCAATCTTCTCCCCAAATAACTTTAATTACATTCCACCCCGCACCTCGGAAGGCACCTTCAAGCTCTTGGATCACCTTCGAATTTCCGCGGACGGGACCATCCAATCTTTGAAGATTACAGTTAACAACAAAAACAAGGTTGTCCAAATTCTCCCTGGAAGCCAGTGTCAGTGCGCCAACAGATTCTGGTTCATCCATTTCTCCATCGCCAATATAGGCAAAAACTTTTCGGCTTGTTTCTTTTATAAACCCCCGGTCAATCATATAGCGCATGAAGCGCGCCTGATAAATTGCCATAATGGGGCCCAGCCCCATTGACACCGTGGCAAATTGCCAAAAATCCGGCATAAGGTATGGGTGGGGATAAGAAGACAGCCCACCTTCTTTTGAAAGTTCGCGCCTGAAGTTGTATAGTTTCTTTTTATCCAATCTTCCTTCAAGGTAGGCCCGGGCGTACATCCCCGGGGAGGCATGGCCCTGAAAGAAAACAAGGTCTTGCCCGTCGGGGTGATCTGCCCCTTTTAAAAAATGGTTAAAGGCAACTTCATATAATGTGGCGGCAGAGGCAAATGTAGAAATATGTCCGCCAATTCCGGGCGTTTCTTTGTTGGCCGCAGTTACCATCGCCATGGCATTCCATCTTACGATTGATTTAATTTTGCGTTCAATATCTCGGTCGCCTGGATATTCCGGCTGTTTTCCCGGTAATATTGTGTTTACAAACGGGGTGCTTGTATTAAAGGGCAGGCGCGCGCCTTTTGATTGAGCATAATCAATAAGGGTTTCTAAAAGAAATCTAGCGCGCTCATAACCNTGTTCCTCAAGAGCGTCTTCAATGGATTCGATCCACTCTTTGGTTTCGAGCAAATCTATGTCTTTATATTTTTCCGCCATTTCTCGAATTATGTATTAAGGGAAGACCCCAAAATTACACTTTTTTTATAGAAACAAGATTGGTTTTGTAAGACATTCGTTTGAATGTTTTTTTGAGCGTTATTTAAAATCTTTTTTGCTAATTTATTGGGTTGATAGAAACACTCCCTTCCTATAAAAACTTTCTGGTTTTACTACAAACCGGCGCTAATGTCTTCACACGAACGGGTATATTTATTACCGTTNGAATTTTTTTAGATAGCTCTAAAATAAACCGTTTGTCTTTCATAATTAATCTGGATTTTCGATCAATAATTATTGCGATATAGCATTGGTTCTCAATAAGCGTTGTGCGCAAAGAATGACCAAATGCTTTGGGTGGTGATATTTCCATGTTTCCCCTTGATCTTCAAATATAAATCGGCAAAAATTAATAACAATAGTGTGTTAATTTTTGACATGGATTTATCCTCTTATTCAATAGCCCCTGAAATCCGAGAAGCACTGTACCTCAAGAAACCAATCTTGGCAATGGAATCTACTATTCTCGCCCACGGGATGCCCTATCCCCAAAATGTGGAGTTTGCTTTAGATGCCCAACGATTGGTTCGGCAAGCTGGGGCTTTGCCGGCAATTATTGCAATTCTCAACGGTAAAATTTGCGTTGGTTTAAACGAAAACCAGCTTAGCCGCATTACCGGTGGAAAAGATGTTCAAAAAACTTCTGTGAGGGATATCCCGTTTGTATTAGCAAGTGGTGCTTCCGGCGCAACAACCGTTTCGTCTACCATGAGAGTCGCCCATGGTGTGGGTATTGATGTTTTTTCCACCGGCGGAATTGGCGGCGTGCATCGAGGGTGGGAAACAACATCAGATGTCTCCCAAGATCTACATGAATTAAGCCGGACCCCCGTTCTTGTTGTTTCCGCCGGCGCCAAAGCTATATTAGATATTCCAAAAACCGTTGAACGTCTCGAATCTCTTTCGGTCCCCGTTGTTGGATATAAAACAAATGACTTCCCAGCTTTTTATTCCCGAAAAAGTGGAATAAAAATTGACCATAAGTTTGACGATATTAAATTATTAGCAAATGGATTTGTAAAACACCGTTCGCTTGGATTTTCTTCTGGCATGCTCGTGGTTAACCCACCTCCGAAAGAAAACGAGATTAGCAATAAAGTTGTATCTGGTTATATTGAAAACGCTCTTCGCCGTGCAAAAGAATTGGGGGTTTCTGGAAAAAACTTAACACCCTTTCTACTCCATGAGGTTTATAAAGAATCCAATGGTGAAAGCCTAAAAACCAACATTGCCCTGGCGTTAAGCAACATTAAACTTGGTGCGGAAATCGCGGTGGAATTAAAGAACGTTTAACGCTTTTTTTTAATCACCCCACACCCAATTCTTGCGCCGGCAGCCCCAGAGGGCTGGGAAGACATGTCGTCGTCCCCCACATGTACAACAATGGCTTTTCCGACAACATTTGTCTTTGGCGAGCCGCCAATAGACCAGCGACCAAATTGATCCACGAGGGTGAGTTTTCCGTTTCCGTTTCCATCAATTTGTACATTGCCAATGTCGCCACTATGAAAAGGTGGTGTTCCCCATTTTCCATGGTTTTCGTTTGTAGGGTTCCAATGCCCGCCCGCTGACTTGCCGTCGTCAGAACCACAGTCACCAATNGCGTGAAGGTGAANGGCTACCGGGCCTTCCCCAAGTCCTGAGATGTTCACTTTGATTTTAACCGCACCTTTTTCTTCAAAAAAAACGATAGTACCAGAAACGCTGCTTCCGTTTTTTGGCTCAATGGTGGCAATTGCTTTTTTTGTATTTGATCCAGAACAAGATACTAAAATAGCTATGCATGTTAATATTAGGTGTCTTTTCATTTTATTGCTTTCTGTTTCGTCTTGCTGTGGTGGGTCGTGGCTTTNTTCATCTTTTTCCAAACAGCGCGGTACCAATCCGAACCATGGTTGATCCTTCTTCTGCCGCTATTTCATAGTCTCCGCTCATGCCCATTGAAAGGTCTTTTAGCGCTGCGTTCCCCAACTCTTGGTTTATTGAATCCCGAAGGTTTCTAAGCGCAACAAAGGCTTTTCTTATCTGTTTTTTGTTTGTTGTTCTTGGGCCAACTGTCATCAGCCCTGTAATTCTAATGTTTGGCTCTTCTAAACAAAAAAGCATTTCATTTCTTTGTTGGGGTGTAAATCCGTGTTTTTGTACTTCTCCGCTCGTGTTCACTTCCAATAATATGGGGGGTTTTTTGTTTAAGGCTTTTGCCCTTGAGCTTATTTTTTGCGCTAGCCGAGTAGAGTCTACAGAGTCTATTGTGTCAAACAGCTCCAGACAATTGTTAATTTTATTGGTTTGAAGATGTCCAATAAAGCGCTTTGTTAGCGCCGGCATAAGCTCAAATGATTCAAATTTTTGGGCTGCTTCCTGTGTTCTGTTTTCCCCAATGGCTTCTATCCCCACTTCGTAGCATTTTTGAATGAGAGAAAATGGGTGTGTTTTTGTAACGGCTATAAGCTGAACGGGGTGGTTGTAGCCACCCCGTTTTTGTGCCGATTCAATTTTATGTTGAATTATTTCTATCGTGTTTTTTAAGCTCATGCATTCTTGTCGTTTGTCCCAACATCTTCAAAAGAAAGCTGGTTGTCTTTTGGCTCTTCGTCTGTTTTTACCTCTTCGCTAATAACCCGAGTTATAGAAGATATACTCGCACCTTCGTCCAACTTTACTAACCTTACCCCCTGGGTCACGCGACCAATGGTTCTAATCGCCCCAACGGATTGCCGCATTAAAACTCCGGAATCTGTTATAACGATTAAATCGTCTGAATCTACTACTTCCATTATTTTTACCATTTTTCCGGTTTTGTCTGTACACCGCATTGTCATAACGCCTTTGCCGCCCCGTGTTTGTGTACGATATTGTATTACCTCTGTTCTTTTCCCCATTCCTTTTTCTGTTGCTACCAATATTGTCCCTTCCCTTCTCACCACAAGCATTCCGATCACACGATCTTGGCTTGATCCTAGCCTAATGCCTATTACGCCCATGGTTTTTCTACCGCTCGGTCGAATGTTTTTCTCGGAAAATCTGATTGATTTTCCTTCGTGGGTTCCCAGTAGAATGTCGTACTCACCATTGGTGATTCTTGCTTCTATAAGCTCATCACCCTCTCTGATTTCGATGGCATAAATGCCTCCTTTTCTAGGGTTTCCATAGGCAGACAAAACGGTCTTTTTTACAATGCCATTTTTGGTGGCCATGACAATATAATGATCATCGTCAAATTCTTTCACGCTAACAAACGCTTTTACTTTTTCTCCCGGCTCACATCCAATTAGGTTCACCACCGCGCGACCCCGGGTTGCGCGACCGCCTTGTGGAATATCATAAACCTTTAGCCAGAAACACTTACCCTTGTCTGTAAAAAAGAGCATATAGTGGTGCGTGTTTGCAATAAAAAGGTGTTCAACAAAGTCCTCGTCTTTGCTCATAGCCCCTTGAACACCACGCCCGCCGCGTCGCTGGGTGCGGTAAGTGTTTAGCGCGGTACGCTTTATGTAGCCCTGGTGGGTGATGGTTAATACAACCTCTTCTTCGGCAATCAAGTCTTCCATGGAAAAGTCCATATCAACCTGAATTATTTCGGTTCTTCTTTCGTCTCCATATAATTCACGAACATCTGAAAGCTCTTTTTTTATAATATCCATTCGCTGTGTTTTGCTTTCAAGAATTCCTTTTAGATTTGAAATAATTTTATTCAACTCTTTATATTCAGCCACAACCTTTTCTACTTCAAGCCCTGTTAGTTTTTGTAGTCTCATTTCCAGAATGGCCTGGGCTTGGATTTCTGATAAGCTGAAGCTGTTCATTAGGCCTTCTTTGGCTTGCGTTGGGTTTTTGCTGCCGCGGATAACTTTTATAACCTCGTCAATATTGTCTAATGCTGTTTTTAACCCTTCGAGAATATGTGCCCTGGCTTCTGCTTCTTTTAGTTCAAACTGTGTGCGACGAACAACAACTTCATGGCGAAAGTCTATAAAGTGGGTCAAAATTTCTTTTAGGGGCATTATTTTTGGTACGCCCCCCACAAGCGCCAAAAGAATGATGCCGAAAGTGTCTTGAAGNTGTGTGTGTTTGTACAGTTGATTCAAAATCACCTCGGGAACNGCNTCTCTTTTTATTTCAATCACTACGCGAATACCATCTTTATCTGATTCGTCTCGAAGGTCAGAGATTCCAACCACCTTTTTGTCCCGGACTAAATCTGCGATTTTTTCAACTAGGTTTGCCTTGTTTGTTTGGTAGGCCACTTCGGTAATTACAATACTGTTTCTGCCCGATTTGTTTGTTTCAATATGGGCCCTTGCGCGCATTTTTATTTTTCCACGCCCTGTTTCATATGCGCTTTTTAGTCCATCCATTCCCATTATAAGTCCAGCCGTTGGAAAATCCGGTCCTTTAATGTGAGTCATTATTTCTTCTGTGGAAATGTCTTTGTTTTCGATTAGGGCAATTAAACCGTTCACAACCTCTGTAAGGTTGTGTGGTGGGATTTTTGTAGCCATCCCAACCGCAATTCCTTCTGAGCCGTTCACCAGCAGTGTCGGCACGGCCGATGGGAGAACGGTTGGTTCTTTTAATGTTTCGTCAAAGTTTAGCCCCCAGTCCACCGTATCTTTGTCCAGGTCTTTTAGCATCTCGCTTGAGATTTTTGTCATTCGACATTCGGTATAACGCATAGCCGCGGCGTTGTCACCATCAATAGAACCAAAATTTCCCTGCCCGTCCACCAGCTCATACCGCATAGAGAACTTCTGCGCCATTCTAACAAGCGCATCGTAGACCGAGCTGTCTCCGTGTGGGTGATATTTTCCAAGGACGTCACCTACAATACGAGCAGATTTTTTGTATGGGCGGTTCCAGCTAGACCCCAACTCGCTCATGCCAAAAAGTATTCGGCGGTGAACGGGTTTTAAACCGTCTCTCACGTCTGGTAGCGCCCTAGACACAATTACCGACATGGAATAGTTAAGATAGCTTTCCTTCATCTCGTCCACAATATCGCGAGGAAGAATGTTGTCTCGATTAAAATCAACCATAAGTGTTTCCTATTTTTTAAACATCAAGATTGACGACAAATTTTGCGTTTTTCTCAATAAATGTTCTGCGTGCTTCCACGTCGCTTCCCATGAGGTTTTGAAATGTTTCTGCCGCTTCTCCGGCGCTTTCTACCGTCACTTGCATCAGGGTTCTGCGCTCTGGGTCCATTGTCGTTTCCCAAAGCTGACCGGGGTTCATTTCGCCCAG
>JGI26061J44794_1000908_pt1 | contig 12457 bp, 10 predicted proteins | sample MarorgKNORR_S2LV_5_FD_44794 | JGI IMG/M metagenome (IMG submission 44794) | reverse complement strand
CGTCGTGTCTTCGGTTTCACTGATGCTGACAGGGACGGACGGCATTCAAAAAAGGAATACATCGAGAACGGCGCCTATCTGACCCCCCAGTCAAGACAGGGTATCTTTGAGGCATCGGACTCAAACAACGACGGCTTCGTCTCCGAGGCTGAGTATGTCGAAAATCGACTTATCACTGACGAGGCCAAGGTGATATTCAGTGATATGGATGCCGATGGTAACAACAGGTTGACCGCAAAGGAACTCTTGGCCAGTGGAAAGCTAAAGGACGAGAAATTGGCCAACGGGGTTTTCAAGGCGCTGGACACAAACGAGGACGGGGAACTGGTCATCCCCGAGTATCTGCGCGTTTGGGGTCGCTGGGCCAGGCATTGACTCTTTTGTTTGCATAAACCACGGCGCGAAGACATTCTCAGCACGGCGGGGGTAACGCCGGTAGTTCACGCTACAGGTTCCCTGCTTAAATGATGTAAAAGTCGTTTAGGGTCGTTAGTTCGTGGTCGAACCGGCGACCTTTTTTTTCGTTTGACTCATTGTTTATGTCTCCATACCAGCCATGAGGGCATTTTCATGGAGCTATGACAGTAACTTGTTGGTGCGTTTGGCCTAGCGCTCAGCCCGGCTTGGGGGCGGCGGTGTATTCGGCGATGCCGTCGAGGAGCATTTGGATGGCGATCATGATGAGCAGCATGCCCATCAACTTCTCGACGGCGCGAAGGCCGCGCGGGCCGATGAGGCGCATGAGCTTGTTGGAGGCGAGCAGCGTGACGGCGGTCACCGCCCAAGCGGAGGCCAGCACGCCCAGCCAGATGAGCATCCGGTCCGGCTCGCGGCTGGCCAGCAGCAGCAGTGCGGCGACGGCGGACGGCCCGGCGATGAGCGGGGTGGCCAGCGGCACGATGAACGGATCTTCCTGCTCGACCCCCGGCTTGAGTCCGTGCTGCGGGAATACCATGTTCAGCGCGATGAGAAACAGCACCACGCCGCCGCCGATGCTCAACGACGCCTGGCGCAGGCCAAGCAGGCTGAGGATGGGGTTGCCGAGGAACAGGAACAGGGTGAGGATGGCCAGCGCGATGAACAGCTCGCGCACCATCACGCGCGGCCGCCTGCTTCCGGCACGCTGGCGAGCACGGAGTGGAAGTTGGGGATGTTCCCCAGCGGATCCATGATGATGAGCAGGATGAGCATGTTGGACCAGAAACCCATGCCGCCAACGTATCGCCGCACCGCCAGCGGGCAAGCCAACAAGCGGTTTATTGTCGAATAAGCCGATGCGAACCAAGCGGGATTTGGCGTTGCGTTCGGAGTCGGTTGGGGGGAGCCTCCGCTTGACCGACAACCGAATGGAAATCTCATGTGCAAAAAAGTAATTATTGGCGCGCTGCTCGGCGGCGTGGTTTTGTTCCTCTGGCAGGGCGCCGTCCACATGGCGCTTGGGGTGTATGACGACGCCTACGTGAAACTGAAGGATCCCGCAGCCGTGGAGAAAGTCTTGAAGGAGAATCTCACTGGCAGCGGGATGATTATGATCCCGAATCTTCAACCGGGTGATGCGGATGCCGAAGCCAAGGCGATGGAAAAACTAACCACCGGCTTCAGTCTGTCCGGCGCGGTGAACCTTGACGGGAGACACGGCTTCGGGGCCGCGCTTGGCATTCAGTTTGCGCTCAACGTGCTCGCCTCGGCGGTGCTGATGTTTGTGTTGATCGCGGCCAATCCGTGCAGGCTGGGCGGTCGCATTGCCTTGGTGCTTTGTTTCGCTGTGTTTGCGGTGCTGACCGAATTGATCCCGAACTGGAACTGGGGGGGATCCAGTTTGGATTACATCGGCAGACAGATCGGCGAGCAGATCGTCGGCTGGGCGCTGGTCGGTTTGGCCTTGGCCAAGGTTATGGACTGCGGGTCAACGTGCTGCGGCACCGACGATTCATCGGACAACTGACCGATGCGCTTGGCCAAGCGCCAACTTCGCGGGTTCACGCTGATCGAGCTGCTGGTGGTGATAGCTATCATCGCGATTCTCGCCGGCATGCTGCTGCCGGCCTTGGCCAAGGCGAAGGCCAAGGCGACCGGCATCAGCTGCATGAACAATCTGCGGCAGATGAGTTTTTCGTGGGCCATGTACACGGACGACAACGACGGCCAACTTCCGCCCAACGCCGTCTTCCCCACGCGCAATCGGTCGTGGGTGAAAGGGTGGCTCAACTACGCGCAGCCGGTGCCGGACAACACCAACACGGTTTACCTCATGCAGAGCCACCTTTGGCCGTACCACCGGAGCCTCGGCGTGTGGAAATGTCCCGCCGACATGAGCACGTCGCGGCACGGCGGCAGGCAGTTGCCGCGCGTCCGGAGCATCGCGATGAATTGCTTTCTCAACCCGCCGTCGCTGCAGAGTTGGCAGGCCGGTTACCGGCCGATCCGCAAGCTCTCCGACGCCGCCGGCAAGCCGCTCAGCGAACTGTACGTGCTGCTCGACCAGCGGGAGGATCGCATCAACAACGGCTATTTCGCTGTGGACATGAACGGCTACAACCCGCGCAGCCCCAACGCCACCCGCTGGATCGATTATCCGGCGAGCTACCACAACAACGCCGGCGGCGTGACGCTGGCGGACGGCCACGCGGTCATCAAGAAGTGGCTCGACCCGCGCACCTCCGTCCCGATCAAAAAGGGTGTCAACATCCCGATCTTCGTTTCGTCGCCGAGAAACGTCGATGTCCTCTGGCTGCAGGAACGCTCCGCGCCACCCAAGCGCTCCCGCCGATAAAGGTAGGGACGGCTGTCCCCAGCCGTCCGCCGCAGATTCAAGCGGCCAATCAATTCGCACTCGATTTTCCCGCTGCTTTTTTGAGGANGAGGGACGAAGCGATTCGGCGCGCTGGGGACAGCACGCCCTACCTGCGCGCGGCCGGGCGCAAAACGGGACTCGTTTTGACTTGGCAATTGTGGCCCAATCCGCGCCGACATGAATCATTTCATTTTTCGAATGGCACTTGGCTTGGCGCTCGCCGGTTGCGCTTGGCCAAGCGCGTCGGCGGCCAAGCCGAACTTCGTCATCATCATGGCCGACGACATGGGCTACAACGCGACGAGCGCGTACGGCGGCTGGCTCAAGACGCCGCACCTCGACCGCATGGCGCGTGAGGGGATGCGCTTCACCGACTACCACTCGAGCGGCGTCGTGTGCAGCCCGACGCGCGCCGGGTTGCTCACGGGCCGCTACCAAGAGCGTGCCGGCGTGCCGGGCGTGATCAATGCCGACCCCGAGGTGCCGGATCATCATCGCGGCCTGTGGCCGAGTGAGCACACGTTCCCGGAGCTGCTGGCCAAGGTCGGCTATGCGTCCGGCGTGTTTGGCAAGTGGCATCTCGGCTACAAGAAAAAGTTCAACCCGATGCACCACGGCTTCGCGGAGTTTCGCGGGTTCATCAGCGGCAACATCGACTATATTTCGCACTACGACCGGATGGAGGTGTACGACTGGTGGGACGGCTTGAAACCAATCGAGGAGGAGGGCTACTCGACGCACCTCATCACGCGGCACGCGTTGCGGTTCATCGACGAAAACAAGTCGAAACCATTCTGCCTGTACGTCGCGCACGAGGCGGTGCACTCGCCGTTCCAAGGGCCGGACAGCCCGATCCAGCGCGGCCCAAAAAAAGTGCGCGGTAAAAAGAAAACTCTGGTCGAGGAAGCTTACGTGCAAATGATGACCGCGATGGACGAGTGCGTCGGCCAAGTGCTCGAAAAGTTGACCGAGTTGAAGCTCGAGAAAAACACGCTCGTGATTTTTTGTTCCGACAACGGCCATGCGTACATGGGCGGCCCGAAAGGTTACCGGTTTCCGTTGCGCGGCAAAAAGGGAACCGTGTGGGAAGGTGGCCACCGCGTGCCGGGGATCGCTTGGTGGCCGGGCAAGATCGCGCCGGGCCAAGTGAGCGATGAGATGGTCATCTCGCTCGACCTCATGCCGACGATGCTCGACCTCGCCGGGGCCACGCCGCCCAAGGGGCACGCGCTTGACGGCGTGAGCTTGCGGCCGGTTTTGTTCGACGGCGGCTCGCTTGGCCAACGGCAGTTTTTCTGGCGCGGGCAGGCGATGCGGGATGGGCAATGGAAATATGTGGCCAACCGCAGCGGCGGGTTGTTCAACTTGAGCGACGACCCCGGCGAGTCGGCGGACTTGGCCAAGCGGCATCCCGCGCGGGCCAAGCGCATGGCGGCCGCGCTCGCGGCGTGGAAGCGAGATGTCGCCTCCGGTGCCACGCCGCAGCCGGACTACGAAACCGCAAGCCTTAAGCGATGATACTGGCCGCGCTTCGAACCCCGGACATCGTTGTCCTCTTCGTTTACTTCGCGTTGCTGATCGGCGCCGGTTTTTATTTCCGCAAAGGCAGCGGCACGGTCGAGGGGTTCACCGTGGCCAATCGCTCGCTGCCGGGCTGGGTGGTGGGCTTGTCGGTCTTCGGCACGTACCTGAGCAGCAACACGTTCATCGGTGTGCCGGGCAAGGCGTACAGTTCGAACTGGAACGGCCTCGTGTTTGCGTTGTCGCTGCCGATCGCGGCGTTCATCGCGGTGAAGTGGTTTGTGCCGTTTTACCGCCGACACGCCGGTTTGTCGGCTTACGAGCATTTGGAGACACGCTTCGGCGCGTGGGCGCGGGTGTACGCGGTTGTTTGTTATTTGCTGACGCAGGTTTCGCGAGTGGGGACGATCATGTTCGGCGTGTCGGTGGGGCTGCACGCGCTGACTGGATGGGACATCGCGACGATCATTGTTTTCTCCGGTTTTGCCGTGACGNTGTACACGTTGATGGGCGGCATCGAGGCGGTGATCTGGACCGACGCCATCCAGAGTGTTGTCCTCACCGTGGGCGCGGTCGTGGTGGTGGTGCTGGTTTTGACGGATATGCCGGGGGGAGCGGGGCAGGCGATCCGCTTGGCTGATGACGCCGGCAAGTTCAGCTTGGGCGACTTCGGGCCAAGCCTCGCGTCGTCCACGTTCTGGGTCATGCTGATGTACGGCATCGTGATGAACCTCACCAACTTCGGCATCGACCAGAATTTCGTGCAGCGCTATCACGCCGCCGAGTCGGACAAGGCGGCCGGCCGCTCGGTGTGGTTCGGCTCGTTGATTTATATGCCGGTGGCGCTGATGTTTTTTTTCATCGGGTCGATCCTGTTTTCCTACGGCGAGGCGAACCCGGAGTTTTTGGCTGAGGTGAAACTGGAAATGGTCACCGCTGACTCGCCCGGCTTGGCCAAGGATTCAGCCGAGGCCAAGCGCTTGGCCAGCGAGATGAAGCCAAGCGACTACGGCGACAAGGTGCTGCCGCATTTCATCGCGAACAAAATCCCCGCCGGCTTGGCCGGGCTGCTGATTGCCGCGCTGTTCGCCGCCGCGATGAGNAGCATCGACACGAGCCTGAACAGCTCGGCGACGATTGCGCTGCAGGATTTTTACCGGCGCTGGGCCAAGCCGGACGCCGACGAGGTGCAGAGCCTGCGATTCCTGCGGGTGATGACGGTTGTTTGGGGGGTCATCGGCACCGGCGTTGCGCTGGCGATGATGGGCGTGGAGAGCATTCTCGATGCGTGGTGGAAGCTCAGCGGGGTGTTCGCCGGCGGGATGCTGGGGCTGTTTTTGCTGGGGTTCATCAGTCGCCGCGCCAACAACGCCGGGGCCGTCACGAGCGCGACGGTGGGTCTGCTGGTGATCCTTTGGTTGACGTTTTCGACCGGGTTGACCGGCGAGCTTGCGTGGCTGCGGAGTCCGTTCCACGCGCACATGATCTCGGTCATCGGCACGTTGTCGATCTTCCTCACCGGCTTGGGGGCCTCGAGTTTTTTTGGCCGCAAGAGCGATTAAACTCGCCACCGGGGGTTGCGCTCAGCACTGTCCCGGTTTTGAGTCATGGCTGATTTTCCAAACGAAATACGAATCAACCCCGCCATCATCAACAAGTTGATCATCGGCGGGGTGGTGGTGCTGCTGGTGGGCATCGGGGTGATGAGCAGTTTTTACAAGGTCGATCCCCGCGAGAACGCCATCGTGCTGCGCTTGGGCAGGTACACCGGCGCGCCGGTCACCGATCAGGGCCTGCACTTCAAGCTGCCGTTTGGCATCGACAGGGCAACGCTTGTCGAGGTCACCACGGTGCATAAGTTGGAATTCGGGTTTGCCACGCAAACTCCCGGCACCCGCACCCGCTACGCAAGTCGGAGCAGCGGCCAATCGGAGATATCACTCATCGTCACCGGCGACCTCAACATCGCCGATGTCGAGTGGTCCACCCAGTACATGGTTTCCGACGCATACAATTATCTTTTCAAGGTGCGCAACGCGACCGAGACATTTCGCGCAATGAACGAGGCGGTCATGCGCGAGGTCATCGGCGATCGTACGATTAACGAGGTGCTCACATCCGGTCGCAGCCAAATCCAGCAGGAGGTGAAGGAGAAGTTGCAGAAATTGGCCAACCAGTATGAGTTGGGCATCAACCTCGACAAGGTGATCCTGCAGGACGTCAATCCGCCCGATGCCGTGAAGCCATCATGGAACGATGTCAACGAGGCGCAACAGGAATACTCGGCAACCATCAACATCGCCCAGGCGAGGTACAACGAGNTCGTCCCCAGGGCCAGTGGTGAGGCCGAGAGAACCGTTGAAGAGGCAGAGGGCTACGCCGTGCAGCGGGTCAACGAAGCACAGGGCGACGCCGACTTGTTTCGGCAGGTGTTCACCGCTTACCAAAAGGCGCCCGAAGTCACCCGGAAACGAATATACCTCGAGACCATGAACGAGGTGCTCGCCACCGGCCCTCGCAAGTTTATTTTGGATACAGAGGCCAAGGGCCTGTTGCCACTGCTCAACCTAAATCAGGAGGCCAAATAATGATTAAGCAATTTTCTTCAGTTATCGTCGGGGTTTTGATTTTTATCGTAGCCCTCACGTTTTTCTCGTCTGTGTACATTGTTGACGAAACCAAGCAGGTGTTCGTCATGCAGTTTAACAAGATCGTCAAGGGCCCCATCAACGGCCCTGACAAGGACGAGGCCGGCCTTAAATTCCGAATCCCATTCATCCAAAATGTGCTTGAATTCGAGAAGCGCTATCTCGAGTGGGACGGTGACCCCAACCAAGTGACCACCAAGGACAAACTGTTCATCTTTATCGACACCTACGCGCGGTGGCGCATTGTGGATGCCATGTTGTTCTACAAGAAAGTACAAAACGAGGCAGGTGCCCAGGCGCGACTCGATGACATCCTCGACGGTGAGGTGCGAATCGTCGTGGCAGCGAATGACCTTGTTGAAGTCATCCGCTCGCGGCAGCGCGAAGCCGCCGTTGGCGAGGCAGGGGTGCTTGATGACGAATCCCGGTTGAAGCCGTTCACAAAGGGTCGCTCAGCGCTGGCGCAACAAGTACTCGACAACGCCGGGCCGAACCTCAAGGAGGAGTTTGGCATTGAGTTGCTCGACTTCCGCTTCAAGCGGATCAACTACTCGGAGGAAGTCCGGCAGAAAATTTTTGAGCGCATGATATCCGAGCGCGCCCGCATCGCCTCCAAGTTTCGCTCCGAAGGCATCGGCGAGGCCGCCAAGATTGAGGGCGCACAAGAGCGGGAGCTCAAGCGAATCGCCTCCGAAGCCTACCTGAAGCAGCAGCAAATCAAGGGCAAAGCCGATGCCAAGGCAGTGGATATTTACGCCGAGGCCTTCAACCAAAGCGACGAGGCCCGTGAGTTTTATGAGTTCCTCAAGACAATGGAGACCTACAAAAACACGCTGACAACAAACGTGACCCTGATTCTCTCCACCGACTCAGATTTCCTCAAATACCTCAAGCGATCCGCCCCGGACAAGGAATAAGCCAAGCGCCCAAGGTAGGGACGGCTGTCCCCAGCCGTCCGCCGCTGAAGCCAAGCGCAACTTTGCCCAAGCTCCGTTGTTTCATGGCATTGCATCGCTCGACAGCGGTGCTATTTTCCGCACGGGAGATGAACTCACAGCGACTATTAACAATTTCAATTGTGGCAAACTTGGCTTGCCTCGCGGGCCTTTTCTGGCTGTTCACCGACCGGCAGCCGTCCACCGAGCCTAGCCAATCAACGCCGCCCGCCGCATCGGCCCCAAGCCAAGCGCTTGGCCAAGCGCCCCCTCGCGAGCGGATCGTGCGCGAGGTCGAGCCGTTTCACTGGAGCCAGATCGAGTCCAGCGACTACAAGACCTACGTCGAGAACCTGCGCCGGATCGGCTGCCCCGAGGAGACCATCCGCGACCTCGTCAAACAGGATCTCGACGAGTTTTACGACAAACGCAAAGCGGACATCCTCTCCAAGTCCCCCGACCGCAAGGAATTCTGGAAAACCGGCAACCCCAGTTCGTCTGGCAGGCCAAGCTCCTCGGCCAGCTCGCAAATGGCCCAGCTCGATCGCGAGAAAAACGAAGTGCTGCGCGACCTGTTCGGATCGCAGGGCGTGGCGGCCATCAACCGGCCCAGCCCGCTGGCCCGCGCCCGCTCGCAGGCCAACAGCGGTTACGAGATGGATTTTATCCCGGAGGAAACCAAGGCCGAGTTGAACACCCTCGAGCGGGAGTTCGGCAGCGAGTTGCTCAAGAAAATGGCCCAAGGCGCAAGCGACGCGCAGGACATGAANGAGATTCGCCAACTGCGGCAGGATCGCGACAGCCGCATCGCCACCATGCTGACCCCGGAGCAGAAAGCAGAGTACGACCTGCGCAAGTCACCCACGGCGGCAAACATGCGGCTGCAGATGGACGGGTTCGACCCGTCGGAGGATGAGTTCCGCGATATCTTCGCAGCGCGCAAGTCGTTCGACGACGAGCATGGCGTCGTGCCCGGTGCGAGTATTTCTGCCGGCGACATGGAGATACGTCAATTCGCCGAGGAGGAGATGAACAACCAGATCCGCACCACGCTTGGCGACGANCGTTATCAGGATTANCTGCGCCAGACCGACTACGACTACAAGTCGATCCACAAGATCACCGCCCGGCAGGGACTGGGAGAAAACGTCTCCGCGCAGGTCTATCAGATGAAGATTGAGGCCGAGCAATTTGCCCGGGAGATTCGCATGGACAACGGCTTGCCCATCGGGGATCGGCAGATGCAGTTGAGGCAAGTCCAAAACGCCGCCACCACCCGCATCGAGTCGCTGATCGGCGGGCAGGGGGCGGTCGCGTTGCAAGGCCAATCCGGTGGCCGGAACTGGCTCAACAACCTCGGCCGCGTCAACCCGCTCCCCATCGTCAAGCCCACCTTCCAAGTCATCACCGGCGGCGGCGGCCCGTGAGCTTTTTGGAGTGCGCCGGCGAAAGGGGCAACGCCCCGATGCTATACCAGCCCGGGGCAATGCCTCGGGAATTGAATAAGGAGAAGAAAAGGAGGGCTGAAGGCCCGTTCCATTGTCGAGGCTTTATCGGGCGATCGGGGACGCGATGGGACGGGCCTTCAGCCCTTATGGGTTTGGGGTGGCAAATCTCCGGGGCGATGCCCCGGGCTGGTATAAGGCCGCGCCTTTGGCGCTGATTCCACGCCGGCGGCGTGACAGCCATTAGCCGGTGGTTGAGCGCAGCGACACCACCGGTTCGGTCACAGAAAATAAACAGCACCCTGAAGGGGTGCCACCGATAAGCTGTTTTTCGGGAGGATTCTGCCACCCCTTCAGGGTGGTTTCAGTAAGAGCCTCTAATCCGGTGGTATCGCGTTGCTCAACCACAGGCTAATGGCTGTGAAGCCTCCGGCTTCATTTCGGCGTTGTCACTTTCGCCTTCGTGATTGACTCCGGCACGACGAGCCTCAGCGCGCCCGGCAGCAGTTCGACCGTTGCCGGGGTGGTGCCGATGATGTCGCCGTCGGCTTGGATTTCTGCGGGCGGCACGGCGTCAATCTCAAGGCGTTTTCCCGTGAAATAGTCCACTCGCTCGTCCTCGACGTAGCGGCCACTGAGGATGCTGGGGAACCGCCGCACAATCCCCAGCCGACCCATCGCGCCCACGAGGCTGATGTTCAGCAGACCGTCGTCCGGCCGTGCGCCGGGGGAGATGCGCATCACGCCGCCAGCGGCAAACTCGGTGTTCCCGGCGCAAACCTGAAACAGGCATTCCTGTTTTTCGCCGCCGTCCCACTTCACCGAAAACTCCGGCGCGCGAAAGCTCGCCAGCGCACGAAAAAAACCGACCGAGTAGCTGAAGCGCCGCCCGAAGATTCGCTTCACTCGCGGCCCGGTTTTGCGGATCACCTCGGCGGCGAAACCGGCCGCGACAAAGAGCAGCGAATGGCGCATGACCGCTTCCCCGTCCCGCATCAACCGCACGCGGATGACATCGAGCGTCCGGGTGTTGCCATTGGCCAGGGCGTCGATGGCGGATTTAAAATTGGCCAAGCCGAAGGTTCGCGCAACGTCGTTGCCGGTGCCGACCGGCAGTGTGGCGAGGGCTGGGCGCTCGCCCGGTTCGAGGGCCATGAGCCCGTTGGCTACCTCGTTGACCGTGCCGTCGCCACCCAGCGCGGCGATGATTTCGTATTGTAACGCGACCGCACCGGCCAAGTCCGCAGCGTGACCGGGGGCTTCGGTGAGTTTGGCTGAGACCGAGTGGCCAAGCGCTTCGAGATGTGACTTCGCCTCGGCCAGCCGTTGTTCGCCCTGCCGATTCCCGGATACCGGATTGGCGATGAGCAGGATGCGCTTGGCAGGCATATGCGGCGGTCAGTTCACTTTGCCGACCCAGTTGCGGGCAATGGACTGCAAGTCACCGTGCCCGTTGGTTTGCGCGGTGTCGGGCGCGAAGTGGAGTTGCTCAATCTTTCGGATGTCGCTCCGCAAACGGTCGCGATGAGTCGCCGCCAGTGACTTCGGCGGGGCGGCGGCGATGCGTTGCAACAGGTCGATAACAGCGAACGGCGTGCAAGCTTCCGGGACTTCAAAAACCGGTGCAGCGACTTTGACGTCATCGCGCTTGGCCAAGCGCCAAGCGCCGATGCCAAGCAGCAGCACGACCGCGCCACCGGCAAACCAAGGCCAAGTCGGCGGCGGATTCAGCAACAGCCCGGCCAGCGCCAACTCGCTGTCCACTTCCACGAGGTCGGCATCGCTGTATTGTTTAAAAACTGACTTGGCGACCAACTTGGTTGGCTTCGGGAACTTGAACGTGAGCGACTCGCCGGCGTCGGCACTTGGCTTGAGCGTGAGCAGCCAAGTGCGCTCGCTTACGGCGTTGACGCTCGACGCGCCCGACTCGATACGCGCGATCGACAGCCCTTGATCGTCTGTTTTTGTAATCTCAAAACCGGGGATGTCGAGCGCGACCAACTTGTCGAGCGACGGCGTGAGGCCGTTGCCGGTGGCGTGCAACTCGAGCGTCAACTTTGCGTTTTCGCCGGTGAGACGGGCGTCGAGTGTCTGCGTCAGTTCCAGCCCGTCAACCGGCCGGGCGGGGGCGGTTCCGGCACGCGCATCGACGATCTGCGTCGCGGTGGTCACCGGCAACAGCACCGGGCCGAGCGAGTCATAAAAATCGAGATCCATCTGCAACTCCGGGATGCGATCGACCGAGGCGTCCTTCGCCTTGAGCAGCACGTACGCCAGCGGCGTCTCGCGCCAGCCCGGTTGGCCAACGGTGCGGGACTGGGTCTTGGTGTCGTGAAAGGTGATCGACTGCACCTCGAAATTCCCGCCGAGTTTTTCGCCCAGGTGTTCCTCGAGATCGTCGCGCGGTGCCTGCCGCTGGCCGGGGTAGCGCGGGTAAAAATACGGCGTGCCGGTGCTGCTGCCGCCGACGAGGTAGCGCGCAAAGCCGCCGGCCTCGCGCTCGATGTCGCTCGTGTGCCGCAGCCCGATGAACAGGCCGAACGGCTCGGTGTGGCCGATCTCGTCGCTGCCGTCGATGCGGGCGACCAGTTTCACCTCTTCGAGCAAATCGTGGTAATGCTGCACCAGCTTTCGCGCCGGTTCGCCGGAGGGATGATCCTCGAGCACGGCGAGCGAGGCGCGGAGGTAGCGCGGCTTCAGCTCCGGTGTCAGCCGGCGCGACGTGCTGGCCACCGACTCGCCGAACGCCTTCAGGTGACCCTCCGAGTCCGGCAGCACGAGAATCGCGTCGCGGATTTTCTGGAGGTTGCCGATCTCCGGCGTCTGCTGGCGTGTGACGTACGACAGGTCGCTCGCGCCGAGGTTGGCGTTGAACCAAAGCTGGAAGACGAGCGCGCTCGGCTTGTCGGCGGTCACGGAGGTTTGCAGCGTGTAGAGCGCGGCGGCCTCGCTGAAGCCCTCGAACGCCGCCTCGCGGTACTTCACGTACTCATCGAGGTTAGCCTTGTTGCCGTACTGGTACTCGGCGAGGTCGAAGTTCGCGGCGGCCTGTTGCAGCTTGAGTTGCCAGACATCCGGCTTGGCCTTGAGCCCGTCATCGAGCAGCGCCAGCAG
>JGI26061J44794_1000907_pt1 | contig 12459 bp, 9 predicted proteins | sample MarorgKNORR_S2LV_5_FD_44794 | JGI IMG/M metagenome (IMG submission 44794) | reverse complement strand
CAGTGCCGGGAATGTATGCGCGCATGGCGCCCCAGACACCCCTTCAAGTTTGTCCGTTTATCGAACTCATAGCTTATCATTCGGAAGATGAAACCGCTGCGATTGACCTGGCCCAGAATGAGTTGATGGCGAATGAGTCACTTGCGTTAAAGGTGGGCGTTTCGCCTCACGCACCGTACACCATGACGCCGGAAGGGTTGAACGCTCTTGCAATGTTCGCGGATGAAAATTTGTTGCCGATGAGCATCCACCTGGCCGAGTCGGATGATGAATGGGATATGTTTGTCGATGGAGCCGGGCCGCTATACGACACGATGAGTTCCCTGGGCAGGGTAATGGGTGACTGTGGCAAGGGAACGCCCGTGCAGCACTTGGCCAAGGCGGCGGGGTTCTCAAAAAAAACATTGGTTGTTCACGCCAACCGGTTGATCAACGCCGATATTGAAATGCTGCAGAGAGTGGGTGCCGATGTGGTTCATTGCCCTAGAAGTCACGCTTGGTTTGGTCACGCCAATTTCGACTGTGATCGCTTGGCCAAGGCCGGGGTGAACATCTGCATTGGAACAGACAGCTTGGCCAGCACAGGCGGAGAGACGGCGGTGATGGGGCTAAACATGTTCGCTGAAATGCAGGAACTCAGCCGGAACCATCCGAAATTGCCTTGCGAGGATTTGCTGCAAATGGCAACAGCAAATGGTGCGACGGCGCTGGGGTTGGGGGATGAAATTGGGCTGTTGAAGGAAGGCTTGATTGCGAACATGGCCGTAATTCCTTACAGCGACTCAGTGTCAAGTGTGCCGGAGGCGATCGTTCAACATAGCTGTCCTGTGGCAATGTTGATGATTGAGGGCAAGCGCGCTTTTTCGGGCATAGATTCAATTGTGGATTGACTGTGTGTGGAATGTTTAGAAACCTCCCGCGCACTTTGGCGCTTTCTTGAGATGTCAGTTTTAAAAATAAAAGACCCGGAATCATGCAAATACGACCTGATTTCGTTGGGTGAAATCATGTTGCGACTTGATCCTGGGCATACCCGGGTTCGAACCGCGCGCAGATTTGATGTGTGGGAAGGTGGAGGGGAATATAATGTAGCGCGAGGGTTGAGGCGATGTTTTGGATTGCGCACCGGGATCATTACGGCTTTTGCCGACAACGAAATCGGGAGGTTGCTGGAGGATTTTATCCTGCAGGGCGGGGTTGACGTCTCGTTGATCAACTGGATTCCCTATGACGGCATAGGGAACACCGTCCGAAATGGATTAAACTTTACAGAGCGCGGTTTTGGTGTTCGCGGTGCGTTGGGCGTGTCCGATCGCGGCTCAACAGCTGCATCACAAATCAAACCAGGTGATTTTGACTGGGAGGACATTTTTAAAAACCAGGGTGTCCGTTGGTTTCATACAGGCGGCATCTTTGCGGCGCTCTCCGAGTCCACCGCNGAGACGGTGATAACCGCAGTCAAGGCAGCCAGAAAATATGGAACAATTGTATCGTATGATCTTAATTACCGACCCTCACTCTGGAAAAGCATCGGCGGGAAGAAAAAAGCACAGGAAGTGAATCGTGAGATTGCAAAATATGTGGATGTGATGATTGGCAATGAAGAGGATTTTACAGCCTGTCTGGGTTTTGAGGTTGAGGGTCTCGACGATAACATCTCGTCAATTGATGTTGAAAAGTTCAAGGCAATGATCGGGGCAGTTGTTGTCGAATATCCAGATCTAAGAGTTATTGCAAGCACCCTCCGAACTGTGAACTCAGCAACTGTTAACGATTGGGGTGCCGTTTGTTGGGCTGCCGGCCGTTTTTTTGAAGCCAACCATCATCCCCAATTGGAAATTTTTGACAGAGTCGGTGGTGGGGACAGTTTCGCCTCCGGTTTGATCTATGGTCTTTTAACAACCGNTGATCCCGCTAAAGCGGTTAATTATGGTGCTGCCCACGGAGCGTTGGCTATGACAACCCCCGGAGATACCTCCATGGCATCTATGTCTGAAGTGGAGAAAATTATGGGAGGGGGAGGGGCGAGGGTTGTTCGTTAACCTTCCCAAAAACAAAAAACTACTCGAGCGACTACATGCTGTTTTTCACAGTAGTCAAATTATCCTTTGCGAGCGGGTTGTCCGGGTCAATGGTTAAAACACGTTCGTAGGTCATCGTCGTCGCGTCTTTATCCCCCGTCAGATAAAAGCAAACAGCCGGTGCTAATAATGCTTCAACATTTTCCGGCTCTATTTTGATTATGTCTGCATAGTCAGTAGCCGCTTTTTTATGACTGGAGATGCTTAGATTAAAGTCGGCTCTAGCCTTGAGTGCTGGTGTGTAACGAGAATCCTGTTCTAATTCAGAATCAAGGTTTTTTCGAATTCCTCCGTGTTCCCAACCGTAAACTCTGCCAGAACCAAACGAGTCATAAAGTCACTGAATCCCCTTCAATTNTTGCTTGGAGAGTTGGTTGTCTGTATTGCCGGCATCGACAAATTAGCCCGTCAGCAAACTATAGGAAAAACATGCAAAAACTTGAGAAAAATGTCTTTTTGCTCCCCCTCTAGTTTTGCAGCCTCTCCATACTGCCTTTCCAGATCAACCTGATGGAATCGAGCCGGGATCGCGCTTGGCCAAGGCATTGTTCCAATTTCTTTTGCTCTTCTTTTAGCATGGATATTTCTCCCAATCTGACATTCACATTTATCTTTGCCAAGGTTTCGAGACGGTTGATTTCTGCCGAAAGTTTTTGGCTCATAGTGGCAACAGTTTGCTGTTTTAACTTTGTCACTTGTTCCGATACCAGTTGCTCGCCAGCCCCAACCATTGGTGGGATCAGTTTTTTTATCTGGCCGAATTCTGGAATCAGGTGGGCTGGGGCATTTCTCATAGTTTCAGGTAGGGAGATAAACCTCTCATCCGTGTTAAGTTCAGGTTTTCCATGGTGGTTCATTACAACCCGAATGGGGGTGGGAGGCAGAAAGCGATCAGCGTTCAATTCGGATGGTGCCAAGCATTCTAAGATAAATACGCACTCCATTAAGAGAGTGGGAGCAGAATCGGTGTCCCAGTGCACAAAAACAGCGGTTCCATCATTTGATCCCAATAGTTGTTCAACACAAGCCGACATGATGGGATGATCCCAGGAAACGTAGATCATATCGTCTCGGGAAACGGCTCGAGTCCGGTCAAAGGTCAAACTGACCACACCATCGCGGTTGCCCGGTAAATTAATCGGTAACCGATGGGCGTTGGTAATCCGATAGGTTTGCGGGGCAATGTCATCGATCCCAAGTCCCATAAAGTCAAAAAGACGGAGAGTGAATTCTTCCAGTTCGATTGATTTCTCACTCTGTTGGATTTGTTGGATTAAGTCACTGGAGACAGCGCTCGAATGAGAGTTGATTTCCAGAAGTTGATCCATGCCTTCCTGAAGTTTGACTTTGAGCTTTTTGCGGCTTTCGGCGGTGTCATTAATTAACTGATCCAAGTTCCCTTTTGATCCGGAAAACGACTCGTGCAGGCGCTCCTCAAACTCATCCAACATGGTTTGCCCACCCAATATGCTTTCCTCGAATGCGTTTAGCCCCAAATGGAACCACTTGGCCAAGGTTTCCCTATTGCTCGGCTTCAGGTAGGGAATATGGATTTTTATATCATTTTTTTGCCCAATACGATCCAAGCGACCGATTCGCTGTTCAAGCAATTCTGGGTTCAAATGGAGGTCAAATAAAACCAAGTGCCGGCAGAACTGGAAATTCCTTCCTTCGCTGCCAATCTCGGAGCAAATCAAAAGTTTGGCGCCATCTTCTTCTGCAAACCAAGCGGCGTTTCTGTCCCGCTGAATCAGGGTTAGCTCTTCATGAAAGATTGCTATTTTCAGGTTAACTTTGCTTCTTACGGCCTCTTCAACGGCGCAAGCCTTTGCCTTGCTCCGGCATATTAGGAGAAACTTGTCGGCAGCATTTTTACGCAAAAGGGAGACCAGCCACTCAATCCGCTGGTCATCGACGAAGTTGTACCTTGGCTCTTTATCAGTCAGGCCAATATCGAAATCAAATTCGGCACGGTCGTTTTCACCGTCTTGGCTTGTGTCATCGAAGCCCAGAGGGCTCAGCTTGGCCAAGCGCTTGGGGAAACCACGGATCGTTTTTCGTGTGTTACGAAACAACACCCGGCCTGTGCCGTGCCTGTCAGCGAGGTCTCGAATCAACTCGGCCCTTGTGGATTTGGTGAGCTTTTTGCCCTTGGCCAATTCAGAGTTCACCTTGGCAAGGATAGCATTTGTGGCGGGAAACTGCCTCAGTTCTGATTTCTTTAACTCCTCATTTGCGATGATTTTTTGACAAAGTTTTGCGACGGGTACGTAATTCTCAGTTTCCTCCTTGAATATCTCAAAGTCGGAAAACCGATTGGGATCCAACAGGCGTAATCGCGCAAAATGACTCATCAGACCCAACTGTTGGGGGGTTGCAGTCAGCAACAGCAGGGATCCAGCCCGTTGGCCAAGCGCTTCAACAAGTTGGTACTGAGCGCTTGGTTTATCCGGATGCCATTCGAGGTGGTGAGCCTCATCAACAATAAGTAAATCCCAGGGAGCTTGAGTCACCTGTTTTGTCCGCTTGGCCGACTTCGCCAACCAATCGATGCTGGCCAGCACCAATTGGTCGTCTTCGAAAGGATTGAAATCGGGTTGAGAGGCCTCGATCGCCCTGCAGCGTTCCTCATCGAATATACTGAACCAGTGGTTGAAGCGACGGAGCAGTTCAACGAACCATTGATTGATTAGCGAGTCAGGCAAGATAATCAAAATGCGTTTGGCTCGACCGCAAACAAGCATTCTGTTCAGAATTAAACAGGCTTCAATGGTCTTGCCCAAGCCGACTTCGTCTGCAAGCAGTACCCGGGGCAGTTGCCGGTTGGACACCTCGTGGGCAACGTACATCTGATGCGGGATTAAATCGATTTTGCCGCCGAATAAACCCCGGACAGGGGATTTGCACCAATGAAAGATCAAATTCATGGCAGTAAGACGTAAATTGAAGAGCGCATTGTCGGTGGTTTGGCCCCGTAATAATCGCTCCTCTGGGCCACGATCTGACATTCCGGGGTGAAGTTCCTGCTCAAGCAGAACATTGTTTTCCCCGTGATAGGTAAGCAGCCCTCCGGACTCTGAAACGCGTTCGATAATTAACTCGGTTTTGTCTTCACTTTGAACAGTGCTTCCAGCATGAAAGCTGACTCGATAGAGAGGCGGTGACTCAAGTGAGTAACGTCGAGTTTCGTCGCAAGCCGGGAAGAAAATAACGACTGATTGTTCTTCAGTTGACTCAACGATCCCCAGGCCAAGTTCGGGTTCTGAACTGCTGGCCCAGCGTTGGCCGGCAACAAAAGTATTTGATGAGATATCTTGGTTCACTTTTTCGGCTAATACGCCGAGCGAACCGTAAAGGAGAGTGCCCTTTCGAAAAAGAAAATCTTAATAAATGCAGTCCAAGGGGATTGTTTCCCCGCAATTACACACTACGACAATTTGCGTTACTTTATCACCGTCCCGGACGATTTTAACATTGGCTTTGTGTGCTGTATCATCTGGGTTCTTATTGAGATCGTTAGGGTTATCCGCTTGGGAAGGTGTTTGTATGTTTTTCAAAGACTCAGTCTGAAGGAGAATTACCCCGTGGCGGCGCGTGTGTCCCGCAAGTTCATCGGGCGGTTCCCCGAGTATGAACTGGCCTCGCGGATGGCGTTCCGCTGGGGGCAGTGCCATTACAAACAGGCGGCCTATTTGAAGGCAGCGGAGCGGTTCTAGGGATTTGCCAAGCGTTATCCCGACGATAAAATGTCCGCGGAGACGTTGTTTTGGGCGGGGGAAAGCTTCCGGATGGGCCGGGATGTCCCGATGGCTTTCCGCTACTACAACCGTTGCCGCTGGGACTACCCGGAGTCGGAGGCGGCCAAGTATGCCCGCGGCCGCCTGGCATTGCCGGAGCTGCTGGTGCAGTTCGAGCGTGAGGCCGACTTGGAGGACGAATAACCGGCCGGCACGCCTGCCCAGGCGGTTCAGGGGTCGGTGCCCGGCGGCTTCATTTCCGTGGTGATCATTCTTCGCACTTCTGCCATGGGGAGCCCTTTTGTCGAGGCGATACCGGCCGCGACCCCGGCCACGTAGGCCGTGGAAAAGGAAGTGCCCGTGCCGTAAAAAGTCTGGTTATTAAACACGGTCACCCCGGCGCCGGGCGCTGCGGCCTCGACGAAGTTTCCGGAGTTGGCGTAATTGGCTACACTGCGACCGCTCCGGTTCAGTGCCGTCACGCCGATGACTTCCGACTGGGCCGCAGGATAAACAGGCTGGCCGGTCGGTTCGTTGCCGGCTGCCGCGAGAAACAAAATCCCGCTGCTCGCGCCGGCTTGAATGACGGCCCGCATCAGGTCGTTTTGCACATCTGAACCAAGGCTGAGACTGATGATGTCGGCGCCGGCTTCGATCGCCGCCTGAACGCCTCGAGCCACTTCAAATGTCGAGGTGCTTTCAGATTGGCCGTAAACATCGATTGGCAGGATTTTCACCGAGGTTTCCTGCTCGCCATCAAGGGAGGCGGACAGGCCTCGTAGGATCGTCTCGGCCATCGATGTCCCGTGGTTGACTTGATCCAAACTGTCCGCCGGGGCGCCAGCCATGGAGATTTCTGGCAATAAAAAATCGCTGACCTGCGAACCTTGTCGCTGAACGCTCGAGTCAACGAGGCCGATCACGATTCCATCCTCGTCCGCTGACGAGGGGCGGAGATTCAGCGGTGGCGCCGCAAGTCCAACCGGCGTGAGCGTGTCGGGGCGGGTGATGCCGTAATTGTTGTCGACGGAGGCGACGCCCTCATTTTTTTCGAGCAGCGCCCGGGCTTTCCCGGCTTGTTGTTCGTTTTCAAAACGGAGCCAATAAATGTCGAGTCCGTCGATCTTGCCGACAATCTTCGCGCCGAGTTCGGCGGCGAGAGCGTCGATGTCGATTCCCGAGCCCGGCTCGAGCGTGACGACGAGTTCGTTGGGGATTTTACCCGGCTTGATCCTGATTTTTTTGAGCTTGGCCAAGCGCTTGGTTGGGACGATTCGAACGACCGCCTTTTCGGATGAAGTTTTGTAAACAAGCAGCCTGGACGAGGCTTTGGGGGAGGGGATGATTGCAAAATTGACATCGCTCAGCAGGCGGCGAAGTGCTTGTGAGTGAGTCAGGTTTTTGAATCGTGTCGTGACCTGAAGGCTTAATTCCGGCTCAACAAAAATTTGCCAGCGACCCTGCTCGCTGAGTGACTGCAGCACTTTTTCGAGTGAGCATTTCTCGAGTTGAGCCGATGCCGTCCCGTCCGCCTCCCATTTTAGCCCAATGCCTGGTGGGTCCGCTTGGGGCTCATCCGCAGCGGTTCCCATCACGGCAACGAGCAAAGCCGTGGTTAGAGAGGCAATTTTCATCCGGCAGGGAACCTACGAAAAACCCCGGCAACACACAATGTTTTGCTCTTTGGTATTGGCCGTGCTTGACACACTCGTTTGGCGGTTTGAAATTGCGTTTATGGCAACCCTGTTCGAAATAGAAGGTAATTTGAAGTACGAGCTGATTGATAAGATCGCCGACGGACGAATGGGGGCGGTGTTTCGGGCCTACCAGATCGGCTCCGAGGGGCTTGCCAAGGAAGTGGCGATCAAGGTGATGCATGAGCGCTTCGCGATGTAGCGGCAGTTCATCGAGAACTTCATCGGCGAGGGAAAACTTGTCGCGGATCTGATCCATCCGCAAATCGTGCAGATTTACAATTTCGGGGACGAGGGGAAGTCGCTCTATTGAAGGATGGGTGCTCAGAGCAGTGTCAAACTGCAGGGCGATCAGCGAGCCCACAAAATGGTCATGGAATTCATCCGTGGCGTGAATCTCGCCGAGTTCATCCGTGAGGTGAATGCCCAGGGCAAGGAGATACCGGGGCCGCTGGCGGTATTTATCGCGAACCGCATCTCCCGCGGCTTGGCTTACGCACACGGCAAAAAAAAAATGACGAAGGTGAGTTGCTCGGCATCGTGCATCGCGATGTCAGCCCGCGCAGCGTCATGATGAGCTTTGAGGGCGACGTGAAGTTGACTGACTTCGGCGTGGCCAAGGCGGCCGGGTTGATCGAGCAAAACGAGGGCGAGCAACTTTCCGGCACACCGGAATACATGAGCCCGGAGCAGGCGAATTTCGAGGTCACCGACCAGCGGTCGGATATTTTCTCGAACGGAGTTATTCTCGCCGAGTTGCTGCTTGGCAAAAATATGTTCGCCGGGTCAGACGCGTCCGAATCACGACAGAAGATTATCGATCTGCCGATTCCGCAGTTTCGGGAAGAGAACGAATACATCGACCTTCGCCTGAATCCTGCCCAAGCGTATCATGGCTTCGGGATTTGGTTCAGTGTGTAGTGAAACGTGTTGTGCCAGAGGGCTTTGCCGGCTTCGCTTATCATGTCAAAACACCTTACCTGCGTGACATGTCCCTCCCTCCATTCACTCAACGACAGGCGCAACTCGAGTCGGTTCGCCGACAGCGTTGCGTCGGTCACCTCGATCGGTGTCTGGCTGTCCTTCTCCCCGGCGTGGTTGAATCGCGGTGAGCCATAATCGGAGTGGTACGTGTAACGAAACTGCGACACGTCGAAGTTGTCCGGGTCGGCGGCGCTTGGCTTGGCAGGCTCGGTGAACGTCAGCAGAAACCCATCCGGCTTGGCCTCGACCCTGCGGATGGAGAACGGGGNGTTGCCGGTAAAGGTTACGCGTTCTAGTGACGCCGGGTCGGGAGCGATGCTTGTCCAGGTGCGCTGCAAACCGCCCACGTAAAGGTTGCCGTCCGGGCCGAAGCTCAGCCGGTTCACCCCGGATCGAAAGCCGGTGATGAACGGGAACACGGCGCCCTGGTATTCGCCGTTTACTTTCTCGAGAAACACGCGGGTGACGAGCGCATTCTGAAAATCGCCGACGAGCAACTGACCCTTGAAGGGGCCAAATCGGTTGTCCCGAATTTCGGCCATGCCGGAGATCGAGCGGGCGAGAGAGTAGGGGAACCAAATCGCCGGCGGGGTGAANGTGCCGCGCCCCTCGTACAGGTTTTTGGGGTCGGGAGTGGAGGAGGGGCGGCCAAAGTATTTACCGGGGCGAAGGTGGTTGAGTTCGCACACCGCCGTCCAGTGGCCTTGGTTGTCTGTCACGAAAACATCCCGTTCAGGGCCGAATACCCCAATGCCGTTCGGTTCGCGAAAGCCGGAGGCGACGCCATCCATCGTTCCGTTGCTGCCTCGCCGGATTGCCCAGCCCATGAATTTCATGTCCCAACGGCCACTGTGTCCGGCGTTGGCGAGGACGAACCGTCCGTCACGATCCAGGACCGGCCCGTAAGAGAAGGCGTTGTAATGCCCGGAGTAACCCCAGTCCGCACTGACACGCGTGAACTCTGTCCTGCCGTTTTTTTCATCGAATGCAATCTCGGTGAGTTCCGGCTTTTGCGAGACGTAAAGCCTGCCATCCCGCACAAGCAGCCCCATCGGTTCGTTCAAACCCTTGGCCAAGCGGTTGAACGTGACAGGCCCGTCATCGTCGAGCAGGCCGTCGAGCAGATACACCTCGCCGGGCCAGGTGCAAACTGCAAGTCGCCCGTCCCCGAGCCAGTCCATCCCTGTGATCAACAAATCCAGGTCGGGGGGTAGGGGAAGATACTCCGTTTTGTAGTAAGCGCTTCTCGGGCCNACGCGCGGCTTGAACTCTGCTTGGCCCACTTCACCGAGTTTGGCCAAAGGGGATGCGGCACTCGTTGGAGACGCAGTCAACTCGCCAACGTGATGAGTCGTAATGGTGACCGTAACCTCTCCCTCGTGCGGGGGAACAAGCACCCAATGCTGCTCGGCAACCGTCTCGATTGTCCGCGTGTCGTAAATGGTTTCCGCGCCGGCCTCGGTGATGATCGGTTCGGTATAGCTCAACGGGGTGCTTGTGACTTGAACGGCTATGCCACCGATCCCGTCAACGGTAACAGCGCGTTTTGCTGTGCCGTTCTGGAAACTGTTAGCGAGAAACCAGAGCGGCCTTTTGCATTGAGTGATAGTCAAAGCGCGCTGCAAGCCTCTGGAACTGTTCGATGGGTGGAGTTGCACGGCAACGGTTTCGCCGGTCCCCAACTGCAACGTGTAACGGAGCGTCACAGATTTTCCATCGGTCGTCGTGCCGGTAAAGTTCCCTTTTGGTTGATCGCCTTCGAGGGTGAACTTGGCTCCGGGTGGCCTCGTTCGCCACGGGAGCGTTGGCGGGTTTCCCCACAGCAATTGGCCGTTGGGTTGGGCGATGAATGGGCGCTTTGCGTTAACGTATTGCGGGCCGTACAGGTCAAGTTTGCCGCGCCATACGCTGTGCTCCCTGAGGTTCTCGGTGTCGAAGGCAAACTGAATGTTGCCCAGCGGGATGACGATGCTTCGCGTGGCCTTGGGCATCGGCGCGTGCCGAAAAAGCTGCCCGGGAGGGTCGTGTGTTGGCTTGAGTTTTTTCGCTTGGCCAAGCGCCTGGAAAGTGAGGGCGAAGGAGATTGCTGTCAGGGAAATGACACGTTTCGGGAACATTATGGTCTATCGTTGGCGGGAATCTGCGGGAAAACAACATGGTGTTCAATTCAAAGCAAGCGCTTGGGTAAGTTTTGGTTGGCGAACTGCGGCCCAGCAGCTAAAATCGCGTGTCCCAGATTCGGATGTTCAAAATGAAAACACTCACTTGGTATAATCGTGCCGTGGCGTTGGCTGTGGTTTCTGTTGTTGGTTTCGCTGCAAGCCAGTCCGCCCAGGGCGGGAAACCGCCCAAGGGCTTCACCGCGTTGTTCAATGAGAGGGATCTCACCGGATGGTGGGGGCTCAAGACGGAAGACCCCGTCAAGTGGAAGGCGCTCTCCGCCGACAAGTTGGCCGAGAAAAAAGCCGCAAGCCTCAAGGACATCGCGCAGCACTGGTCAGTGAATGGCGAGGAACTCGTCAACGATGGCCATGGGCTCTACCTTAGCACCCAGAAAAACTACGGCGACTTTGAGTTCCTTGTTGACTACAAGACGGTACCCAAGGCCGACAGTGGGATTTATTTGCGCGGCATACCCCAGGTGCAAATTTGGGACAGCACCGAGGAGGCCAAGTTTAATATCGGTGCGAACAAAGGTTCCGGCGGCTTGTGGAATAACAGCAAAGGCGCTCCCGGCAAGGATCCACTTGTGCTGGCGGACAAGCCGTTTGGCCAATGGAACAGTTTTCGCATCATCATGGTCGGCGAACGTGTCTCGGTCTGGCTCAACGGTAAGTTGCTTGTCGATCACGCGCGGATGGAAAACTATTTCAACCGCAAGGGGCAAATTCCACGGACCGGCCCAATCCAGTTGCAGACCCACGGTGGCGAGATTCGCTGGCGGAACGTTTTCATCCGCGAGATAGGCACCAACGAGGGAAATGAAATCTTGGCATCGAAGGGCGGCAATGACTTCGAGTCAGTATTCAACGGGAAGAATTTTGACGGGTGGGCAGGCCCGGTGAAAAACTACAGCGTGGCACACGGTGAAATCCAGTGTTTGAAAGGCAAGGGCGGCACCATTTATGTCAACGAGGAGTTGGCCGATTTCTCAGCGCGAATGGAATTCAAGCTGCCGCCGGGCGGCAATAACGGCCTCGCCATCCGCTATCCCGGCAGTGGTGACACGGCCTATGTTGGCATGTGCGAACTGCAAGTGCTAGACGATGCCGCCAAGAAGTACGCCAAGCTGCACCCGGCGCAGTATCACGGCTCGGCTTATGGAATGGCGCCCGCCGCCCGCGGCTTTCAGCGGCCGGTGGGCGAGTGGAATTTTCAGGAAGTCACGGTGGATGGCACAAGGATCAAGGTGGAGTTGAATGGCACGCTGATCCTCAACGCCGACTTGGCCAAGGTGGACAACCCGATGTACGACCTTGCCAAGTTCAAGGGGCGGCTTCGCGAGTCCGGTTACTTTGGCTTTGCTGGCCACGGTGACGCCGTCTCCTTCCGCAACATCAGTATCAGGAATATCAAGTAACCCACGCGAATCGGCGAGAGTTACTGGTTCTTCTTTTTCAGCTCGGCTTCCTGTTCCTTGGTCAGGATTTCCGGCTTGGCACCTTGTTTGAGCTCGGCCTGTGAGGGGATGCGGACGATGTTGCTTGTCACCTGCTTCTTGGCAGCGGCCTTGGCTTGCTCCACAGAGATTAGTTCAATCTCAAAGCGCAGGGTGGAGTAGGGCGGTATCTTGGGGCGTTTACCGCCCGGGCCGTAGGCCAGTTCCTGCGGGACAACGATCTCCCACTTGCCGCCCGGCTTCATCATCGTCAGTGCCTCGGTCCAGCCGCGAATGACCCGGGTCACCCCGAACGTGCTGGTCTCGTTGCGCTCGTGGGAACTGTCGAACTCGTTGCCGTCGAT
>JGI26061J44794_1000899_pt1 | contig 12511 bp, 13 predicted proteins | sample MarorgKNORR_S2LV_5_FD_44794 | JGI IMG/M metagenome (IMG submission 44794) | reverse complement strand
AATGTTATCTCATCAATTGTTTCAATCGGTAGTGTAGTATAATTTGAAACCCTATCTACTGAAAAGCCTGCATTTATTAAATCAACATCTAAATCTTTAGAAATAAATTCACTACTTAAATAAAGCAATTTTCCTGATTTGGTTTCAGACGTTCTGATTATTAATTCTATTAAAGAATCTACGGTTCCCTCTGAAGAATAAGTATTTATAAAACCTGCCTGCTTCGCTGTAAGTTCTGTTGCTTCGCCTACACAATAACATTTAATTTTTAGGTCAAATATATCTATATTAAGAAATTTTATAGCATTAGAACTGGTAAAAATTACTGTCTTATAATTTTGAAAGTTTATTTTTTTTGTTTCTAATCTTTCAACTTTAATTACAGGAAGATGCGTTACTATATGACCTAATTTTTTTAATCTTTCAATAAGATATAACGAATCTTCTTTTGGTCTTGTAATAACTATATGCAATTTAATTTCCTTGTGTCTTATAATCAGAACCAGCTTTTTTTAGTAATTCTTCTCCAACTTTATAACCTATTTCTTTAGCTTCTTTAAAGTGCCCTGAATTTTCAACCACAAATTTTTTATTTCCATCATTTGAAAATAACTCACTTTTTAAAATAATTGTTTCATTTGATAATTTAGCTAAACCACCAACGGCAGTATCACAATCTCCGCCAATTGCTTCTAGTAAAGCACGTTCAGCCTGAATACAACAATATGTTTCCTCATCATTTACCATTTTCACAATATTTAAAGTTTTTTTGTCATCGATTCTGGACTGTAAAGCGATCGCACCCTGACCTACAGCTGGTAACATTTGATCAACGGTAAAAACTTCTTTAGCTTCATTTTCCAAATTCAGCATGTTAAGTCCAGCCAAAGACAAAACTATAGCATCGAACTCTTTATTTTTTAATTTAGCAATTCTAGTGTCGATATTTCCCCTCATTGAAACAATATTAATATCATTTCTTAAAGAATTTAATTGCGCTTTTCTTCTAAATGAGCTTGTTCCAATTATCGACTGAGACTTTAGTTCAAAAAAAGATTTACTTGAATAACTTAAAAACGCATCTCTAGGATCATTCCTTTTAATTACTGCATTAACGCATAATCCATCTGTCATTTTTGAGGGTAGATCTTTTAAAGAATGTACAGCTAAATCTATTTTTGAATCTAATAATTCGTCTTCTATTTGTTTTGAAAAAACACCCTTGCCTCCGATATCTGATATTTTTTTATTTTGAAATATATCGCCAGTAGTTTTTATGATTTTTATCTGGATCGAGCTAGAATCAAATTGAGGATTAGTTTTTAATAGTAAATTCTTAACATGTCCTGAGTAAGCCAGAGAAAGTTGGCTTCCCCGCGATCCAATTAAGAAATTTTTCTGTTCCGTCATTATTATTCTAAAACTACTTATGTTATATTATTTTTTTTTAATGAGGGACAGATAATCAATCATGAAAGAAAAACTTACTTTTCTGGGAATAGAAACAAGCTGCGACGAAACAGCAGCAGCTGTAGTGAGAGAGAAAAATGATGGTACTGGAGAAATTTTATCAAATATTGTTTCTAGTCAGGTCGAAGAACACAAAGAGTTTGGTGGAATTGTTCCTGAGTTAGCAGCAAGAGCTCATGTTGAAAAAATAGAATTTATAGTTCAGAAAGCAATCAAAAAAAGTAATGTAGATATAAACAATTTAGATGGAATAGCAGCAACAGCTGGACCAGGATTAATCGTTAGCTTAATCGTTGGTTTAAATACCGGTAAAGCAATCGCAGGATCTTTAGGAAAACCTTTTGTTGCTGTAAATCATTTGGAGGGTCATGCGTTAAGTCCAACAATTAATAAAAAAATAGAATTTCCATATCTATTATTATTAATTTCTGGAGGCCACACTCAATTTTTAGAAGTAAATGGAGTCAATAAATATAAAAGACTTGGAACTACAATAGATGATGCGTTAGGAGAAGCTTTCGATAAAACTGCAAGACTTTTAGGACTAGAATTTCCGGGGGGACCAAAAGTTGAAGAATACGCAAAAAAAGGAAATGAAAATTTTTTTAAATTACCTAAACCAATTCTGAATAGAGGTGGTTGCAACTTATCGTTTGCCGGTCTTAAAACAGCAGTACTTAAAATTTCCAAAAAATTAAAAAATGAAAAAGAAAAATACCACTTAGCTGCATCTTTTCAAAAAACTATTAACGAAATTCTTTATGAAAAAACTAAAGTGGCTATGAGTGAATTTTTAAAAAATAAAAAAAATAAAAAAAAAACTTTCGTAATTGCTGGAGGTGTCGCGTCTAATCTTTCTATAAGAAACAATTTAATTGAGTTAGCCAAAGAAAAAGATTTTATTCCGGTTTTTCCTCCAGTAAACTTATGTAGTGATAATGCCGCAATGATTGCGTGGGCAGGCATCGAACGTTTTAAAATCAATGCAATTGATAATTTAGAATTTCCATCAAAAGCAAGATGGCCATTAGATAGTTCTGCTCCTTTTTTAAAAGGACCTGGGTTAAAAATATAAATGCAATATTTTTCTATTTTGTAATTTACTCGCTTTATTTTACAAAACTTCCACAAGTTTTTTTGTTATAACTATTGTATTATAATTAATCAGGAAAGATTATAGTTTATTTATCGTCAATTATTAAGCGCGCCCCTTTGCCAAAGGTTAAGTATGACCAAACCCAGTTAATAAAAACCATAAGACGGTTGCGAAAACTTATTAGAAAATAAATATGAATGATGGACCAAAAAATCCATCCTATCCTACCTTTTAGAGTAAACCATTTAAAATCCACAATTGCATCTGACCTTCCAATGGTAGCAAGGTAACCCCTATTTTTGTAGTAAAATTTTTTTGGAATTTTACCATTACGAATATTTTTTTTAATGACTTCAGCTACAAAAGCTCCTTCCTGTTTCGCTACCGGAGCTAAACCGGGTAAAGGTTTACCGTTTTTATTTTTAACATAGGAAGCATCACCTACAACAAAAATATTAGTGTGATCTGGAATGGACAAGTCCTCATTGACTAACACTCGACCAATTTTATCAGTTTTAACATTTATCCAATTTCTAGTAGGCGAAGCTTTAACGCCTGCACACCATATAATCGTTTCTGCCTCTATGGTCTCTGTATTAGTTTCAACCAAACCCTCTGAAATATTTTGAACTGTCGTGCTGCAGTTAACTTCTACTCCAAGTTTTTCAAGAGTTTTTTTTGCGTAAATAGATAAACTATGTGAAGTTGTAGGTAATATATTTGGACTCTTCTCTAATAAAATGATTCTTGCAGCTTTTGTGTCAATGGTAGTAAATTCTTTTGTTAATACTTTTTTTGATAATTCGGCTATTGCTCCTGCCATTTCCACTCCTGTAGGACCACCACCTATAAGAACAAATTTCATAAGTTTCTCTAATCCCTGCTTATTTTTTGTTCTCTCAGCTTTTTCAAAAGCTTTTAGTATTTTTCCACGTAGAAAAGTAGCATCTTCAATACTTTTCAAACTAGAGGAAAAGTTTTTCCATTGATCTTGTCCAAAATAGCTTGGTTCTGAACCAGTGGCTATAACAAGGAAATCATAAAAGTAGGTATTGTTTTTGGTTGTAATTTGATTGAGCTCGGGGGTAATGCCAATCAACTCATCCAAAATCACTTTAAGATTTTGTTGTGAACGAAAGATGTTTCTTATTGGTACAGCAATATCAGCCGGTGAAAGTCCAGCTGTGGCGACTTGATATAACAAAGGTTGGAATAAATGATAATTATTTTTATCAATAATGGTTATATCAAAAGATGACGTTATTAATCTTTTTGCTGTTTGCAAACCAGCAAAACCTGCACCAACAATAATTATCCTAGTCAAGTTTTATCTTCCATCAAAAGTATATTGTAGTTTAACTACAAAAATTAGCTTAGTTCAAAAAAAAATATCTCACTAATAATATTAAATTTTAAGATTAAAATATGAGTTTTCCACAACAACAAACCAGAGCAAATAATTATTCTTATATATGCTCTACGTTCTAGAGTCTCTTATTATAGATTATAACAATAATGATTGACAATCTGTGCGCGACTGATTCAATTTAACTTAATTATTCTTTTTCAGGTTTTTTGAAAAATAATACGGAAATATCTCCGCTGACTTGTCTGATGAAAACTGCCATTACAATCCAAACTAAAAAATATTCCCCATGAGTTATAGTATACGTTTGACCTGCAAAAAAATTAGCAATGAAAATTAAACAGTAAATCGCTATAAGCGACAAGATTAGATAAGCAAAAAAATTAATTACGGCACGGATTATACATTCTAATAGTTTCATGATTACTATTTTAAGTTACTGGTCGCACTTCGCGCACTTCAGGAATATAATGTTTGAGCATATTTTCAATGCCCGCTTTTAAGGTTGCAGTTGAACTTGGACAGCCAGAACAAGATCCCAGCATATGAAGATAGACAATGCCGTTATCAAAACTTTGAAAAGTAATATCTCCACCATCCTTTGCAACAGCAGGTCTCACTTTAGTATCTATTATCTCTTTTATTTTAATCACTGCTTCATTATCCTCGGTATTACTTGTATCGGTTTTATCCTCTTCTCCTTGAAGCATGATAGCAGCCCCTGATTTATAGTGCTCTATAATAGTTTCAGAAATTGAAGGCTTGAGCATTTGCCATTCATGATTATCGTTTTTTGTAATTGCAATAAAATCCGAACCAAAAAAGACTCCCTCGACCCCATCAACTTTGAATAAATTTAAAGCGAGTGGTGAACGCTTTGCTGCTTCCGCATTGCGAAAATCAGCAGTTCCCTTTTCCATTACAATTTTGCCTGGCAAAAATTTCAAACTGGAAGGGTTAGGTGTAACTTCTGTTTGTATGTCCATACTCATTCAGTATCCTTCGCTATAGTTGTTGTGATAAATTATACATTCTTTAAAAAAAAAAACAACTTAAGACGAATGATTAATTATTGATTATAACCACTTTGGATAAGGAAGTCCTTTTTCAGTTAAAAATTTCTTATTNAANANCTTNCTACGATATATATCAGATTTATCACACAGAATTGTTACAATAGTATGATTGGGTCCTAAATCTTTGGCTAATTTTATAGCACCAGCAACATTNATGCCTGTGCTTGTGCCTAAACTTAAACCTTCTTTTTCCAGCAATTCAAATAAGACTGTTAAGGCATCATGATCATTAATGGAATATGCATCATCAATTGGAGCTTGTTCGAAATTTTTAGTCACACGACTAGAACCTATACCTTCAGTAATTGACTTTCCTTCCGATTTTAATTCATCATGTTTGATGTGATTATAAAGAGCAGATCCCTTTGGATCCGATAAGACAATTTTAATATTCTTATTTTTTTCCTTAAGGGCTTTACCCACTCCAGCAATAGTACCACCTGTGCCTGAAGAACAAATAAAGGCATCAACTTTACCTTCTGTTTGATCCCAAATTTCTGGGCCTGTTGTTTCATAATGGCCTTTATAATTAGCAATATTATCGAATTGATTTGCCCAAAATACACCTTGCGAATGTTCCTTTTTTATATCNTCTGCAAGCCTACCTGAATATTTTACATAATTATTTGGATCCTTATAAGGTTTTGCTGGAACTAAACGTAAGTCGGCGCCAATAGACTTAAGAATATCTTTTTTTTCTTGCGTTTGAGTTTCAGGCATTACAATAATGGTTTTGTAACCTCTGGAATTTCCAATTAAACATAACCCAATTCCAGTATTTCCCGCAGTGCCTTCAACAATAATTCCACCTTTAGAGATTAATTTTTTTTCCTCTGCATCTTTGATTAAGGCCCAGGCCGCTCTATCTTTAATTGAACCGCCTGGGTTTAAAAATTCAGCTTTTCCATAAATACTACAACCTGTTAATTCTGAAGGACCATTTAATCTAATGAGAGGCGTATTTCCTATGCCATCAATGAAATTATTAAATGTATTTTTCATTTAACTATGATCCATAATTTTTATAATCTTAACAAGCGGGAATATCNTCTTCATCGGTAATTCCATAGGGTTTGAATGAAGTATCTTTAATCTCAGGCTTAGTNTTAATATTTTTTGCAGGAACTCCAACCATGATAGCATGCTCNGGTACATCATGTGTAACTACAGCATTTGCACCAATTTTAGCAAATTCTCCAACTATGACTGGNCCCAAAATTTGTGCCCCAGATCCCACNACAACATTATTTTTTAAAGTTGGATGACGTTTAATTCCTCTTTGTTCACCAGAATTAATNCTGGGNGATATTCCTCCAAGAGTGACNGAATGGTAAAGCGTTACATTATCTTCAATTTCAGAAGTTTCTCCTATAACTACACCCATGCCATGATCAATAAAAAAGTTTTTTCCGATCTTTGCCGCTGGNTGTATTTCTATGCCAGTTAAAAATCTTGAAAATTGGGAAACGATTCTTGCAATTAAAGTAAGTCCAGCTTTAGAAAAAAAATTTGCTATTTGATGAAAAAAATTTGCTTTAACCCCTGGATAAGTTAGGATAATAGCTAACTTAGATTTAGCCGCAGGATCTCGATCCATAATAGATTTTATATATTCGTTCATCATATGTAATGTAGCGGAAGATTACTGGTTTGTTTAAGTTCTTCCATGGAAAAACTTGTTGTAACATCCGATAGATCTACTTTATCGGTCAGTTTTTTATAAAACTCATCAAATTTATCTATACTTGGAACCAATACTTTTAAGAGATAATCAGTTGTTCCACTTAATCGATAAAATTCTACGACCTCATCCATTTCTTTAACGCCTTCTATAAATTTTTTTGACCATGTCATATTATGTTGACTTGTTCTGATTTGAACAAAAGCCACAGTGGAAAGATTTATTTTCGCTCGGTCAATAACAGCTACTTTTTTTTTAATGTATCCTTGCTTATAAAGTTTATTTATTCTTAACCAACATGGGGTCGATGATAAATTTACCTTTTTTGACAATTCAGCAACGGGTATGTCAGCATTGACTTGTAATAAGGATAAAATTTTCTTATCTATATCATCCATAATGATTTATTCTAGAATTATATAATAATATAGATTTTTTATCTATAAAATAGCAATTTATTGATGATTTTTAACTTATTTTTCTATAAAGCTTTATTTTATTAGAATTATATCCTATAAATTACACCGAATAGCGCTGATTTAAATCAAATTGCAGGCGCTAAACAAATCTTGCTAAAGCGATGATCTTTTTAGACCACCGCATTGGCCGNTGGTTTTTTTTTGAGGCAACTCAATTTAAACCGGGTTATTAAATTTGTGCACCTGACAATTGTCAAAGCACTGAATAAAAAAGGAGAAAAAATGAAAAAAATACTAGTAACAATCNTTTTCTTTATTTTCAGCTTTACTGCTTTTGCAGCAGAACCATTAGTAGATACAAAATGGTTGAATATAATTTGAAAAATAAAGAAGTTTTTGTTTTGGATATTCGAAACAAAATCGATAAAGGTTCTTATGAAACGTTCACACAAGGTCATATTCCAGGCTCCATACATTCCGATTATCTTCAAGACGGATGGAGAACAAAAGTTGATGGAATTATCGGTCAATTGCCACCCGTTAAAGATCTTGAACAATTAATCGGTAGTCTTGGAATTGGTAATAAAAATCATGTAATCGTCGTTTATGGCGGTGTTAGCTCGAGTGATTTTGGCAGTGCCTCAAGAGTCTATTGGACGTTTAAAACTTTGGGTCATGAGGAAGTATCCATCTTAAATGGCGGCTATAAAGCTTGGGAGTCTACAGGTTTTAAAATTGAAACTGGCGAGCATAATCCAAAACTCGTAAAGTTTATAGCTAACTATACTGACAAGTATTATGCTAATGCTGACGACGTTATTAAAGTTATCGAGAATAATAACATCGGCTTAGTTGATGCCAGACCTGCTGCTTTTTTTGTTGGAGACAAAAAAAAGAAGCAAGCTTTAAGAGCAGGAAGAATTAAAAATTCTATTAACTTGGAACAACAAACTTTGGTTAACGAAGATGGTACCTTTAAATCGGTAGAGGAAATTAAGATACTAATTTCACAAGCGGGTTTGCAAGGTAAAGACGGCTACATATCCTACTGTAATACAGGACACTGGGCTTCCATAGGATGGTTTGCTTTAAGTGAAATAGCTAAAGAACCAAATGTTAAGAATTATGACGGCTCTATGGTAGATTGGACATTTGATCCTAATAGAGAAGTTATAAAAGGCTAATTTGAGAAATTAGCTATAGTCAGAAAAAGGGGGAGAACATATCCCTTTGTTATTTAACTAACTCTTACCTCCTCCTTTTCTGATCTAAATAAATCATATAACTTTCCAATATGATACAAGCAAAAAAAATTGATTTTTTCGTACTTTCATTTGGTTTGATCAGTTCAATTTTTTTAGTATATTTTTTCAAACAGATAATTAACTTCCAACATTCTTTGATATTTGTAATTGGTCTGTTGTTGGGACTTACTTTATATCACGCTTCGTTTGGATTTACTGGCGGATGGAGAAACTTTATAGAACGATCTGATAGCAGTGCTCTTAGAGCACAATTTTTAATGTTGGCATTTGCAATTCTCTTATTCTCCGGATTTGTAAATTCAAAAGTATATTCTATGAAAATTCAATTGTAGGTTCTGTAGCTCCTACAAATGTTTCTGTAATTATAGGTTCGTTTATTTTTGGACTTTCTATGCAACTTGCGGGAGGGTGCGGTTCAGGCACTCTATTTACCTTGGGTGGGGGTAATACAAAAATGTTTATAACTCTAATTTTCTTTATAGTTGGTTCATTGGTTGGAACTTATAATTTTACATTTTGGTTAGATTTACCTTCCTTGGGAAACATATCTTTACTCGAAAAATTTGGAATTATTAATACAGTGTTAATACAGCTTATATTTATTGGTCTTTTATACATGCTGTGTTCATTTATTGATAAAAAAAGAAATGCAGTGCTTAACCACAGTGATATTTTTATATCCAATGGTTTTAATGCAATTAAAGGCCCTTGGCCTTTATTTCTTGGAGCGATTCTTTTAGCAATACTGAATTTCTTAATGCTAAACATTGCTGGTCACCCATGGTCTGTAACTTTTGCTTTTGGATTATGGGGAGCTAAAATTGCTGATTTTGTTGGAATTGATGTTGCAAGTTGGACTTTCTGGACTTTTGATTATCCTAAAATTGCTCTTAAAAATAGTATTTTTGCTGATCATACCTCAATATCCAACATTGGAATTATTCTAGGCGCTTTAATTGCTTCGAGTCTTGTAGGATCCTTTAATCAAAAAANTAAAATTAATTATAAAATTGTNTTAGCTGCAATTATAGGAGGTTTTTTTATGGGTTTTGGGGCACGTCTAGCTTTTGGCTGCAACATTGGAGCATTATTCAGNGGTATTGCCTCTGGCAGTTTACATGGTTGGGCTTGGTTTTTGTTTGCTTTTATCGGAGCCTATTTTGGAGTTAAAGCAAGAAGGTGGTTTTATTCATGAAATCAATAATTTTTATAGTAGTTTTTTGTTTTTTTATAGGATTGGGTTACATTGACCACTCGAGATACGGCATCGTTTATAATTCGCTTGAACAATCTAATTCAGATTTAGAAGATAATAATGAAAAACAAATTTTGAGTGCTCCATGCTCAGAATTTGGCGGTGGCTAAATTATAACCATCATACCAACACTTTGATGCTTTAAACAGGCCCCTGAAACTAGAGGCGGAATACTTGTGCTTCAAAATCTAAGAGAACCTATTCCGACCACTTCTTTGAAGTGATAAAATGAGGTATAAGAAATAATGGTCCTTACGAGAAGATTAATGGGTATTAACAAGTCTCCTAGACGAATTGATAGGAGAGCGGGAGGACGTAGTAAAAAGGTAAATCTGGTTGAACAGTTTAAGAGACACCATGACAAAGGTATTAAGCGTTCAACCGAGTTTACAAAACGCTGACCCTTTAAGTTCCATTTAATTTGACTTCGTTATATTTCTTAGAATTATAACTCTGGTATATCTAACATTTGTCTTTATGAAATATTGGTTACTGAAAACTGAACCACAAGACTGGTCATGGCAACAACAAGTAAAATCTGGGAATAAAGGAGCTGAATGGAATGGAGTTAGAAACTTTCAAGCAGCAAAAAATCTAAAAAATATGAAAATAAATGACAAGTGTTTTTTTTATCATACCGGTAAGGAAAAAAGAATTGTTGGTATTGTTAAAGTTGTAAAAGAAGCATTTTTTGATAAGACAGACAAAACTCAAAAATTTGTATCGGTTATAGTTAAATCTGTATCTCCCCTTAAAAGAGAAGTAAGCCTTCAAGAAATCAAAAAAAATAAGGATTTTAAAGATTTTTCTTTGATTAAACAGAGTCGTTTATCAGTTATGGAAGTCGATTTAATATACTGGAAAAAAATATGCAAGATGGGTAGAGTTTGAAACCTGGAGATAATTTTATGGTAAGAAAAAGAAAGAAAAAAATAAAAAAATTAAAAAGAAAAATTAAAAAATTAAAGAAAAAAAATACAAAAAAAATAAAGAAAAAAATAAAAAAAACTAAGAAGCCAAGAAGATCAACCTCTGGTGAATTAGTTTTTAAAGTTCCAAAAAAGTGGTCTAAAAGTGCATATATTGACAAAAATCAATATGAAAAAAAATATAAATTATCAATTAAAGATAATGAAGGTTTTTGGAGCAAAGAGGGAAAAAGGATTGATTGGATAAAACCTTATAAAAAAATTAAGGATGTCAAATATAGCAAAACTGATGTGAGAATTAAATGGTTCTATGATGGAACTCTCAATGCATCAGCAAATTGCATCGATAGACATTTAAGAGATAAAAAAAATAAAACAGCAATTATTTGGGTCGGTGATAACCCTGAAGATTCTAAACAAATTAGCTACAAAGAACTTCATAGAAACGTTTGTAAAGCTGCTAACGGTTTAAAAGATATTGGTGTAAAAAAAGGTGACAGAGTAACAATTTATCTAACAATGATACCTGAGCTGGCATACGTGATGTTGGCATGTGCAAGAATTGGCGCAGTTCATTCCATAATATTTGGTGGTTTTTCCGCAGACTCAATAGCTGGAAGAATTAACGATTGTAAATCTGATTACATCATTACCGCAGATGAAGGCATAAGGGGAGGAAAAATTATACCTCTTAAAAAAATAACAGATGAAGCCTTAGAGCAGTGTCCGAATGTAAAAAAATGCGTTGTAGTTAAAAGAACGGGAAATGAAGTTAATTGGATTGATAGTAGAGATGTTTGGTATGATGATATTACTTTAAACGTTTCTGATAAATATATACCAGAAGAAATGAACGCTGAAGATCCGCTATTTATTCTTTACACTTCCGGATCCACAGGAAAACCTAAAGGAGTTCTCCACACTACAGGAGGATATATGGTTTATGCTTCAATGACTCATCAATATATTTTTGATTATAAAAAAAATGATATTTACTGGTGCACGGCAGATATTGGTTGGGTAACAGGACATAGTTATATTATTTATGGTCCTCTTTCAAATGGCGCCACTACAATAATGTTTGAAGGTATTCCAAATTATCCTGATACTTCAAGATGGTGGCAAATAGTTGATAAGTATAAGGTAAATATTTTTTATACAGCACCTACGGCTCTGAGAGCTCTGATGAGAGAAGGAGAAGGACCGGTAAAAAAAACAAGCAGAAAATCATTAAAACTTTTAGGGACAGTCGGAGAACCAATTAATCCAGAAGCCTGGCTTTGGTATTATAAAGTTATTGGAGATTCTAGATGTCCTATTGTTGATACGTGGTGGCAAACAGAAACTGGAGGAATATTAATTTCTCCTCAACCAGGCGCAACTGATCTTAAACCTGGTTCCGCAACTAAACCATTCTACGGAATCGTGCCAGTTATTGTCGACGAAAATGGAAAAACATTAAAAGGAGCTTGTAGAGGAAAGCTGTGTATGGCTCAGTCGTGGCCAGGACAAATGAGAACTTTATATGGTGATCATCAAAGATTTATTGATAATTATTTTTCGCAATTTGATGGAAAATATTTTACTGGTGACGGCTGTAGAAGGGATGAAGATGGTTATTATTGGATTACAGGAAGAGTGGATGATGTAATAATAGTTTCTGGTCATAATCTTGGAACAGCAGAACTAGAAAGTGCTTTTGTTGCTCATCCGAAAGTCGCCGAAGCTGCAGTGGTTGGTTATCCGCATGATATTAAGGGAAATGGACTTTATTGTTATGTAACATTAAACGCTGGTGAAAAACCTACGGGAGAATTAGAAAGAGATTTGAAGCTTTGGGTTAGAAAACAAATAGGCCCAATTGCAACACCAGATTTAATACAATTCGCACCTGGTTTGCCAAAAACAAGATCGGGTAAAATCATGAGAAGAATACTAAGAAAAATTGCAACAA
>JGI26061J44794_1000892_pt1 | contig 12549 bp, 5 predicted proteins | sample MarorgKNORR_S2LV_5_FD_44794 | JGI IMG/M metagenome (IMG submission 44794) | reverse complement strand
GGAAGAGCGAGCGGCTTCCTTGGTTGGCATCGCCACAAATTTGGCTGGCTCGACGCCAACAGAAAAACCTATGTCGCCGCGGGGACCCATCGATTTGAACTGACACCATTGAACGCGCCCTCCGGTGTTTCGATGATCACTATACCCGTAGATGATCCGGTCAAACCCAGCAAGGTCTTTGTCGTTGAGATTTCGCAGCCCATCCGAAGCAAAGGCAAGGTTCAGGATTCTGTCGGCGTCCTTGTTTACAGCGTCGATGCCAAACTTGCTTCAGGACAGAATCCGGTCGTTGTTTACCCAAAAACAGATCTGTTGAAGGCCTCATTTCAGCCGGGCGATCGATTCGATCACAAAGACGCGCCCATGAGTATGAAGGTGCTGAAGAAAAACGGGAATGGGTCCTACTTGATCGAAGTGAAAGTAAACTAGAAGGCATGAGGATATTTCTAAAACTATTTTGTGCCATTCTGTTTGGGGTCTGCAGTAGCCATGTGACTGCCGCAGACGCTGAAACGCGCCAAGCAGACGTCGTGGTCTACGGCGATGCGTACGGTGGCGTCACGGCTGCTGTTCAAGCAGTCCGAATGGCACTTGATTAAGCCCTTTACCTTTAGAGCAAATAACATGAACAAAATATTCTTCACCCTTTTCTTGACGCTCTCTATGGCGCTCAGCGTGTCAGCTGCCAATCATCAACTGGAATTGGCGGTACCGTTTACGGACAACATGATCCTGCAACGGGAATCCAAGGTTCCCATTTGGGGTTTTGATGCGCCGGGAAACCAGGTGACTGTCGAGTTTGCCGGGCAAACCAAGACTGCTGTGGCCGACAAGAATGGTGATTGGATGGTGAAACTCGATCCCTTGAAGGTTTCGCTCGAAGAACGGGGGCTTGAGGTGAAGAACAACCGGGGGAAATCGATCTCACTTAAAGGCGTCCTGGTCGGGGAAGTTTGGTTCTCCTCCGGCCAATCCAACATGGTTTGGACGGCTGGCAAGAGCATGTGCAACGAGGTGGCTCGCGAACTCGCCTCATCCAAGGAGGACATTCCCATCAGGGAAATCAACATCGACACCGTGTCCGCCCTCTATCCACAGAAGAAGGCCACCTCTGAGGGTGGATGGAAAAAAGCCAGTGGGGCGAGCGGGTTTTCAGCCCTGTCCCTTTCTTTCGCCTACGAGCTCTATAAGGAACTGAATGTGCCCATCGGCATCTTACTCAGTGCCCACAGTAACACCCGCATCGAAGCCTTCACCCAACGCGAGGCGATTGAGAAGCATCCGAAACTCNCNGGGGACGCCGATCTCATTCGCGATGCGGATCCGCTCACGGAGCAGGGCCGCAATGGCTATGAGCGATACTACGCGGATCTGAAGACATGGCAGGAAGAGGCCGGGAGGATGGCAGAGGCAGGGGGCAGGAAGCCGGCGCGACCGAACCTCCCTGGAATCGCCGGGATGTGGCGTGGGCCGTCTCAATTCTTNAATGGCAAGATNGCTCCGGTTATTCCTTACGCCATCCGCGGTGCCATCTGGTGTCANGGGACCAGCAACGGTGGTGACGGCAGGATTTACGCGGCCAGGATGGAAGCCCTGATAAAGGGCTGGAGAGATGCCTGGGGCATGCCCGAGATGCCGTTTTATTTTACGCAGATGCAATGCTATGGGGCGCCTGATCCGGATTCCGTCGGTTTTGCCGACATTCGTCAGGTTCAGCACTTGTTCTTCCAAAACAACCGCGAGAATGTGGGGATGGTGGTTCAATCCGACCTCAACTCGGCCCACCCCGGTGGAATCCACTACTATAATAAGCTACACCCGGGGATGAGAATGGCCCACTGGGCGCTTGCCAAAGAGTATGGCAAGGACATCGCCTACACCGGCCCAATTTACAGTGGATACAAAGTGAACGGTCCCAAGGTGGTGATTTCCTTCGAGAAGGAAAGTCTCTTTGGTGGCTTGATGGTTGGAAGCAAGGGCATGGCCAGGGATTACCGGGAACCGGGGAAATTCGTGGAACCCGCAAGACCCACCCCTGGTGACAAGCTCAACCATTTCCGCATCTGCGGAGCTGACAGGAAGTGGCATGCCGCCGAGGCGGTGATTGTTGGGGATACCGTCGTGGCCAGTTCCGGGAAGGTAACCGCCCCAGTAGGTGTGCAATATGCCTACAACGCGGTCCCCGAAAACTCCAACCTCTACAGCAAGGCCGGCCTGCCCGCGACTCCCTTTGCCGTGATTGATGGCGAACTGATCTTCGAGGAAGACGACCTGGAAAAAGTTGCTGCTCTCAAGGCAAAGTACGCGCAATACACCGATCCTGACTACCCCATCCTCCAAGTGGCGGAGTATTACCGTGATGGGGTCATTCTCCAGCGCAATCACCCGATACAGGTGTGGGGGCATGCCAATCAGGGCGTGAAGGTAACGGTGGCCTTGGATGACGCAGCGAAGACGGCGGTGGCAAATGACTTGCAACAATGGTCGGTCACCTTTCCGGCAAGGAAAGCTTCGAGTAAGCCGATCACCTTGACTGTCACTTCCAGTCACGATCACAGCCGAACGGTTAATAATATTCTCCTCGGAGACGTCTGGTACCTGACGGGCAGCACGCTGCTGACCTCCGAGTGGGCCTACAATCAGCGCGACAAGGAAGCCGATCTGCCAAGTGCGATGCCGCTTGTCCGGGAGTTTTGCAGAAAAACCAGCGCCAGTGCCTTTGCAACTCCCAGGAAGCGCCGCTTCGAGACGGGGGGAGGGAAATACCGTTCCCACTGGTTGACGGCTGATTACTCTAAAGAGGGCAATGGTGTGACCATGTTTGCTTATGAGTTTGCGAAGGCCTTGAACCGGCCGGGCATTCCGCAGGGCTTCATCACGATGTCATCCGGGCGGGGGGGGCGTAATCGACAACTCGCCTCACCGCTGTCCTGGACCTCCTTTCAAGGTGTCAGAAACGTGAAGAACCCGACCTTCAAGACCCGCCTTGATGAGTTGTTCCTGCAGTTCCCCAACTCCGGGGTGGCAAAGAAGGCCGCCGCCAGTCACCTCGAGGAGGTGAAAGTCTTTGTCCAAAGGATCACCGCGGCCGGCAAGCGGGGCGCGGATCCGTCGAGTTTCGCGCTCAAGGCTCCTTCTTTCCCGGAAGCGGGCAAGGGCGGCACCGTTCCTTCGGACACGATTCCCACTTATGCCTACAACTGGTGCGTAAGCCCACTGACTCCCATGGGCGTTTCGGGCGTGATCTGGGTGCCGTCGGAAAGCAACCTCGGCGAGGACCCTGCCCACTATGCGGCCGAGTTGGAGATCTACGCCAAGAGTCTGCCGGGCACCCATGATCAGGGTACTGTCCAGTTTCTCTTTGCCCAACCGGCGAACTCCCTGGTCGAAGGCATTACCGCCCCCAGGATCCCGGGAGCCAAAAGCACCTCTTTTGACCAATGGCCCACTAGCCTCAAAAACATCGCCGCCGCGTTGGCAGAACTGACTGAATGCGAGTAAAAACGTCGAACCAAACAACTATGAATCCCACTCGATTCCCCTCCGCCTCGTCAGCTCCATACTTTATGCCTTGCTTTGGCAAGAACCCAACGCGTTCAACCATGCCTGACTCTCTGCGAATTCAGGCTCTACTCCTGATTTCCGCCCTGCTGATCATCGGGGGCACCCCACGTTCCATAGCCGCGGAAACAGCTAGGCCAAACATCATCGTCGTGATGGCGGACGATATGGGGTTCTCCGATCTCGGCTGCTACGGTGGGGAGATCAGGACGCCCACGATCGACCAGTTGGCGGAAGAAGGCGTGCGATTCTCGCAGTTCTACAATTGCGCCATCTGCGGTCCGAGCCGGGCTTCGCTGATGACCGGTTGTTATCCCTGGAAAGTCGGTCAGGCTCCCGGGCAAAGCATCTTCAGGAACCTTGAGCGAAACTGCGTCACGGTGATGCAACTGCTCAAGGCCAATGGTTACCAAACTTGCGCGGTCGGGCGGTTGGACATGGTGACTGCGGATGACTGGCACGACCCGGCCCGGGTGGCGGGGGCAGCGAATCGTTTCCTTGGTTCCGCCAGCAACAGCCCCGGTAATTACTATCGGGAAGTCAAGGGCACGGATTTCTCGCGTTACCCAAAGGGCACGCCCTGGTTCAAGGACGGAAAGAAATGGGACAGGCCGGACGGACCGTATTCCACGGACCTGATTTCGGACTTTGTGGCAGAGTTCATCAAAGAGTCGGCCGAGAGCGAAAAGCCGTTCTTCATCTACCTGTCGCACTATGCGCCGCATTGGCCGCTTCACGCCGAGGAGAAGGATGTCGCGCCCTGTCGCGCGTTGTATCAAGGCAAGGATCGAAAAGCGCTCATGGAAGCGCGATTGCAGCGCCAGATCGCGGCGGGTTTGATGCCGAAAGGGACCACCTTGCACAGCTCAACAGTCAATGCGAAGCCAGCCGCTGGCGGGTATTTGGCGAACGAACGGATGGCGATTCACGCTGCGATGGTAGAAAGCATCGATCGTAGCCTTGCCCGGACTATGGCGGCCTTGGAGAAGGCGGGTAAACGGGACAATACGTTGATTCTGGTGCTGTCGGACAACGGCGCGAGTCATCAGATGTCATACGACAAAGGCAAAGTTCCGGATGGCGTACGCCCGGGCAGCGCGGACACTTTTCTCAATCAGGGACCCGCAGTCGCGGCGCTCAACAACGTGCCGTTCCGGAATTACAAGGTATCCAATTTCGAAGGCGGCATCGCATCGCCGTTAGTCGCGTGGTGGCCCCGCGGGCTGAAGGGAAAAGGACGTATCACNGACCGCCTCACGCATATCTCGGACATCATGCCCACTTGTCTGGAGTTGGCCGGGGTGACTTATCCCAGCCAATTTGAGGGGCGAGAGGTCATCCCGTTGGACGGAGAAAGTTTTGTAAGTGCGCTTCGCGCTCAGGACGAAGCGGCCCCCGCTCGGATACTCGCATGGCCCAAGGCCGTACGGGATGGCGACTGGAAACTCGTCTGGCAAAACCCGGCCAAACCGGAACTGTTCAACATAGGTAAGGATAGAAACGAGATGAGAAACCTCGTGGCTGAATTCCCGGAGCGCGTTAGAAAGATGAAACAGATTCATGCCGAGAGTTTCCGACCTTAGAAACTATTCCCTGCCTAAGATTTTCCATGAACCGTAAATGCTGCCACATATTTTTCCTATTCGCCCTCCTCATCCCCTGGGCCGCATCTGCCCAGGTCGCCGAACAGCAACTGCGCGCCGGGGCCTACGTTCAGGACGTTACCGGGTCCTTTGACTCCCTTCTGGTCGGCGGGGGCTTTACCGAGCGTCGGCGCGGCAAAATGAATCCGGGGGATCTCAAGGCCCGTTGCTTCGTTCTTCAGCGAGGCAAGGTAAGTATCGCGATTGCCATCGTCGACAGCTGCATGATCCCGAGAACCGTCTGCGATCAGGCAAAGAAGTTGGCCTCGAAAGCCACCGGCATCCCTACCGACCGGATCCTCATTGCGGCAACCCACACCCACAGCGCCCCGAGCGTGATGAACTACTTCCTGGGCACCATGGCCGACCCCGCCTACACCAAGTTTCTTCCCCCGAAGATTGCCGAGGGCATCGTTGGCGCTCATGCCAAGCTGGAACCTGCCCGCATCGGGTGGAACCAAGTGCGAGCTCCCGGGTTCACTCATTGCCGACGCTGGATCACGAGACCGGACCGTATGCAATTCGATCCCTTTGGCAACAGGACCGTTCGAGCCATGATGCATCCGGGCTACCAAAACCAGTCCTACGTCGGGCCATCCGGTCCGGTGGACGACGAACTCTCCGTGATTTCCATTCAAACCTTGAAGGGCAAACCGCTCGCGGTGATCGCCAATTTCTCGATGCATTATTACGGGGGTGCTGGCCCCGCGGATTACTTCGGCCTCTTTGCCGAGCGCTTGGCAAAGCGTCTGGAATCCGGTGGGAGCGCGCCGGTCTGCGCCATGTCGCAGGGAACCAGCGGTGACCTGCACTGGATGAATTACGGCAAACCCAACAAGGGGTCGAATGCCTCCCGTTACGCGGACGGGCTTGTTCAGTTCGCGGCCCAAGCCTTGGAAGGGATTCGCTATCAGGACGAGCCGATTCTGGCTATGGAGCAAAAGGTAATCACCTTGTCCCGCCGCTTGCCCGATGCGGAACGCCTCGCTTGGGCTGACAAATTGCTTGCCACGATGAAGGGGCGTCGACCGAAAAACCGCCCCGAGGTCTACGCGGAACAGGCTCGTTTTATCCACGATAACCCGACTGAGAAACTGGTCTTGCAGGCTCTGCGGATCGGCGACCTCGCCATCACCGCCCTCCCCAACGAGGTCTACTCGATCACCGGCTTGAAGTTGAAGGCCCGGAGCCCGTTCTCCGCCACCTTCAACGTCGAGTTGGCCAACGGAGCGGCGGGGTATATCCCACCACCCGCCCAGCATGCCCTTGGCGGATACACCACCTGGCCTGCCCGCACGGCTGGCCTTGAGGTTGGTGCGGAACCGAAGATCGTGGAGACCCTCCTGGGTTCGCTGGAGTCATTGGCCGGGAAGCCGCGACGTGGTCCTGCCGCTACCCATGGTACCTATGCCAAGGCTATCTTGGCCGAAAAGCCCTTGGCCTACTGGCGGTGCGAGGAATTTGAGGGTGGCCGATTAGCGGATGCGTCCGGTCATGAGCGTTCGGGAAAAATCGAGGGGGTCGTGGCCTATCATCTGCCCGGCCCGGAGAATGCGTCGTTTTCCGGAGAGTTCAGAAATGCTTCCCTCCAACTGGCTGGCGGCACGGTTTCCGCATCCATCCCGGATGCCCGAAGCCTTTCCTTTTGGTTCTGGAACGCAATGTCGAGCTCAGTGCGGGACAACACGGGAGATCTCGTTGCCCAAGGCGAGTCCCTCAAGTTGCGCATCGGTGGCAAGGCGGATGGGGAAGCCCGAGGGCACTTGCTTCTTCAGGTTGGGAAAAAACAATTCAAGGGAACCACGGAGCTCAGCCTCAGGACTTGGCGGCAAGTCTTGCTTTCTTGGCACGGTTCCAGCCTCAATCTTTTCCTCGACGGTAATCCCGAACCCGAAATTCAGGCCGAACTGTCGGGCCAGCTATCTGGTCCTTGGCGCTTCGGTGGCGATCTCCCCTTCGAGGGGCGAATCGATGAGGTGGCCTGGTTCAAGTCTTCCCTTTCCGGCAAGGACGCCCAGCGGCTCCATGCTGTCTCCGGCATAACTCCTCCGCCCAAGCCTCCGCCACCACGACCCACCATGAAGCGCGGTTCTACCGATGCCTATGCCAAGGCGGTTATGCAATCCAAGCCGATTGCCTTCTGGCGCCTGCGTGATTCAGCCAAGGACGCCGGCCCCAAGGGGCGTCACGGCAAGTTCGAGAAAGGAGCCGGTCCTAAGGCCTCCGATCAGGGTGGCGATTCATTCAAGGGGGGGCGCATGCGTGCGGAGATTGAAGGCATCGGCGATACCTACAGCATCGAGTTTTGGTTCCGTAACAGCCTGCCTAATCACAGTCGACCCGTGACCGCTTACCTTTTCTCCCGCGGGCTGGACGGGTTGAAATCAGCCGACGGCGATCAACTCGGCATCGGTGGAACCTATGCTGCGGCTGGTCGCCTCCTCGTCTACCAAGGCAACACCACTCAGAAACTTCTCACTGGTAAAGCCAAGGTGGAGCCCGACAGCTGGCATCACGTTGCCATGGTGCGCGAGGGCGAGCGCATCCGGGTCTACCTCAACGGAAACCCCAAGCCCGACGTCGATGGCAAGTTAGCCCGTTCCTACCCGAAGGGCCATTCGCAGTTCTTCCTCGGTGGTCGCAACGACAACTTCGCGAACCTCAAGGGTAGCCTCGACGAGGTCGCGCTCTATGACCGAGTCCTCACACCCGACGAAGTAAGCGCTCATTTCAAGGCTGTAAAACTTACTCCTGCACCGAAAAAACAAGCGAGTAAGGCCTCGGTTCCCATGACTCCGGAAAACGGGCTGAAAGCCATCCATTTGCCGAAGGGATACAAGGTGCAACTGGTGGCCGCCGAGCCGTTGGTCAAGGATCCCGTGGCCATCGATTGGGCACCGGACGGAAAACTTTGGGTTGCTGAGATGGCGGATTACCCGAGTGGTGTAAATGGCAAGGCCGGTGGGCGGGTCCGCTTTCTTGAAGACAGCGATGCGGACGGGGTCTACGACAAGTCCACCGTATTTCTAGAAGGAGTAAACTTTCCGGCCGGCATAATGAGTTGGAAAAAAGGGGTACTGGTGGCCGCGGCCCCTGATATTTTTTATGCTGAGGATACCACGGGCGACGGCAAGGCGGACAAGCGTACCGTTCTCTACACCGGATTCAAGCAGGGCAACCAGCAACTCCGGGTCAACGGTTTGCGTTGGGGGCTCGACAACTGGGTTCACGGGGCCAATGGGAGCCACCATTCCCGGTACACCGCGGGGATCAAAATCAAGTCATCGTCGGGCCAAACCTTTGACCTCGGAGGCTTTGATTTTAGGATCCGGCCCGACGAGGGACTATTGGAACCGCTCTCCGGGCCTTCCCAGTTCGGGCGGTCGCGGGATGACTGGGGAAACTGGTTCGGTGTCCAAAACAGCTTTCCGCTCTGGCACTACGTACTGGAACATCGCTACCTTGCCCGCAACCCGGATTTCGCTCCGCCCGATCCGCGACGCATACTGACCACAAGTAACCCGCTCGTCTTTCCTGCCAGACCACCCCAGAAACGCTTCCACAACTTCAATCAGTCCGGCCGCTTCACCAGCGCCTGTTCCCCCATGATCTACCGGGACGATCACCTCTTCGACGACGACAAAGTTCATGCCTTTACCTGCGAGCCCTTTCACAACCTGGTACAGCGCGTGATCCTCAAGCGGGACGGAGAAAGCTTCACCGCCGAACGGGCGGAAACCAAGGAGGAACTGGATTTCTTTGCATCGGAGGATCGCTGGTGCCGGCCGGTCATGGCCCGTACCGGACCAGACGGAGCCCTCTGGGTCGTCGACATGTACCGTTACATGATCGAGCACCCCCAATGGCTCCCGGCAGTAGGCAAAGCCGAAATGAAAGCGTTCGAGCGCTCCGGTATGGAATACGGTCGAATTTATCGGGTATACAAGGACGGGAAACCTCCTCGCCGCATTCCCCGACTGGACAAGTCGTCCGTTCAGGAACTCGTGATGCGACTCGAGGACAGCAATGGAATCATCCGGGACATGGCCCACCGGTTGCTGGTACAGCGAAAAGACGTTTCCGCAACCGAGGCACTGGTTAAGATGGCGAGAAGCCATGCTTCCGCCAAGGCTCGCCTCCATGCCCTCTGCGCCCTCGATGGACTGGCTCGGTTGAGCTCGACTCTTTTGAAAACTGCCTTTCGTGACCCTCATCCTGAAATCCGGCGGCATGCCCTACGTCTTGCCGAATCACGATGGGACGGGGAACCGGAACTCCTGAAGGCATCCGTCCGGCTCGCCGATGACCCGCATGCCGCGGTCCGTCTGCAGGCTGCCTGCTCGTGGGGCGAATCAAAGAGCGCGGTAGCCGGCCACGCGCTCGCCAAGGTGGCGATTCGTGACGCGGGGAACCCCTATGTTCGGGCAGCCGTGTTCAGCTCGGCTGAACCTCATTTTGACCGTCTCGCCCAGGCAGCCCTCGAGCATGGCGTGCTTATCGATGACGTCTTGAAGCTGGGAGCCCGGCGCAAGACCTCGCTGGACGCCCTTCTTGTCGGCCTGATGAAGCCAGGTAAGGACGGGTATGGCCCTGAACAATTCCGTTCGCTCGGGGGCTGGCTGAATCACAACCCCAAGGTCTCTCCCGAGATGGCCGAAGTGTTGGCTCGTGCCCGGGGTATCGTTACCGACGGTACTGCTCCGTCACCGTTGCGGGCGGCAGCGGTCGGACTGCTCGCCCGGCAACCCGAAAGCCTGGCAGCGGACAAGCGCCGACTGGCTGATCTTTTGGCCCCACAGGTGGCGAGCGAGATCAAGTTGGCCGCCGTGCATACGCTGGCCAGGGTGGGGGGCGACAGGCTTCCCGACACATTGCTCAAGGGCTGGGCCGGCTATCTCCCGCAGGAACGCTCCCGGGTCCTCGATGCCCTGCTGCAGCGGAAGGAGTGGACCCGCGCCTGCCTGAAGGCCATCGAACGCGGCGTGGTGGGCCGCGGTGATCTCGATGCCGCCCGACGCCAACTGCTGCTCAAGCATGCGGATCCATCCGTTCGAGAAACTGCGGCGGGCATACTGAATTCCGGGCCCCAGAAAGCGCGGCGTGAGCGGATCGAGGCGTATCGCACCGCCCTGAAACTACCCGTGGACGAAAAGCGGGGGAGGGCCGTGTTCGATAAACTCTGCGCAGTCTGCCACCTTCCTCCGAACGGACAACCCATGAACGGCCCCGATCTCCGCTCCATCACCGACCGGACCAAGGACGGACTCTTTAGCTCGATTCTGGATCCCAACCAGAATGTCGATGCTTCCTATGTGGGCTATGCCGTCACCCTTGCCGATGGCACCGCCCTCTACGGACGGGTGTTGTCTGAGACCTCCAACAACCTGACCCTTCGTCTCCTTGACGGCACCGACCGGCAACTGCTCCGCCGCGACATCAAAACCCTTCAAGGCACTGGCCTTTCCCTCATGCCGGAGGGTCTCGAGGCCGGGATGAATCACCAAGACCTCGCGGACCTCATTCGTTTCGTGCAGACATTCGAACGGGATGACAGGTGATGTGAAAGGGAATCCATGGATCCAGCCCCAATGGATCGCTGAGGGGCTCACACCTGCTCTTTAGCCGTTTGCGTGTCGCAAAAAGACATAAAAAATACGCAAACAAGCGACATGGAATGATCGAGTTGCTGCAAAAGGTAAAATAGTCGATCTTCGCTGGGATTTTGTCCAAACTGTCTGTCGCCTTAATAAAGAGTCACATTTCATATTTACCCTAACCACCTGCTTTGATCAATGGCCCAAAAGCCTGCAGGGTGTCGCCGCGCAGCTTGGTGAATTGATCAGGATGAAACACTAGTGAAGATACCTTACTGGAGAATTATAATGACAAACCGATGGTTTGGATTGGGAGCGCTGGTCGTCGTGACTTCCTTGGGCTTGCCGGAGAGCTTGTCGGGAGCTGTCTATAAGAGCCGGGTTAACGCGCAGTGGTCGGCTGACAACACGCACTTCTGGTATCTGAATGATCTTTCGGGGAGGAGTCGGGAGTTTGTGCTGGTGAACCTTGGGAAGGGGACTCGCAAGGTGGCTTTTGATCATGGGCGGGTGGCGAAGGCTCTTGGGGAGGCTGGGGTTGGGGGAGTTGAGGCGGATCGGTTGACGCTCGATCAACTGGGGTTCGACTTGGCAAAGGGGCTCGCTTTCTTTCGTGTTAAGGGCAGTCATTTTCAGCTTGCGCTTAAAACCCATAAGCTGACGAAGCTCAAAAAAGCTGGAGAGGTTCCCGAGTATCGGAGATCCGAAGACAATCGTTCCCAGCGCAAGCGAGATCGCTACAGAGGGTATCGAGCCAAACGGGATGTCTCGCCGGACGGGAAGTGGCGCGCTTACATTCACGAGTACAATGTCTATGTCCGTACTACTGAGGGTGACGAAAAGATTCAGCTCAGCAAGGATGGAAGAAGGACAACGCCTATCAGGCGCCTTACTGGGCGCCGAACTCGAACAATCTGATTGCCTACCGGATTGAGCCGTCGAAGATCAGTGAGGTTCACCTCCTCGAGTCCTCGCCGAAGGGCGGCGGGAAGGCGAAGCTGCACACTCGGAGCTATGCTCTGCCGGGTGATAAGTTCACTTCGCACGAATTAAACTGGTTTGATATCGAAAAGAAGCTCCCCGAGAAATTTGTTTGTCATTTGCGCTACCAATTTGCCAAACCTGAACTTACTCTGGGTCGCCCCTCTTTCCAGATAGGCCATCATATGATCGGTCTGGAAATTTTAGAGGATGAGGGGCATCGCATCAAATTGCCCGATGGTCCCTTCTTCCTCGAGCCGAAATCGGATATGGCGTTAAATAAGTGGATCGATCTGGTCATTGAATACGAGTTGGGGAGGGTTCGAATCGAGGTGAATGATCATGGAAAAACCTACGTCCATGAGAAAGTTACCATGGTGAACCCCAAGGACAAACATGGGCCGAGGTTCACTTTCAAAGGTGGACCAGATTGCCAAATTTTATTCGACTCGGTCAGGATTTGGGAGTGTAATTAGCAGCAGATTAATTTGGAACAATAAGGCAATTAATCAAACTATGAATACCAAACTTCAGCGTCGTCACTTCCTCCGTGGCATCGGGGCCCTTATTGCGCTGCCGGCACTGGAATCCATCGGGTTTCGGCTGTTTGCATCGGCTGCCCCAAAAGCAACGGCTGTTATTCCCAAGCGAGCGGTCTTCATGGGTATCGGTTTTGGAGTAACCAAGGAGACCTGGTATCCAGATTTAAAAGACACCGGGGCGGGCTACAAATTACCCGAAGGGTTGGCACCTTTGGCTCGGCACAAGAA
>JGI26061J44794_1000882_pt1 | contig 12630 bp, 8 predicted proteins | sample MarorgKNORR_S2LV_5_FD_44794 | JGI IMG/M metagenome (IMG submission 44794) | reverse complement strand
CTTATTTAATTGTGAAATTTTTTCTATTTTTTCAATTACTTTTTTAGTCTTTGATAAAAATTCTACTGTATAGTCAGAAAGGCTAAGCGTATTATCGGAAATTAATTCAATATCTATTTTATTTTTTTTTTTGAAATAATTAATATCTTTTAAGTAATTTTCTTGAAAAAAAATATTGATTTTTTCATTTATAGAAATTTTCACAATTTTTGATTTATTTTCAATGGATTTTAATTCAACTAATTTTAAAATTTTTAATGCAAAAGACTCATTTGATAATTTAATATCCCATTTAACATTGCTCTCCCTCAATCTTTGTCTTGACATTTCTAAAAGTCCAAAATTACTTATTCTTCCTATCTGAATTCTAGCTCTATCTGAACGACATCTATCTTTTAATCTTCTTTCAACTTGTCTTCTATTCCCGTAATTCAACATATCTATAAAATCTATAATAATTAATCCTGACAAATCTCTTAATTTTATTTGTCTAGCTATTTCTTCTACGGCTTCTAAATTTGTATCGAAAGCTGTACTTTCTACATTTTTTTGTTTAATAGATCTTCCAGAGTTTACATCGATTGATACCAAAGCTTCAGTTGGATTGATTACCAAGTAACCACCTGAGGGTAATTTTACTTCTGTCTCAAAAATTTCATATAATTTTGACTCTATTTTTTCTTGAAAAAATAGCGATGTTTTATCTCTATATTTTTTAATTTTTTTAGTATGTTGAGGCATCATAAGTTTCATGTAATTTTTTGTTTTTTGGTATGCCTCATTTCCTTCAACAATAATACTTTGCGTATCATCATCACACATATCTCTTAAAGATCTTTTTATGATATCACTTTCTCTATGAATTAATGATGGAGCTATAGAGTTCATAGCGTTTTTTTTTATAGAGTTCCAAACAGTAATTAAGTTTTTTAAATCATTTTCAATTTCATTTTTAGTTTTGTTTGAACCTGCTGTTCTGACAATAACTCCCATTTCTTTTGGTATTTCAATTTGATTTAATATATTTCTAATTTTTTTTCTTTCTGCTGGGTTAAAAATCTTTCTTGAAATTCCTCCACCTTTTGGAGTGTTGGGCATCAAGACTATATATTTTCCAGCAATTGAAATAAATGTGCTGAGGGCCGCACCTTTTAAACCTCTTTCATCTTTTAAAACTTGAACAAGAATTACTTGATGAGGTTTAATTACTTCTTGAATTTTATATCTTTTTGAAGGAAATTTTTTTTCTGTTTTTTCTTTTAAATTATTATTATTTGGAGTTTGTTCAATAGGATCTTGATTATTTATTTCTTGTTCATCGTTATTAAGAATATTTTCATCATTTTTTTCACTTTCTTTTATTAATTCTTCTCTTGCTTTTTCTTCTTCTTCTTTGATTTTTTCTAAATCACTTTGCGGTAATTGATAATAATCTGATTGAATATCATTAAATGATAAAAACCCGTGTCGCTCTCTTCCAAAATCAACAAAAGATGCCTGAAGAGACGGTTCAATTCTACTTACTTTGCCAAGATAGATATTATTTTTTATAGGAGTATTGCTTATACTCTCGTATTCGTAGTCCTCAATATTATCGTTTGATTTAAGTACAACCCTAGTCTCACCTGGATGCGAAGCATCAATATACAAATTCTTTCCCATAATTTTTGATTATTTCTTTTCATTATTATAATTTATTAAATTCTGTGCCTTAACATTAACAAATTCATAAACTAATTAAAACTAAAATGAGCAGGTTAATAAAAAAAATATTAATATTGTTAATTACTGTTGGATTAGGGTTATTTGTATCAATAATCGTAATTCTCTGGACATATTCAAATAAATTACCTGACTATAAATTTTTAAAGAACTATAAACCATCTGTTTCAAGCAAGTTGTATTCAGGTGGAGGTGAACTGGTTAGCGATTTTTCCTCTGAAAAACGAATATTTGTGCCCTATAAATCTATACCAAAAAAGGTAATTTACGCTTTCTTGTCTGCAGAGGATAAAAACTTTTTTTCTCACCCTGGAGTAGATGCAAGAGGAATTATAAGAGCAGTATTTAGAAATATTTCAAATATTATTTATGAGAAAAGACTTGAGGGAGCTTCAACAATAACCCAGCAAGTTGCAAAGAATTTTTTACTTAGCAATGAAGTAAGCTTAAATAGGAAAATAAAAGAAGCTATATTGGCATTTAGAATTGAAAGAGCATTATCAAAAGAAAGGATATTAGAACTATATCTTAATCAAATTTATCTTGGGCAAGGAGCATATGGAATTGCATCAGCGAGTTTAGNATATTTTGATAAACCAATAAGCAAATTANATTATGCCGAAGCTTCACTATTAGCGGCACTTCCAAAAGCTCCGAGCAAATACAATCCTTTTAAAAATATTGATTTAGCAAAGCGTAGAAGAGATTTGGTTATAAAAAATCTTTATGATAACTCTTATATTGGTTACAAAAAATATAAGAAACTTTTAAATACCAAAATAACCTTAAAAAAAAGAAAAAAAATTTATTTAGAAGATGCTAGATATTATGTAGAAGATGTCCGTAAATTTATAGTAGAAAAATATGGCTTTGACAGAGTCTATAAGCAAGGATTTAATATAAAAACTCCAATTAATTTAGANATTCAAACTATAGCCACTCAATCTCTTAGAGATGGTTTAATTCAATATGACAAAAGAAAAGGNTGGAGAGGACCTCTGTTAAATAAAAAAGATACTAATAACTGGAATAATGATTTGAAAAAATATCATTTAGAGAAATCGATAGGATGGAATTTAGCAATTATAAAAAAAANAAANAAATTTTTTGTCGAAATAGAAACAGATCAAAAAATTGNAGGAAAAATTGAATATCAAGATGTNTCTTGGACTAAAAAAGAATTGGACAAACTTTTCAAAGTTGGAGACATAGTTTATGTAAATAAAATTAAAGATAACATTTTTAGTTTAAAACAACTTCCAAAAGCAAATGGGGGCATAGTTGTTATGGATCCATTTACTGGCAGGGTCATAGCAATGTCAGGAGGTTTTAGCTTTAAAAGAAGCGAGTTTAATAGAGCAACTCAAGCANNAAGACAACCAGGTTCTGCTTTTAAGCCCTTTATATATGCTTTAGCTTTAGAAAATAATTTTACACCCTCAACATTGATTCTAGATGCACCAATCGTATTAGATCAGGGAGAAGATTTAAAAAAGTGGAAACCAGAAAATTATGGAAAGAAATTTTATGGTCCTTCAACACTTCGAACTGGTCTTGAAAAATCTAGAAACTTAATGACTGTTAGAATAGCTCAAGAATTAGGAATAAAAAAAATAACAACCTTTTCAAAACAATTAAAAATTTATGAAAATCCTGAAGAGTTGATGTCTATTTCATTAGGATCAGCAGAAACAACATTATTGAAATTAACAACTGCATATTGCTCNTTTATTAATGGTGGGAAGTTAATAGAACCAATTTTTGTTGACAGAATTCAAGATAGTGAAGGAAATACAATATATAATTCAGAAAAAAGAGTTTGTAAAAAGTGTAATGAAATTTCTTATCTCGGTGAAGAAATTCCAAAAATTACTGACAATTTCCCACAAATTTTTTCAGCTGAAACAGCTTATCAAGTTACCTCTATGTTAGAAGGAGCAATTCAAAGAGGTACTGGTAGAAAGCTTAAAGATTTAAATCTAGATCTAGCAGGAAAAACAGGAACTACTGATGAAAATAATGATGCATGGTTTGTAGGTTTTACTTCTAATTTGGTTGTTGGAGTTTATGTTGGATTTGATGAACCAAAAAGTTTAGGCAGATATGAAACTGGATCTAAGACAGCTCTTCCTATTTTTAAAGCATTTATAAAGAATGCAGTTAAAAAAAAAGATGCAAGACCTTTTAAAGTTGCAAAAAATATTAAAATGATGGTTATTGATTTAATTACTGGAAAAAAAGCAAATTTCGGATCAAAAAAAACTATAATTGAAGCATTTAAAAAAAATAGATTGGAAAATATTAATTTTGAAGGTAAAGATGATTTACAATATAAAGTCAAAAAAAATAATATTTTAAGATTTTATTAATGGAAAACGATATTATCAAATTTAAGTCTGAAATTGAAAAAGCCAATCAAAGAATCAAGGAGTATCTTTGAAAAGCATAATATTCATTTAAATTTAGATAAAATCAACCAAAAGATACTAGATCCAAATTTTTGGAAGAATAAGACCGAAGCAGAGAAAATTATTAAAGAAAAAAAATTATATGAAGATTTAATCAATTCATATAATTCATCTGTACAAGAGTGTAATGACTGTATTGATCTTTATAATTTAGCAGTTGAAGAAAATAATAAGTCAGTGATTAATGATTCTCTAATTAACATTAAAAATTTACAAAAAAAAGTTAAACAAAATGAAATAAAATGTTTTCTATCAAATGAAACTGACAGTCTAGATTGTTACTTAGAAATCCATGCTGGTGCTGGAGGTACTGAAAGTCAAGATTGGGCAGAAATGCTAAGAAGAATGTATATGAAATGGGCTAACAACAAAGGATATAGTTCACAATTAATTAGCGAGCATAAAGGTGATGAAGCAGGAATTAAATCTTCTACAATAAAAATTGCAGGCGAATATATTTATGGTTTTTTAAAATCAGAGTCTGGAATTCATAGGTTAGTAAGAATTTCTCCTTTTGATTCTGGAGCTAGAAGACATACAAGTTTTGCAAGCGTTTGGGTTTACCCAGTCATTGATGAAAATATTAAAATTGAAATTCTAGAAAAAGATTTAAGAATTGATACGTACAGATCAAGTGGTGCAGGCGGACAACATGTTAATACAACCGATAGTGCGGTTAGAATAACACATTTACCCACAAAAATTGTGGTACAGTGCCAGAACGATCGGTCGCAACACAAAAACAAAGAAACAAGTATGAATATGCTTAGAGCTAGACTTTATGAATATGAGTTAAAAAAAAAAGAACAAGAAAATAAAAATTTAGAAAGCACTAAATCTGACATAGGTTGGGGACATCAAATCAGATCATATATTTTGCATCCCTATAGAATGGTAAAAGATTATAGAACTGATTTTGAAAGTTCAAATCCAGATAAAATATTAGATGGCCAAATTGATGATTTTCTAGAAAGTTCACTTTATAAATTAAATGCTTAAGATAGTTTTAAGAACAGTTTTGTTTATAGTAATAATTTTTACTATTTCAGTAATTTATCTTAGCACAATTGGTATAAAAACTAGCCAATTCAATGGATTAATAAAAAATAAATTAATTGAGCTCGATCCTAGACTGAGAATAGAGTTAGAAGAGGTAAAATTAATTTTAGATTTAAGCAAAAAAGAAATTAAAGCCAGCACCAATAACACAAACTTATATTTAGATAATAATTTAATAGAATTATCAAAAATAAATATAAATATTGATCTTTTTTCTTTGTTTGAAAATAAAAATACAATTAAAAATTTAGAAATACATACTATAGAAAATAGCATAAAGGATGTATTTAGCTTTTTAAAATCATACAGATCAAATTTTTCTTTAATTTTATTGGAACATGGAACACAAAGTGGATCTATAAAAGCAAAAATAAAAGTTAATTTTGATGTAAGAGGAAGAAATTATCCAATCTATAACGCAAGTGGACAGATCAAAAACGCTCAGTTTAATCTATTAAAGAATCAAAGTGCTAACAATATATACTTTAATTTTAATTTTACAGATAAAGAATATAAATTTAAGGACGTAAGTCTTGAGTATAAAAAAATAAAATTAAATTCAGAAGAAATAAACATAACTAAAGAAAATAAAAATTATATTGTTGAAGGAAATTTTCAGAGTAAAAAAAAATCTATAAATCCAAAAGTTTTATTTGATCTTTTTAAAATTAACTTTGATTTTTTATCAGAAGAAGAAATAAAAATCGAAACCAATAACAATTTTACATTTAAAATTAATGAAAAGCAAAAAATTAAAGATTTAAAAATTAAATCAAATTTAAAATTTGATAAATTAATTATAAATTATAATTCGGTTGTTATAAAAAATTATTTAAAGGATTATAAAAATATAGTAAATTTAAAAGATGGCATTGTAGACATAGACTATTCTAAAAACAGTATATTTATAAAAGGAGCAAGTAAATATTCTTTAGATAAAGATTTTGATGATTTAAAATTTGATATTTTAAAAAATAACAACAATTTTAAATTTAACACAATTTTTGAAATTAATAGCAGCCCATTGCTTTTAAAAGCAATTAATTATAGCAAAGAAAAAAATGATTCATCTATAATTAGAGTGAAAGGCAACTATTTAAAAGACAATGAAATAAATCTAGATCAAATATTATATTCTGAAAATAATAATTCTTTTGAAATATTAAAATTAAAACTGAATAAGAATTTTAAAATTTTAGATATCAATAAGATAGTAATTAATTATCTAAATCAAAATAAAGAAATAAATAATTTCACAATAGAAAAAAATAAAAAAAATTATGTATTATTAGGAAAATCAATGGACTCTACCAAATTAATTGATGATTTGCTTAAGGACAAAAAAAATAAAAGATTTTTTGAAAAATTTGAGAACTTAAATACGCGATTAGATATTAAAATTGATAGAGTTATTTTAGATAAAAAAAGTTATTTAGAAAATTTGAACGGACAAATAGAATTCAATAAAAACAATATCATAACTATGAATTTAAAATCACAATTTCCAAATAAGGATAAATTTTTATTTTCAGTAGATTCAGTAAATAATAATGAAAAAGTAACAACTTTATATTCAGAGAATGCAGAGCCGTTTGTTAGAAGATTTAAATTTATCAAAGGGTTTGAGGGTGGAAAAATAGATTTTTTTTCAATAAATAAAAAAAATGGTGTATCAGTGTCAAAAATTAAGATTTTTGAATTTAAAGTTAAAGAAGTTCCAGCCTTAGCTACACTTTTATCTTTAGCATCGTTGCAAGGTATTGCAGATTTAATGACAGGAGAAGGAATTAGATTTGATGAGTTTGAAATGAATTTTAAGAATAAAGACAAATTAATGACAATTGATGAAATTTATGCAATAGGTCCGGCAATTTCTTTATTAATGAGCGGATATGTTGAAAAAGATGAATTAATAAGTTTAAGGGGTACTTTAGTTCCCGCTACAACGATTAATAAAGCGATAGGGTCTATCCCTATACTTGGAAATATTCTGATTGGTAAAAAACCAGGTGAAGGAGTTTTTGGAGTAAGTTTTAAAATAAAAGGACCTCCAAAAGATTTAAAAACAACAGTAAATCCAGTTAAAACTTTGACACCTAGATTTATAACAAGGACTTTAGAAAAAATAAAAAAAAATAATTAAATAATTCTAAATATTACATGTTTTTTTTTACCATGAGATAATTTCAAAAAATTTTCTTTTTCAAAATTATTCAGCGAAACATTAAATTGATCATTTTCGACAGGTATATTATTTACTTTAATACCTTTGTTTTTTATCATTCTTCTAACTTCACTTTTAGAGTTTAATAGATTTGAAGTTATTACAAGATCAACTATATTTATTCCATTAATAACTTCTTCTTTTTTAAGATTTATAGAAGGTAAATCTTCTCCAATAGACTTTTTTTCAAAAGTATTTTTTGCAGTTTGTTCTGCTTTTTGTGTAGCTGCTTTTCCATGCAGCATAGCTGTAGCCTCATTTGCCAATATTACTTTTAGTTGATTAATATTTTTATTTTTTATTTCCTCTATTTTCTGTAAATTCAAATCTGTAAACATTTTAAGAAATCTTAATACATCTCTATCATCAGTATTTCTCCAAAATTGCCAATAATCATACGAAGACAAAAGTTTTTTATCTAACCAAATAGCTCCTTTTTCTGTTTTGCCCATTTTAGAACCAGATGACAAAGTTATCAAAGGAGTTGTTAATCCAAAAACTTGTTTACTAGAGTGCCTTTTAATAAGTTCAACCCCATTAACTATATTTCCCCACTGATCTGAACCTCCTATTTGCATCAAACAATTTTTAGTTTTNTTAAGTTCGAGAAAATCATAAGCTTGTAATATCATATAATTAAATTCCATGTAACTTAACGACTGTTCTCTTTCTAACCGTAATTTAACGCTATCAAAACTTAACATTTTATTAATTGTAAAATGTTTTCCTATTTCTCTTAAAAATTTTATGTAATTTAATTTACCAAGCCATTTGTAATTATTTATAAATATTGGTTTTATTTTAGAATTTTTTGTTTTTAAAAAAATTTTAAAAACTTTCTCAATATTTTTTATATTTTGTTCAATTTCTTTTTCAGATAAAATTTTTCTTGTTTCTTCTTTTCCTGAAGGATCACCGATACGTGTTGTTCCTCCNCCTAGCAAAACAATTGGTTGATGNCCGTATNTTTGCAATAGTCTTAAACACATTATTTGTAATAAACTTCCAACATGAAGACTTGGAGCAGTGCAATCAAAACCAATATAAGCTCTAATTTTATTCTTATTCATCAATTGTTCCAATTCATCAGAATTGGTGCATTGATTAAAATAGTCTCTTTTCTTGAATTCAGATAAGAATGAATTTTCCATATTTTTTTAAAAAACAGTGTAGAATCAATATACTTTATTTAATTTAATTAAAAAATACATATGAGTAAAAGCTATTACAGCCTGGGTTTAATGAGTGGTACATCAATGGATGGTGTTGATGCATCAATTATCAATACTGATGGAGAGTTAAAATATAAAGTAATTTCGAATAAATATTTTCAATATAATGAAGATCTTTATGGTGAATTAACGAGCTTAAGGGATAAAATTAACAGTTCTAAAGACATAAAAACACTATCAAATGATCTACAATCTGTTGAAAAAGAAATAACAACTTTTCATGCTAAAGCTGTACACGAAATGATCAAAGAATCTAGTGTTAAAATTGATTTTATAGGTTTTCATGGTCAAACCATTTTTCACAATCCAGATGAGAAAATTTCAAAACAATTAGGTGACGGAAAGTTACTATCCAAGCTAACAAAAAAAGCTGTTGTTTATGATTTTAGACAAAATGATTTAAATAACGGTGGACAAGGAGCTCCTTTATCGCCAGTTTTTCATATGCTGCTAAAAAATAAATACAAATTAAAGCTACCATTGGTTATTCTAAATATAGGCGGCATTGCTAATGTGACTGGTATTGATTTAGAAGGCCATATGTATAGTCAAGATGTAGGTCCAGGGAATTGTTTAATTGATCAATGGATAAGACAAAATTCAGAAAAAAAGTATGATGACAAAGGTGAGATAGCGAAGTCAGGAAAAATAAATAAAATAATTTTAAATCAAGCGCTAGAAAATTTTAGTTACAACAATAGTCTTAAATCTTATGACGTAAAAGACTTTGANACATCTTTTGTTAGAGGTTTGTCGTTAGAAGATGGAGCTGCAACTTTAACTAAATACACATCAGAAATTTTACAAGATTATCTTAAAATTTCTTTTGATGGTTCAAACCAAAATATACTAATAACTGGCGGAGGAAGAAAAAATAATTTTTTAGTAAAAAGTATTGAAGAAAAAATTAATATTCCAATAAAGCTAGTAGACGATTTTGGAATAGACGGAGATTTTGTTGAGTCNCAAGCTTTTGCTTATCTTGCAGTTAGATCCTTTTTAGGTTTGCCAATATCATATCCTGAAACAACCGGATGCAAAGAACCATGTACTGGTGGAGTAATAGTTAAAAATTTCTAATAAAGAGCTGACTCTTTTTTTATATATTTATTTAGAGATTTTTCTATACCTTCATCTGCTTTAGAAAAAAAATGATTCGCATCAGGTATAGTTTCAAATTCAACTTTAATACCTTTTTGAGAACTTAATCTTCTATTTAATTCATTTAAATGTTCTACTGGAACAAGTTCATCTTTTTTNCCATAAATCACTATACCAGACGNTGGACAAGGAGATAAAAAAGAAAAATCATAAACATTTGGCTGAGGAGATATTGCTACAAATCTATTTATTTCGGGTCTTCTCATTAGAAGTTGCATTGCAATTAGAGAACCAAAAGAAAATCCAGCGATCCAACATTGTGAATTATCAAAATTTTCTCTCTCTAACCAATCAAGCGCTGCTGCAGCATCTGCTAATTCTCCTTGGCCGTTATCAAACTCTCCATCACTTTTTCCAACACCTCTAAAATTCACTCTACAAACTGAAAAATCATTATCCATAAATGAATGAAAGATATCGACAACTACTTTATTATTCATTGTTCCCCCATATTGAGGATGTGGATGTAAAACCAATGCAATTGGTGAAGTATTTTTTTTGCTTTTATAATATTTTGCTTCAAGTCTACCAGCAGGACCTGGGATAAAGATTTCAATAATTTTGTTTTCCATAAGCGATACTGATTATTATTCGCAAAAAAAAAATACATTTATCACAATTGAGTGACAATTTGCTAGTACTTTAAACACAATAAATACTTGACTAAAATAGTCGGGTATATATATATAGCGCATAAAATCAAGNATTATGAAGTTAAGTACTAAAGGAAGATATGCTGTAATGGCAATGGCTGATTTAGCAAAATACAACGTTAAAAAGCCAACCAGCCTTGCGGAAATTTCATTGCGACAGGGAATATCTATATCTTATTTGGAACAACTTTTTTTAAAACTAAGAAAAAATAATTTAGTTCAAAGTGAAAGAGGTCCTTTAGGCGGATATGTATTAACAAAACCTCCAGAAGAAATAAAATTGTTAAGTATTATTAGAGCGGTTGATGAAAAAATAGAAACTCTTAAATGTATAAAAGAATCAAAAAGAGGATGCAATCACAAATCAATCAAATGTATTACTCACAACTTGTGGGATGATCTTGAAATTTATATTAATAAATTTTTTGAAAATAACACTCTTAACGATATTCTTTTTAAGGAGGTTAAGAATAATTCAGAAGAACTAAAACAATGAAACAACAAGACCTAGCAAAAAGTAAAGAATATAAATACGGTTTTACAACCGATATAGANAGCGTTAGGGCACCCAAAGGTCTTAATGAGGGTGTTATTCGATTTATATCAAAAATAAAAAAAGAACCTGAATGGATGTTAAACTGGAGACTTAAGGCTTACAGCAGACTTCAAAACATCAAAGAACCAAATTGGCAAAAACCAAAATACCCTAAAATTGACTATCAAAACTTATATTATTATTCTGCACCTAAAAGTGCTAAAGACAAACCAAAAAGTCTTAATGAGGTCGATCCTAAATTATTAGAAACTTATGCAAAATTAGGTATTTCTTTAAAAGAGCAAGAAAAACTAAGCGGGGTAGCTGTGGATGCTATTTTTGATTCAGTATCTGTTGCGACAACCTTTAAAGATACATTAACGGAAAAAGGAGTTATTTTTTGTTCAATTTCAGAGGCTATTCAGAAACATCCTGATTTGGTAAAAAAATATATTGGTTCCGTAATTCCAATTACAGATCATTATTTTGCTACACTTAATTCAGCAGTTTTTACCGACGGTTCNTTTGTTTATATTCCCGAGGGAGTTAGATGTCCTATGGAGCTATCCACATATTTTAGAATTAATGCTTCCGAAACAGGTCAATTTGAAAGAACGTTAATTATTGCAGATAAAGGTAGTTATGTTAGTTATCTTGAGGGATGCACAGCTCCAATGCGAGATGAAAATCAACTTCATGCTGCTAATGTTGAGTTGATAGCTTTAGATGATGCCGAAATAAAATATTCTACAATACAAAACTGGTATCCTGGAGACGAAAATGGCAAAGGGGGAATTTATAATTTTGTAACAAAAAGAGGTGCTTGTAGAGGAAAAAATTCTAAAATTTCTTGGACACAGGTGGAGACTGGTTCAGCAATAACTTGGAAATATCCTAGTTGTATTTTACAAGGCGATAATTCGGTTGGTGAATTTTATTCGGTTGCTGTTACCAACAATTATCAAAAGGCTGATACCGGAACTAAGATGATTCATCTTGGAAAAAACACCAAAAGTAAAATTATATCTAAAGCTATATCAGCCGGCCACGCAGATAATACTTATAGGGGCTTAGTTAGAATAAGCTCTAAGGCAAAAAATTCTAGAAATTATACACAATGTGATTCTTTACTAATGGGTAATAAATGTGGAGCACATACCATCCCTTATATAGAGAACAGAAATTCTTCGTCCAATGTTGAGCATGAGGCAACAACTTCTAAAATAAGCGAAGAACAACTTTTTTATTGTAACCAAAGAGGCTTAAATCAAGAAGAAGCTGTTGGTCTGATTGTAAATGGATTTTGTAAAGAAGTACTTCAACAATTACCCATGGAATTTGCGGTGGAAGCGCAAAANTTAGTTGGAATTAGTTTAGAGGGTAGTGTTGGTTAAATGCTNGATATTAAAAATCTTAGTGNTTCAGTAGATNGCAAAAAGATATTGGATGGGTTTGACCTTAAAATTAAATCCGGAGAAGTTCATGCTATTATGGGCCCAAATGGTTCGGGCAAAAGCACTTTAGCCAATGTATTAACTGGTAAAAATGGCTATGAAGTTGAAGGACAAATCCTTTA
>JGI26061J44794_1000876_pt1 | contig 12706 bp, 10 predicted proteins | sample MarorgKNORR_S2LV_5_FD_44794 | JGI IMG/M metagenome (IMG submission 44794) | reverse complement strand
AGTACAATGGCTACGCCGTTGGAGCGCGTGACAGGTATGATTTCTGAATCAGGGTTGTAACTGACCTCCGCCCGTACATTTGGGTTAAAGGATCCGACTTCCGCATAATCCCTCGTCGAACGAACAGCATTTACTTCCACCAGTCCCATGACCGTATTGGCCGCTATCAAGCTTGGATAGATGTGCTTGCCAGGGAGTGATATTTCTTCAGTTCCATCGGGAATCTGCGCGATAAGGTTGCCCATGGCCATGATCTTTCCATCCGAAAATAAGATCTGTCCATTAGCGATAGTAGGACCGGAAACAGGATGAATGGTCACATCTTTAATTAAAATGGCATGATCTTGCTGATTCGCAGGAATTTGATCCGATGCAAATGTGAATGAAAAGAAAGCTATAAGAGCAATAAACTGTTTCATCGTGCACCTCCATCCGAACAGGAGTAGGTGTGGTTGTGCCAGTCTCCTTTTGGTTTCATGGGCTTGTCTTCGTCCNTGTCATCACTGGCAAGAATCTTTTGTATCAGCATATTCCGCTCTGCTGCGATCTGTTCACGCATAGCTGCATCCCGCTCTTTATTGAAATAATTCGTCCCTTCGATCCAGGTCTGTTCGCAAGATGCATAGGAAGAAAGGGGATTATCATTCCAGATGACAAAATCGCCGTGCTTCCCTTTTTCCAGCGATCCCACATATTGGTCAATACGAAGCTGTTTGGCGGGATTGATAGTGACAAATTTCAGTGCGTCTTCCTGGGACACACCGCCGTACTTTACAGCCTTTGCCGCTTCGGTATTCATGCGCCGGGCNAGCTCATTGCTGTCCGAATTATAGGATACTAATACACCCACTGAACTCATGAGTGTGCCGTTATAGGGAATGGCATCGATCACTTCAAATTTATAGGCCCACCAATCGGTGAAGGTGGAGGCGCCGGCGCCGTGTTCAACCAACCGTTCGGCGATCTTATAGCCTTCCAGAACGTGCTGAAACGTTGCGATGGTAAAACCATAATCATCAGCGATTCTAGACAACATAAGGATCTCATCTTGGCGATAGGAATGGGAATGGACCCAGCGTGTACCCTGCATGATTTCCACCAATGCATCCAGCTCCAAGTCTTTCCGTACCGGTAAACTGTTGGGATCTGACTTCTTTTCAAAACCTTTTAGACCAAGGGATTCTGCATAATCAGTTGCAGCGGCAAAGGCATCGCGGATAATCTGTTCCACGCCCATGCGGGTCTGGGGATAGCGGGTGGTAAATTTATCTCCCCAGTTGGACTGCTTCACGTTTTCTCCCAAGGCAAACTTGATTCCCTGNGGTGCTTCATTGAATAGAATTCCATCTGGATCTTGTCCCCAGCGTAGCTTTATCACGGCGTTCTGCCCCCCGATGGCATTGGCTGAACCGTGTAGCACGTTGGCTGTAGTCAAACCACCGGCCAGTTGGCGATAGATGGCAATATCATTGCTGTTGAGCACGTCGTAGATGCGCACTTCCGCTGTAACCGATTGACTACCTTCATTAATGGCAAAGGCAGAACTATGGTTATGGGCATCAATAAGTCCCGGGGTAACGTGCTTGCCAGTGGCATCAATTTTAAAAATATCTTTTCCGGATACATTCAGATCTTTTCCTATTTTTTCAATAACACCATTTTTAATGAACATATCGGCATTTTCAAATTTTCCTTCAGGACCGCAGGTCCAGATGGTGGCATTTTTTATTAATATCTTTTTGGTCTGTTCCGGTAGTTGAGAAAAACCATAGGCGCCCTCAGGATATACGGGTGTCAGTTCACTGGCAGATTCTTTTTTGGTTTCCTGCTTTTCATCTTCTTTTTCTTCCGCCGCACTCACCCATGATGCTGTCCATTGAATCTCGGAGCCATCCGGAGCAATACCATTACCAGAAATGGATTTATCCTGAAATGTACCGGAAAGGCGGATACTGCCTTCAANATTCAATTCCTTGCCTGGAAATGAAAACGCGAGCCGGTGAGCTTCATTTTCCACAGCCTTAAGTTTGATTTCTGTTGAATCCACCACCAGCTTCCCGGACACTTTTTTATCTTTTTGGGTCAATTCCAGTGTTGCGACAATGGTTAATCCGCCGGTTAAAGCAATGTCCCAGTTCCCGGATACATCATGCACAGGTTCATCCTTGACGATGTATTGTTTACCTTGTATCCATACTTCAGAAATCTTTGATTTTTTATCAAAATAGTCCCCATCAGTAATAACCAGATTGGCCACAAAACCTTTAGCAATCATTCCCATATTATCCAATCCGAGTTGTCTGGCTGGAGCGGTGGTCAAGGCGGCCAGGGCATCATGTTTTGATAATCCTCGTTCCACGCTCCGCAGCAGGTTTTTGCGGAACTGTTTTCTGTCCTTTAGATCATTGGATGTAAATGCAATATCAATACCGGCTTTGACCATCCGTGCGGCATTATCCGGTGCCTGATCCCAGTGGCGGAGCTGTTCCAGATTATAATCCAATGCATCTTCCCATGAATCCACATCCGGTTTCTTGGGATAGTTCANGGGAACAATGATTGTTGTATTCAAGTTCTTGAGCTNATTTAACCTGCGGTATTCATATCCACTGCCTTTTAACGAATAATTGAAATCAAATTCTTCAGCGATCTTATCCACCCTCAATGCCGCTAGTTCATGACCTGTCTCAAAGCAAAAGGGTGCGTTGGTATTCATATACTCTGCTAGTGTTTCCAAAGCTCTGTCCGTTTCGGGAGGCTCGGTCTTATCACTATTGCGGTTATAGTATTTCCAGGCATTGGCATACCATTGAGCATCGTAGAATGTTTGNCGCATTAATGAAATGGCGCCCATGAGAGAACCGGGATAACCGGGGTCACCCCAACTGCCATGCTCAAAAGCCATGAACTGTGCAGGACCATTTTCCTTAATGACTGCTTCTGATTTCCAATCTCCCAAATGAATCAAAGCTGACCGTCCGCGGAAAATGCCTTTGGCCGGTACAATCTGTGCTGTGGTAAAACCCATTGCACGCAGACTTTCCAATTCTTTTTCTTTTGGATGAAAGGTGTCCAAGATGTTGGCTTCTGGATGTACTTTTTTATTCCAATGGTCGGTTGCTGGTCTGGTCTTGTCTTTCTTCTTCTCCTTATTTAAATCAAAAGCAGCTGGTTTTTTGTCCTCCCGTTTCCAATAGCTCTCGATAAAACCGGCATAGACTGTTTTTCCTGATAGATCAATCTCAAAAGCNTCAGCAGGAACTTTTATTTTTTTACCAGTAGCTTCAATTACACCATTGCGAATTATTACTGTTGCATTTTCGATCTTTTTTCCGGGCTCGGGAATTAAGGTNGCATTTTTCAATGCAAATATACGGGGTGTATTATCATGAAGCCCTTTTACCGGTGCAACTTGGGCTGAAATGCCAGTAATAAAAGCTGAAAGAAAACCAGTCAATATTACTAATCGTATTTTCATAAATTTTACCTTCTATTTATTTGTTAAAAATTCTTGCCCTGCAGATGTGCTTTTACAATTTCTTTGGTCAAATAATTGTATGCATCATCAATTGTATCTGCAAAATAGAATAGATCCATATCTTCTTCAGATATCGTTCCAGCTTTTATCAAATGATCGAAGTTGATAACCTTTTTCCAAAAAGCGCCATCATAAATTACAATAGGAACTTTTTTACGAATTTTTTGAGTCTGAATTAAGGTTAACAATTCCATAAGTTCATCAAGAGTTCCAAAACCACCAGGAAATACAACCAGCGCTTTTGCCAGATAAAGAAACCAAAATTTTCGCATGAAAAAATAATGGAAATAAAGACTCAAATCTTTTGAAATCCACTTATTCCCAGACTGTTCAAAAGGAAGAGTAATATTCAGTCCAATAGCCAAACCATTTGCTTCAGCTGCTCCACGATTAGCCGCTTCCATTATCCCGGGCCCACCCCCAGACGTAATAATAAATCGTCGTCGTTTTTCCTTTAATCCCATGCTCCATTTAGTGAGTTTATTTGCAAGCATTCTTGCATCTTCATAATAACGACTCATATCCAAATCTCTTTTTAACTGTGCTTTATTTTCCTTGGAAATATTTTTTGGAGCATCCTTGAGTGTTCTTTGGGCATCTTCATGAGATTTTATTCGAGCTGAACCAAAGAACACAATTGTATCTGCAATCTTATTTCGGCGGAATCGCTGAAGTGGCCCAAAATATTCAGCCAGTATTCTTAATACACGGCCATCTGGACTGCTAATAAGTTTGGAGTCGTAATAAAAGCGATCTTTCTTTTTGTTTGACATTGATTATCCTTAAAAAATAAGCTGGAAGTTAATACATTTTGTCAAAGGTGAGTAGGAGCTGGATTCTGAATGATTTGTAACAAGTCATTCACCAGTTACAACTCACTAATAACTTTTTTAACTTCAACGCTATGAAAAAGCATAACTNACCCCAATATTATCACGATTACTTGAAATTAGACAGAATTCTGGATAGTCAGCATCTTTTGAGTAAAGAACTAGGCGAGGAAGCTCACGATGAAATGTTGTTTATTATTATTCATCAAGTATATGAGCTTTGGTTCAAACAGATTCTTCATGAACTTGATTCAGTTATTANGGCCTTTGATCGGGATACAGTTCATGAATCTCATATTGGGATTGCCATTAGCCGGTTGGATAGAATTATCGAGATTCAGAAAATTTTGATCAATCAAATTCATGTATTGGAAACTATGACGCCCATGGATTTTTTGGATTTTCGTGATTTACTCATTCCCGCTTCAGGTTTTCAAAGCGTACAATTCCGTGTTTTGGAGAATAAGCTTGGCTTAAAGGAAGACAGACGTTTTGTATATGGAAAAGGAGGTTATAAATCCTACGTTACCGAAGAACATAAAAGCCATATTGAAGAAGCAGAGCAGTCACCTTCTCTTTTTAATTTATTGGAAAAATGGTTGGAGCGTACACCTTTTTTAGAATTTGAAAATTTCAATTTTTGGGAGCAATATCGTTCAGCTGTGGATGATATGTTGGCTAGTGACCGTCATCATATTGAGGTAAATGAGCAATTGTCTGAAGCTGAAAAGCAGAATCAACTGAAGGAATATACTGGAACAGAGAAAAAATTTGATGCTCTCTTCGATAATGAAAAACATAATGAACTAATTGAAAAAAAGGAACACAGGCTATCATACAAAGCCACTCAGGCAGCATTGTTAATTTTATTATATAGAGACCAACCTATTCTACACAATCCTTATAAATTATTAAATAAACTCGTAGATGTGGATGAATTACTGACAACGTGGCGTTACCGCCATGCTTTGATGGTTATGCGCATGATTGGCCGCAAGATCGGAACCGGTGGCTCTACGGGGTCTTCCTATTTGAAGGAAACGGCAGAACGACATCGGGTATTTGAAGATTTAGCGAATTTAACTACATTTCTCATTCCCCGGTCTGCTCTTCCAAATCTCCCTGATCATATTGTACGTAATCTTGGTTTTTATTATGACGCTGGAGAAGATAAATGAATTTAAATCTGGAAGGAAAACGAGCTCTTTTGTGTGGTAGTACGGATGGAATCGGCAAAGCGTGTGCATATCTTATGGCAGAACGAGGAGCGGGAATAATATTGGCTGCCCGTAATGAAACAAAGATTAAATCAGTGTTGAGAAATCTGGCGGGTGATGGTCACAGTTATATATGTGCAGATTTTGACAATCCGGATGATTTGAAACAAAAAACAAACGATCATCTAGCGGAAATGGGTCCCGTTCATATATTGATGAATAATACTGGTGGACCCCAAGGTGGTCCGCTCATTGAAGCCAGCGCTGAAGAATTTGAAATTGCTTTTCGCCGACATGTTATTGCAAATCAATATTTAGCCCAAGCTGTCGTTCCGGGAATGAAGAAATTGGGCTACGGACGGATCATTAATATTATTTCTACTTCTGTACGACAGGTTATTCCGGGATTGGGTGTTTCCAACACAATTCGTGGTGCCGTTGCGCAATGGGCAAAAACACTGGCGTTAGAACTGGGCCCGGATAGTATCACTGTCAATAATGTTCTTCCTGGTTATACCAACACAGAACGATTAAAAGATTTGTTGGGGAAATGGGCTGAAAATACTGGTATCAGCTATGAAGAAATGGTAGAAGCAACTTCCCAGAAAACATCTTTACGACGGATTGGTGAGCCGGAAGAAATCGCATCAGCTGTCGCTTTTTTAGCATCGGCTGCAGCCGGTTATATTAGTGGAACAGATTTTCCTATAGATGGTGGTCGTTTCGGAGTTTGATGGAGATTCTGGCTAACTATATCGATGGTAAATATGTACAACCGGTTTCAGGTAACTACATAAACGTATACGAACCTGCAACAGGTCAGATTTATGCCAAAGCGCCCGATTCTAACAGCGCTGATATCGACGATGCGGTTCAATCTGCAACTGCAGCTTTTGAAACATGGTCAAATATATCAAGGAATGAACGTTCAAAGATATTACACGNAATAGCAAATGGAATTGAAAGCCGGATGGATGAATTTGCTGAATACGAATCCCGTGATACAGGGAAACCACTTGAACTGGCCAAGTCTGTAGATATTCCACGGGCAGTTACCAACTTTCGATTTTTTGCGGATCATGCACTTGAATTCGAAACAGAATCAATCCTAGACGGAAATGGATCCATTAATAAAGTAGTTCGAAAACCATTAGGTGTTGTTGGGTGTATTTCGCCATGGAATCTGCCATTATATTTATTCAGCTGGAAGATTGCTCCGGCATTAGCTTCTGGTAATTGTGTTGTGGGCAAGCCCTCTGAATTAACGCCCTATACTGCATTCAAATTAGGCGAGATATGCCAGGAAGCCGGTCTTCCAAAAGGTGTATTGAACATTGTGCATGGTTCTGGACAAAATACAGGGTCAGCTATCACTTCACATCTGGAAATCAAAGCAATATCATTCACAGGTGGGACGAAAACAGGCGAAACCATCAGCCGTACAGCTGCACCGCAATTCAAAAAACTGTCATTGGAATTAGGCGGAAAGAATCCCAATATCATTTTTGCGGATTGTGATTTCGACACCATGCTAACATCAACAATTAAATCATCTTTTTCCAATCAAGGTGAAATCTGTTTGTGCGGTTCCAGAATATTGGTGGAAGATGCGATATATGAAAAATTTAGAGATGCGTTTGTTGAAAAAACGAATGCATTGATTGTGGGCGATCCCAATGATGATACTTCAAAACTTGGAGCACTAATTTCCAAAGAGCATTTGGAAAAGGTGTTAGCCTACGTTGCCTTGGCTAAAGAAGAAGGTGGAACCGTTTTAGCGGGCGGAAAGAAAACTTCAATCAATGACCGCTGTGAAAATGGATATTTTATGGAACCGACCATTATTGATGGATTATCAGCTGACTGCCGTACGAACCAGGAAGAAATATTTGGTCCTGTGGTTACGCTCATCCCATTTTCAACAGAAGCAGAAGCAGTCGCCATCGCCAATTCAACAGATTATGGCTTGGCAGCCACAATTTGGAGTGGCAATCCAGATAAAGCAAATCGTGTTGCTGACCAAATTGATGCGGGAATTGTGTGGATCAACTGCTGGATGGTTCGGGATCTGCGGACACCTTTTGGCGGCATGAAAAGCTCCGGAGTCGGCAGGGAAGGCGGCGATGAAGCATTGCGATTTTTTACTGAACCAAAAAATATTTGTATGAGAGAAGTATGAAACCTCGATATGAAAAACATATATTTGTCTGCCTAAAAGAGCGGTCGGCAAACCATCCAAGAGGATGCTGTTTGGAAAAAGGCAGTATGGATATTAGAAACAAATTTGTGCAACTTATCAATCAGCATGGTCTTAAAGGGAAAGTCAGGGCCAATAAAAGCGGCTGCCTGGATGTATGTGAAATGGGCGTAAATCTTGTGATATATCCAGATAATATTTGGTATACTGGTGTAACGGAAAAAGATGTTGACGAAATTTTTGAAACATCTATTTTGCATGATAAAATTGTGGAAAGATTGGCTGCGACCGAAACAACCTGGAAAACGTGCGAAAAAATAAGGAAGGGTGAACTATGAGTGAATCCTATACATCAGATAAAGCACCCGAGCCTGTTGGATTGTATCCCCATGCCCGGAAAGTAGGAAACATGCTATTCCTCTCCGGTGTGGGTCCGCGCAAGCCAAATTCAAAAGACATTCCCGGAGTTACATTAAATAGTAATGGTGAAATTGCTGCGTATGATATAGTAGCTCAATGCCAATCCGTATTTGAAAATGTCCGCATCATTTTGGAAGAAGCTGGAAGCAGCTGGGATCAACTGGTGGATGTGACCGTGTTCCTCACCGACATGAAGAACGATTTTGAAACGTATAACCGTATTTATGCTGAATATTTCAAGGATAACCAGCCCTGCCGGACGACAGTTGAAGTTTCGTCCCTACCCACACCCATTTCCATTGAACTGAAATGTATTGCGACAATTATCAAGGAGTAAAGTATGCCCATAACTTCACCGATTAATTTCAAAAATTGGATCGAAGAACATCGACATCTCTTAAAACCACCTGTAGGTAATCGTGTTGTTTATGATGAAGGTGATTTTATGATTATGGTGGTGGGTGGACCTAATTCCCGGAAGGATTATCATGTAGATACGGTGGAGGAATTCTTTTATCAACTGGAAGGGGACATGCTGTTAAAAATAATGGAAGATGGTAAAAGAGTAAATATACAAATCAAAGAAGGTGAAATTTTTTTACTTCCAAAAAATGTTCCCCATTCGCCCCAACGCTTTGAAAACACCGTGGGTCTTGTAGTAGAATACCAGCGGGAAGAAGGTGCCCTGGATGCGTTTCAATGGTATTGTGATGAATGTGATAAAATGATTCATGAGGTCACTTTGGATTTGGAAAATATCGTCACCCAATTACCACCTTTATTTGAAGCATACTGGAATAGTTTGGACGCTCGAACCTGTGAATCGTGCGGTGCGGTGCAGGAAAAACCTTAATAAAGTGTAAAGGTGCTTAAGTGCTCATGAGTTAATGGCTTGAACACTTGAATACGATAACACAAAAACACTTTTTTAAATAATGAAGATTGATATACACACCCATATTTTGCCTAAAGAATGGCCGGACTTAAAAGAAAAATACGGTTACGGCGGCTGGATCCATTTGGACCATCATCAAACCGGTTGTACCAGGATGATGAAAGATGATCATTTCTTTCGGGAAGTGGAAGCGAACCTGTGGGATCCCGGTGTGCGCATGGATGAATGCAGCAGCCAAAACGTGGATGTACAGGTGCTCTCCACTGTGCCGGTCATGTTCAGTTACTGGGCGAAAGCAGATGATGCCCTGGATATTTCCAAATTACTCAATGATCATATTGCAGCCGTTGCAGCAGAATTTCCCAAACGATTTATTGGACTGGGAACGATTCCCCTGCAAGATTCGGATATGGCGATTAGTGAATTGGAACGTTGTATAAAAGAACTGGGTTTGGTTGGAGTACAAATCGGTTCTAATGTAAATGGTGTGAACCTGGATGATGATTCGTTGTATACAGTGTTCGAAGCAGCGGCAGAATTGGGTGCGGTGATTTTTGTTCATCCTTGGGAAATGATGGGCGAAAATGATATGAAAAAATATTGGTTGCCTTGGTTGGTGGGCATGCCTGCAGAAACATCACGAGCCATTTGTTCTATGATTTTTGGGGGAATTTTTGAACGTTTACCGAATCTTCGAGTTGCCTTTGCGCATGGAGGTGGTTCCTTCCCTGCAACGATTGGAAGAGTACAGCACGGATTTGATGTGCGACCGGATTTATGTGCAGTTGACAGTACAATAAACCCCAAAGNTTATCTGGGGAAATTCTGGGTGGATTCACTCGTACACGATCCAGATGCCCTGGATTTTCTCATGAAAAAAGTGGGAGAAGACAAAATTGCTTTGGGCACCGATTATCCCTTTCCTTTAGGAGAATTACAACCGGGAAAATTGATTGAAGATTCCTATTATTCTGATGAAATAAAAAACAAGTTCCTTTTCCAAAATGCCCTTAATTGGCTAGGACTTAATCAGGAAAATTTTATCTTATGAACTACAAAAATACGATTGTTTTTGCCCAGGGAATGGATCTGCGGGATCCGCTGAAAGATTACCGGAGTCAGTTTCATTTTCCCCAGAAAAGTGGAAAGGATGTATTATACTTTTGTGGGAATTCATTGGGATTAATGCCCAAAACGACTGCCGCCGCAGTCAATAAAGAATTAAATGTTTGGGAAAAAGAGGGCGTTTTGGGCCAACATTCACGATGGGAAGCTTATCATGAGCATCTCACAGATTCTACAGCTCGACTTGTCGGTGCAAATCCATCGGAAGTGGTCGTTATGAATGCTCTAACAGTAAATCTCCATCTGCTATTGGTTTCATTCTACCAACCCACACCCCAGCGAAATAAAATCGTCATTGAGCAGGGAGCTTTTCCTTCCGATCAATATGCAGTGGAATCTCAAATCAGATTTCATGGTTTTAATCCAAAAGAAGCACTTATAGAATTAATACCTCGAGAAGGTGAAAAATATCTCCGGACTGATGATATTTTAAATACGTTAAAAGAAAACAGTAATTCCATTGCTACGATTTTAATCGGGGGTGTTAATTATTATTCAGGCCAAGCATTTGACATGGAAAAAATTACGAAAGTGGGACATGAAATCGGTGCTTATGTTGGGTTTGATCTGGCTCATGGCGCCGGAAACTTGCTCTTAAATTTGCATGATTGGAGTGTGGATTTTGCCGCCTGGTGCAGTTATAAATATATCTGTGCAGGTCCCGGTAGTCCCGGAGGAGTTTTTATTCATGAGCGTCATGGCAATTGGGAGGGGCCAAGGTTTGCAGGATGGTGGGGTCATGATAAAGGAACACGATTTAACATGGGTCCGGATTTTGTTCCCATAATAGGAGCAGAAGGCTGGCAGATAAGTAATTCTCCTGTTTTATCCATGGCGTGCTTGCGAGAATCCATGTCTATTTTTGATGAAGCCGGGATGAAAGAGATAAGAACGAAAAGTGAATTACTTACAGGATATCTTGAATATTTGGTTAAAACTATCAGTGATAATGTTGAAATCATAACTCCTTTCGTTCCGAGTGAGCGTGGTAATCAGTTGTCGCTGGTCATGAAGGAAAATGGTAAAGTTGTGTTCAACGAACTAGGAGAAAAGGGAATCGTATGCGACTGGCGTGAACCGGATGTGATACGCATTGCTCCATCGCCATTATANAATTCATATGCTGACATTTATTTCTTTTTTGAAATTCTGAAATCATTGGTAGTATAATCTCCATGATAAAAAAAATTACGCTGATCGGCGCCGGACTTACNGGTCCACTGCTCGCAACCTATCTTGCTAATCGAGGCTATGAAGTAGATATTTATGAACGGCGCCCAGATATGCGGAAGGAATCTATCAGNGCCGGACGTTCCATCAACTTAGCCATGTCCATTCGCGGAATCCATGCTTTGAAAGAGGTCGGACTATTTGAAAAAATCGATCCGTTGACCATTTCCATGAAAGGACGTATGATTCATGAACTTGACGGATCGACACATTTACAACCCTATGGTCAAAAACCTGAAGAAGTTATTCATTCAGTATCAAGGGCAAAGCTGAATATGGAATTAATGACGTTGGCAGAAGACACTGGAAAAGTGAACATTCACTTTAACAAAATCTGTACTGGGATGGATCTGGATGAAAAGACTTTGTCTATATTAGATAAAAATTCAGAAAGTGAAAAAACAATACCTTTTGAGCTGGTTATGGGTGTGGATGGGTCCGCATCGGAAGTACGAGATGCTATGATTTCAAAAGGGAATTTTGATTATGAGTTCAAACCTTTAGGCCATGGGTATAAAGAATTAACCATACCGCCGGGAGAAAACGGCGAATTTCAGATGGAGCCAAATGCACTCCACATCTGGCCCAGGGGACAATTCATGCTTATCGCATTGCCGAACTTGGATCGATCATTCACCTGCACATTATTTTTTCCCATGGAAGGTTCCACGAGCTTCGCAACTGTAAATTCTGCGGATGATATTTTACAGCTGTTTAACGAACATTTTTCTGATGCAATCCCTTTAATCTCAAACGTAGTCAATGATTACCAATCCAACCCAACGGGACGCTTGGGTTCGGTGTATTGTGACCCGTGGCATGTAGAAGATAAAGCTGTATTGTTAGGTGACGCTGCTCATGCTGTTGTACCCTTTTTTGGACAAGGAATGAATGCGTCATTCCAAGATTGTACTGTCCTTAACCAAATAATGGGCGTCCATAATAATAATTGGAATGCAATTTTATCCGAATTTTCAAATGAGCACGTTCGGAATGGTTATGCTATTGCAGATATGGCAGTAGAAAATTATCTTGAAATGCGGGATTATGTAACAGATCCTTATTATATAAAACGTCGTGAACTGGAATTAAAAATGGAGCGTATATTTCCTGATGAATTCCTGCCCCGTTATTCTATGGTTTCTTTTCACCGGATTCCCTATGCGAAAGTGTATGCAAAGGGAGAATACCAAAATAAGTTAATGGATAGAATTTTAGATAAATATGAACCTGATGACGTAGATGAATCATTGG
>JGI26061J44794_1000873_pt1 | contig 12765 bp, 17 predicted proteins | sample MarorgKNORR_S2LV_5_FD_44794 | JGI IMG/M metagenome (IMG submission 44794) | reverse complement strand
CAAGGCGTCGAAGTGATGATCAAGGACAAAGTTCCTGAAATCATCGAAGTCATCGACGCCACCGATCACGCTGCTGGTACCAATCCATTCTATTGAGCGGTGACCCAGCAGTCGGCGCTGGCTCGGCAGTCGATTCTGAGTCTCAGTAGACCATTCTGACTTCGTCGTCGTCGCGGTTGAGATCGGGTTCTGGTAGAGCGTTTGCCTGCGTCCGCTCGAAGGCTTCGCGGACGCGCTCCTCGATGGTCCGCGCGTCCTCGAGCAAACCCTTCACTGGAATCTCCATATCGAGTAGTTCCGAGACGCCTTCGATGGCGAGTAAGGCTGCTCGCGCGTCAGGATACATCGGATTGCACTCGGCGAGGAGGGCAGTGACATCGAGTCCTCGCCGCTCCCCCTCAGCGATCAGATAACCTGAGATTCCTGCGACGATTCCCTGTTGGATCCGCCGAATCCCGGAATCGTCCAGAGCATCCCGACCCAGCGCAGTCGAAGAGACGCCCCAGAGGTCGCTCTCCTCCTTGATCCCGAGATCGTTGCTGACCACCCCATCGACCACCAGCAGGCGGTCGAAGCCACCCTTGGTGAACCACTCGAGAACGGTTTGTCCGAAATGAACATCCTTCTCGGGAGGAAATTGAATCTCAGCGATGAACACCCCCAGACCTTCACCTTGGTAGACGCGGACAGGATGTTTGGGAACCGAGTCGTGAATCAGTGCAATAGCTGGAAACTGCGGATGGAGCACGGTTCCCATAGGCGCGAGGCCCATCGATTGAATGATGTGAGACATGGCGATTACGCCGACCGAGCCGACCGTGGAGAAGCCGCAGATAGCAGTTCCACCGAGGCTGGTGGGGTCCGCGGAAGAATGCAGCACGAGCGGGTAGCCGCCTCCATCGTCCAGAGTCATCGACCAGAGGCTGTCGTCACCGATTCTTGAATCAGACGGTTGCAGGATATTGTCTGACATGTGGCTGAGAAGCACATCGAGGGTTGATAAAGAATGCAAGGCGAATTTATCACGAATGAGCCCTTCGGCCCCTTTGAAGAAGATGATTGAGGACGAAACGGCGAACATCGGCCGCATCTACATCCGCGTCGGTTCCACCGAAGTCGACCTCTCAGGTTCGGCTCGCGAGGTCAACGATTCCTGGTTGAAACTGCGGGAACAGGACACCTGGGCGTCCGCGCTCTCGAAAATTCGCTTGGCTCGGCAGGACGCGATAGATGCAGCCACCCAGACCGCGATCGAGTCTGGGATTCCAGAGCGTGGCTCCGCCTTCAGACGCCTGATCGAGAATTGCGGGATTTACAAGACAGGCGATGTCATCCTCGCTGCGATCCACTACTTGCGCTCAGTCGAGAAAGAGGATGATACTCCGCCCCGAGACATCAAGAAATTGATAGAGAACTCGGGGCGCTGGAGTGAATCTGAATTGCAGAAATGGAATCTCTCGCTATACATCAACAGGATGCTCGAGGATACGGTCAGCCGAGGCAAGCCAGCACTTCTCGTCTATCCAGCAAGCAAGGAGAAGAATCGCTACGTGGTTCTGACCGACGCTGGCCGCGACCATCTCGAGAGGCTGTCGTCGTGAGCGAAGATGAAGCAGGGGCGTCCAGCCAGTCCGACGAGGCCGGTGCGGAGGCACTGCCGAAGGATTGGTCCTTCACCTCACACCTCGGCGAGGATCTGCGCGGTGCCAATCTGTCGGGAGCTGATCTTCGTCGAGCCGTTTCGATGGCGCTGACTTGGAGGGTGCTGACCTTTCGGGCGCTGATTTGCGCAGAGCTTCGTTCAAGCGCGCGAATCTGATGAAAGCCGCATTCGATGGCGCCGACATGCGAGATGGCATCTTCGTCAAGGCGCGCATGAATCTGTCTAATTTCCAAGGAACGAGGCTCGACGGTGCCGACTTGCGCGGCATCCGCGGAAAATACGCCATCTGGCGCGGCGCCAACTGGTGGGATGCGCGAATGGACGATGAATTGCGCGAGGCGCTGGCCAAGAAATGGCCTCAGCCCTTAACCGAAGGTGTCTCCGACCAGCCGTAACCCTTCACTCGGGCGTGAGTTTCGCAAGGCCCTCGCGCATCCAGTCGGGGACCGAAATCTTCTGCTTGACATCCTTCATATCGACGCAAACGGTGACTTGGTCGGCCGTCCAGCACAGAGTGCCATCCTGGTTGCGGAACTCGTACGTCCAGGCAATCGATGTGTTGCCGACACGTGGGACGGTGATGCTGCAGTATACGGTGTCGCCGTAGGCCAGAGGGTGGAGGAACTGCGCATCGCTGTGGACGAGAGGAAATCCGATTCCGTGCTCGTGCAGAATCTCGCTGTAGTGCATGCCGCATGAATACTCCCAGGATTCCTCGTAGAATCGATGGGCGAGGTCCCAGAATTCGGGGTAATAGACGATCTTCGCGACATCGACCATCGGGAAATCGACGCGCCTGCTTGAGGTGAATGCCATGGCTGCGCGTCGGGGCTCATTCGCTTGAACGCTCGGTCAGAATAGTGGCGGACAGATTGCTATCACTGCAAACCACCCAGATGGCGGGCCCCCGCACAATCACGCCTTGCGCTCAGGTCCACCCTCGATGCTATCCGCTTACTTGTTCGAGTGGCGGACCCACCGCGATTCGAACACGGGTTTCCAGCTCCGGAGGCTAGAGTGATATCCAGGCTACACTATGGGTCCAGCGTCTTCTTCGAATCGAACGTTCCATTTCAACAGACCCACCGCTATGTTCGGACTCCATTCAGCATCAGGCATCGATTTTCAGAATCAGCATGTCTGAACATAGATTGGTACGCCATTCACAGCAATCGCTCTTAATCGTGAATGGCGGACCCACCGCGATTCGAACACGGGTTTGAGGCTCCGCAAGCCCCAGTGATATCCAGGCTACACTATGGGTCCAGCGGCCAATCGACCGACGACCTCTGTTTAATTGCGACGGTCGCAGGTAGCATCAGAGTGAGAGCGGTAACACGGTCTTCCAGCGAGGCTCGGCCAATTTCTTGGCATTCGGTGCGATTCTGGTGTTCTTCGTCTTGTGTGTCAAAACGCCGTGCATACCCTCGACTGCGAATTTGACTCGCAACTCGACCATGCGGTCGCGCTCGGCTACATTCATCTGATCGGAGTCGAGCTCGATGCTGCTCGCTGGCCCTTCATCGCCTTCATTGCGAATACTGAGATTGTTACCATCCACGCTCGCACGCGGGGAGAAATCGAAGTCGTCAGGATGATTCATCCAAACGTCGACATCGACGATGAGTCGGTTACGCACCGAGGCCTTCTTGATCTCGATTGACTTCACCATCGTCGCTTGCACCCGCCTTCAGTTGAAAGGCATTGTTGTGACCGAGTAAGCCCGCTTCGATAGGAAACCACAGAGGATACNGAAACTCAGAGGTTCGCTTGCTGCTGCAGTCCGGTCCTCTGAAACCTCTGTGCACCCCGTGCCTCTGTTGTTAGATTGCACCGTGCCTCTGTGGTTCATTCAAGAACCGACTTCGCTGACGCGCGGAATCAGGATGACGAACTCGACGGTGAAAGTCCAATCATTCCCCGTATCGGGATCGATGCCATCGATGGGCAGGTCTGGGTCGCATTGCACTGCAGCAATCGTCCAAATCCAATCTCCNTGCCCGAAACGAGCGCCGGGTTCGTTCAGCAAACTGGCCACCAAAGATTCTGCCGAGTCGGCGCTCACAGTATAGCCGCTGNTGGGATAGGGATTCATCTCACCTCTGTCGATGCTCGCCGTCGCGTTGAGCGTGACATTGCTCTGCGCCGTGTGGACCATCGTCGTCCAGCCGGTCATCGGCACGTTGACTCGCAGAGTGAAATTGTCTTCCGGCCATTGAATCGGCAGCAGGTCTCTATCGAGGACCAAAGTCGCATTGACCTGCATGATCCTCGCTCCCTTACCGGGCAACTGCTCGATGATGCTGCTCAGACCCTGCTCGGTATGACCATTCCATTCGGCACTGATGCGCTGCTCCTCCCAGATCACCTTGAACATCCGTTTGACGACCATGAGATGCCAGATCTGAGTCGTCGTCGCGCCCTTGTCATCGATGACCATCACCGACCCGCTCAAGTTCCCTGAATCCGCACTCGACACCTCGACGCTCGCATGGTTATCGTCGGCGTCATTGGCCGGATCGCCGTCGCCATTCGTATCGAATGTCAAGTCTAGATCCCAGATGAATTCGACCGAGCCGCCCTCGAGGTCGTACGAACCTGATGCATCGATGGTCGCCGTCTCGTTGGTGCGCACGTAGCCCGGCATTTCGAGGACCACAATCGGCGGTGAATTGACGAAAATCGAGATCGAGGCTCGGTCGCTCTCTCCTCCGTCATTGAACACCTCGACCTCGACCTCGTGATTACCCGCCTCTGCGAAACTGTGTGAGACGATGCCCGTCTTCGTCGTCCGGCTCTCCCCGTCGCCGAAGTCCCAGACATATTCGTCGATGATCGTCGGCGCTGGCGTCGTCGAATCACGGGCATCGAAATTGACCGTCTCGCCCACATCGATGGTCAGACGGTCGGCTGAGATACTGGCATTTGGAGTGCTGGAAGCCAAGCCCGTGCAACCAGCCAGCGAAGTCATGATGAGTAGCGCTGCGAGGCTCAATCCAGTCACTCTCTCGCTGTCCATCGAAGCCATTGGCGGGCAGCGCTGCAAATAGCCGTGTTGGGCTCAACCCTGGGCTCACTAGAGTTCATGGGGGGCCGCTGTCAGGAGCCGATATGGTCGGAGGGATGTTGTCAGGATATCGAGTCCTTGGCTTCGATCTCGAGACTACTGGACTCGACGCGAGGAAGGATCGGATCGTACAATATGCTCTGATTGGCAGCGATGTCGATGGTTCTCACATCAATCTCGCTTCATTGGTCGACCCGCGCCGTGGCATACCAACTGCAGCCTCGCGGATTCACGGAATCTCTGAAGAAGATGTCAGGGGCGTGGGTTCGTTCGAGACTCATGTCGGTGCTATTTCTGAGTTGATCGAAGATGCTGTGATCGTTGGACATAATATCAGCAACTTCGATTGGCGTTTTCTGGAATTAGAATGCATGCGCGCGGGCGTCGAGACGCCGATTCCGCGCGCCATCGTCGACACCTACTCGCTGGCGAGGAAACTCAGAATCCCAGGGCGGCGAACATTGGGCGTGCTCTGCGCGCGCTATGATATCTCGATCGGGCGGGCGCATTCCGCCGATGCTGATGCGGGGGCTTCGCTGCTTCTTCTGTGGTCGATGATGCACAGCCATCCTGCGGAATTCCGCGGTGACATCGATGATCTGCAGGACATGCTCAGCAATCGAGGCGGCAGCAGCAGCCGACTCGGCCCAGGCATGCAGGACCTCGAGCCGGTCACTGGAACAAATGGTCGACTCCGACTCTCTGATGATGGAGTCGTCATCGCCTTTGGCAAACACAAGGGTCGGACGCTGTCCGAGTTGGAGAAATTGGATTCTCGTTATGTCGACTGGTTGCTCTCGCCATCCTCGCCGATTCCATCGAAAATCGTATCTGAATTCGTCCGCAACCAGCGTGAATGATCGCGGGCATGTCCCTCAAGAATCGGCGACCAAGGTAGAATCTCGCACCAATCTCCCAGATGAGCGACCCGTCCATCCATGCGCACACTGCCAAGGAATATCGGTCCCTCGTGCCCCGAATCGATAAGCTCGCTCATCTGAACCAGCGCTTGGTCGCGCAGGACCGCGCCGAAGCGATGCTCAGAACCCATGACTTCGCCGTCCTCACCGATCGGGGGCGTACGCTCGAAAAGTACAGCGCCGGCCTCGCGGTCGAAGCGCACACCGATACGACTTCGTCGCGGAACATGTGGCCGGGCGAGAGTAATCCATCCTTGCGCGCGACCCACCATATCGGACACCACGCCTTCCACTCGCACCAACCGCATTGACGGTCACCCGGTGTCGCTTCGAGCGGAGTCAGTGAAGGCCGCATTCCCTCCCAAGCGACCAGCGCTGCGGGAATCACCGAGGGGCCGTCGGCGACATGAATCGTCTGGTTTGCTGAGTACCAGCCCTCGGCCGTCACGGTAGGATGATTGGGATTGTTCTGCTTCAGCAGATCTCGATAGAATCGTAGTTGACGGCTGACCTTCTCATCGAGGGAGGGACTGGGCGGCCGGCCTGTCTTCAGATCCGCTACAATCCAGCCCTGCGACTCGCCATTCTCATCGATATCAGCGACCAGAAGGTCGAGTCGGCCCATCAATCGGCCACATTCGGAGACAAGCGTTCCCTCATTGGCTAGAACAATCGTCTGCACCTCCCTCCAGGTTCCGACCGTCACTTCTGAGAGTTTCTGGACACCGACGGTCGACTTCGAAAAGAGAATATTGAGAGCCCCGACAAGACCGTCGTGAGCCTTGGTGATGAGTTCGTTCTTCCAGCGAGGGTGGCGAGGAGTGCCTAGGAAATTGTCCTTCTCGATCTGCCAGTGGCGGTCGAGAATCTCCTTCGCTGTGGGAGGAAGCCAGCCGACCTCGTCGTCTTCTCGGTCGGATATATCGAGATTGCAGATATCCTCAACCGAATTATGCACTGCGTTACCCATTGCCGCTGGCATGCTTGCCTTGCGCGGAAGTCCTTGGCGGGAGAGCCAGTATTTTCTTGGGCATTCTTCGAATCTACTCCACGATGATGGTGAAAGTTGGTGTGCGATGAAGTCCTTATCCATCGATTCGCTTGCCGAATCGTCCTCCGTCATGAAATGACTGTGGACGCCAACCCTTGAAAGGATGATTGCAGGTTCCCCTCCGATGAGCGGAGGACCGGTGGTCACTGTCGACGATGACCTCGATGCCGAAGGAGCCCTTGTCATCACCTGTTTCCCTTCGGCTGGATTCGTCAGCAGCATCGTCGCGCATTTTCTTGTCGATAGACTTGGATTGACTTTCGTCGGCGGTGCTCGCGGTGCTGGCTTACCACCGGTTTGCTTGGTTCAAGAAGGAAAACCGCTGCCGCCGCTGCGATTCTATGCGGGTGAGCCGATCTGTCACATGGACCGCTGCGACAAGATCGTCCTGATCGCATCTGAGATTCAAGTCGCTTCAAATATCGCTCTGCCGCTCTGTGATGCGATGCTCGACTGGTTCAGCGAGAGCGGTGCGACACAGATGATGTTGATCGATTCCTATTCTCATGGACCTGATCAAGCCCATTCGATCTTCGATAACGATGATTCAGAGGAGACCATGCTCGGAATCGGTTCGACCGATTCTGCGCACGAAACCCTTGCTGGGCTCGGTGTTCCGATGCTGAAACATGGGGTTGTCGGTGGCATGACCGGTGTGCTGCTGGGTGAATGCCGCCGCCGACGCATCGATGCGATGGCGATTCTGGCTGAATCCGGGGAGAATATCGGCAACGGGGCGATTCCAGATGCGCGCGCAGCAGCACGCATCATCGAGCGCATCGACGGCCTTCTGCCCGCAATCAAACTCGATCCAGAACCTCTGCTCGAGGAGGCGCAGAGAATCGAAGAGAAGATCCGAGAGATGATGGCGATCCAGTTGAATCAACTGCAGGCGGAATCGGGTTCTACTGAGAGCAGCACCATGTTCGGCTGATGCTTGGCTGATGCTTGCTCAATAATCCTCGAGCGACATCTGTTACGGACCCGCATCGCCGACGATTTCAGGATTCTCATCTTCCGGCTCGACTGCACCTTCCTGCTCGGTCGCTTCTTCAGCCGGTTCTTCTGCAACCCCTGCCTCGGCCTCGATCATCGATAGCACTTCGGCCTCGCTCAGAACGTTGACTGAGAGCCTGTTGGCCTTGTCGAGTTTCGAGCCGGCTGACTCCCCGGCGACCAGATGGTCGAGTTTTCCTGAGACGGCTGATACGACTTTGCCACCCGCGGCCTTGATCATCAGAGCGACTTCCTTGCGCGGGCGCGATAGAGTTCCGGTGATGCAGAAAGTCTGACCAGTCAATGATCCGCTTTTCTCGACAGCCTCGACATCAGTGATGGTCAGGACATCGACGAGATCCTCTACCATCTCGCGCCTCATCTCCAGACCGCTGAGGAAGGAACGAGCGACGGTCTCGCCCACCCCCTCGATTCGGATCAGTCGCTCGACCGCCGCTTCGGAATCTGCCAACAACTCGAACATCGCAGTTGAACTGCCGATCTCTTGAGCAAAACCACCTGCCAATTCGGGCCCGATTCCCGGCAGGCCGAGGGCGGCGAGGAAGGCAGCGAGGTCGAGCGTCTTGCTGTCATCCAATTGTGCGATGACATTGGCTGCCGACTTCTCAGCCATGCGCTCGAGTCCTTCAAGATCTTTACCGCTCAAGCGATACAGATCGGGCAGAGTCTTGACGAGACCTGCTTCGCAGAGTTGTTCGGCGAGCTTCTCGCCGATGCCATCCATCTCCAGCGCGCGGCACCAATAGAGGATCGAGCGCTCCAACCTCGAGGGACACTCGAGGTTGAAACAACGGATGAAAGCACCATCCTCCTGCAATCCGCTTCGACATCGAGGGCAGTTCGCGGGAATTTTCACGCCCCGCCGCAGCGGCAGCGGGTCGGCGAAGGGCGTACCATCGGCATGGAATCTGTTATCGAGGTCAGCACTTGTCGCCTCGCCCAGGACCTCGACGATCTTCGGAATCACATCACCGCGACGAGTGATTCGAACCCTGTCGCCAACACTGATCCCCAATCTCTCGATCTCGCCAGCGTTGTGCAGCGTCGTGTTCTCGACCGTGACGCCCGAGACTCTCACCGGAGCGACGCGCGCGACGGGAGTCACAGTGCCGGTCCGACCGGTCTGCCAATCGACGCCCAGCAGGACCGTCGTCGCCTCTTCGGAAGGGAATTTCCAAGCCAGAGCCCAGCGTGGGTGGTGGGCGGTTTTTCCGAGCAGTTCGCGTTTGCGGAATTCGTCGAGTTTGATTACGACGCCGTCGAGTTCCCAGTCCGCAGTGTCGCGTTTACGGGCCCAATTCTCGGTCACCTGCAAGAGAGCTTCTGCCACCGCTTCATCGGCCTCAGCCTCCTCGATTCCTTCATCGACGCCGGCTTCCACCACTTCGTTCCCGGCCGCAGCGATACCGTTCTGCGTGAGCCAGTCGATCGCTTGTGAATCATGGTTGAAATCGGGGGGTGCGGGGCTGTCTGGGTGTTTGTGGTCCAGCCCCGGGAACATCACGCCATAGGCGTGGAATGAGAGGTCCGCTGCGTCGCCTTTGCCGGCTTCGACGTGCTTCTGGCGCAGGCTGCCAGCAGCGAGGTTGCGCGGGTTCGGGGCGAATGAGGCGTATTTCGAGCGGAATGTCTCAAGCGGCATCACCACCTCTCCACGGATGTGGCAATCACCGTCCCAGCCGAGCGATTCTGGGATGTTCGGGATGCGTCGAGCATTCGCTGTCACGTCCTCGCCGCGCTCGCCATTCCCCCTCGTTGCGGCTCGTACCAATCGACCGCGTCGGTATTCCAGTGAGAGGGCAGAACCGTCGAGTTTCGGTTGGCAGACGAAGCGGCGTCCGTGCGCGGTGGTTTGTGCTACGAAATGGCTGATCTCCGCCACCTCGCTGGCCTTGTCGAGGCTCTGCATAGGGAATAGATGCTCGACCTTGACCGAGCCTGGGGCAGGGTCTGAGCCGACTCGATCGAGTTGTGGGTGGGTCGGGTCGAGTTGCTTCAATTCGTCGAACAGAAGGTCGTACTCGGCATCTGTGATGACGGGTGCGGCCTCGTTGTAATAGAGGTCTGAATGGTGAGCGAGGAGTTGTGCCAACTCCTCGATTCGCGCACTTTGAGCGCCCTCCTCTATGCCCTCCCGAACCATGTTCCGCGAGGTGCGCTGACCCCCTAAAACATGCTTATCATCGACTGTTTAATCCTACATCTAAGGGGTGATAAACAACAACAAATATTCGATTGTAGAGAATAATACCCTGAGTTGGCTGCCAGAAAAACAGTGCGATTCAGTAGTAAGAAATGCGCTACTAACAGCCGATTTTCAATCCAAGCGCGAGAACTCGGATGTGAGTAGAAATGGTGGGCCAGCCAGGATTTGAACCTGGGTCGCGCGACCCCCAGCCGCGAAGTATAGGCCAAACTAACCTACAGGCCCCATTGTGAGTATGTCCGCCGTGAAAGGTTCCTCACAAAGCCTTGACGGCTGTGATATTCAGTCCTCACGGGCGACGCTGAACGGTGCGATCTCATCAATAAATCGATGTGACCGACATACATGCGTCGGCAGCAATATCGCTCCAAGCCAAGATCGTCGAGAACTTTCTCTGCATCCTCACCTGCATCAACGGCGGTCTTGTATTGTTCATAGAGGTGTGCGACGACCTTGCCGCAACTCCAACATCGTACTGGAATAAGCATCTTTGATCACCTGTAGGACTTCTGCCATTTCTTGCGCGCGCCGCGACCCATCTGGTGCTTNGNTTCCTTGCGGCGCGGATCATTGACAAGTAGGCTGCGGTCGAATCGCAGATACTCGTCTCGGAGTTCTTCATCGATTCCCTCGGCGCCACCGTTGTAGTGGACCAAGCCGCGAGCGATTGCGGTTCTGATGGCGTCTACCTGACCCATCTGACCACCGCCTTGCACATCGACGACGACGTCGACGTCTGCGAGCCGGTTCATCGCCTCAGCGATCTGCACCGGCTCTAGTGCCTTGCGGCGAGCCAATTCTGGCTCCATGATGTGAATCGGTTTGTGGTTGATGCGTACGCGGCCAGCGCCCTTGCGGACTGTTGCACGAGCGATGGCGGTCTTGCGCTTGCCGCTCATGTTGACAACCTTTGCAACCTTCTTCTTCTTCTTTCTAGCAGCCATCACTGGTCACCTCCCCATCTGCGAGAATCGACGCCAAGATGGGCGCTGATATCGCCCAATCGAACGAACTTCTGTGGTAGGTCGCGGTCGAATGATGCCGACTCACCCCACGCGTGACCATCTGGCAGACCATCTCCAGAGAGATTCGCTGGAGTTCCAATCATCACGCGGAGGTCGCGAAGTGAATTACGGCCGCTGCTGTTCTTCTGGTAAGGCAGCATTCCGCGAACCGTGCGCTTGAGGATCTGGTCAGGCATTCTTGGGAAGAATGGTCCCTTCCTCGGGTGGTTGAGTTTGTACTTCTGATCGTAATTGGCGAAGACTGCTGTCTTCGGTCCGGTGACGATCGCTTTCTCAGCGTTGACGATGATCACTCGCTTCTGTCCGCCAGCCTTGCGAGCGGTCAGAAGCTCGCTGGCGACATGGCTCGCGAGCCTTCCGAGAATCTTGTCTGAGGCATCGAAGACGAGGGTGCTTGCTTCATCCAAGGATCCTCACCCCCTTGCCATTCGGATTCTCGTCCATCAGTTCGCGGATCGTCAGAACGCGCCCGCCTGCTTCTTCAATCTTGGAGCGGGCTCCGGTGCTGACACTGTAGGCGGCGACGTTCGGCTGTCCACTGACATCCCCACTGCCGAGCAACTTACCGGGAACGAGGACGATATCCTCGTGTCCGGCATAGCGCGACAGGCGGCTCAGGTTGGGTTCAGCCCAGTTGCTGCGACTCCTCTCGAGGCGCAGCGCCACGTCTCGCCACAGGGCAGAACCGGTCGACCTGCTCTGGTCCTTGAGATCGCCGATCAGGGCGACCAAGGCCTTGTTGGTCTTTCTCGTATTCGTACTCATATGACTCCCTCGACGTTTGCTTGGGTAGCGCGCCCACCTGACCATCTGTTATGAATGCTGCGGGTTGCCCCTACGGGGCATCGCGGCGCAGTCCTCTGAAGTGAAGAAGAAGGGGGAGAAACGCCCCCTCCAACCTCATCCTCAGATTCGGAATCCGGACTCTTCATCAGAACCTTCATCGACGCCAGCAATGCGCTCCTGCCCCTCTGCGTCCACGAATGTGCCAGCCTTGACGACTGAGCCGTAGAGGCCCGACTCGTTGTCGGGGGTTCGATTGAGCATACCCTCGCCCAGAGCAGCGCTGATGTGACTGACTATCGACTCAAGCGCTCCGATCGCTCGATCGCGCTGGTCGGCGCCAATCTCGTGATCCGAGTATCGCGCTTCCTCGAAGAGGGAGAAGAAGGTGTTGAGATCCTCTGGAGGTGCGATGCCAGAGAGCATGCTGTTGACCGCATCCTCGAACTCCCTCGTGGTTTCGTAGACCTTCTTCATCGCGCCTCTGCCGCGGAAGAATCTGACCAATTCCTTGTAGCAGTTGAAGATCGTCGCGATGTACTCGTTCGATGCCTTGAGCGACATCAGCGAATCGGTCAGAATTCCGCGTAGAATCTCGATGCGTCGGCGCTCGACGTAATTTCGATACATTATCGCACCGATGAGCGCAGCGAAGGCGAGTGCGATGCCGAGGATGGTGAAGACCTGGAGACTCCAGAAATTCGTCTGACCGAGAGTGATCGGTTCACCGAGGAAGATCGATGGAGTGTTGTTGAGGAACTCCTCTTCAAACTCGTGTGAGCCCTTGAAGTGGATCATGACCTGCCATTCTCCTCGCACAGCGCAGGGACCTCCATCTTTGCATTCCACCTCACCCTCGATGTCCTTGCCAGAATAAGCGAAGCTGAATGCAGCGACCCCCTTCTCGTCAGTCGTCACGTGGCTCACCTTGTCGACGACCCATGTGGATCCATCCCAGTACTGGTAGGTGAAAATCACCATCTGATGCTCCACAGCGATATCCATTCGATCGCGTAGAATAGCCACTGAACCA
>JGI26061J44794_1000870_pt1 | contig 12784 bp, 11 predicted proteins | sample MarorgKNORR_S2LV_5_FD_44794 | JGI IMG/M metagenome (IMG submission 44794) | reverse complement strand
TATCTTGCGCTAATGTTTTAGCGGCAAATTCTTTTACTTTTGGTTCATCTTCCTCAATTTTCTTTTCCGGACTTTTCTGAGCAGTTACGGAAATTTCTTTTTTATCTACTTCTTTTTTGCCGCGTCCTTTTTTCCGTCCAGGTTTTTCATCACGCATGTCTGAGGCAGAAATTGGTACAGTTGTCCTGATTTCACCGCCACCTTGTTCTTTTAAAGTAACTTCCATTTCCGGAATTTCTTCGGCTCCAAGTATAGTATCCGGTGTAATTGAGATGCGGATGCCGTAATCCATTTCCATTTGTGTTAAACGCTGACGCTTAACGTTGAGCAAATGAGTCGCTAATTTCAATGGCAGTTTTATGTGAATCTGCAACACCTTTTGCTCAATTGCGGAATCATGGATTTTTCGTAAAATCCGATTGGCCAACGTAATTATAAAAGAGTTTAGCGACAAACTGCTCGAAATACGCTGACGACTTAATTCGAGTAAGCCGAACTTTGAAATGACTCCAAACGAAGTCTTTGCCTTGTCTCCGGACATTGCTTCTTCTATTTTTTGCTCTACAGAAATACGGTTTTTAGAATTTTCCATGTCGATAAAATCCACAACAATCAATCCACCCAAATTTCTTAAGCGCAACTGCCGTGAGACTTCTTCTGCTGCTTCCATATTTGTTCGTAACGCGGTAGCCTCAATGTTCCTCTCTTGAGTAGATCTACCAGAATTGACGTCAATCGCCACAAGTGCTTCTGTCGGAATGATGACTAATGAGCCGCCGGAAGGAAGCGGCACTTGCTGTTGGTGTAGAACTTCGATTTGACCTTCAATTTCATAGGTAGAAAAAAGCGATTTTTCACCAAGATAAAGTTGAAGTTTTTTCTGTTCTGTCGGCATGTGTGTTTTGAAAAACTCTAAGGCATGTTGAAATGCAATCGGTTCATCAATCACAACTTCCGTAACATCGTCATTGTAATAATCGCGGAGCATACGCAACATCGCATCTTCTTCCTGATAAAGTAATCCGGGAGTTGATTGCATTTCATGCTCGTCTTTTATTTCATTCCAGGTACGGCGTAAAATCGAATAGTCACGTTTTAATTCTGTGAGAGTACGATCAACGCCTACTGTGCGGATAATGGCCGAAGAATTTTCATTCCCAAGTCCTTTCAGTAAATGACGCAAGCGTGCTCGTTGGTCTTCGTCTTCAATTTTTTTGGAAACACCACCCCTGTCGCTGTCAGGCATAAAAACAAGAAAGCGTCCTGCCAAAGAAATATTGGTGGTTAGTGACGCTCCTTTGTGCGCAATTTCATCTTTGATGACTTGGACAAGAATCTTTTGTCCGGGCTTCAGGACTTGTGTGATGGAAGGTCTTCCACGACCTTCACGATTTGGTTTATAGACTTGGAAATTTATATCGGAAAGAGAAAGGAATCCGTGACGTTCCTCACCGTAATCAATGAAGGCCGCCTGAAATGAGGGCTGTACTTTTATTACTTTGCCGCAATAAATATTACCAATTTTTTGGGCGCGGTGGGTTTGTTCAATGTAAAGGTTATCTAGCTTTGAGCCATGTAATAACGCAATTCTGGTTTCATCATCCTCAACATTTATGAGAATCTTATGAGCTAATTCTGNCATTTTTATACCTGATTTTTGTGAGTTTAAAATCAGGATGTTCTGACAATTATTTTTTGATTTTCAGATCAGAAATCGAAAAGAGAAACCGCATTTACCCGATGGATTACACCTTTTACGGTACAACCCTGCATTCGTTTTGACTGGCATAGNCTTGCGGTCTTCTAGTAATCAGTAATCAGAAATCAGCACCCCCCATTCTTTCTTTTCATCCAGGGGGACAGAACATCTCTGAAATATTAGTTTTGACTTTCAAACACTTGCTGAAAGCCCTGTTCATCAGTCGAGTTCAAATTCTTTTTGTTCGTACTCGCCATTTTCATTCTTTAAAATTGTCTCTATACGTTGCTCTGCGTTTTCGAGAAATTTATTGCATTCTCTACTCCAGCGCACACCTGATTCAAAAGTGGTTAAAGCTTCATCGAGAGGAATAGCTCCTTCTTCCAGNTTATCAACCGTTTGCTCAAGTTTTTCCAGAGCAGATTCAAAAGTTATGGTCTTAGTCTTCATTGCATAGTTTGCGAATTATATCTGAAGCAATTTTTTTTGGAGATTGCTGACCTGTTTCTATAATACACTCTGCCTGCTCATAGAGCAAGCTGCGTTCTGCAAACATATTTTTTAATACAGTTTCCGGATTTTTATTATTTAAAAGAGGCCGGTTTCTGTCGTTCTTCAGACGTTGCAACAGTTCTGCTTGCGGCACCTTCAGAAAAACTCTTTTACCAATTTTCTGCAGCATGGCTTGATTTTGTTCGCGTAAAACAATACCGCCACCGGTTGCAATTACCGAGTTTTGGACATTTTTCAACTTTTCCAGCAAGCGTGTTTCCATGTCACGAAAACACTCTTCTCCACCATACTTAAAAATATCTGCAATGCTACAACCCTGATCTTCCTCTATTTCAGTATCTGTATCAATAAAAGAATATTCCAACAATTTGGCTAATTTGCGCCCAATTGTAGTCTTTCCCGCACCCATAAAACCGATCAAAAGGAAATTCATTACCCCAAGTTCATCGTAATAGTTTAATGTGAATTGTTAATCCAGCCGCCACCCAGGAGAATATTATCCTGATAAAATACAGCCGCTTGTCCTGGAGTAACTGCTCTTTCCGGAAAATCAAATTCCACTCGGACTTGATTTTCGGACTCTGGAATAACTGATGCGGATGCACCCTGATGCGCATAACGCAGTTTTGCGGATACACGTAAAGGCTTGTCCGGTGGTGGTATTGACACCCAGTTCACGCTGGAAACCAAAATGCTTTGAGAAAATAAATCTTCTTCTTTTCCTAGCACAATTCTGTTATTTTCTTTATCTATTTCCACAACATAATATGGCGTTGAATCGCTGACTCCAAGTCCACGACGTTGACCAATCGTATAGAAAGGCAAACCTAAATGCTTGCCGAGAACTTCTCCGGAAACACTGATAAAATCTCCCTGTTCTGGAGGAGTGCTCAATTCCTGCTTTAAAAAATTTCTGTAATCTTTTGGAACAAAACATATTTCCTGACTGTCAGGTTTGTTTGCTGCGGATAATTTAAGCTTATTCGCAATCTTCCGTACTTCAGGTTTAATTATATCTGCCAAAGGAAACATCAGACGATGTAGATCCTTTGCGGGAATTCCATGCAGAAAATATGTTTGATCTTTACGCAAATCCTGTGGACGTACTAACTGCGGGTGTCCGTTTTCCGAATTAAAGCAAACCTTGGCATAATGCCCAGTTGCCAAATAGTCGCAATCAAGTTCATCTGCTTTTTTTAATAATAAATCACTTTTTATTTTTTTGTTACACATCACACACGGATTTGGTGTCTGACCGCTGGAGTATCCACTGATGAAATAATCAATAACCGTTTCACGAAATTCTTTCTGATAATCAAGGACATAAAACGGAATGTCCAGTCGATGACAGGCCGAACGCGCGTCAATTGCTTCGTCAAGAGAACAGCAGCTTTTTTGACGATTTTCATTTTCGGGGCCATGATAAAGTTTCATGTGCAGCCCTATTACTTCGTGTCCCTGCTCCTTCAACAGAGCAGCGGCCACAGACGAATCAACTCCGCCACTCATTGCCATTGCTACACGTGCCATAATTTTTGTATTGAATTTATTGAGGATTTAATAGAAAAAATAATTCCGCCAAGAAATTTAACGTCTGTTGGGAGATTGAAAGTTCTGCAAATAACTAGTGTAGTCGTCATGCGTGCCGCTGTAGATTACAGGCTGTGATCGTATCTTTTGGATGCTTTGCAAATAATCATTGAATTTCTTATTCTTCTTCTCATTATACGCTTGCATCTCTCGCTTGTTTTTTTTACGTGCTTTCTGCTTTTGTTCATTCAAGTTAATTTCTGAGGCAGACTGTTCTTTTGTCAAAGGATTGCCTGATTTAGAAATGCTCAAGATCATTGCCATTGCATTTCGGCTTATTTTTTCATCTTGAGGATCAAAGAAAGTAGAATTATCAGTTATTATCTCAATCCGCGTTTTAGCATTTGGGTCTTGGTTGTCCTGAGTTAATGTACTGTTTTCGCCTGCATTTTGATTATCATTTTGGTTATTTTTTTCTGTTGTATTTTCTTGCTGTTTTGCTTCCGCAGAAATTGAATTTTCTGTTTGAGCAAACCCAACATTTAAATAACCTATGAAGATCCAGCTAATTACACCAATTGCTATACCATATCTGGCACAACGAATTAGTTTAATGTTTTTTGTGCCTACGATTATTTTCTGCTGGTTTTCTGTATTCTGATACACTTCAGCCTCTGCTCAAAATTTAACTCAGGATATAATGAGGCAAATCAAATNATCATGTTCCCACAACATTTCAAACCAATGANAAAGATACTCCTAAACTTTCGGCTATGTACTTGTACGAAGTCCTTAAATTTTTATATTGGACGTTGTAATAATGATCGGCAATTTAAGGTCTTACAAATATATATGGAACATATTGTATACTAATTGTTCTATATTTTCAATGTATTTTGCTTTAGATTAACAAATTTAANAAGCAGTCGTCGGGAGGTTTCAAGATGAGGATAATACTTTTTGTTTGCTGCTCTTCATGCTGAATTGCTAAATGGGAATAAATTCTTTCCAAAAACAAGNTGAGATCCGGATTCATTTAAGTGATCTAGCAGCCAAAATCTAGGGGTTTCCGCCAGCAGGACTTCACCATGATTTTGAGAGTGAACAAAACATCTTTCCCTCGAATCAATACGGAAACTGTTGAGATCAATTGAGTCCGTTTGCTGATTATTCAGTTGGAGCTTTAATTCCTCTTGAACGTTGTCTATGGCTAACGCCAGCATGGGTGTTATTGCACATTCCAGGTAGCATTTATCCCAGCGATTATCACTCATGTACTCAATAAAATATAATCCGGTTTTCTTTTCAAAAGATAGATTTGACTCAAAAAGAGATAAAACCTTTCCGCTAATATTTTTGTTGCGTAAACTCCATTTTTGATTTTCATCTACCTGAATGAAGTTGTAGTGAAATTTTATTGCAAGTTCAGTTGTAAACGCTTTTCCTTGTTTAATTGTGCGTGAAATTGGAACAGGAAAATACATCCCTGATGGTAATTTGGCTTCGAACTCTGGTAAAAATTCGTCCATCACTTGCCTAACACACTTATCGTCGAGCAGTCCTGAAGATTTTAGTTTAGTCAATTCTTCAGGAATTAACGGGTTTAAATAATGTTCTTTCCAGAGAAAAAACATAATCAGCTTTCGCTCAAAAAACCATTCAAGACGGTGTTCCAAAGTCATAGATTTAGGTTTATTCTAGTTAAAAGAAGAAACGCTCTTTTTACATATCTTAGCACTTTTCATGAAAAACACTAAAGAGTGGCTTGCAGAGGTCGTGGAGCTAGAGCAAGTTTGGCAGAACGAATGAGTCGTGAAAGTCCACATTTGTTAAAGCTGCCGTAACGGTTTGAAATAAAGGCATAAGTCATTTCAGAAATGCGGCGCATATGATGACTCACACTCTCTGACCATTGAGCCGCATCTCCTGTGATGCTTTGATAATCTTCGCGTTCAATGAACATTACAATCGAATACGCTTTTCTGCCGTGAGGCGTGTCTATTTCCACAATGCCGGCATTTCCGTTAACTCCTTTTACAAATCCGGTCTTGTCCCAAATCTTGACTAATTTATTTGAAGAAAAGCAAGTTCCTGCTTTAATTCTGTCTTTCAGCCAAGCTTGTCCCGGCAGTCCTAGTAAATAAAGCATTTCTTTGGACGCAGTCCTGTTTTTTTGTTGACTATATTCTGGTCCAATTACGCGTTGATTCCATATTTTAACAAATATTTTATTTAAATCCGCAGCAGATATTTTATTCAAATAGCTGCGGCCGTCCTCCGGAATTTTTTCTATCAGACTCAATTCTTTGTANATTTTTGTTTGGTTTAGCAATTGCTGAATTTTTTCTGTTCCACCTAATAACTCAATAATATAATTAGTACTGGGGTTGTTGCTAAAACGAATCATTTCCTCAAGCATTTTTTTGTTACTCAATGAATCGGTGATGTTTCCGCTGAAGCGNTGTATCATGTACGCGTGAAGTATCGGCACCTTAATGGTACTTGCCGATTTGACACTGGTTCTCGGACGTATTGCCACAACTATGCTTCCAGTTGTAAGATCTTGAACTACAATTGATAGTTTGTCTTTTCGTTTCAATTTTTTNTGNACATACACTTCATTCATGTACTGAAGAATACTTGCTTCTAGCAAAGATCTGAAAGCAGTCGTGATGTATTTTTTATTAGAGGAAGGCAAGGTTTCAGGCTGATAAAACCTAATGTGTTTTTGAGCCACCCAACCATGAATGCTGTGAGGAATTCGGACTTTCACCCACTTACTATTGAGAGAAGACAATGTCAAAAGATGCATGCCTTTCAGGAGAACTTTTAATACAGAATTGTTGGTGCCGGGGCCGGAACGCAAATTTAATGCTGAAGCAGTTACTACCGCAAAGCTGAATTTTTTGGCAGAAGTATTTGATTTATCTTTAGATTGCTCACTTACGGAATAATTCTGAAATGCTGAATGGGGAAGTTGCTTTATCGGAGGGTCTTTTCCTTTTGCGTTAAGAGTGCTGGCAATAATGCACAACAAAAATAAAAGCAACACACGACCGAAAGAAGATTTCTCAGAAGACTGGGGAGAAACAATCAAGCTGCTACCTAACTCTTTGACGAAAAGATATTACTGTGTTTTCTCTTTGCGGATCCGACTTATATTTGACAAGAAAACAGTTGCTGGAATAATGATGAATACTGTGGCCATAACGGCAAAAATAATTGTCCAACTCAGTCCCATGAATGCTCCATTTTTTTAGGGTTATTTTCTAACTTATGGTACTAACTTTATTTTAAAAATCAACAAAAGTAAACTAAAATTGGCAGTATTCAGAAAAAAATAATTTCAAACCCGTTCAAAAATTATCTAAGTTTTTTTACAACANTTATTTTCTATCAATTTCNTTTATCGTTTTACAACTGTTTTCACAAAGGCACCCTGAAAATTTGGATATTTATTCTTCAATTTGTCGCGTAATTTCTCTGCGGATCTTCTTGATTTAAACCCTCCAATTTGTACTGCATGATAGAGTATTTTTTGAGTAGTACGCTGTATTTTAAAGAATATTTGCTCCTTGAAAGCTTGGTTTAGGTATGTTCTAACCCTGTTTGCGGTTTCTAAATCCGGAAACAAACCTAATGATACCCGGAAACCATTTTCAACTGATTTTCGAAAAGCATGTCCGGCCAGAGGATTATTGCTATTTATTTTAATTACCATTTTAGCAGNANTCTCTTCTCCCAAAATATTGGTNGNAATGACCTCAGCGATTCCGGAACTTTCGGTGGAATTTCGGACACGCGATTTATAACCCAAGCTTTTTAGTTCAAGACGACTTTCATCCACGCACTCGTGTGAGATGCAGGATATTGCCTGAACATAAAAACTTAGAACTTTAGTTTTGGATTTAGGTTTTGGTTCAGGTTTCTTTGATTCAGGTTTAATGATTTTTGCAACCGGTACCGGTTCAGGAGGGAGTTCAACAACAGTTTCANTAACAGGAGTTTCTGATGGTAAGNCAAAAATATAAAGTACGANTATTGTGATAACCCCTAATAATAATCCTGTCAAACTGGAAATAATAACTGGTTTTAAAGGACTTCCTTTAANTGAAACACCTTTCTTATTTTCTTTCTTATTTTCTTTCTTTTTTTCCTTCTTTTTTGTGTTTTTCTCAATTACCTCGTGGTCATCTTCTTCATCTTCAAAATCACTTCCATAATCATCCTCATCCTCATCAACATACGACTCAGCAGTACTTGCATCATCGTTTGAATCCGCTGAATCATCACTATCATCATCACCGTCAAGATCATCGATTGTTGAGAGATCTTCAAAAAATGAATCCAATTCACTGTCGCTCTCATCATCTCCATCGTTTTCCATGAATGAATCGAGCTGTTCGCCAAAATCGTCACCAAAATCGTCCAGACCTTCCAGTCCGTCAATTTTTTCTTCGGCCATATTTCATTTGCTGTTGTATTGTTTTTTGTGAGTTGATTATTTTTGTATCTACAAATCAGCCCTATTTCTTATTATCTGCAGATTTATTCAACTGATAAAACTGGTATAAACCACGCAAAGTCAAATCTTCATGAAAAACAACATTCGACAATATCGGCATAATTTTATTAGCCAATCCGCCGGTAATAATAACTTTCGGAGTTGGCTGTCCTTGCTGTTTTATTTCTTTCGTCAATTTATTGATCAACGAATCTATCATACCGCCATAACCGTAGATGAGGCCGGATTTAATACTATCTGTGGTGTTTTTTCCAATCACATTTTTCGGCATTTCAAGATTTACTTGAAANANCTGAGCTGCCTTGGAAAACAGAACCTCNGCCGAAATTAATAATCCNGGGCAAATAACACCTCCTTGAAAAACTCCTTCAGCCGTTACCACATCCAGTGTAGTTGCAGTTCCACAATCAATGATGATCAGTGAAGTTTTATATTGGTGGTATGCAGCACNGGCGTTAATCAGGCGGTCTTGACCTACCTTGGCCGGTGTTTCAGTGTTTATTTCAATGCCAAGATTCAGTTCGTGACTAACCTTGATTGGCGGCTGACCAATTAAATTTTCGAGAAGTTTAAAAAAAACATCCGTAAGTTCCGGAACAACCGAACTCAGCACGGCGCCTTGTGCCTCTTTCAAGCTGAAATCACATGCGAAAAGCATACCCCGAACCAGCATTTCATACTCATCTACACTCTGATGAATTCCTGTATGNAGGCGCCAACTCTGTATTATTTTTTCGTCTTTGACTATGCCAAGCACTACATTGCTGTTACCTATATCTACGGCTACAATCATTTATTCCCTTCTAATTTCAAGAATGTCTCCGGAAACATGTGTCAGGAGTTGTCCTGATTCTGTCCGGATTTGCAGATAGCCCTCCTTAGTCAATCCCTCAATAATCCCATCTGTTCCGGAGCCCTTAGTCCTCTGATCTACGTTATTCAAACTACGTACCTTCCTGCCAATTGCCTCTGAGCGTTTCAACCATTCTTGAAAAAGTGCGCTTCGTCCGCCAGTCGGTTTTTCATTCTCAGGGGAATTTGGCTTATCGTAACTGAACTCTTCAAAACAACATTCCAACTCTTTCAAAAGCAGTTGAAATACTATTTCATTTTCAGGAGGAAGCGCAACTTCAGAGCCTGAAAATGGCTTTGAGTTAGACAACATTTCTGCTTCCAGAGTTGTCACAATATCCTGTAATTCGTGCGGATATTCTTTAAAAAAACCTTTTGTATTTAAACCTATTCCGAGGATCAAAACCGGAAATTGCTGCTCCGCAATTGTGATTGTTTCAAGCAAAATTCCACAGATTTTTTTACCACGAACTAAAACGTCATTCGGCCATTTAAGCCGGACTTTGCTAACATAATTCTCAAGTACACGAGCAACTACAACCCCCGCCAATAAGGAAAATACCTGAACCTCACCAAGCGGTAAATTTGGATGAAGTACGACTGAAAAAGTTACATTTTTATCCGGAAGAGAAACGAACATCCTTCCGGCCCGTCCACGTCCTGAAGTTTGCATTTCAGTAATCACAACCAGTCCGTGCTCCTTCAGTAAATCACTATTTTCTTTCAAATACGTATTTGTGGATCCAACCTCAGTCAGGCGGATAATCCTTTTGCCGATTTTTTTAGCCATTGTTTTAACGCAACAAGAAATTGTGAATAATTAACTTTGAAACTTTTGCCCTTCCATCGTTTCTATCAACTGATACAACTGCTCTGACTTCTGCCTGCACGTTGTCAATTTCGGTTTTGAGATGGATTTCATACCAGTAACTGTATGGGATGAAAAAATCTTGTGATCTATCGTATTGAGTAATATTGCTTAGCTTATTTTTAATATCTTCTCTTGTTTTAGTACGTGGAAGTTTTGTTAGCTCTGCTGCAATTTCTTCTCTTTTTTGATAATAATCCTGCGCATAAATATCATCGTAGTTTTTTGCTGAGTAGTTTATAAAGTAAACTGTATTTTGATCAAATTGTTCCAAGAATTCCACAACTTCCTCATNAGTCGCTAAGTTAACATTGATGCGAGGTTTTATTAAAGACGAATTTGCTTGTGGATCATATTTGCTTCCTACTGGAAATATCGTAAATCCTTTTTTCCATTTATTGAGTGGAATATTTTTTTGATTTATTCCCTTGATGAGTTGAACTTCACTCAATTTATCCAGAAACCCATTTTTTATTTCTATTTCCGGATCAGTTGCAAGATACGAATTTTTTTCCGCACCAATTGATCCATAGATGGATGAATCATAAATTTCATCGTCCTTATCCAGCCAATCGAAAATTGCTGCGTAAAATGGTAGAATATCATTGATATTTAATTGTGTATTTTGTGAGTTATAATTTACTCCAACTTTTTGATTTTTAGTAAAATCCCATTTTGTAAGAATGTTAATAAATTGATTCGCCAAACGAACATCTGCTTTTATCTCAGGATTTACTGCTCTAAAGGGTGGTGTTTGAATCCGGTTCAAATTGTATAGATGATCAATCGGACGAATATACGGTGTATAAAAAGAAACATCCGGAAAATCAGCAATCATTCCGGCAGGCAAGCGGACTGGTTGAGGAGGATTCAAAAAAGAAATTTCGCTACCTAAAGTTCCGAGTTTTAATAACTTCTGTAAGTACACTCCGAAAAATTTTACCTCATCCTGTCCTTCCAAACCTTGCAGAACTGCCTTAAACATGGATTTAACGGCATTTCTAGCTTTGAAGGATGCTTGATAATTTTGGATACCCCGTGTTTCAAGTTTTGTTTCAAATGAAAACTCTGTCATGAAAACCGCAAGCAGAGCCAAAATAACCAGGGTGATCAATAAGGCAATCCCTCGTTGCGAAGTTGTCTTTGAAGGGGATGTTGGGGACACTCGGAGGTGAGACATGAATTCCAGACTTTGCGGGCAGATTTTCAATTTAACCTGCCCTACAAAGTTTAAGCTACAAAGGTCTAATGGCTACGGGATCTCAGGAAACTAGAGTGCTTCCTGAGAAAAAAACCAGACCCAAATTTATTATTATGAACAGCCGCTGGTAGCACCGCAGGAGGCACACTTGAGACACGAACCATTGCGTACCATTGTGAACTGTTGACAGGTGTGACACGCTTCACCCTCATAACCTTTCATACGTGCTTCTTGAACAAGGCTTGATGTGGAGCGCACCTGTGCTTCCCAACTTTCGCTGGAAGTCTTTGCGGCAAAATTTGAATTTGCGGAAAAGTCTGCATGTACCTGTGCTGATTCCGGCTCAGAATTTTTTAAGAGAGCAAAATCAACTCCTTTAAAATCGTTCCCTTCCTTTTCCAGAAAAGCCTTACTTTCTTCAGTGCTGAGAGTTCTTTCCGAGACAACTTGTTCAGTGTCATATTCCGGTTCAGTTTCATTCTGTGTATGAACAGCGCTTGCTTGAAGTTCATCAGAATTGACGTGTGCCAGTTCGTTACGACCTAGATAAGAAATTGCCAGTTCGCGGAAAATGTAATCAATAATGGATGTACTCATTTTGATAGTATCATTTCCGGAAACCATTCCGTTAGGCTCGAAGCGGGTAAAAATAAAGGCTTCCACAAATTCTTCCAGCGGTACTCCATGCTGCAAGCCCAGAGAAATAGCAATCGCAAAGCTGTTCATCAAGCTTCTGAAAGCTGCCCCTTCTTTGTGCATATCAAGAAATATTTCGCCTATTGTACCGTCTTCATATTCGCCGGTTCGTAAATAAAGTTTGTGTCCACCGATTACTGCTTTCTGAGTGTAGCCACTGCGACGGTGTGGTAATTTTCTGCGCTTAGCGATGTAGCGGTGAATAATTTTTTCCGCAATCCTAATTTGTACCGGTTGCACTGCAGCAACACTTTCCTCGGCATCGTCTTCATCCCACAAATTATCTTCTGCATTTGCGTTCAACGGTTGACTAAGTTTGGATCCATCCCGATAAAGCGCATTACACTTTAATCCGCTATGCCAGGAAGTGGAAAATGCTTCCTTGATATCATCAACATTTGCTTCGCTCGGCATGTTGATTGTTTTGGAAATAGAACCGGAAATAAAAGGCTGGGCAACCGCCATCATCCGAATGTGCGCACCAGCTGAAATGAAACGCTTTCCATTACGGCCGCACTTGTTTGCACAGTCGAAAACACTGTAATGCTCCTGCTTGAGGTGTGGTGCGTCCTCACTGGTCATAGTTCCGCAAATATAATCATTTGCCGCTTCAATTTCTTTTCCGCTGAATCCAAGATGCTTGAGAATACTGAATTCAAAATTTCCCAACTGCTCATCTGTCAATCCAAGTGTTTCCTTACAAAATGATTCTCCAAGAGTATAGAGATTGAAAACAAAACTAATATCAAATGCAGTCGGCAATTGTTCTTCAATGCGTTTAAGCACTTCGTCCGTAAAACCTTTGCTGCGCAAGACATTTGCATTGATGCAGGGACTTCCTTCTAAACGTGCGTATCCCTTGATATAGTGCACAATATCAGAAATTTCGGAGTCTTCATA
>JGI26061J44794_1000867_pt1 | contig 12789 bp, 8 predicted proteins | sample MarorgKNORR_S2LV_5_FD_44794 | JGI IMG/M metagenome (IMG submission 44794) | reverse complement strand
CCAATTGGTGATCCCATCCGAACCATTTTTTCACCAAAACTCGGCTCTATATCATTCCCAAAATCTCCCGTATTACAAACAAAACTAAACACAACTGGCAATGCATAATTATTTGATAAATTTATGAGATCAGGATCGATAAAGAATTGTGGTTTTACCCATCCTTGAGCATTTCCCCAACCCCTGTAATTAATTATACCAACTCCCTCATTCCAGGCATTGGCAATTGTGGGATTCGTTGATTGAATATTTCCCAAGTAAAAGAAAGCTGTGTCCACTCTTGAATATCCAAATTGGGTGAGTCTATCCTGTAACCATAAGGATGTCCAAACCGGTGATACAGGCCATTTAATTGGATACGTTTCAGCGCTATTCTCAGTTTTATAGCTTCCAGCTACTATCAATGCCCTATCTAAATAGGATAAATCATCAACATTTTCAAGTTTTGTATATTGAATAGTTTTCTTTTGTATTGTTTTGAGTTCATTGCTGCTTGAAATTGACCAACGACCAATGAAAAAAACTGGATTTAACCCGTGATTAGTAGTGGGATCACCTTCGAAATAGGTAAATGGGAGATCTGTCACATCTTGCTGAGGTTCATTATAAGATGAAATAGTGAAGGAATCTAATGGGTAAGTTAAACCTGCATAATCATCTGGGTCTGGATCATAATCACCAATTAATAAAACATATTCTAATAAAGGATTGTTGGAATAATATGTCTCTAAACTATCTCTAAGAATGTCTCTATCAAAATAATTTTNAAAATTCCAGACCTCTACATCAAATCCTTGAGTTCGTTTGAATTCAATAAAATTTCCTATATATTCACTATCTGTGGATAATATATCTTCTAAATCGCTGGAAGCAACAATTATGAGAAAAGTTCCACGGGCAAAGCCATCTGATGCGTTAAGTCCCTCAAGAAATGGTTTTTGGGCAAGCGGATATATTTCCGCAAATAATGCATTAAGAATAAAACAAATAATTGGTAAGATAAATTTCATAAAATCTGTGTTTCCTTTGTTACTTGATAAAAAGCATTTTTCTGGTTTCCACCCAATCTGTCGTTTCTAATTTATACAAATAAATACCGCTTGCTAAATAAATTTGCTGCGACTGCAGAGAATATTCATGGTAACCTGGTGCAATTATCTCATCATCGATTAGGGTATAAATTAACCTTCCATTAATATCAAATACTCTCAACCATACTTTTTCTGATTTTGGCAGGATAAATCCAATTATCGTGACTGGATTAAATGGATTTGGATAATTTTGATTTAGTTTATAAAAATCAGGTGAAACATGATTTTCATTTGAAAGAAAAGGCACTAATGCTACATTTAATTCGTCTACATTCTCTCCAATTTCAATAGTTTTACTTTCATATCCTTCTGCTGAGAATTCCATAGTTAGAAAAACTGGAGGAATTAAACGCCGATATCGACCAAATGAATCTGTGAGTCGAGGTTGCAAAATATCACTATGGATTTCCAGTACCTTAATTTCAACATCCTCTAATATATTGTCGGTTTCAGCATCCGTTACTAATCCGCTAATATGCCGAGTGTCTATGGCGCTTGAAGAACTTGCTTCTTTTAGAAAATAAAATAAACCTTCCCGATTATTTTTAATTATATCATTAATTATACCTTGATCTAATGGTTGCATATTTGACGACCCCATTTCAATCAATAACTGAATGCAGCCCGTTTCAGCATATATCCAGTCATGGGCATTGCCATTCATAGATTTTTGGGGTCTGGGATTATAAGTACCTCCACCTTCTTTTGAAATTAAATATGCTACTTCTTTTGCTAATGATTGAATAACCTCAAAATTTGGTGAAGTATCAGCCTCCCCAATATCCACAATCTCATTACCGTTATCATCTTGCCAATTCCATGCCCAGGGATAAACAACTCTTTCACTGATACAGCCGGATCTGGAACTATGATAGGCAATAGATAGTAAAAATTGTTTATCTATTACAAAATCCCGTATGGCTTGGGTTTCAGTTTCAGAAAAAGGTTCTGATCCCCGATAATAATCAAAATTTGAAGAGTAGGTTTGATTTGAACCGCAGCTCTGCAAATTGAGTTCATACTTTTCATCACCACCTTCCCAATTAAGACCATAATTTCGATTTAAATCCACACCATCTGAGTCAGAACCTGCAATTCCATCAATATGGAAAGCGTTAAAATCAAATATACCATTTTCATTTACATCCGTTTTATTTTTTCGATAGCTTTCATCTTGTATCCATTCATCATTTTCAGAGTATCCATGCACTACCCTTAGGCCTTCAGGATTATGGGTGGGAACAATCCATATTTCAAGATTATCCATAAACATAGGGAGCTCATAGTTAACCCAAGGCGTGCCACCAGGATGTAAAAACAAATCAATAAGAGCCATGGACATTTCTACTCCCAATATCTCTTCAGCATGACATTGCCCAAGAATGAGTACTCTGGGCTGGTCCTCTTCTTCGTTTGCATTAATGGATAATTTAACAGCATAAATTGGCAAGTTTTCATTTGAAGATACTCCAATAGAATCAAGTTGATATACCACAGAATTATAAAAGGGGTGATTTGAGTCTCCAAATTCTGTGTTCCAGGCAAATAATTGATCGCGTATGTCATCATATGAATGATAAAGGGAATCAATATTTGATTGGGGATATAAAATACCCAAACAAATGGCTAAAATGATTTTTCGCAATGTAAAATCGATTATTTTATAAGCATAAGTTTTTGTGTATGACTATAACCCCGAACTTCAGCCTGCACAAAATATACACCACTGGAAGCTTCAGATGCATCCCAGGTGAGCGTATACGTATTTGACTCCATATAACCACTTGCCAGGGTAGCTACTACCTGACCTAAAAGATTATATACTTCAACCCTTATATCACCTGCCAACGGCATTGTGAGTGTCATTGTGGTAGTTGGGTTGAATGGATTTGGATAAGTATCAGACAGATTAAAGCTGGCAGCCAGTGGTAAGTTGACAGAAACTGCCTGCTCACTGTTAGCCACTATTGCTTCAATTATCTCAAAATCACCCGTAAAGCTGAACAGCTCTTCTATTTCAGGTGAGATAACAAGTAGGCGTGTTTCATTGCCAGTTGTGAGATAATCTGCAAACAGGGCTCTGTCTGTCATTTCAATAGTGAAGTCAGAACCATGGCTGAGTGTCATCTGAACACCACCAATAAATCCATCAGCTTCAAAGGATAGCTTATTATCCTTCTTAATGAGCGATGCCTCGCTGGCATCATCTACCCTGCCGCCGCAATTTTCAGCTAGTACACAGTTAGCCAGGGTGACGATATCCAGCACATTCCAACCACCATCGCCATTCAGATCACCAGCGCAACCATTGGGCAGGTCTGCACAGTTTTCTGCCAGTACACAGTTGGCCAGGGTTACTATATCCAGCACGTTCCATCCGCCGTCACCGTTGAGGTCACCTAATGAAACACAATCTAATAAATTTATTTTTTGAGAAAATATATTGGTAACAAACTCTTTTCCAGAGCTTCTATCATCTTCCCACAATAATAGATAGGCCTCCTTATTGGCTGAGGTTTCTACTCTATTTAATTGTGAATTATATTGATTAAATACAGCATCGCATAAAATCTCACCGCCCGTTTCCATTTGTCCTTCTCCAGAGCTAATTTCCTGAATATATAAGTCAGAGTAATTTCCATTCCTTTCATCTTCCCAAGTTACTAAATATGAAGATCGTTCAGTGGCTATTACCGATGGATTTTTTTGAGAATTACCATAGTCTTCATAAATTACTATTTCTTCCGTAACCGTTAAATTAGAAATATTGATGGTGGCGCAATGAATATTATAAACCGCACCTGTTTCCCCCTGCCAGCAGGTTAACACTTCATTAAGTTCTGAGCTGAAATCCAATGAAGTTGAACTTGTATAATGCTCACCATTTGTGGAAATATTTATGGTATTTAAATTTGAGGGATTTGTATTTTCAAAGGGTATATGTTTCCCAAATAATTCCTTATCATTATTTCGCCAAGTTACAAATAAACCGTCACTTGTTTGAACAGCATCTTCAAAATAACCCTTATCACCCTCTGTACTCAATAATACATTTTCCCAATTTTCAACCATCATTCCATTAGAATTAATTTTAGCAAGTTTTAAACTGAAATTAGGGTAAAATAAAAAATCATAAATGATAATACATCCACCATCATCTGTGGGAAATAAACCCTGTACAACTTCGTCACCAACTTCATTTGCAATGAGCCGGGGTATATCCCAGGCTTCGTTACCATTAGAATCATATTTTTGCAGATAAATATCGCCATTCCCTGAAGGTTCTGAAAAACCATAAAAAACATTCCCATCTCCCCGTGATGATAATAAGGGACGGGACTCATCGGATGACTGTTGATTTCCCGAATCATAGACTTGTACCGCATCATCTAGCAAATTCATATATTTATCCATCCTTTGAAAATAAACTTCCCCCATTTGATTTGAAAAACCCATAAAAAATATATATTCATTCGCTTCTACAATTTGAGGTGAATCTTGATAAGGATATTCAGATAACAAATAAACGGATTCAAAACTATCTGCTTCTCCCCCAATACTTCCATAGGTTTGGGGATTATATATCCCATTTCTATAATCCTGCCAATAGATCAGGTTTTTATCCTCATCCATAGAAATTGCTTTGGTACTACTTTTTTTAATTTGTCCACCGAAACCATACAAAAACGAAGTTCCACATTCTGCAGAATTTAGGAGATCATCATCACAAGAGGCAGGTGTGCCGGTTGTACTGATATGCCGGTAGTCTAAACTCAGACTTGCAATTCCATTATAATTGAGAGGACCATCTGCCCAGACTACAAAAGCCCCATTATCGCCATCAGAACGAACCAATGGATAAAATTGCTCTGTATTTAAATCTGATAAAATGGGGGGATTATTAAATGATTTATTACCATTACTGTCTAAATGCTGAATAGAGATGGTATTGTCATTTTCCCAAGTAATAAATACGCCGCCATTACCATCGACAGTGAGACGGGCTTGTTCCTGAGAAACCCCTGTAAGTGATATAGGAACGCTCCATTCGTTAATATTACTGGGTGTTAATTTTTGAACTGAATGTACATCTGACGCACTGAGCCATACCACAAATGCACCGGTAACCGATGCTTTCACCCTCGGAAATGGCGTTGAAGGGCTTTCCATTGTAAATACTAAATCTGCATCTCCATCTGAAGAAAATTTCAGTACACCGCTACTACTAATAAAGTTAGCCCCAATTCCTGATACGGATGGACTTGCCCAATCTTCCCAAACTACCACAACGTAATCATCAGAATAATAGGTGACCTTTGGTGCCAATTGACGGCCATCAGAAGTGCATACTTCTAAGGAATTCCCTGAATTCCATACTTTATCAATGGTATTTGCTGAATGGTTCGCCTGAAGTCTTTGTGCATAAATATTTTCTGAATACATAGGACCTTCTTTCCATGCTATTACAGCATCTCCATTCCCCGCAGATTCAAGGCTTACATTGCCATAATCAATATCGGTATCAATTAATTTTGAAGGAGCTGTAGTACTTCCGTCAGCTTTTAAATGAACCCCATAATAGTTTCCATCATCTGCAGTACCATCAGCATACCAGGTCACATAAGCACCACCCTCTCTGTCAGAACACATATTTTGTTGAGAGTTAACACGTATTTTACTGTCCCCTGAAATCAATTTATCAACCCACTGGGTATTTCCATTAGAGTCTATATATTGTGCATATAATTCTCCATACACCGGATCATTGGCATAGCTACGCCAGGATATAAACCCACCACCACTGTTATCAGAAATAAAAATAGGATCTTCCTGCCTGCCATCCCCACCGGCAATAATTTTACCATTTTCAGTCCAAATAGTATTTCCACTCTGATCTACTTTCTGAGCATAAACATCTCTAGAGCTTGTTCGGGTGTCAGACCAGACAATAATCATTTTACCATCTGAATCTATGTCCCCGCTTCTAAACCATTCTATATGGTAGCCTTGTCGAACTGGTACTCCATTTTCAACCCAATCAAAATCGGCAAAAATGAAGTTTGTTAAAACCAATATATAAATAAATTTTCTCATTATTAAAACTCCTGAATTGTTATGTAGTCTTTGAATAGGTATTTATTAGATATTATTTCCCAATTATACCTGCAATTAATATAATCAAAAACACACTCTTTTTCCTAAAATAGGTTCTTATCAATTTGTAACAAATATATGAACTTATTTATTGGCTATTATTTAAGTTTATGATCTCTAAACCGTTGCGAGTTGCCACTATTATATATCCCATATAATTTCTGGCTGCATAGGCATAATTTGTATTTATTACCCAGGTATCAACTTCCTGCATATTTTCATCTAATTCTAGCACCACTACCCCTTGATAGCCACAACTTAATAATAGTAAGCGAGATGATGGGTCCCAATAAATTTCTTTTACAGAAAATCCCATGGCAAACCACGAAATTTCTTCAATTTTGTCTACATTTTCAAGGTTATAAACTAAAATACCAGCATGGTCACCCATCCCTACAAATAAAGTATCACCGGTTGAGTAAAGGGCATTGGATATTGCCGGAGCTTCGATTATATTCACAAGAGACAACGTGTCTGCATAAGGTCCTTCCGTTTCACTGATATTGTAAATTTGAATTTCTGGATAGGTATTATTTGTATGAGAAATAACCAGTTTGCGATTCATATAATGCACATCTGTTAAATCATAGTTAAGTGAATCTATTACTGGTGAGCTAAAATCTATAAATCCAAAACCTTCAATCCATTTATTTTGATATATCGAAGATACATCTGATGTACTTAGTCCAGATACTTTTCTAATCAGGGTGAAAATATCAACATCTGTATCCCCATTATTTATGGTGAACTTGCTGCTATGATGATTGTCAGCGGCACACTGTAGCGGTTGATAAATTGTATTTGTATCTAACACCTCTGATAGGGCTGTAAAATATGTACAATAAAATTTATCTAAAATATAAATTCTCGCTAATTCATCGGAGAATAAAATCCCCGAAAGATTCCAGCCCTTATTTTGATAGTAAACAGAGTCAGAATAAATGAGATTCAAATTAATAGATTGATTGGATGTATCAATTTTATAAATCAACAATCCTTCGTCTTCATTCACCACAAAAAGTGTGTCATGGTGAATAAGCATATCTCGGGAATAGCCATCAACATCTTCGGTAATTATGGAGTCATTATATTGTAATGATTTAGACTCTTTATTACATCCATACATCAAAAGTAGAATTATAATAATTCGAAATCTTCTCTTAACATTCATCATTATTAATACAAAATATCAGAAGTGAAATGGTATGAAAATAGTAGCGTTACTTCTAATTTAGTGAAATCTTTCAATTCTTTAATCCAGTCAATTGTTGCATCTGTTTTTCGTATTCTTTTGGAAAATTGCAAGGTATAATCCACATCATTGTTCAGAGTATCTCCAATCCAAATTCTTACTTTATCCTCTGTATGAGAGCGCCCTTTATGGAGTACATCTGCATCATTTGTTGAAATATAATTACGAAGGCTGGTTGAATAATGGATTCCTAACTCATGGAACAAATTAAATTCTAATTTTGCCTTTAAAGATATTGAATAATCACTCTGGTTAAAACTACGGTCAATTTCAGTTGTTGACATTAATCCATTTTGAAAAGTGATGTTATCTGCAACTGTGTGGGTACCTCCCAGTTTCAGGGAATACTTGCGGAAATATCTTGAATGAAATTGTACTCCAACCGAAAATAAATCCAGGTCAAATTCTGTAAATGCAGAGTTGTAATATTGGGTTTTATTATTGAGTATTCCTTCTAGCCAAGTTCTCTTTAAATAAAACCATTTAGAATATTTTAATGTGGTGCTGGCCTGAGAAAAAAAACATGAGGTTAAATATTGATCTAAATTCCCATTTATAATGAGATCATCCCTATCTCTATAATCACGCAAATAATATTGGGGCAGATAAGAATATGACAGTTTAACCCATTCGTATTTTCCCAGATGCTGAGCGAAATAAGCTCCAAATGAAGAATATGATTTATTAGCAGATTCAAAATATTTATTATAGTTAATTTTAATTCGCATTCGGGTTTCATGTCCCTCAAAAAAATAGGGGCTATATTTCACTTCAAAGGTGTTTTTTGAAATAAGTGATGAGGCGGATTCTGAATCACCCAAAAGAGCCGGATAATAAGAGACTTCATCTTGTTCCGAATTTGATAATTTTAAATAATTACTATCATACCCCACCCCTGATTGCAAATTAAAATATAAGGGAACCCGTAACCGATTGATCAGGTTCTGAGAAAATATTATAGAACCCAATAAAAGGATAATACTTAATCGAGTTGCTAATCTTCCTGCCATTCCTTTAATCGTATATAAACCGTTTTTTCAAGATTATCCTCAATATTGGAAAGCGTAAACGTATAATAATGTTTTCCCTTTGGAATATTCAACCATACTGATCGCCATTTGCCCACCGTTTTCCCAGTTTTAGGAACAGAAGATTTCTCCGATTTCTCCGTATAAAAATAATGGGTACCTAAATCATAGCCATCCTCTCTGATTCGCACATAATAATCATCTTTGGTGTTGCCATTTTCAAATTCAAGTCGTGTAAAAACTCGTATAAAAGCCGGACCTCTGATTTCATACTGAAGTTGCTTGTTCTTTTTCAATGGATACCAATGGGTCGTTTTAATTTCCCTTTCAATTTGGGTTTCAATTCTCCAGCGGTCTTGCCGGTTTACTGTTTTAAGTATATCTCCATATTTCCCCTGCTTTTTTAATTCCTTGCTGGAAACTCGTACATATACTACTGGGTTGCCCTTAAGGGATTCCACCTTGATTTTATACCCCTTTTCTTTTACTGGCAAATACACAAACCAGACTCCAGACTGAGTGTAATTCCACCCAGGACGATCAGCACTGGTGACATTGCTCCCAGATTTTTTGTACTTTAGTTTCTGAGGTTTACCATTATCAATTTGAACAGTAAAGCCATAATTACGAATTTTCTTCCCCGTTTGCGCTTTTATGGATCGAGAATAAATACCAATTCGGATAGAATCTCCCATTTCAAACTTCTTACCCACGCCTTTATAATTGAGACCGTTTTCATCAAGTTCATAGTAAGTTCGCTCTTTCCCCTTAATTTTCAACTTGATTTTATTCTCTTCTCCTTTTGGAGCATGAATCCCTGCCTGAAGAATAACTATATTCAGAAAAAGAAGGGAGAAAATGAGAATTGTAATTCTATAAAATCGATTCTGGCTCACTTGAATGCATCCTTTTTTTAATTTCATGATGGCTGACAATGCCCACAAATAACACGGTTCCTGCGGCAATTATAAACGCTGTCAGAATAATTTTTAAATTATATTTTTTCTGGGAATAAAAGAGGATTCCCATTTTAATTTTGTTTTTATTATTGGGAGGATATGGTAATTCATACCATTCCATTAGTCTTTCAATATGATTTATATTAATAGCAGGAATATCCTTATCTAAAAATCCTTCAAGAACTGTTTGATTAATGTCTAAATTGATATCCCCTGGATAAATTATCCCCACAGGAAGGTTGTTTCTTTTAAGGCTATCACCGATAATATAAATACCCCCCCCCACATTAATGAAAAGATCAGCAACTCCTAATTCACTATTTTGATAATAATACTGCATTCGTTTTTTCACATTCTCAATTGGGTTTTTTTCATGAAGAAGTTCCATATTATTGGAATAAATCGCTGTCTCACAAACCTCTCTTCCCTGCTGATTTAATTGGATTCCCAAATCAAATCCGCCCCCTATTGATCCTAAATTACTTTTGTTAAAAATATAATCCTCTTGATTTAAATAATTTTCCATTTCCATCCAGGTCATTTCAGGATAGGTGGCACCCCATTCTGATGATCCGCAGCTCGAAATGATAGAGGCTTTTATTTTCATAGCTTCGAGAGCTGAGAGAACAGCAATATTCGCCCCAGGATATGACCCCGTATATGAAACAGCTACTTTACTAGATGAATCCAATTCCAATTCAATGAGCATCTCCGTTATCATAGCAGCAAAATTGGGGTTCAAGGTGGAAAGCTTCGAATCCTTTGAGCCATGTGTGGTTTGAATGATGCTGTTTTGTGGACCAATTAAAAACGACCCAAAACCAAAAGAATCCTCACCATTATTAATTCCTTGGGAAATAAATTCTTCTCTTAATGAATTTATGGCATTTTCCATATTTTCTACAGCTTTCACCTTTAAATCAAAACCGTAGGTTTCATGCTGCTCATAGGAATTTACCGCCCAATATACCATAGCCATTATGAGCAGGGCTAAGGAAAATAAAACACGCGTCTTTTGTATTTGGGGTCTGAACATTTAATTAATGCTTAAAATTTGTAACATACTTAAGCTCATAATACATAATTTAGTAATTCCTGACGTAATGAGTACGGTACTTATGGTTCGCAGTACCCCTTGCCTATCCATCCAGTTTGCAATCAGCCCGGGAATAATATTCCCGATAACCATGAAATCTGTAGTGCCCAAACCAGCTGTAATTATATTCCCTGAGCGGGAAAGATATCCCAACAGAAAACCAATCAGCAATGCCAACACCAATCTCCTTTTTCCATACACCATAATATATCGGCTGAGCAATTTAATAAGAAGAAAGGTGATAATNCTGATCCCAAACGTGATCACCAATCGCTCTGGGTTCTCCAGGTTCATAGCAATATATCCCGGTACAATTATACCACCAGCAGTCACGCCCAATGTCTCCGTGAGAAATAAACTGAGCACCATTCCAATCCCAATATATATTCCAGGTTCGCTTATCATGCCCTGTATTTTTTTAAATCCTGGACAAATCGCTCACCCCATCCCACCATGTTTCCAATCCCTANAATGTAATAGTNTTCNANNTGTGAAAACTCGCTCACCATTTCCTTAATCCCCACTTTGTTTGGTAATTGATGAGTTTTTATACCCGGATTCTCCTTTTGAAAATCGTGAAAAACTGCCGGAAGATTCTTACCTCTCACAATCAGTCTTTCAGGTTTGATCTGTTTATAAATAAGGCTGAGAAGTTGACTGGTACGATATCTCCTGTCATCCCTGGTATTGAGAAATATACAGACGGGAGCATCTTTAATTTTTTCTTGCAGCTGATGCCAAATGTTAAGAGTTGATGCAGGATCATTGGCAGCGAAGGCATTCACAAAATAATTCTGAATACCATTGCAATCCAGCTTCCAAATAATGGTAGCGCCGGGGTCTGGCTGGGTGTGAATCATCCCCTCTAATGCGGTCTCTTTTTCCACACCGCTGAGTTCGCAGATTTTCAATGCCAATGCCACATTATCTCGGTGTTCAAGGTACGGAAACCTCCCTATATATTCAGGGGTTACTCCATCACCTACCACCATATTGAATTCTGTATTTCGTTTTTCTGACACCTGTTCCAATACGCTGCCCATTTCTTTTTCTGAGGTTACCAATTTTCCATTAAATGGAATGGTATTAGATAAACTCATGGCGTTATCATGGAGCGTAGAACCCATTTCATCTAAATGATCCGGGCGGACATTGGTAATAACACTCATCGTAGATTGTATCATTTTTTGTTCGGAAACCCATTGGTATTGTGGATTTACTGCCATGCATTCAATGACCACGGCATCTGGTTTTTTCTTCGCAAAATTCCGCAGGAGCCATACCTGTTCCCCAATTGAAGCATCCCGCAAGCGGTGGATAATTCTGTCTTTTCCATTCTCATCAATTATTCGGGGGGCAGTGCCCGTGGTTTTTGCTAATGTTTTAAGTCCGCCAGCCCTAAGCCCGGCTGCAATTAAACGGGTAACAGAGGATTTTCCCCGAGATCCATTCACATGTATCCGGATGGGTAATTGAGCTAATGACAGACGATGAAAATGAGATTCCACCAGTCCCAGCCCAATGAGAACAAGTAGTAAAGTGCCTAAGCTGAAGAAAGTTATATATATCATGGTAATTTATTGACGCTTGATGAGCAGGGTAAATTAATAAATAATATCCATGGAATAATTAATTTAACTTTGTATTAGTTTGTAACAGGTTGAAGGATGGACTATTGGTTTATGGAATAATGCTTACCTTGCTAATTACACAAGCGCTGTATAACATGCATAGGTTGTAAACACCCCATCCAATGTCCCTACCAGATTTACATTATAATTTAGTATTCACCTGTCTCTGCCGTTCAAATAAGATAGCTGATGTTGCCGAAGATACATTGAGAGAATTCAACTTCCCCTGCATAGGAATAGTAATGAGTTCATCGCAGGCTTTCACAATCACCGGACGGATTCCCTTGCCCTCACTGCCCATCACCAAAACCAATTTTCGTTTATAGTCCAGCTGATGCCATTGCATGGCTTTTACCGAATTCTCTACGCCAATTATCCAGAAACCATCTTTTTTCAATGTGCGTAATTCCTGATGTAGATTTCCGCAACGGTAAATAGGCAGATGAATAAATGCACCCTGACTTACCTGAAGTACCGAATCTGTTAATTGTACCGATTGGTGTTCTGGGAGTAGAAGTCCGGTAATGTTGGCACATTCTGCTGTTCGGATGATCTGCCCTAAATTTTGCGGATCTTCT
>JGI26061J44794_1000861_pt1 | contig 12866 bp, 12 predicted proteins | sample MarorgKNORR_S2LV_5_FD_44794 | JGI IMG/M metagenome (IMG submission 44794) | reverse complement strand
ATAATTATTCAAAGAGTGATAGACCCGAAAAAAGTCCTGTAACCGTGTTATTGCATACGAAGTGAGAAATCTTGTCGAAGTGACCAAACTATTATCATCAAGATTTCTCCGTATGGTCGAAATGACAAATTGACGATTTTATATTTTTTAAGACAGCATCATAAAATTAAAAAAATAAAATCTAGTAATGAATAGATATATAATAAATCAAATCAATCCAAGTTGCACACGAGTCTATTTTAGATAATATATATATCGAATCAAAAATAATTNAGATTAAATATATAATTATTCAAAATAAAAAAAGAATAGTTAAATCAATGTTATTACAACTGAGAATTGAAAATTTAGCGACGATCCGTAATCTTGATGTAGAATTCAATGCCGGTTTCTCCATCCTCACAGGTGAAACTGGAGCTGGAAAATCAATTATGATAGACGCGATTTTGCTGGTTTTGGGTCATCGTGGTGATCCTGAAATGATCCGGACAGGTGAAGAGCAGTCCGTTGTAGAAGCAATATTTTCTGTGCCNGAAAATTCAGTTCAAGGAGAGAAATTTGATCTTCGGAGCGAACTGGATGATTCCGGAATTGACCTTGAAGACGAAATTATCGTACGTTGTTTGATTTCCCGTAAAGGTCGACAAAAGAGGCTTATTAACGGAGTTTCAGTGACAGCGGATTTTCTAAAAAAAGTTGGTCGGCAATTGATTAATATTCATGGTCAGCACGACAATCAGTCACTTTTGCAAGTATCTTCACATTTGAATTTTCTTGATGGTTATGGCCAATTGCTTCCTCTACGTCTGCAAGTGTCTGAATTATTCCGAGCTATGCAAGACGCAAAAAAAGAACAGAAGGCTCTGCAAAAACAGTTTGCTGAGCGTGCAGACAGAATTGAGGAACTGAAAGAAATTATAGAAGATTTGNCTGAATTAAATCTTCTACCTGCGGAAGAAAGTGATCTAAGGCAAGAAGAAAATAGACTGACACATGTGGAAAAACTCACCTCGCTGCTGAATCAGGTTCAGCATCAATTGCATGAATTGGACGGTTCAGTTTTANCTCAGTTGGAAATATTGAGAAAACTATTGGGTGAAGCAGAACAAATTGATCCGGAATGCGCAAAATTTCGTAGCGGAATTGAATCAGTGCTTTTTCAGCTTGAGGACAGTCATCAGGAATTACTGAGCTACAACTCAAAAATTGAAGACGATCCTGCGCGTTTGGCCTGGATCAATGAGCGGCTTAGTCGAATTCAGCATTTTGAACGTAAATTTCGTTTCGATAATGCGGATGAACTGCTGACTCTTTTTGAAAAATCTCANCACGAACTGGACTCTCTGGAACATCANGATGAAAATGAACAGGAGATATTTGAAAAGATTGAGTTTTTAAAAAAACAAATGCAAAAGAAGGCAGAACTTCTCTCTCAACAGCGCCGCCAAGCAGCAATAAAAATGGATCGTGCAATAGTCGATGAACTACGTCAATTAGGAATGGAAAAGGCACGATTTGAAACTCAAATTATTTCAGCGTCATTTGAAGAAACAAACGAGCCATTTTCTTCTACAGGAATTGACCAGGTTGTGTTCATGCTGTCTGTTAATCCCGGACAGGAAATAAGGAGTTTGGTTAAAGTTGCTTCAGGAGGTGAACTATCTCGAATAATGCTGGCACTTAAAACGGTTTTGACTTCACTAGATACAGTTGAAATANTGATTTTCGATGAAATTGATACTGGAATCAGCGGAGGGATTGCTGAAATAGTGGGGCAGAAATTACATTCACTTAGTGGGCGTCACCAGACTTTATGTGTGACTCATCTTCCGCAAATTGTCGCTTTCGCGGATCATCATTATTTAGTCAGCAAGCATTTGGAGGAGGATGAAACTTACACAAAAATTAATCATCTCAAAACAAAAAATGAACGAGTCCGCGCTCTTGCGGATTTAATCGGTGGACAAGAAATTACTGAGCAAACCTTGGAGTTGGCTAATGAAATGTTGAACAATTTTCAAACAAATTCTCTGTGATAATACAAAATTCAGGGTGCTTTTATAAAGAATGTAACTATAAAAACTGTTGCCTACCATGAAAATATTTTAATAATAAAATGTATAAAAACAGTTTAATATAGAATTGCCTTAAGTCCCAACTGTTAACTCTATTCCCAAGTTTGTTGACGTATCGGAAGCTTCCTGAAATTTATTGATCATAAAANTAATCCAACAAAAAACTTGCACACGCTTTTATCATCCCATAGTTTGAATAAAGAGAAAATTACTACAAAGAAATCTAAAAANATTACGCAGGAACATTAAATGAGTGAAGAAAAAAACGAAGAAAATGGTGATTTGGATAGTATTGCGAGCAAACTACTCAAGTCCAGAACAGTTGTTATTTCCCAACAAGTTGACTCAAAATTATCCGCAAAAGTTTTGAGCCAGTTGGTCTTGTTAGAACAGGAAGGTCCGGAATTACCGATCACGGTTTTTATAAATTCTCCCGGCGGAGAAATATTTTCCGGTTTTGCAATTTATGATATGCTCAAATTTATCTCATGTCCAGTCACAACAATTGTGACAGGATTTGCTGCCAGCATGGGATCAATTTTGAGTTTGGCCGCAGACAAAGGTCGACGTTTCGCGATGCCTCAGGCAAAAATAATGATTCATCAACCTTTATTAATGGGGTATCAGGGGCGTGCTTCTGAATGTGAAATTCAGGCGCGTGAAATATTGAAAACACGTGACCATTTGGTTAAGTTATATGCCGAACAAACAGGAAAAAGCTTTGAAGAAATAAAAAAAGCACTTGATCGTGATAATTGGTTTACTGCCGAAGAAGCACTAGAATATGGGTTGCTGGACAAGGTTGTGCATTCACGCTCAGAATTAAACTGACAAATTTATAAAAACATTGCTGACGAAAATGTGAATCGTTTATAATTTATAGAGTTCGTCATTTTATCATTTTACAAATAATTTATTTAAAATTAAAATTCGGCATTTGCTGAATGAGCAGAATTTTATGGCAAAAAATTTAATTATTGTTGAATCACCGGCTAAAGCCCGTACGATTAGTAAATTCCTGGGTAATGAATACACTGTTACAGCTTCAATGGGGCACGTCCGGGATTTGCCTTCAAGTAAACTTGGTTTTGATCCAAAAAACGGATTTTCTCCGGAATATGAAATTTCCAAGAATAAGAAAAAAACGGTTGCAGACCTGAAAAAACAAATTGACAAAAATACTGTCGTTTTTCTTGCAACTGATGAAGACCGTGAAGGAGAAGCCATTTCGTGGCATCTTCTGCAAGCGCTGGGTTTGGAAAAGCGTCCGGTAAAACGGATAGTCTTTCACGAAATAACTAAGCCTGCAATTCTCCGCGCACTTGAAAATCCCCGGGAAGTAGATCAAAATCTGGTTGACGCGCAACAGGCTCGTAGAATTTTGGACCGTGCGGTAGGATATGAATTATCGCCGTTACTCTGGAAAAAAATCAAACCGGGGCTTTCCGCAGGAAGGGTGCAAAGTGTTTCTGTTCATATTTTAGTTGAGCGCGAAAGAGAAATAAGAAAATTTGTGCCTGTAGAATATTGGAAAATTAAAGCNGACTTTGCGGAATTTTCTGCAGAGTTGAAAAAGCTCAATGGAAAAACCGCAAAAGTAGTCAATGAATCAGAAGCCCTCAGGATCGAAGCCAGTGTGAAGCAAGGAGATTTTGTGGTGACAGAAGTAGATGAACGAATGACAAACCGAAATCCTGCTGCNCCATTTACAACTTCAACCATTCAGCAGGAAGCTTCAGTCAAGCTGGGGTATTCTGTCAAACGTACAATGGTTGTCGCACAACAGCTTTACGAGGGAAATTTTGAAATTCCGGATTACAGCGGTGGTCTCATTACCTATATGCGTACTGATTCAGTGGCACTTGCAGAACTTGCACTGACTCAGGCACAGGAAGTTATCAGTTCCGAATATGGTGTTAAATTTGGCTTAAAGGAGCCGCGCTTATTTAAGAACCGTACAGCAAACGCGCAGGAAGCTCACGAAGCAATTCGTCCAGTGGATCTTTCACTCAAACCAAGTGCAGTCAAAGACCATTTGAGTTCCGATCAATTTCGCCTGTACAGTATGGTTTGGAAGCGTACTCTTGCTTCACAAATGGCATCCGCTGAAATTGCCCGCACCACTTTGAAAATTGAAGCCGGTGTAAAAAAAGAGTGTCAATTTGTGGCAAAGGGACAGCGTGTCGTTTTTCCAGGATTCTTGCAGGCTTACACGGAAGCCCTTGAGGGGCAAAATCCTATGGTGGCTGAAAAAGATGTGATCCTTCCAAAAGTCGAAAAAGATCAACAACTTCCGCTGAAAAAATTAAATCTTGAACAACTGTTTACCAAACCTCCGCCTCGTTATACTGAAGCATCGTTGGTGAAAAAAATGGAGTCAGAAGGCATCGGTAGACCTTCCACTTATGCACCAACTATCTCAACAATTCAGGATCGTGGTTATGTGGAAGCCACTCCGGAAAAGCAACTTAAACCAACATCCATAGGAGAAGTTGTAACAGATTTTCTCACCGACCATTTTGCGGAAATCGTGAATTTGGGATTTACCGCAAAAATAGAACGTAACTTTGACAGGATTGCAAATGGAGAGGAAAAATGGGTAGAAATGCTGGGGAATTTTTATCAACCGTTTCACCAGAGAGTTGTAGAAAAAGACGAATCTGTTACGCGTGCAGAAGTGCTCAAACGACGTGAGTTGGGAACTGATCCTGAAAGTGGAAAACCTGTCAGTGTGAGTATTGGCAGATATGGGCCAATGGTGCAGATTGGTACTCGCGATGATGAGGAAAAACCGCGATTTGCTTCTTTACCGAGCAATCTTAATCTTAACGAAGTAACTTTCGAAGAAGCAATGGAATGCTTTGCCTTGCCTCGCACACTGGGTAATTATGAAAACGGCGAAGAAATTATTGTCAATAATGGACGTTTTGGACCTTATGTAAAACTTGGCAAAATTTTTTTCTCACTGCCTACAGGTGATGATCCGCTGAAAACCGAGTTGGCACAAGCTGTGGAAATAATCCGCGAAGGATTGGAGAAAAAAGCAAAAAGTACAATTCATGATTTTGGAGATATTCTTGTCTTGGATGGCCGTTACGGACCATATATAANGTCTGCTAAAAAAAATTACAAAATACCAAAAGGAGTGGATCCGGTAAGTTTGGACGAAGCGGCCTGTCTAAAAATTATTGCTGAAGCACCGCCTCCAAAAGGATTTAAAGGAAGAAAAAATAAAACCGCTAAAAAGCAAACGGCATAATGAGTGTTTCCGAGCTAATCGTAGAAACTATGCCTGTCGGCCCCTTGCAGTGTAATTGTACCATTTTAGGTGACCCTGTAAGCCGGAAAGCAATTGTGGTAGATCCGGGAGGTGACGCCGAAATGTTGCTAGAGCGTTTGCTTGAATTAGATCTACAAGTGGAACGTATAATTCATACACATGCCCATCTGGATCATTTTCTTGCTTCCGGAAAANTGAAAGAGGCAACCGGAGCAAATTTGGCTTTACACCGTGAAGATTTATTTCTCTGGGATATGCTGGAAGATCAATGTCGGATGTTTGGAATTCCATTTGAAAAACCTCCGCCGCCGGATCAATGGTTGGAACATGAAGAGGAAATAGACTTGAAAGGNGTTAAGGGCAANGCGCTTCACACTCCTGGACACACACCAGGCTCCATGTGCTTTTTGTTTGAAAGTCAAAAACTTCTGATTGCCGGCGACACGCTTTTCCAGGGCTCAATTGGACGAACAGATTTATGGGGCGGTGATTTTCAAAAAATTGAAAAATCCATTCAGGAAAAACTGTACACACTTGATGAAGAAACTTCGGTGATCACCGGTCACGGAAATTCAACCAGCATCGGNCACGAGATGCGTGCTAATTCTTTTGTACGGGCTTGAAACAGCGTTCAAGTTCAAGCAGCTTATTCTTACGCTCAATCCCTCCTGCATAACCGGTTAGAGTCCCATTTTTTCCAATCACCCTGTGACAGGGAATGATAATGGAAATTGGATTTTTTGAATTGGCATTACCAATGGCACGAACTGCTTTAGGATTTTCAATGGCTTGCGCTTGTTGCAAATAACTCCGTGTTTCTCCATAAGGAATCCGGAGCAGCGCTTTCCACGCGGAACGTTGAAATGGGGTGCCTTGCGGGTTTAAAGGCAGTTCGAAATGTTGCAGATTTCCGGAAAAATACTCATCCAGTTGCAGACAAACTTTTCGGAGAAAGGAGGAAATTGGTTGCTGAGGTTTTTTGGAACTAATTTCTTCTTCCGGAAGTTCCTCAANAAAATCCGCCTGTTTCAAAAAACCCTGTTTTTCAATCAGTCTGAGTTTTCCTAATGGCGAATGATAAATAAAAGAAACGGGAGAAGTGGAGACGGTCAAGTTAATTTTCAGCTAAAGGCAGATTTTTACAGGTTGAATTTTTCAATCAGAAAATCGTCATATTCATCAGCAATGACAGCGATGCTGGCAACAATCCATTCCAATTCCTCAGTATCCAATCCTTGAACAGGACGGATATAACTCAAAATCAGGTGTTTATTACGTACCCCAAAACTAACTCCTTTTAACTTCAAAGTTCCGTTAAGTTTAAGAANATATTCGTTTATTTCAGAGTTTTGTTGAGGATACTGAAAAAGATTTGCCGCAACGACCAATTCCGCGTTATCTTCTAAATTTGTGAGGAAGATTTGAACTTTGACCGAACCACTTACAATCCACCATTCACTGTTACTGACGAACCCCTTTTCCGCTACTCCGCAGTTATGGAGAAAGTCGGTTATCATTGTGCTATACTGGTTCAATTCTCCTCCATATTACAGAAATTGAATGTACAACAAGCTGCAAAATATGCATACGGAACAGTCGTTGTTATTCGTCAGCCTCGGTTTTATCCGGAAGATAATTAAGCAATTGTGCCGCCAACCCGGCGAAGAGGAATGTCATAACAGAGCCTGGAATGGTGGCAATAAAAATTATCCAGGGAAAGAGAAAGAGATAAAAAATTTGCTCTGAAATCATAATAGTCCCTTTGTTAATGCGAATTGAGGCGGATTTTTAAGCGCACAGAATTCTTTGGTTTGCAAATTCAACAATACACCTTTATCATAACTTACTAATCAGCGCAAGGTTTAGTCAATCTAATTCACATAAATTGTGTTAAAAACTGAAACTTACTGAATAATTTATTTTTTTGAAAAGCGAATATCTTAATTATTTTTTAGGAAATGACTCACAGTCTGTCGTCTGACAGCACACAATCAACAGATTGTTTTAGGCTAAGAGTTGATATTTTTACGTTTTTTGCATTCTCTCTGTTAGCTTGTACTTTGTAAATTTCCAGAGGCAATCNATAGACTGAAATCATTTTATTGATTAGTTTTCAAACAGAAGAATATTTTAGCTAACTTCTAAATTATTTTCTAGACAAATCCAGTTNAATTCCCCAATTTCTTTTGAGTTGTAATTCATGGCAGAAAAACAAACCACGCAATTTTATCCTGTTCAGGAAGGATTTATTCCAATCATTAAAATAATCGGTGTCGGTGGAGCCGGAGGTAATGTGGTCACGCAAATGGCAGAAGAGAATTTTGACCAGGTTGAGACTATTATTTGCAACACTGATGTAAAGGCTTTAAAGCGAAACAAATCACATATAAAGATTGAACTCGGAAAAAAACTAACCCGGGGAATGGGCGCAGGTGCGCGTCCGGAAGTGGGAGAAGGTGCTGCTGAAGAGAGCCTCGCGGAAATAGCTGAGGCTATTGAAGGCGCTAATATGATTTTCATTGCCGCTGGCATGGGCGGAGGAACAGGTACAGGAGCTGCACCGACTATTGCACGTATGGCAAAGGAAAAGCAAATTCTAACAGTTGGAATTGTTACGATTCCTTTTTCATTTGAGGGTACAAAAAGGAGGAGTGCGGGGCTGGCTGGAGTTGAACGNCTGCGAGAATATACGGATACTTTGCTCGTCATTCCAAACGATAAACTACTAGACGCAAGTACTCAAAATACGAGTTTCCTTGAAGCTTTTCACATGGTTGATTTGGTGCTGATCAACGCAATCAGAGGCATAACCATGCTGCTTAGTGGAGTTGGAGATATCAATGTCGATTTCGCTGATGTGCAAACCATCATGAAAGGTATGGGTAAGGCTGTTATCGGCAGAGGTGTAGCAAAGGGCAAGGACAGAGCATTGAATGCAGTAGAAGACGCTTTACATGGTTCTCTCATGGAAGATACGGACATCCGTGGAGCAAAAGGTATTTTGGTGCATGTGAGCGGACCAAAAGACACCAGTGCTTTTGAAATTCAGGAAGCAATGTCACTTATTGAAGATATGGCAGATGAAGATGTTGAGTTGATCTGGGGAGCCACCTTTTCTGACTCTGCAAAGGATGAAGTNACAATGACTGTTATTGCGACCGGATTGTCCTGATTTTAAGAACTTTACGATTTTTCCTTTTCCTCTTTCCTCCACATTGAAAATGAGTGGAATTCAAGTAAAGCTTTATCAGACAGACAATGGCCCCTGTCCATATCGNGANGANAANACTTGGCGAAATCTTTCTTTCCAGACCAGCGAGCTTCCCACAGACGGTTACACTTCTTTACTGAATCAGGGATTTCGGCGCAGTGGTCTTTCCATTTATCATCCAGTTTGTTCAGGTTGCCAGTCGTGCATTCCGATTCGTGTCGATGTGCAAAATTTTTCTCAAAACAAAGGACAACGCCGGACATGGCGTAAAAACAAGGATGTTCGAGTTGAGCATCATCCGCTGGAATTTAACCGGCAGGATTTTGAGCTTTATCAGCGTTATCAGNATGATTGGCACGAACTTGAGATTCCGGTTGAGGAGAATGAGTATTATGATTTTTTGATTGAATCTCCTGTTCCAACTGAAATTCTTCGTTATTATTTAGGAAACAAACTTATTGGTGTTGGTTGGCTGGATCGGTTGCCGGAATTAATCAGTTCCGTTTATTTTGTTTTTGATCCGGAATTTGCTTCAAAACGGCTTGGAGTATTTTCCCTACTCTATGAAATTGAATACGCCCGTTTTCTTGATATCCGTTGGTTATATTTGGGATATTGGGTAGAAAGTTCTCCCAAAATGAATTACAAAGCAGATTTTCAGCCTGCCCAAATTTTGCGGGATTCACGCTGGATACCTTTTAAAGTTTAGTTAAGAAAGTACTCACCTTTAGTTTAATTTAATGGCTGATTCCAAAAAAGAGTTTACTCACTTGTCCGGAGGTGATGTCCCACGGATGGTTGATATTTCCGCTAAATCTGTGACGGAACGTACTGCTGTTGCTGAGGCACGNGTTCANTTGGGACGAGAGCTTGCCGAATTGCTGAAAGAGTCCGGAAGCACAAAAAAAGGTCCTGTTCTGCAAACTGCTGTGATTGGAGGAATACAAGGCGCGAAGCGGACAGCTGAACTGATTCCCATGTGTCATCCTCTGCCGCTTTCCGGAGTGGATGTGGATATTGAGTTGGAAGGAGAATATGCTGTAATCCTGGTCACAGCCAAAACCACAGGACGTACCGGAGTGGAGATGGAAGCCCTCACAGCGGCCTCTGTGGCGGCGCTGACAATCTACGATATGTGCAAGTCTGTCAGCAAGAGTATGGAAATTGAGTCAATTTGCTTGTTGCAAAAAACTGGGGGAAAATCAGGAGATTACCAGAAACAAAAGTAAAACTATTTCAACCGTAATTTTCGTTTTTTCGTGTTAGCGGAAAGAAACTTCTTTTCCCAGGTTGTCTGTCAGCAGATTTGCTAAACATTGAAAAAATTCTTCCTGTTCCGCGTTTGCAAACCAAATCTCTTTTTCCTGCTGAAATTGAAAATGCCAGCCTCGTGAATTTCCCGCGAGCCAGATTTCCTTAATTGACCTTTGGGTGTTTATCACAACTTTTTTACCACTTTTTTCAAAGATGACCATAAGTTTGTCTGGAGTAGGGTCATAGTCAATTTCGTCTTCAAACTCGTCAAGTTTCTCCTCGACCCTCTCAAACAATTCAGAAACTCGCGCAAAATATTCTTTATTTTCCATAGATTATAATTATTAGTTTGTTGGTCTTGTTTTAATAACTGCGTGTTGACTTGTGACCGGCAGCAATAAGAAAAAATAATATGCATAAAGTATCGTAATCCGAGTGCTTTGATAGTCAATACAAAAATGCCTTCTTTCAAATTGCGTTTTTTGGTAAATATTCTCAAAATGAAATAAGCTAAGACAGACAACTTACAACATTTATAAACTAGAGAGTAATAATGCGAAAGATTTTGACAGTATTTTTGACAATTTGTTTTTTAACCGGATTCTCTTTTTCAGTATTGGGCGGCGGATTGGACAATACAGATCCTCGTTATCCGTTACGCGAGTACCGCCGCTTTATGCTGCCAAATCAAATGAAAGTAATGCTAATTTCAGATCCAACCCTGCAACGAGGTGCGGCTTCGCTAACGGTTGGTGTTGGTTCAATGAGTGATCCCGCAGAACGTTTTGGATTGGCGCATTTTCTGGAACACATGCTTTTTTTGGGAACCGAAAAATATCCGGATGAGGGCAGCTATCAGAAATTTGTTTCAACACATGATGGCTTCAGCAACGCCTATACTGCCGATGACCGCACCAACTATCACTTTGAGGTTGATCCGGATTATTTTGAAGAAGGTCTGGAGCGTTTCTCACAATTTTTTCTGACACCTTTGTTCAACCAGGAATTGGTGGAACGTGAAATCAAAGCGGTGGATTCAGAGCACTCCAAAAATATTCCAAATGATTACCGCAGAATTTTTCAAGTCAAACGCAAAGCTTTTGAAAAAGGACATCCTGCCAGACATTTTGCCACTGGAACAATGGAAACTCTGGAAGGAGTAAGCAGAGAAGAATTGTTGTCATTTTATAACAAGCATTATTCAAGTAATCAAATGATGCTGGCAGTTGCAGGTCCTCAAAACTTGGACACTTTGCAGGCCTTGGTTGTTCCACGTTTTGTCGCAGTGAAAAATCGTAACCTGCTGGAAAAACGGGTTTCGCCAAAATTCATGAAACGTGATCCACGATTTCGTTTAATGCGTGTAAAAACTATTAAGGATTCTCGTTCATTGACCTTGATGTTTCCTTTGTCACGCACTCTTCATTATTACAAAAGTCAACCTTTGGGAATGCTGGGTTTCCTGCTCGGACATGAGGGCCAGGGCAGTTTGCTTTCGTTGCTGAAAAGTGAAAATCTGGCGACTGGCTTATCTGCGGGAGGTGGTGCGTCAAACAAATCTTTTTCAAGTTTTGATGTAAAGATTCAGCTCACGCCAAAAGGTTTGCGGAATTACTCTAAAGTTATCCGGCATGTTTTTCAATATTTGCGTTTGCTGCGTAAAACAGGGTTGCCACGTTATGTTTTTGATGAAGTGAAACAAATGTCTGAAATTGACTACAGGTTTGCAGAAAAGCCTGAAGGAACATCGCTGGTCAATGTTTTCTCTACGCTGCTGATGTACTACCCAATGCGTACCTTAGAAATCGATCCGTACATTATTACTGAGTTCAAACCACGAATTTTTGACAGTCTGCTCTATAGTTTGATTCCGGAAAATATGTTGGCAATTTTGGCGGCGCGGGATGTCAAAACGACGGAAAAGGAAGAGTTTTATGGTGTTGAGTATTCGCTGACATACAGTCATCCGAAGTGGATAAATAAATGGCGTAACTTGAAAATTAATCCTGCCTTAAAACTTCCGGAAGCAAATCCGTTCCTGCCGGAAAGTTTGGAGGTCTTAGCTTTTCAAGGTGCAGTTCAGCTTACTCATCAATCGCTTGTGGGATTGAAAAATGAAGGGCTGAGTGCAGGAGTGCTAAAACGCCTGGAAAGCACTCAGGATAAATTATGGGAATCATGGGGCAAATTGCTAACGTCTTTAGAGATTTCGCCTCAGGCAGACTCTTCGGAAAAATTGCGAGAACTCATACGAAAACACGCGTTAGGAAACCCGAAAATTTTGCAGGATGATGAATTTGCTAAAATCTGGTTTCAGCAGGATTTCCGTTTTGAAACGCCAAAAGCACAGTTGATGTTCAGGATTCATTCTCCGGAAGTTTATTCCTCTCCGCGTAATGCAGTCCTGTCACAACTTTATACAGATGCCATCAGTGAAGGACTGAATGAATTTGGTTATCCCATCCGTCTGGCAGGTTTGGAATATGGAATCCATGTTGATAAAAAAGGTGTAAATCTGACTTTCAGCGGTTACTCCGACAGGATTCAGGAATTGGTAAAAACCGTTGCGGGCCGCTTGAAAAAAATCACAATTGATAATAAAACGTTCAACACACTCAAAGAAGTTCGTTTGCGGCGCTACCAAAATTTTCATTTTCGCCAGCCTTATCAGCAGGCATTTTATTTTCGTAGTTTGCTGCTCGAAGGACATAAATTTTCGATCATGGATTATGAAAAAGAAATAAAAAAAATAAAACTGAAAGATTTGAAAAAATTTGCAAATAAACTATATGACAGACTTTATATTGAGGGACTTGCATATGGGAACCTCCGTGAAGAAACTGTTTTGGAAGCAGTTGGAGTACTTCAAGAAAAATTAGACGGGAAACCTTTAGCGGAAGCAAAACGGTTTGTGAATAGTGTGCGCCAGATTTCTGCAGGAGAATCACACACTTTCACTCGTATAATGCAGGTTGAAAATTCTGCGGTAGTGACTGACATTCAGGTTGGCCAGCGAAATCCAAAATTGCAAGCGGCACTGATGGTG